>Ga0182024_10025726_pt1 | contig 10369 bp, 7 predicted proteins | sample P32metaG_FD_120480 | JGI IMG/M metagenome (GOLD analysis project Ga0182024, IMG submission 120480) | Permafrost microbial communities from Stordalen Mire, Sweden - P3-2 metaG (Illumina Assembly) | ecosystem: Environmental > Terrestrial > Soil > Wetlands > Permafrost | place: Sweden: Stordalen...
AACTCGCGTGCGAAGAAATAGTCGGAGCACCCGTCATCGCGTTTGCCTACCCATTTGGCGAATACAATGCCGAGGTGTGCGAAGTGGTTCGGAGCGCCGGTTTCACCTTCTCCTGTTCTACCGGTCGTGCACCCGCCGTTGCCGCATCGGATGTTTTCGCGTTGCGACGCATCTTCGTTACCAACCTGGATGGTGACGCCTTCCAACAAAGGATTATTCCGGCATGATTGGCGGCTGATGGGGACACTACCCTTGCCCATACGGCTGGCCGGGGTCCACTGAGGCGAATCGTTCCTGAGGTTGTGCAGATGGATTTAGAAGCCGCGACGACGCGGGTCATCGAGGACGTGCGGCCATATACGATGTCCTCACCGCCAAATTTGGCGGTAACGATCCGGCTTGCCATCGAGGCGATCGAGGCTGGTCGCAGAGGAGACTTCGTCGAATGTGGCACGTGGATGGGCGGCTCGAGCTTTGCAATGCTGCTCGCGCAACGACTTCTTTACGGCAAGATTGTCAGGCCGGTTTGGATGTTCGACAGTTTTCAGGGGCTTCCGGCGGCCGATGAGCGCGATGGGCCGCTCGCGCTGAAATACCAGCGGGAGACCAACGCTCCCGAGTATTTTGACAATTGCCGCGCCCCGCTCGCGAAGGTGTTGGACGCTGCCAAAACCTTCAATTTTAGCGCCAAAGAGGCAATCATCGTTCCCGGCTGGTTCAACGAATCCTTGCCGGCACACAAGGCCGCGCTTGCCGCTAATGGCATTGCCACATTGCGGGTCGATTGCGATTGGTATGAGCCGGTCGCGTATGTGCTAAACGAACTCACGCCGTTCATGCCAGAAGAGGGAACAATTCTATTGGATGACTACTACGCCTGGGACGGGTGCGCCCGCGCGACTCACGATTTTCTCTCCAAAAACCATTTAACCTGGCGCATTCGCTCGATCGACAGGTTTCACGGGGCGTGGATGATCAAGCGGGCGCATCGCACACGCGCTCTCTAGTTGATCTGCTATTTACGAGGTATGAGCGACGCGCCAGCCTGCGGCTCGAGTCGATTGCAAGCTGTTTCAGCAACACGAAATTCCAGCTGGATGCCGGCGCGGGTAGGCCAAAACGTGAAGGAGACTTCCCATGCGGGAACCGGTAATATCAACGCGCCAATATCGGGGCACGGCGAGCAGCGGGAAGCGCGCGAGCCCTGTTGCCTGCATCGCGAAACCCGCGTCTCATCTGCTATGCGCCCTTCGGTGATTGTGCCTGAAGAACAAGAATTTCATGCTTTTGTCGCAGAGCACTTCGACGCGGCGTATTATCGGGAAATGTATAGCGACGTAGCCCAAGCCGGAGTCGTTCCTCTGGAACACTGGCTAAACGATGGAATCGGCGAGCGGCGCCAGATCGCGAAGTCCGTCGTCCTGCGTTACGGCAAAGATGCAAGACGCTCGTCCGACCGCAACTGGCGGCATTATCAATGGCGCGGGCTGGATGTCGCGGCTCGGCTGCTCAACCCGGTTCCCCCCGAGGTGTTGAATCAAATAGCCCGCCAGGGGCGTCACGATCCGGCGGTCCTTGCCGTCGGTGCGGATGCCGTTGCGAAGCTGGCGTCAGACGACCGGGAAAATGTGCACCTGGATGTTGCCGCTTTGCGCCGTGCCATTCCGGACAGCGTAGAGTGCGTGCTGATCCTGCCAAATCAAGCCCTCGGCAAGGGATTGACCGGTGACCTGATTGCCGGTCTGAACGATGCAGGATTGCGATCGATTCAAATCATCGTCGCGGATCAAGAGTCCCCGGCAGGCGACGTTCAGGCGGCGATTGCAACACCCTTCGGAACGAATGGAGTCCTGTTCTGGCAGGACTTGTGGATCGGATCGCCCCAGCCCCTGAGATGGATCCAGCTGGCGCAGCTGATCAGATTATTGCAGCCGCGAATCACGATCGTGGCCGGCAGCCGTCGGGGCTACGAAACAGTCGCCCGGTTCGGCCGGCCGTTATCGGAGACCACGCAAATCTACTGCATGCACGCAGATGCGGACGACGACGGCGATCTGGCGGCGTACGTTGCTCAGGGGAGGCTCGGCTTCGCCACCTGCTTGACGGACGATTATACCTTCGCCGCCGAGCGGAACGTGGTGGCTCTGCCGCACCGGCTCGTTGCTGTCGCCGATGAAATTTTTGCGCAGCGTCTGTCGGCCCGGCGTCAGCGCGCCGCGAGCCGAACGCGCCCACTCAATTGGGCCTGGGCGGGGCGTCTAGCGCAGTCGAAGGCGACCCGCATCCTCTCCGAACTGTCGAAGTGCCGCCCTGATGATCGTTTTGACTTGTTTGGCCCAGTCGATGGCTCGTTGGATGCGTTGGGGCTCGCTCAGCCGAACGTCCGTTACGGCGGCATTCCGGGCGACTTTGCGCTCGCGGATTTTTCCGGCCACGATGGGTTTCTGTTCACAGGCACGTCTCAAGGTTCTGCCGTGATCGCGTTGCAGGCATCTCAGCACGCTATACCCTTGGTCTTGTCGCAGGAGGCCGGGTTGTCCGGGACCTTCGACCGACGCGCGGTTTTCTTTGTCGAACCCGGTGAAGACGACGACGTGACGAGACGATTTTGCCTCGCGCTCGACCAGGTCAGGGAACTCTCCGGCAACGAAATTGGACCCATCATGGCGGCGGCTCGTGACCAGGCCATAAAGCGCCATTCGCGCGCGGCATTCGTTGCCGCCGTCGCAGCCCTGTTCGCGCGAACATGAATGTCGAGCCGGACATCACCGTAACGATCATCTTCCACCACGAGGGAGCTCTCGCTCTGTCGGCTCTCGCCAGCCTTGGCGATCTTGTGAGCGTCGCGCGCGCCGGGGGCCTCGCCGTGGAGACGCAAGCCATTCTCGATCGCGCAGACGAACTCACCCGGCATAACTTGAAGGAGCGGGGGTGGTGGATCGATGCCGTAGAGGAGGTATCGTTTGGCGACCTTGGCCTGTCGCGCAATGCGGGAGCTCGCACGGCGCGCGGCAGGTTTCTCAGCTTCCTGGATGGAGACGATTTGTGGGGAGAGCAATGGCTGCGAGCTGCCTTTCAAGCCGCCACGGCGCCCGCGGCGCCGGACGACCTGATCTGGCACCCGGAATACCTCTACGTGTTCAGCGACGCCGAGCCCGATGGAAAGCCGGCAGCCGGTATCACCCGAATGCAGTCGAGCGATACGCCCGGATTCGATCCGGCGATGCTGCTGTTCGGCAACTTGTGGAGCGCCAACGCGTTCGCCAGCCGGGACCTCTATCTTCGCTTTCCCTATTACGCCGTCGATCGAAATCGGGGAATCGGCATTGATGATTGGTCGTGGAATTTGGCGACGCTGGCAGCCGGCGTGCAGCACCGGGTAGTGCCGGGCGCCGTCCATTTGATTCGAAGGAAGGTGGCCGGATCGCTGGATCGGCAAAATGCCGCCCAGCAATTGCTCCCCCGTCTGCCGGAATCGACGATCCGGGACCGCCAATGGCCTCGTGCGTTTTTGCGGCGCCGCGACAGCAGCGCTGCCGTCGCGGGGTTGACCGTTAACCCAGATATTCCCCAGCAATTATAGAGACTTGCGCATATCTCCCGGCATCGGATACAATGTTATTGCCCCCCGGCGAGTGTGCTTGCCGTATCGGGAAGGACCGGACGCGACAGCATCGCATGTTGTGGAAAAACGCGCCTCAGACCCTCGGATCCAACGAGAACTTCTTTCTGACGCCCATTTTCATTCAAAATTACAACCAACTTAGTTATCTGCAAAAGCTTTTGAATTGGCTGCTGGCAGCCGGCTATAAGAACATCTGCATCATAGACAACAACTCGACGTACGACCGCTTATTGCAGTTTTACACTGACGCCGAGACGAATCATGAGGTGAAATTGGTTCGCCGAAATACCAACGGCAGCAGAGCCACTCTTTGGGAGGAGCAAGTTCTTGAACGTTTTGGTGTGACCGGGCCATTCGTCTATACCGACTCGGATATCGTTCCCGAGGAATTCTGTCCGGCCGATTTGGTTGGCCGTTTGGCGGGCCACCTCCGCAATCATCCGCAAATATTCAAGGCAGGTCTGGGGCTTCGAATAGACGATCTGCCCGCGCACTACAGGTTTCGCTCCCAGGTCGTCGCCTGGGAAAAGCAATTCTGGATGGCTCCGGTCAGTCGCGGCGTCTTCCTGTCGCAGATCGATACCACATTTGGGCTATATCGGCCGAATTCGGCATTCGCGATGAGCCCTGCGCTGAGAACCGGGTATCCGTATTTGGGTCGACACGAGCCATGGTACCAGGATTCCGAGAATTTGACTGATGAGCAGCGCTACTATGTGGGCGAATTGGAAAAGACCGCGCGGGGTCACTGGTCGCGCACTCGACTGCCGCAGTGGCTGGAAGCCGAAGCCGCCAAGCGGGAAAATTCCAACGTGAAGCTGCTACATCTCGGCTGCGGCAACGATATCATGCCGGGTTGGATCAACCTGGATCGCGCCGCTACGGCGGGAGCGGATCTCGTGTTTGATCTTGAGACTTGCGCCGAAGCAAGGCTGCCGATTGAATCCGACAGCGTCGACGGCATCTACATGTGCCATGCCTTCCAGCAGATCGAAGCGGTTGTGCCTATGATGCAGGAGCTGCATCGGGTGGCAAAAGCGGACGCCCGCTTCATCATCAGACTTCCCCATGGCGCATCCGACAACGCGGTCGCAGATCCGGCGCAAAGGCATCGATATTTGCCCGATAGTTTCAGCTATTTTGCGCAGCCAGCGCACGCGGCAAAAGACGACGATTATGCCGGCGATTGGAGCGTCAAGCGTGTGAAGCTCGTGGTGGGCCAAGGTCTGATCGATGCCGAATGCGCGTCGTCGGTGCTGGAGCGGGCAAGCCGCGAGCGGAACCTTGTCGAGGAGATGATCGTGGAATTGCGTTGCGTGAAGCCGCCGCGGCCGAGGCAGCACCAGATGCTGGAATGCCCGGCGCCGACGATCAGCACGACGGGATTTGATCCCGAAAGCGTCTTCCAAGCTCATTGTTCCCCATAACCGGGAAGCCGCGTAATGCTGGGCAGACGGTGGCGAAGTCTATTTCAGAGGCGGGCAGGGGACCGCGCGGTGACGGCGGCGCAGCCGACCCCGGATCATGATTTGGACTTTACGATAATCATTTGCACTTGCAATCGACCGGACATGTGGCCGCGAGCGCTTGCAAGCGCCTTACATCAGACTCACAATCGATATGAGATCGTGGTGGTCGACGATTCTTCGCACCATCCCGTTGTACTCGAGAACCCGACCGAACGCAGCGTGAGGGTGGTGCGGTCGCCGCAACGGCTCGGATTTGCCGGCGCGATCAATCTTGGAGCCAGGCACGCGAAAGGCCGTCAGATTGCCCTCTTGGATGACGACGATGAATATGAACCGGATTTGCTGAGCCGCACCCATGCCCGGATTCGGGCGCAACCCGATCGTCAGTTTTCCTGGTGCAGCACGGTGTTCGTGCAATATGACGGCAGTGGTAAGCCGGTCCGGGAAGCCATTCGGGGCTTTCCTGAGGATTACGAGGCCGAAGAGGATTTGTTGCTGACCACGGTTTCAATCGGATCCGGCTACGGCTTTACCGTTAGCCGCCAGGTATTCCAGGAATTGGGTGGCTTTGATCATCAACGCTACTGGGCGATTGCGGATACTGAATTCATGTACCGGCTCATTGCGGCCGGGCACCGGCCCGCTATTGTGTCCGAGCCGTTGATGCGGGTTCACAAACACGACGGACCGCGAATGACGGACCGTCGCTCCTATCGAAACCGGGCCCGGCAATGCGAACTGCTGCGCACCAGCTACGCCGGCCTGATACATCAATATCCCAGACTGGGAGCGGCGATCGATAAAAGCATCGAGCAACTGACCGCTCTTGCTGTTGCGGTCGAATCCGAAGAAGTGCGGAAATGAGGAACCACAGGCAGGCGTCTGCCGGCAATCCGTTCGATCGCCGGGTGACTAGCCGAACCAAACGCGAATAACGCCGCGGAGGCTGACGGGCCGTGCTGGATCTGAAGGCCGAAATTCGGCGGACCACCGCGAGCGCGAAGCCGGGCGCATCAGATTGCCAGGCCGGTGACGAGCTGAGCCAGATGACGGACACAGGCAGCCTCGTGAGATCGGAGGACGATGTCGCCGCGATATTGCGCGCTTCGATCTCTCCGGTCTCGTTTTGGGCACCGGAGCAAGTCGGGCCTCAGCCGGCCTGGCTGGAACATGCCCCATTCGGGTTTTGGCTGATCGAAAGCCTGCGGCCGCGCCTTCTCGTCGAACTCGGCACGCACGGCGGCTATTCGTATTTCGCGTTCTGCCAGGCCGTGCAGCGGCTTGGCCTCGACACCCGGTGCTATGCGGTCGACAGCTGGACGGGTGACGAGCATGCCGGCATCTATGGCGAGGAGGTCTATGAGCGGGTCTGGGGTCGCAATGAAATGCTCTATGCGGCGTTCTCCACGCTGATTCGATCGACGTTCGACGCGGCACTCAGCCACTTTGACGACGCAACCATCGATCTGCTGCACATCGATGGCCGACACTTTTACGAGGACGTCAAACACGATTTCGAGAACTGGCGGCCAAAGCTTTCGGAGCGCTCGGTGATCGTCTTTCATGACACCAACGTGCACGACCGCGGCTTTGGAGTCTTCAAGCTTTGGCAGGAGCTGCGCGACCAATATCCGCATTTCGAATTCGTTCATGGCCACGGCCTCGGCGTGCTCGGAATTGGTTCTGAAACCCCCGCAGCGATGCGCGCGCTGTTCGCGATGACCGCCGACGCCGGGGCGACGGAGACGATCCGCAATGCCTACAGCCGGCTCGGTTTGACGATGTCGCTGCAATTGCAGGCGGAACGACGACACATTGAGTTGACGCAAGCCGGGGCGGCGGTATCTCACGCGGAGCATGCGTTGCAGACGCGTTCCGAGGAGATCCAGCGGTTGAGTTCAAATCTTGCCGCGGCAGAACACCACGCATCGGAACTGTCGCGGGAGGTCGACGCCCGCGCGCAGCAACTGGACCTTCGCGCCGCAGAGCTGTCGTCCGCCCAAGTCCTGACGCAGGACCTGACGGCAACGGTGGCAAAGCTTTCCCGCGAGCTTGAACATGCGCAGCAGTCGCTGCTCGGCAGTCAGGCGGAGACCTCGCGCGTCAACGACGAGCTTGATATGTCGCGCCTGGAGTTCGCCCGCGCCAAGGCGGCTCTCCTTGATGGCGAGCGAATGGCGCAGAACGAGATCGAAATTCTGCGCGACCGCCTTGTTGATGCGGAGGCCGCCCTTGCCAGGTTCACCCGTGGCCGTCGCGGCCGTTTTGGCAGAATTCCGTGCGCTTTATCCAGGCGCGATAAGCGCGAACTCGTGGACTGCGGCCTGTTCAATACCGAATGGTATTTGCACGAGTATCCCGAAGCTGCCCAAAGCCGTCGTGCGCCGCTTGAGCATTATTTGCGGGAAGGCTACTTGCGGGGCTGCCGGCCGAACCCGTTATTCGATACGCGATGGTACCTGCGGCGTTATGAGGACGTGCGCCATGCCGGCATCAATCCGCTGGCGCATTACTTCATTCGGGGATGGCGCGAAGGGAGGAATCCGAGCGCGGCGTTCGATACCCAATTCTACCTCCAGGCTAATCCCGACGTCCGGATGACGGGGGTCAACCCCCTGGCGCATTATCTGTTGTTCGGCAGTCACGAGGGCCGACTGCCAGCCAAGCCCCAGCCCGTTACCGCCTCGGAGGGGGGAACCGAGTTGGAATCGTAGGGCGCGACGGTCAGACGGCTGTCGCTCGCCGGCCGCATCCCATCACTTGATTTAGACCGCGTGCCTCTGCTAGATTCTTGGCGGGGTTGCGGAATCCAAAATGGCGTGAGGCATCAAATCGATAAAAACGCCACGCCAGTAAGCACACGAGTCCGTGAACTTCCAGCATGCAGCCAATATCATTCCCAATAGGCAAAGAGACTTCGAACTATTATTTCGACACGCTCTCAATCGAGCCGAGCGGCGTCATCCGCGTGGCAGGCTGGTCGAAGTCCGACACCGTTTGGCCGAAGGACGGGCTTTGGCTGCACGTCAATGGAAAAAAGATGGCGCCGGACATGGCATTTCATGTCGTGCGCGGCGATATCGCGGCCCGCCCATTATGCGGCTTTACCGTCGAATTTCATTGCGCGGGCTCACTCATCAATTCAATCGATGTGATTGTTGCCGATCGCAAGCTCTTTCATGCCGATCTGAGCTATCAAACCATCGAGTCTGACTTCAAGGAATTGTTGTCGACGGAGCGCGTCTTCCACAGGGCGGACATCTATACCTCGGCGACGCTGCCGCCGCTGGCGGTCAACGACGATATCCTGCGCGTCTCGTCCCGGCTGAGCGGCCGGACACTTGATTTCGGCTGTGGGCGCGGCGCGCTGTTACGGGCGCTGCGGCAGCGCGGCCTCGACGCGATCGGACTGGAGATAGAAAATCCGATTCTCCGCAAGTCGTTGGCGGAGGGAATCGAATCGCATGTCCGATATTACGACGGCAGCCTGCCGCTGCCGTTTCGCGATGGTGAATTCGACTCGACGATCGCTGCGGAAGTCATCGAGCACATTCCGAATTTCGAGCCGGTTCTGGCTGAGGTCGCCAGGGTTACGCGCGACCTGTTCATCATGAGCGTGCCCGATTTCTCGGCGATCCCGTTGTGTTTTCCGCAGTATTGCGTGCCGTGGCATGTGCTTGAGGCGGACCATCGCAATTTTTTCACGCAACGAAGCCTCGAGAAACTGCTGCTCGCGCATTTTCCCAACGTGGAAATGTTTCGGATTTGCCCCCACGCGGTGAACGGTACGCTGTTTTACACCAGCGTAGCCGCGATCGCGCGCAAGTAAACGGCCTTGACGGAACCGCCGGCGCTAGTTGGCGTTGGCGTTCTGCCAAGCTGAGCGGCCGTCCGGCTTTGGAGTCTCAGGCAGGCTGCAAACCAAAGCGGCGAGCGTCGGACGTTACGCTAATCGGTATTCATATTCTGCACCTGCCAAGTCGTTCCGACGTTGCCGATGCCGAGTGCTGAAGACACCGTCGCGCCGTTCATCAGCCACACCGCGAGGTCGCCGGCGCCGTCGAGCAGGAGAATATCGCTAAGGCCGTCGCCGTTGTAGTCGCCGACCTGGACGACGTTCCAGTTGCTCGGCAGTGTGCCGACAGGCGCCCCAGACGTCACCGCCGAGCCGTTGGTGAACCAGATCGACAGCGCGCCGCTGTTGGTGTCCCGCCAGAGTATGTCGGGAAAGCCGTCGCCGTTGAAGTCGCCGACAGCTTGAACGAAGAAGTTGCTGGTCACGGTGCCGAGGCCGTGCGACCCCGTGACCTGGCCGTTTTGCACGACCCAGAGCGCAATGTCGCCGGCGCTGTCGCGCCACAGAATGCCGCCGTTGCCGTCGCCGAGGAGGGTCCAGTTGCTGGCCACCGGACCGAAGCTCGTCGTCGAGGCGACGCTCGCGCCATTCATGAACCAGACCGCGACGGTGCCGGTGCCGCTGTCGCGCCAGAGCAGGTCGCCCTTGCCGTCGCCGTTGAGATCGCCGACGCCGTAGAGCGTCCAGTTGCTCGCCAAATTGCCGACCGCAGCCTCCGAGCCGACTGCGGCGCCGTTCATGAACCAGATCGAGATGTTGCCGCTGGTGTCGCGCCACAAAACATCGGCCTTGCCGTCGCCGTTGAAGTCGTGCTGGCCGATGATCGAATAGGCGCTCGTCACGGTTCCGAGACCCTGCGACGCCAAGACCTGATTGCCGTTCATCAGCCAGGCCGCGATGCTGCCGCTGGTGTTACGCCAGAGGATATCGCTGGTGTCGTCGTCGTTGAAGTTATGGCCCAGTACCAAGCTGGGGCAGTTCACGCCGTAGGCGGCGAGAAAGTTGTTGCCGCCGGGCGCCGTGCAGGGTGTTGAAAATCCGCCGGCGGCATCCTGCAGGATGATACCGTCCGCCGACAGCGAGAGATTCGGGTTTGAACCGCTGACGGTAAGGCTCGTGAACGGCACCACGCCGAAACTCGGAATGGCAACGACCTTGCTGAAAAACGGAGCTTCCTGTATCCATTCGACCGAACAAAGGCAGGACGCGTAGGTGAGATTGATCGAGAAGGTCCAGCCCTTGGTCGCATCGGCCATCTGCAGCGTCCACGTCGTGTTCGGATTGTTGACGGTGCAGTTCGACGTGCAGACCAGGGATGCCGTCATGGCGTCGCCCGGGCTGACTGGATGCCCGGCCGGAAGCACGGTCTCCGAGGCCGGAAGTATCTCATACCAGGCGTCATAGGTGGTCGAGCCGGTG
>Ga0182024_10025727_pt1 | contig 10369 bp, 7 predicted proteins | sample P32metaG_FD_120480 | JGI IMG/M metagenome (GOLD analysis project Ga0182024, IMG submission 120480) | Permafrost microbial communities from Stordalen Mire, Sweden - P3-2 metaG (Illumina Assembly) | ecosystem: Environmental > Terrestrial > Soil > Wetlands > Permafrost | place: Sweden: Stordalen...
AACGCCGTGCGCCTCAGCGTCCCGCCGCACCATCTCGCGGACCGTATCCACTTCATCGAAACGGATCTGCTGCCGCCCCTGCCCCCGAACAATCAATCTCCCATCTTCGATCTGATCGTCAGCAATCCTCCCTACATCGCCAATTCCGAATCAGCAACCCTCGAGCGCGAAGTCCGCGACCACGAACCGCACTCGGCCCTCTTCGCCGGTCCTACCGGAACAGAAATTTACACGCGTCTCGTCGCGCAAGCCGAATTGCAACTCCGCGATCGCGGTCTCCTCGTCCTCGAGCTCGGCCACAATTCCGCCGAACCCGTTCGCGCCCTCTTCGACGCCGCATCATCCTCATGGACCAATGTATCAATCACCATGGATCTCGCCGGCATCCCCCGCGTCCTGGCCGCCCAACGCGTCAGGTAGTTTTCTAGCCCCGCGCCGTGCGAGAATGGGCGCGCACCGGAGATTTCGTGGCGATCGAAAAATCACAAAACGCGAGCGACCATCTCGCCAACGAACGTACTTTCCTCGCCTGGGCCCGCACCAGCATCAGCGTGATCGTTTTCGGTTTCGTCGTCGCCAAATTCGGAATCACCCTTCGCCAGTTTTTTCGTTTCGAAAATCTGGATCAGCGCGAGACCGGCACTTCCCTCGCGCTCGGCGTCAGCTTCATGGTCGTCGGGATTCTCATGTCCATTCTCGCCGTGTGGCGTTACCAGTCCACGCGCGTTCAGATCGAAGCGGCCAATTTTCGTCCCGCGAACAAAACCGTCTACGTCGTAGGCGCCATCACCGCCTTCCTTGGCGTCCTGCTCGTCTACTACCTCCTCACCACCACTAGGACTCTTTAAGATAAGATTTGCCCATTTTTCTGTTCCTAGCCTCTCCCGGTCTAAATTTCTAATCGGGAATGCTCTTCGATTAAAATACATCGTAAACTATTGAAAACAAAGGAAACGACCCTGTTCTAACCGAAACAGATTTGGGCCTTGGCCACCCAAAACACGAGCATCAACCAAAGTCGTCATCTTCGATGTATATTCGCTATTGCAAACCCTTCGTCATGCCAAAACTCGCCACATATCGAGCCAAGCACGACGCTCCACAATCGATCGCGCCCGACTCTCCGATCTCCATTCTCCACGTCGATATGGACGCGTTCTTCGTCTCCGTCGAGCTCCTCGCGCGCCCTGAACTCCGCGGCAAGGCCGTGGTCGTCGGTGGCCAGCGCGACCAGCGCGGCGTCGTCACTTCCGCCAGCTACGAAGCCAGGAAGTTCGGCGTCCACTCCGCAATGGCGCTGCGCACCGCCGCGAAGCTCTGCCCTCACGCCGTGTTCCTCAGCAGCCACCACGAACTCTACGGGAAGTACAGCGACCAGATCGCCGCGATCCTGAGCAAGTATTCACCGGTCGTGGAGATGGCCTCCATCGATGAGGCCTACATCGACCTGACCGGAACCGAGAAGCTTCACGGTCCACCGATCGCTGCCGCGCACAAGCTCCTCACCGATATCACCGCCTCGACGAACCTTCCGTGCTCCGGCGGCCTCGCCGCCACCCGCCTCGTCGCCAAGATCGCCAGCGATCAGGCCAAGCCTCGCGGCCTCGTGTGGGTCCCTTCAGGCACCGAGGAGTCTTTCCTCGCTCCCCTCGCTGTCCGCCGTATACCCGGCATAGGCAAAGTCACCGACGCCTCTCTCAACGCCCTCGGCGTCACCACCATCGCCCAGCTCCAGCGGCTCTCAGGTGAGCGCCTCGAGCAGTTGTTCGGGGGGTGGGGGCAGGCTCTCTATCGCAAGGCCCGCGGCATCGACTCCTACGAGTTCTTCATCGACGCGGAGCCGAAATCCATCTCGCACAACCAGACGTTTGGAGAAGACACTCGTGATCGCGAGAAGTTGGACACAACCCTCAGCTATCTGTGCCAGAAAGCTGTGAAGCGAATGCGTGACTTGGGCCTCCACGCGCACACCGTTACGCTAACATTGCGCTTCGCCAGCTTCGTTACGATCACGCGCAGCGAGACCCTCGCGGAGCCTTCTGACCTGGATTCGATATTTCTCCATGCCATTCGCAAGATGTTTTCTCGAACGTGGGATGGCGAAACAGACCTGCGTCTGGTGGGCGTTGCACTTACGTCGTTTTCTAGCGGATCACAGCAGTTCGCTCTGCTTGAGCCGACTCGTCGCGAGAAACTAGAGCGCCTCGCACAAGCAACCGATCGGCTGCGCGATCGATTTGGCTTTTCCAAGGTTCAGTTTGCCGGTTCGCTTCCGCGTCGTGACGATACCAAATAGCCTATAATCGCGTCCTCTTGTCTACGAATCAAATTCCCCCGCAAAATGCACGTCAGAACCGTCGCCAACGTTTGCGCGGGTTCTGGGAGCGTATGACGGACGGTTTGCGGCTCGATGAATTGTGGGGTCAATTTAAGTCCGAAGCGAAAGCAGGATACGGACTATATTCCGGCGATGTTGATTGGGAATCCATTGACCTGGAGAAATCGAGATTCAAACGCGTAAGACTTTCGGCGTGGGCGCTCTTTCAGGCGATGCTCATGAAGCTGTCGCCTGCACGACGCGTGCTGCTGTTGATCGCCGTAGTCTTGGTAATAATCAACCCCGATTTCCGTTTCGGCCGCGGCGAAGCCGATCTGGGTTTTGCGTGGGTCGGCGTGCTCATTCTGTTCGTTCTGTTAGCGCTTGAGCTGGGAGATCGAGTCACGATGAAGCGCGACCTGGAAATCGCCCGCGAAATCCAGCAGTGGCTTGTGCCCAGCGAACCGCCCAAGATTCCAGGTATAGACATCGCTTTTGCAACCCGGCCGCAAAATACGGTGGCAGGCGATTATTACGATGCCTTCTTGCGGCCGCCGTTGAGCACACCGTCGAAATCTCCCTCGCTGCTAATCGTTGTAGCCGATGTGGCAGGGAAAAGCGTGCCGGCCGCGCTACTGATGGCCACGTTTCAATCGGGCCTTCGCACGCTTTCTTCGACGCCTGCATCGCTCGACGAAATTGTAACTGGGCTCGACCGCTACGCTCGCGCGCACAGTTTGGATGGCCGCCGTTTCACTACCGTGTTTCTGGCAGAGATCGATCCCGAGAGCCTCACCATGCGTTACGTCAATGCCGGGCACAACGATCCCATTCTCCGTCGAGCTTCCGGGCAAATCGACCGCTTGTCGATCGGAGGGCCGCCGTTTGGCATTCCACTTTTTACCGACACGGAGATCGCCTACGCATCTGGAAGCCTCCAGTTGCGGCCCGGCGATCTGCTGTTTATTTTTACGGATGGCGTCGTGGAAGCGGTCAATGAAAAAGATGAGGAATTCGGTGAGTCGCGAATCATTTCCGCGGTTACGGGAACACCCAGCGGGACCGCCCAGGAGATTCTCAATCGCGTAATGGGCAACGTAAATTCTTTTGTGGGCTACGCGCGTCAGCATGATGACATCACCGCATTGGTTTTACGAATCGTCCCGTAGAACCGATAATCTATCTACACAGGTTCTGTACCGCCCTGCCTTGAATCTCAAACTTCCAAGCGGCGCTACTTTCCCGCATAATCACGCTATGGAAGCTCGCGCATTTGCGGAACAAGTTTGCAGGAGCCTGCGTTCGAAGGGTTTTCAAGCCTTTCTGGTCGGCGGATGCGTGCGTGACATTTTGCTGGATCGCGAGCCAGCCGATTACGACGTTGCCAGCGACGCCACGCCCGAACAAGTCGAGGCGATATTCCCGGGCAGTCTGACGGTCGGCGCTAACTTTGGAGTGGTCATCGTGCCGGAAGATACGAGCGCTTCTCCCCTCGAATGTCGACAGCAGGTCGAAGTTGCCACGTTTCGTTGCGATGTGGGTTACACCGACGGCCGCCATCCGGATCGAGTGGAATACACCAAGTCGCCGCAGGAAGACGTCAAACGTCGAGACTTCACGATTAACGGAATGCTGTTTGATCCAGGAACGGATGCGGTTTTGGATTTCGTTGGCGGACGCGAGGATTTACGCGCGGGAATTATTCGCGCCATTGGTGATCCCGTAACTCGATTTCGCGAGGACAAACTGCGCATGCTTCGCGCAGTGCGTTTCGCGGCGCGGTTCGCCTATGCGATCGAACCGAGCGCCATGCAGGCGATTCAGAACTTAGCGCTAGAGATTTCGCAAGTATCAAAGGAACGTCTCCGCGATGAACTTACTAAAATTCTAACGGAAGGGGCGGCGCGGCGCGGTTTCGAGTTGCTGGATGAAACCGGCTTACTCGTTCATCTTCTGCCGGAAGTTGCCCGCATGAAAGGAGTCGATCAGCCGCCGCAGTTTCACCCAGAAGGTGACGTCTGGATTCACACCTTGATGATGATCGAAGGTCTGAACGCTGGATCCCCTCCGACGCTTGCGTGGGGCGTATTGCTGCACGATGTGGGGAAGCCGCCAACTTTCGCGCCACCAGCCGGACCAAGTGGCCGTATCCGCTTCGATCGTCATGTTGAAGTCGGCGTAAAAATGGCCGAAGAAATTTGCCGCCGCTTCCGCTTTTCCAACGAAGATACGGAGCAAATCCTCGCGCTCGTAGCGAATCACATGCGCTTCAAAGATGTGCCGCAGATGAAGCCTGCAACCTTGAAGCGATTTGTCCGCATGGAGAACTTCGACGAACACCTTGAGTTGCACCGCCTCGATTCGCTTTCCAGTCATCGAAAACTCGACAACTACGATTTGGTCACGCAATTTATAGACAAAACCCCGCCCGAGGAAGTTCGTCCGGCCCGACTACTAACCGGTGACGATTTGATCGCCCTCGGCATGAAGCCCGGGCCCGCATTCAAGAGCATCATATATAATGTCGAGGAAGCCCAGCTCGATGGCAGGGTGCAGACGCGAGAAGAGGCAATTCGGCTGGCAATCCAGTTGGCAGGCAAGCATACTGGAGCCAATAATCCATAATTACAAAAGGCGAAACCGTCAGCAACTCATTGAAAGATTAGGTGTTTAAAGCGATTGAGGGGCCAATAAGATTTGATTTCTTGAGTTTAGCGTAGTATTGTCATATCTTCTAATGGGGCCTAACGTAAGGAAGTTACATCTTTTATGGTTTCTCTGCATCTAAATGTTTCAAGCGGCCGATTAGCTGCTTAAGTGGTCAGGCCGGTTGTTCGGTCTGGGGGAGATAAGGTGAGTAAGCCGAATAAAGTTATACCGCAAGAATTGCCCATTCTTCCGGTACGCGACACGGTTCTTTTTCCAGGCGCGGTATTGCCGTTGCCTGTTGGTCGAGAAAGTTCCCTGGCCCTGTTAAATTCTTTGGAAGGCACAGAGAAGATTTTGGGCGTAGTCGCACAGCTGGATCCGCGCGTGGAAGCGCCGACCGGCACCGATTTGCACAGCGTCGGCACCCTCGCGAAAGTTCACAAGATGGTGCGTATGCCAAATGGGAACGTTGTAGCGTTCTTGGAAGGCATGGATCGCATTCGTGTTACCGAAGTTTTGGGATTCAAACCGTTTCTCCGGGCGAAGGTCGAATTGCAGCCTGATCTGGAAGATCAGCGCGACGCGGAATTGACCGCGCTCGAGCGCAATGTGCAGGAGCTTTTCCGCGAGGTTGTAGCGCGTTCGCCCCAGCTTTCCGACGATTTGCAAACGGAGGTAATGAATATCGATTCGCCGGGCCGTCTGGCGGATTTTGTGACTTCCACGCTCCCTTCTCTGAGCACTTTGATTCGTCAGGAACTGCTCGAAACTTTCAGCGTGCGCAAGCGCCTGGAATCCTTGATCAGCGAGCTGACGAAAGAGCGCGAAGTGCTCGACCTGCGGAATAAAATTCACGATCAGGTTCAAGAACAAGTCAATCAGAGCCAGCGCGAATTTCTTTTGCGCGAGCAGATGAAAGCCATTCAGAAAGAATTGGGTGAATCTGACGATGGTCAGGCCGAAATCGACGAGCTTCGCAAGAAGGTCGAAGAATCCGGTATGACCGCGGAAGCCAAGAAAGAATGCGATCGCGAATTGAAGCGACTCGCAAAGATGACTCCAGCTTCGGCCGAATACATGGTCGCCCGAACGTATCTTGAATGGATGACGTCCTTACCATGGAGCAAAGTGTCCGGAACGGAAGATATCGATATTCCGAAGGCACACGAGATCCTGAATGAGGATCACTATGACCTCGTCAAGATTAAGGAACGCATCCTCGATTACCTGGCGGTAAAAAAGCTGCAGCCGGGGATGAAAGGTCCGATCCTGTGCTTCGTCGGGCCTCCAGGCGTCGGCAAAACCTCGCTTGGTAAATCGATAGCGCGTGCCCTTGGCCGCAAATTCGTGCGCATATCGCTCGGCGGTATGCACGACGAGGCGGAAATCAGGGGACATCGCCGTACGTACATCGGCGCATTGCCTGGGCAGATTATCCAGGGAATTAAACGCGCCGAAACCATGGATCCCGTATTGATGCTGGACGAGGTGGATAAACTCGGGCGCGATTTCCGGGGCGATCCTTCCGCAGCGTTGATGGAAGTCCTCGACCCGGAGCAGAATTCAACTTTCCGCGATCACTATCTCGACGTACCTTTCGATCTCTCCAAGGTGCTTTTCATTGCAACCGCGAATTGGCTCGATCCGATTCCTGAGCCGCTGCGCGACCGCATGGAAATCATCGAGCTCTCCGGCTACACGGAAGAGGAAAAGGTTCACATCGCGAAGATGTTCTTGATCTCGCGCCAAGCTAAAGAAAACGGCATCACCATCGGCGAGCAGATTGAATTTACCGACGAAGCTCTGCACGAAGTGATTCGTCACTACACGCGAGAGGCCGGCGTTCGTAATCTCGAACGCGAACTCGGAACTCTCGTGCGCAAGCAGGCGCGGCGTTTGGCCGAAGGCAAAACAGACAAGTTGGTCGTTACGCCTGAAGTCATTCGTGAAGTGCTGGGAATCGCCAAGGTACATCAAGAGAAGGAAGTGGAAGAGCGCGTACAGCAGCCCGGAGTTTCCGTCGGGCTGGTCTGGACACCCGTCGGTGGCGACATCGTTTTCATCGAGGCGAGCAAGATGCGCGGCGGGAAGACTTTAACGATGACCGGCCACTTGGGCGACGTGATGCAGGAATCCATGCGCGCAGCGCTCACATGGGTTCGTGCAAACTGCGAACGCTACGGCATCGACCCAGACTTCTTCCGGAAGCAGGACATTCATATTCACGTCCCTTCGGGAGCGGTACCGAAAGACGGTCCTTCAGCCGGGGTTGCGATGGTCACGGCGTTAGTCAGCCTGCTAACGGGCAGGGCAATTCGACCGCGCGTGGCGATGACTGGCGAAATTTCACTCTCCGGAATAGTTCTCCCGGTCGGTGGAATTAAGGAAAAAGTGCTCGGCGCCAAGCGTGCAGGTATTCAGGAAGTCATCCTTCCTTCGGAGAATGAGCCGAATGTGAAAGAAGACTTGCCGGACGAGATGCTTGACGGGATGAAGGTGCACTTTGTACGCACCGCGGAACAGGCGCTTGAAATTGCCTTGGGCAAGTTCGAGAAGCCTGTGCGGCCAATCCCTGGTGGGGCTCGTGATGCTGACCGGCCTGTAGCTGGGCCCCTTCACTAAACAAGAACGCGCGAATCTTGGCTATGCCCGAAAACGGGAGATCATGCGAAGAAGAACAGAGAGAGTCACAAAGGCCCGAAGAGAAATCTTCGGGCCTTTTCTTTTTGCATACAATATTCGTTTCCTGTTGCGGCAAGCAGAGGATTCACGTACAGCTTAGATTCCGATGCCTTATCGTCCACGAGAACTCGTCATCCGCGCACGCGAAGCAGCCACCCTGCTGTTGGCCACACTCGATAGGAATGAGATGGTTCCACGATTTCTGGATATGTACGCGGCTGAAAACCGAAGGCCCGGGCGCGCGGACCAGCCCTCCCATTATCGTGAGCAACTGGAGACCATACGGCGCGAAGCAATTCTTGCCATGGTGTTGCGGACGGAAGCAGCGCTGCCGACCAAGCTGAAGGTTCATGTGGTAATCCGTAGCGCGAAGAATCAAACCGGCTCTCGATCCAAGCCAAAGAAAGGGAAGAAGGGTTCGAAGTCTAAGTTAAAAAAAACGAAAGCCAGAAATTCTGGCATCGATCTCGCTATCCCATTGCTGGATCTCTTCCGTGAAGAATTTTTCGTCGCCATTGGTCAGGCGCTCCGGTGGACAGACGACGACGCCCGAGCGTTCTGGCACGACTTGGAGCTTTACGAAACTCTATCAGCCAATGAGCCTCGTAGACTGGGCCGTCGAGCTATCGCTTCTGGACCTTTCGTCGATCGTACCGCCCTTCTCCTCGACCCATCCCTAATGGAACAAGCTCGTCGCGCCGCCGGAAAATTTCAGGTTGCACTCGACGGTGCCGCCGATCGGGTTCTGCGCATGGCCTTCTCGCGCCGGCGTGCGAACTAACCTCTTCGATCCGTTATTTCGGCACCGTTTCGCAACCGCCATTGCACCTTCCGCACGATCTCGTCTGCTGCGGATACATATTTGCGGGGGATTTTGTTATTCTCGCGCCAATGCAGCTTGTTTTCTACATTCTGGTGGTTACGCAGATCGGCCTAGGGATCTATTCGCTTTGGGAGGGCCTCGTCTGGTTTCGCATGGTCCGGCAGCGGATCGGCACGCATTCGGGATTTTACACGCCTGCCACAGCGCTCATCTGTCCGTGCAAAGGAAATGAGCGTGGCCTCGAAGAAAACTTAATGGCGTTAACCCGCTTCGACTATCCGAACTATGAAATCTATTTCACACTGGCAACTAGTCTTGATCCTGCGATTAAAGTAATCGAGCGGGTAAAATTGGCGAGTTCGCGGCCCGTTCATATCGTGATAGCAGGTCCTCCAACGGATTGCGGCGAGAAGGTCTACAACCTGCAACGAGCCATCGACGCGCTTCCACCCGACAAGTTCGAGATGCTTGCGTTTACCGATTCGGACGTACGATTACCGCGTGGCTGGCTGAACAAGCTCATAGCACCTCTTCAAGACGCGAGAATCGGCGCCACGACCGCGTATCGCTGGATTATTCCAAGCGGCTCGGGCGCTGATGCTTTTGCTAGCGCATTCGCATCGGCATGGAACGCTGCGATCGTCACTATGTTGGGCAAACCGAATGGAGATTTCTGTTGGGGCGGCGGAACAGCAATCCGCAAGAAGACGTTTGAAGACATAAAAGTTCCGGACGCATGGAAGGGAGCTCTCAGCGATGATTTTGCAATGACCTGGGCTCTGGAGCAGGCTGGAAAGCCAATCGTCTTCTGTCCGGAATGTCTCGCCGCAACTCCCGCTCCGTGGACCGCTGGGGATCTACTCGAATTTACAAACCGGCAGATTCTCATTACCCGTGTGTATTCGCCGCGTCGCTGGCAAATAGGATTCGCTGTGCACCTGAGTTACTGCCTGACACTGCTTTTTGGAATTTACGTAATTCTCTATTGCATGATTGACGTCGATCCGTGGGGGCAGCTATTCGCCCTGCTTCTCGCTATTCCGTTGCTTGCGGCAATGAAGGGCGCAATCCGCACCATCGCTGCGGGCGAAGCGATGCCGGAATGGAAAGCAAAAATCACGGAATGGGCTTGGGTCTGGCCGGTACTTGCGCCTATCGTCCCATTTCTGTTTGTGTGGAATTTTATAATGTCACTGGTAACTAGGAAAATCCGCTGGCGGGGAGTCCGTTACGAGCTGCTCTCGCCCAACATGACTCGCATCGTCAGGCTTTAAGCGCAATTTCTTCCGGGATCAGATACGTCTTTGAATATTAGGAAAATCCAGCCAAACCTTGACCCCGCAAAAGTGAGATCCCTCTGTGCAAATTGGCGTCGAAATTCCTGCTCGTAAATAACAAGGCGGCCCGATATAGCGCGCGAGTTCCGGTAGTTCCTTCTGCACCTGTTCGACTTCTTCGATGGACGCCTGATAAATTTCTTCCTGCGCATTAAAGCAGGTTCGCATCGTCCACTTGTGAAGCAGATGCAGCAATGGTCCAGATTCGTATAGGCGGATCGCCTTGGCATTGGGCAGCAAATAGAGTGCAAATTCCGGTGGCACTCCGCGATCCAGCAACTCATTTTTTGCCGTCCACGCTTCCTCCATCGCCTGCTGATAAATTTCCAATGCAGCAGGATTTTCGCGAATCAGCATTGGCGTGATGTAGTCCGGCGAACGCGTATCGGCAAGAGTCAATATGGGCCGGGAGCCCGGAACCATGCGATGGCGCTGGTCCTGGCTGTCTGCCGTGTGGCTGATTTTCTTCGCAAATGTAAAATTCGCGTTCTGTAGCGGCCGCATCAGCGGTGCGTGCACGCCGATGTTCAGAGTTTCGCGGCGATAGGGATTGCGTGCGGG
>Ga0182024_10025728_pt1 | contig 10369 bp, 9 predicted proteins | sample P32metaG_FD_120480 | JGI IMG/M metagenome (GOLD analysis project Ga0182024, IMG submission 120480) | Permafrost microbial communities from Stordalen Mire, Sweden - P3-2 metaG (Illumina Assembly) | ecosystem: Environmental > Terrestrial > Soil > Wetlands > Permafrost | place: Sweden: Stordalen...
CGATCGGCTATTTGTTGATGCTGCTGGTGGCGATGCTTTCGCCGAAAGATACAACATACGAACAAGAGCAGGCGCGACACATGGTCGTAACCATGTTCTGGGTTGGGGTATGGATTGCGATCGCAGTTTTGGGTGTTTTGTACGGACTACGGTTAGTACTTAAATATCAGCCAAAAGTGGAACGACGAGCTACGTCAATTGATTCCATCTTCAACGACGTTAGTGATGGCCCAGGAACGTTTGAGGTGAAAGGTGCAAACAGGGAAACTCGAACGGACGCCGTGCAGAATTACGAAGCCGAAAATCCTGCAAATGCAAAGATAAAGGCCGAGCTCGATGGAATCATCGTGAGCTCTGTTAGAAGAATCTCCGACCAATAATAATTTCCACGTGGTTATCGCTGCTTCCGAGTGGACGATGCGTCTTCGTTTGCTGCCCGTCATTCGGTAGTGAGCATCTGATTTAAAAGGAAAATGAAAAATGTCCGTTGGCGACACAGCATCCGACAGTTCTGAAGAGATCGAAAATTCGGATAAGCTTGCCACGACGATAGGACATGCGGGTGCTTTCGATGACAATAGTTCCGATTCACTGGAACAACTCCAGCAAGAGCGCGCGAAGAAAGAAGGCGAACATGAGGGTCTCCGTGGCTTGTCAAATTGGCTTTATTCCAAGGCAGGACTTGAACGAGGTTACGCGCAGGAGATACCTGAAGCGCAGGCTCGAGCGGATGGATTGACGATAATGGCCGCGCAGGAGCGCAAACTTGATGAACATAGCGGCCTGGCTTATGCGAATCTACAAACAGGTCTCCGCGCTGCGCAACTGAATCTGGCCGGTGATCCTCGGGCGGCCCAGCGCCAACAGTTTGAACAGGATCAAGCCAATCAATGGGTTGGGCTGATCGATCAGTACGGCGACGCGAGTGACCAGGTTCGGGTGTTCGATCAAAAGTCAGCTCTGGAACGCGAGGAATTACAGGGCAAACAAGCCAGAGGGCGCCAAGAGATGCAGTCCGAATTGTCTGGCGCCATAGCCGATAAAGGCGAGGTACATGAAGCGCAGCTTCAAGCCGCGGGAAATACGTATGAAGCGGATCGAGATCAATTCATCCGAACCGGCCAAGACAAGGCAAGAATCTTGCACGAGCAGGATACGAGCAGTGACGCGATCGGCCAAGCGCAATTGCTCCCACAGGCCGAGGCGCGGCAAAAAGCGGATACTCAGCAAGTCGCAGCCAATGTGGAGGCGCAAAACCAGCACAGTGCCGCTCGGGAACTCGAGCACCAGCAGGAGATGCGCGACGAACAGCTCGAAACCCCGCAAGCTGATCCGAACGCGGCGGAGTTGGCAGACATCGGCCAGTTCGAAGCCCTGCGCGAAAATTTCATTGAGCGGCGAACGTGGGACAGCACGGATTCGGGCAGTCTCGCCGCTGATCGCGCCAATGCGGAGGCACGCATTGGCCAGTTCGTATCGCAGACGCAAAATGCGGGCGCTGGGCGGATTATGCCTGCCGAGCAATACGGGAATTCACTCTTGACCGCTGCCCTGCACGGCGATGGAGCCGCGAACGCACTGGGGTTGGCGGGCGACGATCTGAAGACGCTCGGCGGCGGAGCTGCGCTGGGCAATCTGGGTGAAGTCGGACAGAAGCTCAGCGCGGCCGCGGATAAGTGGAACTATATCGCCGATCACATGCGCAATGTCACCATCCTGACGATGGGGAGATAACTTCGTGGCTTTGGATTCAACGACATCCATTACGCTGTTCGGCTTTACCGTCTGGGATGAGGGGACGCGCGAGCAATTCAATCGCGAAACTCCCTCATCCGCGGCGCGGCAAATTCTCTGTTACTGGACCGACCGCGTCGGGCTGATCAACGCCATCCGCAGCAGCACGGGGTACATCGCCATTACCTCATCGGGGGCGCAGACGATTCTTCAGTACGTGGCGCCGGCGAATTACCCGGATGCGCCATGGCTTTATGTCGACACGATCGAGGTCGAAGGCGTTGCCGGCGAGACGGGGCTGAGTGTCGGACCCAACGGCCTGGTGGGCTATAAATATGCCCGCATCCGCATCGTGTACAAATCGCTCCCCTACCAGGAAGGCATTGAGACCGGGGTATTTTCGGTCGATTTCGGGGCGGAGTTTTTCACGCTGCCCAACCAGACCAGCAGCCTCACTTTCACCGACAGCACCGGGGGAACTGTACCCACGGATCAGAACCCGTCGCTGCGCCTCACCGTGGTGACGTTCAAGCAGACACGGATGAATCTGCCCAGCATCCCCACGTCTCAGATCATGGCCGCCACCGACTGCGTGAACGCCGCGGTGTTCCAGGGCGCCGCCGTGGGGACGGTGCTTTTTGCGGGCGCATCGTCGCAGCGGCGCCTTTTCGCTGGCGGCTCGCCGGGCTGGGATATGACCTATACATTCAGCTATCGATCGGTGGGCTGGAACGTGGCTTTTGATCCCAACCACGGCACGTTCCGGCCGGTGGAATTCACCGGCAACAGCCAGACTCCGTTCGCGCAATACGATTTCAATCAATTATTCCTCTAAACAGGGGCCGCCCCATGAAAGATCTACCGCGCGCGGCCCAGGGCACGACCGTCGTTCTGGATGCCGACGTGTACAACACGCTCGTGGATACGCTGCGTCGTCTGGATTCCTGGTCGGTCGCCCCGCCGTTGCATTTGATCCGCGATGGAGCGGGAAACCATCTGTCCACCAGATCATCGGCGGAGCAAGTGCTGGTGGGAATCATCGGCGTGGAGAGCGGCGGAGGAAGATATAAGGGCACCATCCTGGCCGGCCAAAGTACCGGCAGCACCAGCACGAACTTTCAATTGCGCGCCTCGGAGACCCAGAGCGCCACCGATGGGCCGCTCGCCCAGACGCAAAGCGGAAATTTCGTCAACAACGCGCTGGTGATTAACGTCCTTGAGCAATATGTCGGCAACAGCCACATCTTGTGGGCTCTCACGGGCCAAACCAGCCCGCCCAGCGACTGGGGCGCGTTTTTTGCCTTTGGGCGCATCATGGGGCAGACCAATGAAAATCCATCTCGCTCCATCGTGTATATCGAAGGCTGGCCGATGGCGCCGGTGTGGGCGAAGATCACGGCTCATGGAAGCGCCGGCACGTATCAGGGCCGCATCTTCCCCGGACACATCGCCGACTACATGACCGATGCCGGCCCCGTTTACACCACCAGCGGCGGCGCTACATCCATCATCGAAGGCAATCTCCCCAGCGCGGACAACTGCTGGATCAACAATGCGTGGGAGCAGCGAGCGGGCCTGGGAACCTGCCAGCTTCCCGTGGGGGTTTATGTGCCGGGATTTATCGTCGGGTTTTCGGACCAGAATCAGGTGGGTAATTCCGCCACGCCCTGGTATGCGGTCTGGACGATGACCCCGCCGTACGCTTCGGACATCGCAAATCAGGTGCAGGCCATCCAATCGTCCGCCTATACGGCCGGCGACGATCCCGGTGAATCCCCACTCACTTTCGGGGTGAATGAGGTGCACATGATGAACGCCCTGAAATCCGATGTGCAGAACTTGTACGCTTCACTAAACAATCTCTACAACAACCTGAAGGCGGCCGGCTATATCGGGCAAGACCCGGCGACATGAGCAGTGGGAAATAAGCAAATTTCCGCCTCAATCCTCGTCCTCATTCACCGTCACTTGTTTGGATATCGCCCTGGCGATGCGGACGATTTCATCGCGATGGGCGCGCTGGTCTCTTGGATATTTCTTGCGGTTCCAACATCGCAGGATGAAAATGTCCGGATCCCGCTCATCCAAAAAAACGCGCTTGAAGGTGGTGCTGCCGTCGACGAACGCCAGATAGTATGATCGGCCGGCCAGGATACCTTGTCGCTCGACCGCGTCATAGCTGAAAACAACAATTTCGCCGTGCTTCCATTTGGGATGTTGACAGTCACCATCCACCGGAGCACTGAAGGCGCGACGGTCGGTCGTGGCGACCAGACGATTGGCGTCAGGATAATCGGCCAGCTTATCCACCCGGCGGCTGGCGGCAACGCCGATCTGGAACTCCGGAACCGCCCTGACAGCGCGTGCGCGGCGCATATCCAGGCCCGCGGGAAATGATGCGCCGCCTGCCGCGCCGCTTGCTTCAAATTCGGGCGGGCAGAACCTGCTCTTGAATTCCGCCAGACTGTATCCCAGTGCCGCCGCCAGTTTGGGCAGGCGTTTGTTAAGAATGCCGGCGACGTCGTGGCGCTCGATGCGGCTGATGGTTTCGTCTGAAACCCCGACGGCCTCGCCCAGCTCGCGCTGCGTCATCGCCCGTGCGTTCCGCGCCGCCGCCAGCCGTTTGCCGAAAATTTTCGCATCGCGGGCCATTGGACCTCCATGCGTGGTTCATGGGTCTACCATGATTTCCCCGCCAGTGCCAAACATTTCCCTAACTTTTGTCTTGTCTGCTCCAAGGATTGGAGTATGATTGGAATACGATCCCACGGGCGATCGGCGGCCCACTGCGATGAGGTTTGGGGATCGTGAAATCAGCTTTTCACTACTCACGTTTTGCGGAGGACCAATGTCACATTTGGGCAAGCCGGGGAATCTCGCGTTGCGGAGCTTTGCGGGGTTGCCCCCGGGAGTGAATCAGCGCGACTGCGACGGGCCGATCGATCCGCTTGACGATATGGATGCCCAGGACCTCTGGGCGGCCTCCACCGAAAGCGTGCGCGAGAAAATCGCGATGGGCTTTGCCCGTGCACGCTCCGACGACGTGCGCGATGCGCTGCTTGGGGCGGCCCAGACGGATCGACATTTCTCGCGCGCGGCCCCCCAGGGCCTGGGCGCCGCACTTTGGAGCGCCTGGATCGACTATCGCGACCAGATGCTCAACCAGCTTCGCCGGCGCGGCCAACTGGACCTGCAATAATTCCGGGGAAGAAAGGGGAAGTAAAGTCAATGCCACAAATCACCGTAACTAATACAAATATAGTTGTCGCTGCGCCTGCCCCAAACGTCCGCGCGAACGGGCCAAGACGCAAAAAATCGCAGCGGCCGGCGGATGTACACCTCCGCCAGCGTGTCGAGCAGATTCGCCAGCAGGTCCTCAGAACGGTCTGCTCCGCGACCTGGGCCGAGGACTGTCTTTATCGCGGGGCCAAATATGCTCCTGACTTCCGTTGCCGCTGCGCCTTATGCCGCCAACGGTTTCCCGATCGGCTGCATCCGCGCGAAGCCAGACAATCGGACTTTTCCGGAGACTGCCAGATGGAGACCGAGGACGATCCAGAGCTGGCCGAGGATTTGAGTCGCCTCCGCAACGATCGCGACCGGGTGGGAAGCGTCTTTATCGTCCGCGACAGCGAGGATCGCGGCGGCGCCGCCACTTTGCGACGCGTGCGAATGGGCTGAAATGATCGACACGGGAGATCGATATGCGGGCAAGACAATTAACAGCCAAACAGCAGGCCGTCTCTTCGTTGCGTTACGATCGCGGGGCGACGATCGAGCAGATCGCATCCTGGCTGAACATCACCCGCCGGGCGGTATTCTACCGCCTGCGCAACGCCCGCCTCCGCGCCGCCCTGTCGCAGCAAACCCATGCCGGCAGCTACCCGGCCATCGCGCGCTCCGGCCGTCTGTACAGCGCTTCGCAAATCTCCACCACGGCCGGGCGCGCGTACCTGAACCTGGATCAGGTGTAGGCGCCGCCGCGCTTCATCGCCCAAGGTAGCACCTGCGCTGTAACATTGTCGAAGATGGACCAAGCCCCCAAAGTTGTTGATCCGCTAAGCCGATGGCGGGCGCATCGGCGGCGGTGTTATTGGCGGTGGGGGGGATACGTGATCTTGAGCCTGGCGGCAACCGGGCTATTCCTGCTCAATTATCGACGGGGAGACAACGGGGCGCTGGCGATTCTGCTGGTCATCGCGCTGCTGAGCCTGCGCGGCGCGTGGAAACTTGATCGGCAGATTCGAATGTGCGATCAAGCTGTGCGCAACCAACCAAAGTCAGACCGATGAGGTCTTGGCCGATGTTGAGCGACATCCGCGGTAGCGGCTTGCCTACCGATCCCGCTGCCCCGCTGGAGGCCCTTGATAAGCAGGACCTGTTGGAAATCCTCCCGGTGGCAGGCGTAAGCCCGGCGGGAAATAGCCCCCCGGTGTATTCTGGCCATTTGCGGCCGCAGCAGGGTTGGGCAGTGTTTGGTCCTCCACCCACTCTGTGCGGGTCTTATGATCGGTGCTGTTGGCGTCTTTGGCAGCGTCCAGGACTTCGGCGGTGCCGGCGTCGTCCACCATGGTTACAAAAAACTTCGTGTATCGGCGAGCGCCGTCAACATACGTGTAGCCCGTGGAAAAATCATAGTTGTTGTCCACGCCGCCGATCACGTCGCCCGGAAATACGGAGAATGTCTCCTTGCGCCACAGTCCATCGGCCCAGGTGAAGACTTCAAACGGAAATCCGATTGACCGGGTGGCGGGCGGCGTAGACTTGGCGCAATAAAGATAAGTTTTCTGCGGCACGGTGATTTCAGGCGTGAACTCGCTCGTGGGCGCGGTTAGATCCAGCTGGGCGATCCATTTCGGATGATCTGGGGCGTGCATCGTGGCCTTGTTGAACAGCGGATTAAGCAGCTTGTATTCCAGTCGATACCGATAGGTCTTGCCGGGCTGCCCAGTCGCATCATTGAAATAGATCAGAATGTCCGGCGCGTCCTTCGTAAACGCGCCTGGATTGAAGGGGCCGGTCATGGCCGTCGGTAAAACCTTCGGAACCCCGTCGTGGACAAAAACGATGGTCGGATCTGTCGACGGGGGCGGTATGGTGGGAGCCTTCTGTTGTTCAGGTGTCGGAGGGGCCACCGGCGTGGGCGGCCTATATGGGACACCTGAAGGTCGGGGTCGGGCCAAAACGCCACCGATCGGCGGCCCGCCGGGGGGGCCACCACCTGATGGGCCGGCCACAGTCATGAACGTCCCGGAATCTAACGACATAGAAGCAGGGAAAAGACGCGACTGAGGCGCTACTGTCGGCGGCGGCCCATATCCGGGCCCATACCCGGGCGGCGGCCCATACCCGGGCGGCATCCCGGGGATCATTGGAGTCGGCGTCCCCGGCACGGCCGGAGTTAACTTGGCTTGTAAAACGGCGATCGGATCCTTCCAGACCGTGCCCGAAGGCGGTGGCGCCAGCACCGGAAAGGCCGGCGTCGCGATATCGTTCATCTGCCGATCCGCCCACACCACAAAATTTGCCTCATCGTCGCGTTTATTAGGCTGCGGATAAGGCTTGAGCTGAATGTTGAACATCGGCGCGACTTCCACCTCTGGGTTCCAATTGCCATCCGGCATTTTTTCACTTCTGAAGGCGGTGACGGCGAGGAACGAGGTGTTCAGTTGCGTCGGCAACAGCTTCCAGGGGTCCTTGTTGCCCTCGGGCGGCCCGTAACACAGTGCCCACTGCTGCATCAGCGGAGCCGCCGGCACAATGAAGGCGCCGGTAATCCATTCCAGATCCTTGTGCGTCGCAGATGGCGCGGGGGGCGTTGTGCCTGTCGCATTGGGCAGGACCGTGCTTTGTCCGGTCGCGATAAAGACGGGCTTGGCAGGCGGTAGCGTGGGCATTTCCGTGACCGCTCCACCCGGTGCTTTGGTCCCAGGCGCGCCGGCAACGCTCTCCAGTTGAAGCGGATGGAAATCCCACGCGGAGGCCAGCTCGGTCGGCCGCAGCGTGTTCAAGTCCAGGCCATTGGTGACGGCGCTGGTGAAGTCATCCACGTTAAACGGCGGAACCTTGGCGTTGGCGATCTCAGCGGCGAGGGTCGCGGCTGGACCGTCGTGTATCCACGTCTCGACGTTGTCAGGCGTGACGACCGTGCCGCCAACCGTTTTGCTCACCGGCGGCACCAAAAAATACAGGTATGCCATCCAAAGCAAAAAGAGCGCCCCCGCGCCGACGGCGAACCATTCAACTTTCTTTTCCAGAAACTGCGTTACCTTTGGCATAAATCACCTGCGAACGGCTCGGCGGCCGTGATTGAGGCTTGTGGTCTCATCGATCGCGTCCCGGGGGTCCCATCGGCGGCCCATTGGGGAACCCACGCATTCCGGGCCTGCCAACTCCACCCTCGGGCATACCTTCGGGCATCCCTTCAGGCGTTCCCTCGGGCGCGTTGGTGGGCAGACCGCTGGCTATTCCGTTTTTCTTGGTGTCGGGCAGGATATCGTTGGTCCATTGGCGAAGAAGCAGCTCTTCACAATCCAATTCAATGCGGACGACAGGCTTGCTCCCAAAGCGATATCCCTGCGATGCGGAAAGGGCCGGGTCGACCACTTCGATGATCTGAACATTGTTCACGGTGATGAACTGACCGACTTCAAACTCGCGCACAATTTGCGGAACCTTGGCGGCATCAACCGTCAGGTCCACCTTGAACTCCACAACGTCATACAATGCATTACACACACGCCCGCTGGCCGAAATCGTGGTAACCTTGGGAATCGCAGTGCCGTTGCCACCCGTGGCATCAGTCGAACTGCCCGATACCGCCTGCGGATTGCCGATCAGGTCGATGCGCTTAATCGCGCCGTGCAAAATGTCCGCCTTGGGCTGCCCACCGGGAGTTTCGGGATCTGAATAGAGCTGGTTGCACCGGGCGATCGCATGAGCGACGTCGTCGATGATCCAGATCCCCAGTTGGGCGTTAAAGATCTTGTCGGCATCAGGCGCCTCTTTGACGCCAATGGTTTGATCGAACGAAAGAGCGCCGCTCCTGGGTTCCAGATAGACGCAGTATTTGGTTGCCGCCCCCAATTCCATCCGCGGTTTCACGTCGGGCGCTTTGGCGTCGTAGTCATCCTTGACGTCCTGCTCAGAGGCGGGATTGACCGGCTTGTTGCCGTTGGCGTCTGGCGGTCCGGGGAGGTAGGTCAGCTTTTCCTTGTTGATCTGGTCTTGCAAGGCTTGCAAGGACGAGCTGATTTCTTCCGGACTCGGACGCGCCCCGGAATTAAGAATCGGCTGCCACCTCGCGTAATCGGTCGTGGCGTCCTGATATTTTTGTGCAAAGCTAAAGCGGGTGGAATCGTCCGGCTTGGGCAGGGAGTTGGGGAACAGCAGATCCCCATGCCGGTTGGCCTTGACCGCGGTGTCAACCATCGCGGTTGCCTGCGTGGCGACTTGGCTGGTCGCGGCAACGCCGGCGTTAATAACTTCCTGGGTCGGGAACACCGTCAACTGATCCGGAGTGGTCTGGTCGGGCGAGAGAATCGGCATCTGGCGTGAGCCATTGGCCATAGATGACAGTTGCGCGCCGACGGCCGCGCGACGGTCCAATTGCTTCTGCAGATCGTCATACCATCCACCGATAGGCCAGAAAACGGCAACTACCGCCAGGATGGCAATGATGCCAAAGATTATGCTGACCAGGTTTTTCTTAAGCGCCTGCATGTTGTTTCTCCGCGTGGCAATCCGCTGCAAATCGATCCACTATTGCGCCGCGGGTGTTGCGGCCCCTTTGGGAGGCGGATCGATCACGACAACTACGCGTACTTTCATGTCCCAGTCGTTTTGCATGTCCTCGTTGGTCAGCCGATCCAACAGCGCCGGGTCCGTGCCGGCGCCGGACGCCGCCGTTTGCCGGGCAGTGGGTGCATAGACTGGGGCCTGGCCTCCATAACCGGGCGGCGGGACTCCATAACCGGACGGCGCGCCTCCATAACCGGGCGGCGGACCGCCACGTGACGGCATTGGATACCGAGGCCCGCCACCGTAACCAGAGCCAGCGCCACCCATATTGGGCCCATACATCGGAGGCTGCTGGAATATCGGCGCCTGGGCTTGAGGCTGGCCCTCGGCTGTTTTGCCCGACAATGCGTTCGCCGCGGCGTAGGAGGCCCTCAGGTCGCCAAGGCGGGCCGAGTCGTCCTTAATATATTGTGGCTCGGTGGGGGAATAGACCTTGGCGACGTAGAAATTCCTGAGGCTTTTGGGGTTCTGACCGTTGTATTGGTCCATTGCGTTGCGATCGTGTTTTTGCAGGTTGGCCACGAACGAGTCCAGCACAAATTTCCACCCCTCCCTATGCGGCGTGGTGACCGTCATATCCAGCACGAATCCGCGCGCTCCGGCGGGCGGGGTGAGGGGATCGGTCGCCGCCGCCGGCGTGGGGGGAAGCGTCAAGTCCGCCGCATTCCATCCTTGCACCAACGCCTTGTTCAGATCCGAAACGTAATAGGACCTGATCCTGTCGATGAGGATAATTGGCCGATCCGCCCGCGGCGTCGCCGTGATCGCTTTGACATCACCACCGGCATAGGCTTCGGGTAATGGGGGCAACGCGCTGAAGATGTCGTCCAGGAGC
>Ga0182024_10025729_pt1 | contig 10368 bp, 10 predicted proteins | sample P32metaG_FD_120480 | JGI IMG/M metagenome (GOLD analysis project Ga0182024, IMG submission 120480) | Permafrost microbial communities from Stordalen Mire, Sweden - P3-2 metaG (Illumina Assembly) | ecosystem: Environmental > Terrestrial > Soil > Wetlands > Permafrost | place: Sweden: Stordalen...
ATGGATTTCGAGACCGCGGTGCGCGAGCGGCTGCCGATCCTGTCGATCCTGTCGAACAATTTCTCGATGGCGATCGAGCTGAAGGTGATGCCGATCTCGACCGAGAAATATCGCTCGACCGACATCAGCGGCAACTACGCCGACTTCGCCAAGGCCCTCGGCGGCTACGGCGAGCGCGTCACCGAACCCGGTCAGATCAAGGAAGCGATCAAGCGCGGCATCGCCGCCACCAAGGACGGCAAGCCGGCGCTCCTCGAATTCATCACCGAGAAGGCGGTCGACGTTTCGCGTTACCCGCAATAGGAACCGATGGACGTCTACCACATCTGGTTCGACCTCAAGCCGGGCGTTCGCGACACCGAGTTCGCCGCGAGCGCCCGCGCCTATCTCGACCGGCTGAAGGACGGCGGCAACCTCGTTTCGTACCGCATCACCCGGCGCAAGCTCGGCCTCGGCCCGCCGCAGCTGCGCGAGTGGCACGTCACCATCGATTTCGAGAATTTGACGCAGATGGATGCCGCCTTCGGCCAGGTCTCGGCTCGCGCCGACCCGGTCGAGAGCTTTCACCACGCGGTCAATTCCAAGGTCGAGAACGCGTTCTTCGCGCTCTACCGTGACTTCCCCGATCCGCATCGCGTGACCGGCCAGGAGAAGTTTTAGACATCTGCGGCCTTTCCCATCGCCGTCATTCCGGGGCGCCGCGCTGCGGCGAACCCGGAACCCATATTCCAGAGGCCTCTGTTCATGGGCCTCGCCTTTCAGGCGATCCCGGAACGACGGATGAGTGATAATCTGATTGCAGCTACTTCCATGCAGGGAGAAACCATCATGCCGCTGCCGCAAGATATCCGCCCCGTCTTCCAGGACATCCAGGACACGCTGATCCGCTCAGACGCGCCATGGATCGAGCAGACGCCCTTGTCCAAGGTCAAGGTGTTGTGGATCGGCCGCGAGACCGGCACCTGGGCCTCGCTGCATCATTGGAAAAAGGGCTATGCCGCGCCGCCGCACAAGCATCTCGGCGGCGCGCATGTGTGGATCGTCTCCGGCAAGCTGCAGGTGCGCGATGGCACGCTCAATGCCGGCGATTATGTCTACGAGCCGTCGGGCGTGCTGCACGACGCGACCACCGCGCTCGAGGACACGACCTACCTCTTCATCGCCACCGGGCCGGTGCTGTTCTTCGACGAGAACGGCTTCACCCGCTACAGCAACTGGGAAGTGATGGAGCGGCTGCGCGCCTCGGCCGAGAAGCTGCCGCAGGCGGCGGAGTAAAGCTGCACACCCATCCCGGCGAAGGCCGGGACCCATACTTCAGCGGCGAGATGCCTGCGGAATGGTCCCCGACCTTCGTCGGGGTGGTGTTTTCCGCTACCCATGCCACGCCCGACTATCCGACGGCGCCTCGGCGCGCTCGGTCATGCCGTAGTCGCGCACCACGGCGGCGATGCGCAGCCGGTAGTCGCGGAACAATTCGCCGCGGCCCTTGGCCTGGGCCATGCGGTGCGCCTCGACCCGGCGCCATTCGGCGATCGCCGCGTCGTCGCGCCAGAACGACAGCGACAGCACCTTGCCCGGCTCGGTGAGGCTCTCGAAGCGCTCGATCGAGATGAACCCGTCGATCTTTTCGAGTCGCGAGCGCAGCGCCGCGGCGATGTCGAGATACTCCTCGCGGCCTTCCTCCTTCGGCCAGACTTCGAAAATCACGGCATGCATTGCGGTTCTCCCAGCGGCGCCGAGACGCAACATAGCCGCTAACGGCCGCGAGAGGTTACGATGCCGGCCGAAACGAGGATCGCGCGATGACGACCGACCATGCCCAGTTGATCGAGCGGCTGCGCCAGCGCCTGGGGCCGAACGGGATCCTGACCGAGCTCGCCGATACCGACCCCTACTGCGAGGATTGGCGCCGTCTCTATCACGGCCGGACACCGGCGGTATTGCGCCCGGCGAACACGGCAGAGGTCGCCGGCGCAGTGCGGTTCTGCGCCGAGGCGCGCGTGCGCATCGTGCCGATGGGCGGCAACACCTCGATGGTCGGCGGCGCCGCCGTCAGCGAGGATGGGTCCGAGATCATCCTGAGCTTGTCGCGGATGAACCGGGTGCGCGAGATCGACCCCGTCGACATGACGATGGAGATCGAGGCCGGCGTTACTTTGAAGGCCGCGCAGATCGCTGCTGAAGAGGCCGATTGCCTCTTGCCGCTGTCGATCAGCTCGGAGGGTTCGGCGCAGATCGGCGGGGTGCTGGCCACCAATGCCGGCGGCAACAACACGGTGCGCTACGGCAATGCCCGCGACCTGGTGTTGGGCCTCGAAGTCGTGCTGCCCGACGGGCAGGTGTGGAACGGACTGCGTCGGCTGCACAAAGACAATACCGGCTATTGCCTGCGCCAGCTGTTCGTCGGCAGCGAAGGCACGCTCGGCATCGTCACTGCCGCGGTGCTGAAGCTCTATCCGCGGCCGCGCGAGATCGAGGTCGCGCTCAGCGCGGTCGCCTCGCCCGAGGCGGCGCTGCAGCTGTTCCAGGCTTGCCAGCGGCACGATCCGGCGGCGATCCAGGCGTTCGAATACATGTCGGGCGCCGGGATGGCGCTGGTCGAGCGCTACATCCCCGATGCCAAGCCGCCGCTCGGCAGCCCGGCGGCACACTATGTGCTCTTGGAGTTGGCGACGCCGCGCGAGGGCGCCGGACTCCGTGGCGCACTCGAGGATTTGCTTGCCAAGGCGATGGAGAAGGGGATCGTCACCGATGCCGTGATCGCCGAAAGCGGCACGCAGCGCGCGGCGATCTGGAAGCTGCGCGAGGAGCATTCCGAGGCGCAGAAGCGCGCCGGCGCCTCGGTCAAGAACGACATCTCGGTGCCGGTGTCGCGCGTGCCGGAGTTGATCGGCCGGGCGACCGCCGAATGCGAATGTCTGGTGCCGGGAATCCGCTGCGTCCCGTTCGGCCATCTCGGCGACGGCAATATCCATTTCAACCTGGTGCAGCCTGAAGTCGCCGATGGCGAAGCCTTCCTCGCCCGCGATCGCGAGCTGATGGATTCGGTCAACGCCATCGTGCGTGGCCTCGACGGCAGCTTCTCGGCGCACCACGGCATCGGCCGCCTCAAGCCCTACATGATGCCCGGCTGGCGCGGCGGCGCCGAACTGGAGCTGATGCGCCGGATCAAGGCCGCGCTCGATCCCGCAGGGCTGCTCAATCCTGGGAAGATGCTGCCCTGATGACCACCGCAGAACCGCAACCATCGCCCCCGCCGCAGTCTCCGGCTCCGCCGCAACCGCCGCCCGCACCACCGCTGCGGCGTCGCCGGTTCGGCGATTTCGCCGTTCGTATCGCGGTCATCGCCGCCGCCTTGCTGATCGTCCTGCTGTTCGCGACGCGGTGGGATCGTTGGGTCGGCAACAGCACTCGCCAGGTCACCGACGACGCCTATATACGCGGCGACGTCACGCCGCTGAGCGCACAGGTGGACGGCTACGTCCGCCACGTCGCGATCGACGATTTCCGCCATGTGAAGGCCGGTGATCTGCTGGTGGAGATCGACGATTCGGACTATCGCGCGAAGGTCGCGCAAGCCGAAGCGGACCTGGCCGGTGCTCAGGCGGCGATTGCCAACCTCAAGGCGCGCAAGGAATTGCAACACGCTCAGGTCTTGGACGCGGAAGCCGCGGTCGCCGCGACCCAGGCCGATGTCGATCGCACCAAGCTTGAGGCCGCCCGCCAGCGTGCGCTCCTCGCCACCACCTTCGGCACGCCGCAAAAGGTCGAGCAGGCGGAGGCGGAGGCAAAGCGGCTGGCCGCGACCCTGGCCGGCAAGCAGGCGGAGCTCGACGAACAGCGGCGCCAGTTCGCCGTGCTCGATACCCAGGAATTGCAGCTGCGGGCCGAAGCGAAGGCCAAGCAGGCGGCCCTCGATCTGGCGAAGATCAATCTTGGCTACACGCGCATCCTCGCCCCGGTCGGCGGCGTGGTCAGCGAGCGGGGCGTGCGCGACGGGCAGTATGTGCATGCCGGGACCCAGGTGATCTCGGTGGTGCCGCTCGACAACGTCTGGGTCATCGCCAACTACAAGGAAACCCAGCTCACCAACGTCGTCGTCGGCCAGGGCGCCGAAATCCGCGTCGATACCTTTCCGGGGGTGGTGATCGGCGCCGAGGTCGACAGCGTCGCGCCGGCCAGCGGATCGCAGTTCAGCCTGCTGCCGCCCGACAACGCGACCGGCAACTTTACCAAGGTCGTTCAGCGCATCCCGGTCAAGCTGAAGCTCAAACCCGGCAATCCTCTGGCCGGCAGGCTGCGCCCGGGAATGTCGGTAACCGCCACCATCCTGACCGACACGACCCCGCCGCCATGACGGTTGAGGCGCAGGCGGCCCTTCCTCCAGTCGAGCTTCCCGCGATCGGCCGCTGTGATCGCCCCATTCTCGGCATCCTGGCGGTGATGCTCGGCGCGTTCATCTCGTCGCTCAACACCAAGCTGACGACATTCGGCCTCGCCGATATCCGCGGCGGCCTCAGCCTCGGCTTCGACGAGGCCTCGTGGATCGGAACGGCGTTCGGCGCCGCCCAGATGGTCGTGACGCCGGCGGCGGCCTGGATGAGCACGGTGCTGAGCACGCGCCGCGTGCTGCTGTGGACCGGCGCGGTTTTCACCGTCACCTCGCTGCTGCCGCCGTTCATCCACGACATCCACTTGCTCATCGCCGTGCAGTTTATCCGCGGGCTGGCGGTTGGCGCCTTCATTCCCGCGGCGTTGGGCTTCGTGCTGCGCAGCCTGGCGCCGAAATGGTGGATGTGGGGCATCGCCGCCTACGCGTTCCGCTTTGTTTTCTCGCAGAACATCGCCGGGGCCGTGGAAGGCTGGTACTCGGAGAACGGGCGCTGGCAGTGGATTTTCTGGCAAAATGTTCCGCTGACGCTGCTGATGCTCGGGCTCGTGGTGATCGCGATGCCGCGCCGGGCCATCGACCGCACGCTGCTTCCCCGAACCGACTGGACGGCCATTGTCTATGCGGGGATCGGCTTCGGACTGGTCTATGCCGGGCTCGACCAGGGCAACCGGCTCGACTGGTTCAATTCAGGCTCCGTTTGCGGCCTGTTGCTCGGCGGCGCGGTTCTGGTCGCCGCGTTTTTCATCCACGAGGCACGGGCGCAATACCCGCTTATCCACCTGCCGGTATTGATCAAGCCGTATGTCGCGATACCGGCCTTGCTGATCTCGATATACGGCTTCGGTTCGACGGCGACAGGGTTTGTGCTGCCCGATTATTTGACCCGCATTCAGGGGCTGCGCGATTTCCAGATCGGCGACGTGCTCGACTGGATCGCGCTGCCGCAAATCGTGCTGGTACCGCTGGTGGCGCTGCTGGTGCGGCGAATCGATGCCCGGCTGCTGCTGGTATTCGGTTTCGCGACGATCGCCCTCGGCAGCTGGATGGATACCGGTCTCACCCATGACTGGGCCGGCGGCGATTTCCTGCCGTCGCAATGCGTGTCGGCAATCGGGCTGGCCTTCGCGATCACCGCGCTCGTCACCTACGCGATCGCGCATATCACCCCGCTGCAGGCGGCGGCGATCGCCACCACGATACAGATCGCGCGGCTTCTCGGCGCCGAGATCGGTTCTGCGGTGATCCAGACCTTCGTGCGTGTGCGCGAGCAGACTTACTCGAGCGTGATGGGGTGGCATGTGCTGAGCGGCTCGGCCGCGACGGAAGGCATCGCGGCTCAATTGGCCGGCCCCTTCGGCAATCGCCAGACCGGGCTCGGCGATCCGGCCGCGCAAGGCCTTGGCGTCCTGGCCGGCCTGGTCCAGCACGAAGCCTACGTGCTATCCTACATCGACGCGTTCTGGCTGATCGCCTGGGTATCGCTGGCCGGGATGCTGCTGGTGCTGTTCCTGCGCCGGCCGCCGCCCAACCCGCTGACCCCGCCGCTGATCGACACCTTGCCCTAAAGCGGCCGGGCACCGCCGGGAAACAGGATGACCGGCACCTGCGTCCCAGCCGGCGAGGCGGGCGCGTGCGGCGGGCGGATCACCAGGCAATCGGACGACGCGAGCGGCCGCATCATCGACGAATCCTGCACCTCGAACGGCGTGACGTCGAGCGCGCCGTCCGGCCCACGCGCCAGGCGCGAGCGCAGATAGTCCTGGCGCCGGTCGTTTTGCCGCAGCTCGCGGCCGAGCCGCGCCGTCATCGGCGGGTCGGGATTGTCGGGCAATCCCGCCAACCGCTCCATCGCCGGCTTCAGGAACAAGAGCGAGCACACCAGGGTCGAGACCGGGTTGCCGGGCAGCCCGACCATCGGCGTGCCGCGATAGCTGCCGGACATTAGCGGCTTGCCGGGCCGCATCGCGATCTCCCAGAAATCGATCTTGAGCCCATCTTCGGAGAGGACGTCGCGCACCAGATCGTGCTCGCCGACCGAGACCCCGCCGGTCGAGACCAGGAGATCGACGCCGCGCGCGCCGGCGGCGAAGCGCCGCAGCGCGTCGGCATCGTCCGGCGCGTTGCCGAGCCCGACGGGCACGCCGCCGCAGGCGGTGACGAACGCCGCCAGCGCCAGCGCGTTCGAGCTGACGATCTGATGCGGCCCGATCGGCTCGCCCGGCATTACCACCTCGTCGCCGGTCGATAGGATGCCGACCATCGGCCGCCGGTAGACGAAGAGCCACGGCCGGTTCATCGCCGCGGCGAGGCCGATGTCGCGCGGGGTCAGTCGCCTGCCGGCGTGGAGCAGCACCTCGCCTTCGGTGAAGTCGAGGCCGGCGCGGCGGACATAGGTGCCGAGCTTGGCGCCTTCGACGACGCGGACGGAATCGCCGTCGCGCTCGGTGTCTTCCTGGATGACGATCGTGTCGGCGCCCTCGGGCAGCGGCGCGCCGGTGAAGATGCGCGCGGCCTCGCCCTTGCCGACGATGCCGCCGAACCCGGCGCCGGCCGGGATCTCGGCAACGATCTTCAGATCGGCGGGAACCCTCTCGACATCGGCGGCGCGCACAGCGTAGCCGTCCATCGCCGAGGCGGCGAAGGGCGGCTGGGTGCGCCGCGCGGCGACGTCCTCCGCCAGCACCCGGCCGACTGCATCGGATATCGAGATCTGCTCGGCGGGCAATGCCTGCAAGGGCGCCAAGAGCCGCGCGAGGGCTTCTTCGACCGAGATCATCGGCTCATTCTCCCGGGGCTTGGAAATCGCCCGACTTGCCGCCGGATTTGCGCAGCAAACGCAGATCGGTGACGGTCATCCCGCGGTCGATCGCCTTGCACATGTCATAGATCGTCAGCGCCGCGACGCTGGCCGCGGTCAGCGCCTCCATCTCGACCCCGGTGCGGCCCATGAGGCGGCACGTCGCGGTGATTTCGACCGACGAGCGCTCCGGCACGCAGGCGAGCTCGACCTCGACTGAGGTCAGCGACAAGGGATGGCACAGCGGGATGAGGTCGGAAGTGCGTTTCGCCGCCATGATGCCGGCGAGTCGAGCCGCCGCCAGCACGTCGCCCTTGGCGATCTCGCCGGCCTGCACGCGGGCCAGGGTTTCCGGCTTCATCACCACCCGCGCGCCGGCGACCGCGACGCGATCGGTCTCCGCCTTGTCGGAGACGTCGACCATGCGCGCGCGGCCCTGCGTGTCGACATGGCTCAGATCGGGGAGGCGCAGCAGTTTTCGCGTTGCCGCCGCCACGTCCTTCTCGCGCATCAGCGACTCGCCGACGAGAAAGCAGCGCGCTCCGGCCGCGGCGAGGCGGTCGAGGTCTTCCGGGCTGTTGAGCCCGCTTTCGCCGACCACGATCCGGTCCCTCGGCACCAGCGGCGCCAGCCGTTCGGCGGTGGTCAGATCGACCTTCAACGTCTTTAGGTCGCGGTTGTTGATGCCGATCAGCTTGGCGTCGAGCTTCAGCGCGCGGTCGAGTTCGGCGTGGTCGTGCACCTCGACCAGCACATCCATGCCGAGCGCCTTCGCCTTCCCGGCCAGGTCGCGCGCCGTCGCGTCGTCGAGACACGCCATGATTAAGAGGATGCAATCGGCGCCGAGGACGCGGCTTTCGGCGACCTGATAGGGATCGACGATGAAATCCTTGCGCAGCACCGGCAGCGAAACCGCCGCGCGCGCCGCGGCCAGATAGTCGTCGGCACCCTGGAAATAGGGCTCGTCGGTCAGCACCGAGAGGCAGGTCGCGCCGCCGGCCGCGTAAGCCTTGGCGAGGGCAGGGGGGTCGAAATCGGCGCGGATCAGCCCCTTGCTGGGGCTCGCTTTCTTGATCTCGGCGATCAGCCCGTAACCGCCCGCCACCACCCGCGAATCCAGCGCATCGGCAAACCCGCGCGGCGCCGGCGCGTTCGACAGACGCTTTTCGAGCCGTGCCTCGGGCATCGCCGCCCGCCGCGCTGCGATATGCTCGCGCTTGCGGTCGCAGATCTCGGCGAGGATGTCGTTGTCCCTGGCGCTCACTTGTTGGTCTCCGCGACCAGCCGTTCCAACACGCCGGCCGCCTTGCCGCTGTCGATGATGTCGGCGGCTATCGCCACGCCTTCGCGCAGTTTTTCGGCCCGGCCGGCGACGATCAGCGCCGCTGCCGCGTTCAGCAGCACGATGTCGCGCAGCTTGCCCTTCTCCCCCGCGAGCAGGCGGCGCATCAGCGCCGCGTTATGCGCCGGCTCGCCGCCCTTGACGTCATCGAGCGTGGCGCGCGGCAGCCCGGCGTCTTCGGGCGTCACCTCGAAGCTGCGCACCTTGCCGCTCTTGAACTCGGCGACAGTCGTCGTGCCGGTCGTGGTCAGCTCGTCCATGCCCGAGCCGTGGACGACCCAGACATGCTCGGCGCCGAGCCGCCCCAGTACCTCGGCCATTGGCGTCACCCATTCGGGCGCGAACACGCCGACGAGCAGGCGCTTGGCGCCGGCCGGGTTCGACAACGGACCCAGCAGGTTGAAGATCGTCCGCGTGCCGAGCTCGACCCGGGTCGGTCCGACATGGCGGGTCGCCCCATGATGGCGCGGCGCCATCAGGAAGCAGATGCCGATCTCGTCGAGGCAGCGCTGTACGATCGCCATGTCGCAATCGATGTTGACCCCGAGCGCGGTCAGCACGTCGGCCGCGCCCGATTTCGACGAGAACGCGCGATTGCCGTGCTTGGCAACCGGCACCCCGGCGCCGGCGACGACCAGGCCGGCGGCGGTCGATATGTTGAACGTGCCCGAGGCGTCGCCGCCGGTGCCGACCGTGTCGATCGTGCCGGGCGGCGCTTTGATCGCCACTGCCTTGGAGCGCATGATCCGCGCCGCGCCGGTGATCTCGTCGACGCTCTCGCCGCGCACCCGCATGCCCATCAATAGGCCGCCCATCTGCGACGGGGTGGCGTCGCCGGACATGATGATCTCGAACGCCGCCTCGGCCTCGGCTTCGCTGAGGCGATGGCCGGCGGCGACGCGCGCGAGAAACGGGCGCAGATCGCTCATCGCAATGGTCTCGAATTGCTCATCCCGCCTATATATCAGTGTCCAGGGTGGCTTTGCGAGCCAGCCGCAAGCGGCGAAAGGAACCGGTGATGGCTCTCCAGGGCGGCTGCGCCTGCGGCGGCATTCGCTACGCGCTGACCAATTCGCCGATGATCGTTCACGCCTGCCATTGCCGCGATTGCCAGAAGCAGAGCGGCAGCGCCTTTGTCGTCAATTTGTGGATCGAGCGCAAATTCGTCGAGCCGAGCGGCGCCGAGCCGGTGGCGTTTAGCATGCCGCCGGGCGCCAGCGGCAAGCCGCACGAGGTCTTCCGCTGCGGCAAGTGCGGCACCGCGTTGTGGAGCAAGTACCACGCAGCCCCGGGCGACACGGTGTTGTTGCGCGCCGGCACGCTCGACGACCCGGCCGCGATCGCGCCGGACATTCACCTTTTCACCCGCAGCAAGGTGCCGTGGCTCGAACTGCCCAAGGCCGCGCGCGCGTTCGACACGTTCTACAAGATCGACGAGGTCTGGCCGCCGGAAAGTCTTGAGCGGTGGCGGGCGTTGTTTTTTTGAAAATCGGTCGATGACCGCCGAGGCGGCGGCGTCAGTTTGAATTTCCGCTTCTGCCCCCAAGAACTATAGCCTTGTCGGCGAATGCCGCCGGCTCGATGGCTGAACGTCCTCAAGCGGCAAGAAGCTCGTGGAGGCGCTTGCCGATCGAAGTATATAGGACTGAGGGGTGCCCGGGATGGGTCGGGTCGAAGATGAATCGGTCTGGCTGTTTTGTCCATGCCTGACAGTGTTTGATCCCACGATTTGATGGTGCATCATATTCCCTGGAATGGAAGGATGCACTATGGGCCAGGTTCTCCACGGCAGCGCCACGACGACAGCGGCGATCCGTCGAACGATACAACATAGTC
>Ga0182024_10025730_pt1 | contig 10368 bp, 9 predicted proteins | sample P32metaG_FD_120480 | JGI IMG/M metagenome (GOLD analysis project Ga0182024, IMG submission 120480) | Permafrost microbial communities from Stordalen Mire, Sweden - P3-2 metaG (Illumina Assembly) | ecosystem: Environmental > Terrestrial > Soil > Wetlands > Permafrost | place: Sweden: Stordalen...
ATGTGCCTGCCGGAAGTGGATCGCCGTTCGCGGCAGGGTTCGGCGTATTCTTAACCGCGAACACATCGATGGTTCGGGCACGTCCGCGATCGGTGAGAAGGAAATCATCCTTCGTCAGATTCGCGACGGGAACATTTCTGTCGTGAACGATCACGCTGACCTCAACGAGACGCGTCCACACCCGGATTTTAGTGCTCGCGTCTCCAGGACTCTGCGCCCGGAGAGCGATCGCGGAGAAGACTAGCAGACCTCGCAAAATCATCTCCTCAGTGTACGTTCCGCGCTCTTTTTTGCCAAGGAATTAAGGCCACTGGGGGGTGGTGCAATGGGTTTCACAGAAGAAGTGCCCGAACTCGAAGCCAGGGGTTGTTTGCGGCATTCATTTCGTGTTCATCCTGGAGGGTGCCGATAAGGGGAGTTAAAGGGGGCTGTCGCGCGGCAGTTGAATCCGGAACAGACAGCCACTCGTGATTTCACGGTCAAGCTCGACGCCGCCGCCATGAGCCTCGATTACCCACTTCGTAATGGAAAGACCGAGCCCCGCCCCTCCCGATTCACGCCAGCGCGCTTTATCGACGCGATAGAAGCGGTCGAAAATCTTGGGACGATCCTCCGCAGGAATGCCCGGACCTCCGTCCTCGATCTCAATCGTCACCTTATCGGCTCTTCCGCCAACCCGCGCGGAGATGGTTCCACCGGCAGGCGAGTACTTCACGGCATTGTGCAGTAGATTCACCACCGCCTGGCGCAAAAACAGCGGATCGCCCCGCACCGCCGCCGCCTCGTCGCCGGAAAGCGTCAAAGTCAACGCTTTCTCCTCCGCCAGAACTTCGAACAGAGCCGCCGCGTCGCGCATCAATTGCATGACGGGGATTGGAACCCGCTCTAGTTGCAGGCTGCCCGCATCCGCGCGGGAAATGGTAAGGAGGTTGTCGACGAGCGACGTCAAACGGTTCACCTCTTCGAGCATGCTGCCGATGATGTCTCGATATTCAGCGCGTGTGCCGTCTTTCTGGAGTCCCACCTCTCCCACGCTGCGGATCGCGGCGAGCGGCGTGCGCAGCTCATGGGAGGCATCGGCGGTGAAGCGCCGCAGTTGCTCGAAGGCCTGTTCCAGGCGCGCCAGTGTTTCATTGAACACCCGGGCCAGTTGACCCAGTTCGTCGTCGGCGTTGTTGTTCGGAAGGCGCTCATGCAGGCGTTGCGGCGTGATCTCCTGGGCGCGGCGCGCCATCAGTTCGATGGGGCGGAGCGCTCGGCGCACTAGTCCGTAGCCTGCGAAACCGGCCAATGCCAGCACCAGCGGCAGCGCAAGCAACGACGCGAGCGATAGCTCGTCAATGCGCGACCACAGAGGCTCCTCGCTATGCGCCAGTCGGATCAACAGCGGTCTCCCATCGAGAGAATGTAGACGGCTGACCATGCGTACGCGCGTACCGTCCGCTAGCCGCTCCGATCGCACCGAGTATCCGCCGACGCCTTCGCCCGCGAAAGGCGCTCCTCCCAGCCTCCGTTCTCCGAGCCGATCGTTACGATAGAGCACGGCGCCGCCGGGCGAAAGAACCTCCAGGAAACGGTCGATCACGTCCTTCGATTCGGGATGGTTGTGATAATCCTCGTGCATCTGCAATTCGCCTTGGGGGGTGAAGTACATTAACCCTTCCACCGTCTCGATTTCCTGAATTGCAAAATGATCGAGCTGGCTTTGCAACTGCCGGAACAGGATGGCGACCGTCGCGCCCCAACCAAGAATCAACAGGCCGGCCAGCGCGCTCACAAACCACAGCGTAAGACGCGTCCGCAAGTGCGTCGGCCGCAGCCGGATCACAATTGTTCTTCTCGCAAAATGAATCCCACGCCACGGACGGTTTGGAGCAGCTTCTTTTCGAACTGGCCGTCGATCTTGCGCCGCAGGCGGACCATCTGGGCGTCGATCACGTTGTCGAGCGGAGTCTGCCGCGCGACCTCCTTCCAGATTTCGCGGGCCAGCATTTCCCGCGACACCACGCGCTCCCGGTTGAGCAGCAGATAATACAGCAGATCGAATTCGCGGGCGGTCAACTCGATCAATTCTCCTGCGCGCGTCACCGAGCGCAGTGCGACGTTGACCTCCAGATCCGCGACTTTCAGGCGCTGCGCCGCGTCCGTTTTTCCACGGCGCAAAAGCGCCCGCAGCCGAGCCAGCAATTCGGGAAAGGCGAACGGTTTGACCAGATAATCGTCGGCGCCGATGTCGAGGCCGCGCACCCGATCCTCCAGCGTGTCGCGCGACGTCAGCAGCAGTACCGGCGTTTTCATGCCGCGCTGACGAAGCGTGGAGAGTATCTCGAAGCCGTCGCGGCCGGGCAGCATGACATCGAGAATCATCATGTCGAAGGGCGCCGATTGGGCCAGATAAAAGCCCTCTTCCCCAGTGTGCGCGACGCTGACGGCGTAGTCGTCCGCCTCCAGCCCTTCCTGGAGAGCCTTCGCCATCTTGATTTCGTCCTCGACCACGAGGATGTGCACGTTCCCTTTATAGAAGCGAATGCCGTCCCTCCGCAACTGACAAATTCCTGACGGTTCCCTGACGCGATCGTTCGCGAAGTATCAGGGACTTTTAAGGAGAAAAAATCCAGTCCGATGTTAAAAAAGTTATGCAAGCGGTCGATATGCTCACGCCCGGTTTGGCGAAGAAAGTCACGATTCACCTGAACGAAGACACCAGCGCGCGCCACGACTTTCTATACAACGAGATTTTTTCGTTTCTGCGGGAGCGCGGCGTGGCCGGCGCGACCATGATCCGGCCGGAATCCGGCTTCGGGTCCCATCGCCGCGTGCATACCACCGAGGCCGGTACTGGGGAGCGGGAACATCTTCCGATTCGTATCGAATTCATCGAGAGCAAAGAGGCCGCTGACGCGCTTCTTCCGGCGCTCTGTGAGTTGATTACCGACGGATTGATTGAAGTGCAGAACACCACGATCCTCAAAGCGGTCGCGCGAGAAGAGCCCGGTTGAGATGCGCATGCGCTCCGTCCTCTCACTGACTGTGGTTTGTAGCGGCGTGGTCATGGCCCAGTCGAGAAAGCTGACGCTTTCGGAGGCAGAAGAACGGGCGCTTCATAATCACCCGCGAGCGGCCTCAGCTACCCTGATCGCGCAGGCGGCGAAGATGGGGATTACCGAAGCGCGGGCGCCGTACAGCCCGCAAGTGTACGGAGCCGTCACCGGCGTGGCGGCGGAGCACGGATCCACGCTTGCCGCGGGTACCATCCAAACCTCCAGCTTGTATAGCAGGATCGCCGCTGGTGTTACGGTTTCGCAGTTGGTCACCGATTTTGGCCGCACCGGAAACCTGGTGGCCTCGGCCAAAGCGCGAGCCGAGGCCCAGGATCAGAACGCCGCCAATGTGCGCGCCTCGATACGCATCGTCATCGATCAGGCGTATTACGAAGCCCTCTCCGCGCAGTCTGTGCTGAAGGTCGCGCAGGCGGTTTCCGCCAATCGTGAACTGCTGTTGAGGCAAGTGCAGGCGCTGGCGCAGAGTTCACTCAAATCGACGCTCGATGTCAGCTTTGCCGAGGTCGCGGCGTCGGAAGCGGAACTTGGATTGGTCCGCGCGGAAAACGACGCTCGCGCGGCCCAGGCGCGCTTGTCCGCGGCCATGGGATCCGCGCAAGCGGAAACCTACGATCTGGTAGACGAGCCTTTGCCCGCACCGCTTGATCCCAGCGCGGAAACACTACGTGATCAGGCATTGAAACAGAGGCCGGATCTCGCCGCGCTCCAGGCGAACCGCGACGCGGCGCAGCGTTTCGCGCACGCCGAAAAAGATTTGAACCGGCCGACGGTGGGATTAGTAGGAGTCGCGGGAGGACTGCCCGATACCGATCCACGCCTCAAAGGAACGTATAGCGCCGCGGGAGTAAACGTCAGCATCCCGATTTTGAACGGAAGACTTTTCTCGGCGCGGCGCACCGAGGCCGAACTGCGAGCCCAGGCCGCGGAAAAGGACGTCGAGGACCTCAGCGTTCAGATCTCTGAGCAGGTCCTTCTCGCGTGGCTCGAAGCCGACACCGCGTTCCGCCGTCTGGACGTGACGGCGCGCCTGGGCGCCGAAGCGGAGCAGGCTTTGCGGCTCGCGCGAACCCGTTATGAGATCGGCCTGGGCAGCATCGTCGAGGTGAATCAGGCGCAGTTGAGCGAGGTCTCCGCCGAAATCGCCGCCGCCGGCGCGAAGTACGACTATCTCAGCCGGCGCGCCGCGCTGGCATTCGTGACGGGAGCTCTGCGATGAGACCGCTTCTAGCCGTGCTGATCCTAATTCTGTCTACTTCCTGCTCCCGCATCGAAGGAGGAAGTGAGAAGATCGCGGCTGCCACCGAAGACGCGCCTCCAGTTGTGCCTACGGCCAAGGTCGCGCGGATGGACTTAGTCAATGACCTGGTTCTAACCGCCGAGTTCGAGCCTTTTCAACAAGTGGACCTGATGGCCAAGGTCTCCGGCTACGTTCGTTCCATCGGCGTCGATATCGGCGATCGCGTGCACACCGGCCAGGTTCTGGCCACGCTCGAAATCCCCGAAATGGAAGACGATCTCACGCGCGCCGCGGCTTCCATCGATCAGGCGCAGGCCGAGATCGTGACCGCCTCCGATGAATTGCGCCGCGCCGAGGCGGCCCACGAAATGGCGCATCTTTCCTACAACCGCATCGCCGACGTGCTGAAGCGTGAGCCCGACCTGGTGCCGCAGCAGGAGGTCGACGAGGCGCATTCTCGCGACCTGGTGGCGGAAGCGCAGGTCGCTGCCGCGAAATCCAACCTGAAGACCGCCGAACAGCATGCCCGAGTTTCTCGCGCCGACCAGGGGCGCGTCGAGACGTTGCACAAGTACATGACCATCACCGCGCCCTTCGACGGAGTGGTCACCAAGCGCTACGCCAACATCGGCGCCATGATCCAGTCGGGCACCTCTTCGCAGGCGATGCCGGTGGTGCAGCTTTCGCAAAACAATTTGCTTCGCCTGATCCTGCCGGTCCCTGAGTCCTCCGTCGGCCGCGTCCGCGTCGGCGAAACGGTCGAGATGCGCGTGCCTTCGCTCGGCCGGACATTCCCGGGACGCGTCGCGCGGCTCGCTGAAAAAGTGCAGCCGTCGAGCCGAACCATGGACACCGAGGTCGACGTTCAGAACCCCACACTCACCCTGATTCCGGGCATGTACGCCGAAGTGAATCTGCATATTGCCGAGAGCCGCCGCGCTCTGACTGTCCCCCTGGATGCGGTGGATCGCAGCACGGCCGCCGCGCGCGCGTATCTGATTGCGGCCGGTGTGATTCATATCGTGCCCGTGACGCTTGGCATCGAAACCGACCAGAACGTCGAAATTCTCTCCGGCTTGAAGGAAGGCGACGTGGTGGTCGCGGGCCGCCATGCCGGATTGAGAGATGGCCAAAAGGTGCGGGTGAACTGATGTCGCGCTTCGCCATCCACACGCCGCATCTGATCGTCGTCATCTGCCTGCTCATCTCAATCCTCGGCGTCGTCAGCGTGGCGCGCATGCCGGTCGATTTGTTTCCGGCCATGAACATTCCCGTGGTCGCGGTTGCCACGTTCTACTCCGGGATGCCGCCGGAGCAGGTGGAAGGCAACATCACCTATCACCTGGAACGCTTCTTCACGCTCGCCAGCGGCATCGATCATATGGAGTCCCGCTCGCTCGCCGGCGTCAGCGTTATTAAGGTTTACTTTCAGCCGGGAACGAATCCGGATTCCGCTGTCACTACCATTGCCAGCCTCGCCATGGCGGAGATCAGCCATCTTCCTCCCGGCACCCTGCCGCCGTTCGTTCTCAAGATGGACGCCTCCAGTCTGCCCGTTTGCCTGGTGACCTTGAAAGGCAACGACCTCAGCGAGACCCAGCTCAAGGATCTTGCCCAGAACGTGGTTCGTAACCAGTTGGCCGGCGTGCCCGGCGCCGCTGTTCCGCAACCGTTCGGTGGCCGCTGGCGCGAAATCATGCTGTACGCCGATCCTTACAAACTGGAAGCGCGCCAGATGAGCCTGATGGACGTCGTGCGCGCGATGAACGATTCCAATCTGATTCTTCCCGCCGGCGATGTGCAGATCGGCCGCTACGACTACAACATCTACGCCAACAGCCAGGTCAGCAAGGTCGGCGACATCAACGATGTACCGGTCAAACTCAGCGGCGACAATCCCGTCCGCGTCTCCGATATCGGTGTCGCGAAAGATGCCTACGCGCTGCAGTACAACGCCGTGCGGGTGGACGGCCAGCGCTCCGTATATCTGCCGGTGCTGAAGCAGGGCGGCGATTCGAACACCATCGCGGTGGTGGACGGGGTTCGGGAGAAGTTGAAAAAGTTATTCGACGTCCCACCATCGCTTGAAAATCACGTGGTCTTCGACCAGTCGCAGTTCGTGAAAACGGCCATCCAGACGTTGTTGCATGAAGGCGGCATCGGCCTGGTTCTGACCTCGTTGATGATTCTCATTTTCCTCGGGAGTATGCGCGCCACGGTGGCCGTGCTGTTCTCGATTCCTATCTCGGTGCTGGCGACGATGGTTGCGCTGCAGATCGGCGGAAGCTCGGTGAACACCATGGTGCTGGGCGGCCTGGCGCTCGCGCTCTCGCGCCTGATCGACAACTCGGTCGTGGTGCTCGAGAACATCTACCGGCATCTCGAATTAGGCGAGCCTCCCGTGGTCGCCGCCGAAAAAGGCGGACGCGAAGTGGCGCTTCCCGTTCTGGCCGCAACGCTGACCACCGTCGTCGTTTTCTTTCCCGTCACGCTGCTTTACGGCGTAAGCAAGTTTCTGTTTTCCTCGCTCGCACTCGCCGTCGTGCTGTCGCTGTTCGCGTCCTATGCGGTCGCAATGACGGTGGTCCCGCTGTTTTGCGCCAACTTTCTGAACCACGCTGGTCATGCTCAGTCGACACCTCGCAGCGCAGGTCAACGGTTCAACCACGGATTTAACCGCGGATTCGAAAACTTCCTGAAAGGCTACGACCATCTGGTGGCTGTTACGCTGCGCCGTCCCGCGCTGTGGCTCGCCATCTTCGCGATCGCCTTCGGCGTCAGCCTGCTGATCTTTCCGCATCTCCAGCTTGCGTTTTTCCCGCGCACCGACGCGGGCCAGTTCGTGATCAACGTGAAAGCCGCGTCCGGAACCAGGCTGGTCGAAACCGAAAAGGAGATCGCCCAGCTCGAACAGCTAGTTCGGAGTGTGGTTTCGGAAAGCGACCTCGGCATAATCGTCTCGAACATCGGCGTCGATCCGGGCTTCTCGGCCATCTACACATCCAATTCCGCCATGCATACGGCGTTCGTGCAGGTGGGGCTGAAGGAGGGCCACAAAGTCGACAGCTACGAATACATGTCGCGCGTCAAGGCGCGTATGCAGCGCGAACTGCCGGATCTGACCGCATATTTCTCCTCCGGCAGCCTGGTCGACGCGGTGCTCAATCTGGGACTCGCCGCGCCCATCGACGTGCAAGTTGCCGGAACGAATCTGGAAACCAGCTACCAGACCACGCTCGATCTTGCGCGTCAAATCAGCCGGTTCCGCGGCGTCGCCGACGCCTACATCCCGCAGGACCTCGACTATCCCGCGCTGCGCCTCGATATCGACCGCACGCGCGCCGGCGAGCTCGGGCTCAGCGAGAAGGAAGTAGTGCAGAACGTCATAACGGCCCTCACCTCCAATCAGATGGTCGCGCCTAATATCTGGATCGATCCCAAGAACAACAACAACTATTTTCTAAATGTCCAATATCCCGAGCAGCAGATTCAAAGCCTTCTCGATTTGCGCGCGATTCCGCTTCATGGCGTGGGTCTGAAGCGTCCCACGCGGCTCGACATGGTCAGTAAGATTACCCGTTTCGAAGCTCCCACTGAGGTCGATCACTATCAGATCCGCCGGGTCCTGGACATCTATATCCGGCCGTTGACTGAGGATCTGGGCGCCCTGGCGGACCAGATCGACGCGCTGCTGGCGCACACCAGGCTCCCCCCCGGTGTCGACGTCTCGATGCGCGGAATGGTCGAAGGCATGCGCTCCTCGTTCCACAGCTTTGCGATCGGCCTTTCGCTGTCGTTGCTGCTGCTCTATCTGATTCTGGTTGCGCAATTCCGCTCCTTTATCGATCCCTTCATCATTCTGCTTGCGTTTCCACCCGCGCTCGCGGGCGTGTTGCTGACCCTCTGGTGGACGGGCACCACCCTGAATGTGATGTCGCTGATGGGCGTCGTGATGCTCGCGGGAATCGCGATGTCGAACAGCATTCTGATTGTCGAATTTGCTCACCGCCTGCGCCGGGAAGGCATGGGAGCGGTGGAAGCCGTGGCCATGGCCAGCCGCGTTCGCCTACGCCCCGTCCTGATGACCTCGCTCGCGACAGTGATCGGGCTTCTTCCGATGGCATTAAAACTTGGCGAGGGCAGCGAATCCTACGCGCCCCTCGCGCGAGCGCTGATCGGCGGACTCAGCGTCTCCGTTCTGTTCACCGTGTTTTTGGTTCCCGCCGGTTTCCGGCTCGCATACGCTCGACGAAATTTATCCTAGAAAGGTTTTAACATGCGCTTTACAGCAGTCCTTGGCTTGGCCCTTCTCATTTCGCTCTCCGCGAAAGACAAGAAGCCCAAATCGCCCCCGCAGGATTCGATTGAGGTCGTCGCGCATATTCCCCTGACCACGGGACCGGTGCTGCGGTTCCTGCCCACCGAGCATTACAGCAGCCGCTACCTCTATGCCGAACACGGCGCTGGCGCAAGCGTCACACTGATCGATATCACGCAGCCGAATCGACCTGCCGTACTGGCTGAGGTTCCTTATCCTTCGGCCGGAACGGACAGCCTGGTGGTGGTTTCAGGCACCGCAGCACTGACCACCAGCAGCGCAACCCCACAGGCCGCCGCGCCGCAAACCATCCGCATCCTCGATTTTTCCGACCCCCAACATCCTAAGGTTATGCGCGAGTTCGTGGGTGTGACGGCGATTAATCGCGACGACCGGCGTGGGCTGATCTTTGTCGCCAATCCCGAGGGCGTCTGGATCCTGCGCCAAAACCGCGCCGAGGATCCGGAAGTGGAGAAAGCGTACGCGCATCACGTGCTTTACGATCACTGATCGCGAAGCGGCAGCTTGATCTAGAAAGAAATAACGCCGATAATGCCGCGCATCAGGCTTGTTTCAGACGGCCAGTGCGATTACTGGACGCAAGCCGACTGCTGTCCGTTCCCCTACCGTTGGAAAGCCGCTCTCTCGGAGTCGGCGACAACCCGCCGGGGGCTTGGCGCAGGTATCTCAAACGATAGGACGTTTGCCGTGAAGTTGACCGCCCGCTGCATTCGCGGGCGTTTCATGGGGTTCCTGCCGCCATATTCAGGTCGCGCGTTCTCCATTCGCGATGCCAGCCATCCGACGGGTTCGTTCGCCTAAGCCATGGAACCCGCGCATGCGGCTTTATCTCAAACTTCTTGGCGTCTGCCCGTGCTTATGGGACCGCCTCACCGCTTTCCGTTGCCATTCTGGTTGAACGTTGCGGCCATGACGAAATCCCAATTGCCTCTCGGGCGGGGCAACACGGCAGTGACGCCGGTCCGAATGCGGCCTTGTCCCGGAACGAGCTTTCCTTCGCCGCGAATCAACGTGCTATGACCGACGGCAACGCCTGCGACATCAGTGATCGCATTATTTGGTCCAGGCGTGCCGTCAAACGGAATGCCCAGGGCGCGGCCTCTGGGGTTCTGAGCCAACATGCCGGAACCGAGGGCGAGAACTAAGCGGGTTGTCTTAGCGATTGGGACATGTGTTTTCACGATGATCTCCGTATCGCACAGTATAACGAAGTGGACTTCGGAGTCTTTCCCATCCGGAAGATTCTCGCCGGGAGCAACAGCCGGAGGGATTCTTAATGCTTGCCACGCCATTGCCAATTTGCTTAGGACGTCCTCATTAGGCAGTTTGACGGGGATGGAATGCCATCGAGATGCCGACCGCCTTCCGACAACTTTCTGCGGTCCGGCACACTTCCGCCACTTTTCTTGAGTGGACCGTAGACCGTACGCAAACGCGGGGTTGAAAAAGTAAGTGACGAATACCCGTGATCGGGATTTGGGTATTCGACTGCGTTTCGGAGCGGCCTGTTCTGAATTCTGGCTTCCTTACTTCTGACTTCTAACGTTTACGGCAGGGACGCCGTGTACGCCACGATATTCATCATGTCGTCGGTCGTCAAGTTGGCGACCACGGGTTTCATCAGCTCAGTCCATGTTCCTTTGCGGAAGCCTTGCTGCATGTCGAACATCTGGCGCATCAAGTAGCTGGGCGAGCGGCCGGCCAGACCGGGCACCGGGCCGAGGCCTTTC
>Ga0182024_10025731_pt1 | contig 10367 bp, 9 predicted proteins | sample P32metaG_FD_120480 | JGI IMG/M metagenome (GOLD analysis project Ga0182024, IMG submission 120480) | Permafrost microbial communities from Stordalen Mire, Sweden - P3-2 metaG (Illumina Assembly) | ecosystem: Environmental > Terrestrial > Soil > Wetlands > Permafrost | place: Sweden: Stordalen...
AACCCAGCCTCGCGGCCGGGCCGATCTACTGATATCCATGCCTAACACCCAGTCACGATCGCGCGGCGGTTTTGTCATGATGATGGTGCTGATCTTCATGGCCGTCGCCACGGTAATGGTCTACGCGCTGCTGGCCAACTCGATCAAGCAGTCGGAGACGACCGCCAATCAGCCGGCGGCCGCGCAGGCCGAGGCGCTGGCAGAATCGGGCGTTGAACTGGCGATGTATTATCTCCAGCATCCCAATCAGGCGCCCAACGTTGTCGCGGCGACGGCGACCATCCCGGCGTACTGGCCGGGTGGATTGAGCATCAGCTTCGCCGGCATGAGGGGCACGGCTTCAATCACGGTCGCGCCGTCGGGCATCACTGGACTGCAATGGAGCATCACGTCCAGGGGGACGGACTCGGCCACCACCATCGGGGCGACGAGCAAGACACTGTCCGCAACAGCGCTGATCAGCGGCAATTATCAGATTCCCGAAGCGATCGGCTCCAACACGGCGCTGACGCTGGGTTCCAATGTGACGATGACCGGCGCGGTTCTTGCGAACGGGCTGGTCACCGTCAACTCGCTGGCAAACATCCTTGGGGTGACGACCGGCGCAACGAACGGCGTGTTTCCAACTCCGGTCTCCAATCCGGTTCCGACCAGTTACAGCCAGCTTCGCAGCTACCTGACCTACACGTACCAGGGCAGCAGTTATACGGCGGCGCCGTTCAGTACGTCGGGAGGGAATGTAACGTCGCACTCCAATCCGGGCGGCGTGTTCAAATACACCTCCGGCAACCTGACGATCAACGGACCGATGACCATTCCGGGAACATTGATCGTGACCAACGGCAATTTGACCATCAAGGGATATGTCAACATCGGGCCGGCGGCGCCGGGTCTGCCTGCGCTGGTGGTCTCCGGCAGCGCCGGAATCGGGTCGATCCTGAGCCAATTGAACACAAGCGGCTCGGCCTACCTCGGCAACGGCATTACCACCGGCGACATCACGTCTTCGATGAGCGTCATCGGAACGCTGCTGCTTGGCGGCGGGGGCATCTCCAGTTCGTTTAAGAGCCCGCTTTCCGTGACCTACAACTCCGCCTACGCGACGCTGCCGGACATGACCACCACGGCCCCCTTCCTCACGCCGCTCAATGTGAAACTGACGTCGTGGGCGCCCTGACGCGGTTATCGGACGTGGCCGCCGGATCCGCGGTTGCGTTCAGACCCGCTTGATTCCGGCCGATGATCGTTATGGGAACGGTGCTGGAGGCGCGGGATGAAAAAGTTTGGATCATCGCCCCGTGCGGGGTTTACGCTGATTGAGATTCTGTGCGTGGTGGTGATTTTCGCCATCGCGGCGGCGCTCGTCTTTGGCGGCATGAGCGGCCAGGGGAGTCTCCAGGCCGAATCCGGCGCCCGGCAGGTCATGGCCGATCTGCTCTATGCCCAGAATCAGGCGATTGCCACGCAGTCGTTTGTCTACGTCTATTTCAATACTTCAGGAAGCAGTTATTCGCTGTACAGTCCGTGGGGAACGTGTCTCACCAATCCGATCAGCCAGGCCAGCTACACGACGAACTGGTCGGGGCAGAACTGGTCGGTTTCGTCGGTTAATCTCGATGGCACGGCCAAACAGCCGGCGATGTACTTCGATTCATTGGGTGAGCCGTATTCGTGCACCAACACCGGCGCATCGGGAACGCTCTTCTCGACCAGCGGGACGATTCAAATCAGCAGCGGGGGGAATACCGTCAAGATCACCATCCAGCCCAGCACTGGAGACATCACGGTCCAATAAGCGTGCTGCCGCTGCCCGGCACTCATTCAGTCATCCCTTACGATGGTCGATTCTCACAGGGCACTGTGTTGCCCAACCATGTTTAGACGCGCGGACATTCTTCCCATTGGTTTGGACATCGGTCACGACAGCGTGAAGATGCTTCAGCTTGAGCTTTGCGGCGGCGAGCTGATCGCGAGGGCGGCGGCGAGCCGGCCGCTCGATCCGCTTTTGCGCGCCAAAGGCGAAGCGGCGATGGACGCGGCCCTGGAAGTCGCCGCCGATCTGCTGCGCCGCGGCGGATTCATCGGCCGCCGAGTGGTCGCGGCGCTGCCGCGCGAAATCGTACACATCAAGAATCTTCGCCTGCCGCTGATGCCGGCGGCGGAATTGCCCACCGCCATTCGCTTCGAGGCGCGCAATATTTTTCCGTTCGACACGGAAAGCGCCTATGTCGATTACCTTGCCGTCAGCGAAGTGCGCCAGGGCGGCGACGTGCGGCAGGAAGTGATCGTCCTGGCCGCCCGTCAGGCGGAGGTGGACGATTTTCTGGAACGCCTGGACCGCGTGGGCATGATCGTCGATTCACTCGACGCGGATCCGTGCGCCCTGTATCGGACGGTTGAAAAATTCGTGCGTCGCCGCGACGACGATCTTGAGGTGCACGTTCTGATCGACGTGGGATTGCGGCGCACTCAGGTTGTCATTGGCCGCGGACGGGAACTGACGTTCGTCAAGCCGATCGACATCGGCGGACAGCGGCTCAACGAAATCGTGGCGCAGCGTCTGGGGATCACGATGGCGGAGGCGCAGTCGCTGCGCCGGCGCCTGTCCGCGATGCCGCAGGAGGGCGGCGTCGATGGACAGGAGTCGGTGCGCCAGGCGGTCTTCAACGCGACGCGCGCCATCATGGAGGAACTGGGCCGCGAGGTTTCGCTGTGTCTGCGCTACCACTCGGTCACGTTTCGCGGCCCCGGTCCGACGCGGGTGCGCGTGCTGGGCGGCGAGGCGAACGATCCGAATCTGCGCACGGTTCTGGGGGCGGCGCTGTCGATGCCGGTGGAGGTGGGCCGGCCGCTGATCAGCGTGAACTGCTCGGAGTGCAAGGCCGCCAACCAGCCGGGACCGATGTGCGAATGGGCCACGGCGCTGGGTCTTGTGCTGAAGAAGACCGGCGGCAAATTCCCGCCGCGGGACGGCAGCCGGCGCTCGACGCGCGCAGCCGTGGGTGAAGTGATCGACTTGAACCAGGCTGTCGCCTCCGCGGGCGAAAGCCGGGCCTCCGACAACAAAGCAACGGCGGAGGTGGCCCGTGCGTGAGCCGGAATTTCTGCCGCGCTGGTATCCGCAATTGCTCAATCGCCGCCGCGTGCTGGTGGCGCAGGCGTGGGCGACGAGCACGATCTGCGCCCTTCTGGCGGTGTGGGCGATCATCGGCATGCGCCGAACGGAAGCGTCTCGCGCGAACTTGGCGGCCGTGCAAGCGGAACTGGCCAAGACCGGCGTTGACTTGCAGCATCTGGCCGATCTGTCGGCGATTCAGCGCGAACTGGAGCGGCAGGACGAAATCGTGCGGGGTCTGGGCGTGGATGTTCCCGTGTCTCGCATGTTGGCGGCGCTGGATCAACTCATGCCGCGGCGCATGGCACTGGAGGATTTGCATCTGCAAACCGAGGAAGTCGCCTCGGCCCCCGCCGACCCGAACCGCGCCAAGGGGACAACCCACAAAATGAGTCGCAAGCTGCGTATGACGCTCACCGGCGTCGCGCCCAGCCAGGATGAACTGGCGATCTTTCTAACCGATCTCGTGGCCGTGCCGTATTTCGGCGAAGTGGAGTTGGTCAAGGCGGAGGAATCGCCGGAGGATTACCACTTGGTGCGGCGGTTTGAGGTGAAGTTCGCGATGAGCCTCGATGGCGATCAGCCGCGGCCGGCCGCGATGGCGAGCACGAGCGCGGACGGAGGAAACCAGCCATGAGCGAAGCGCCCGCCAAACCCAATCGCCTGCTGCGCAAAATGCAGATCTATGCACAGGCGCAGTGGATATTTCTGGGAGCGCTGCTGCTCACATTCGGGCTGTTCTACGTAGCCGTGTACCGGCCGCAGCTCCAGGAACAGGACGCGCTGAATCGCCAGATCGCCTTCAAGAGGGTGGAACTGGCTTCGGATCGTTCGCAGACCGACCGTTTGCCGCGCGTGACCGGCGAACTGGCGGTGCTGCGGCGGCGGCTGGCGGGATTCAAGAAGCTGCCGAGCGATCCGCAGTACGGACAATTCATTCACGACATGAATCAGGCGGGCGGACGGGCGTCGCTGAGCAAATTCAACGTCGAGCCGGGCGTTCCGCGCCGCTCCGAACTCTACGCCGAGCAGCCGATCGTGCTGAGCTTTGAGGGATCGTTCTTCGACGTCTATGAGTTCATCCGCCAGATCGAGGAACTGGATCGCCTGACGCGCTTGCGCGACGTGGAGATCAAGGCCATCGACACCGGCGGAACCGTGAGCGTGAGATTATCGGTCAACATCTACTACTCGGAGGGGTGATGATCGAAGCGACGGATGAAGTCGACTCAGGCTGGGCGCAGCGATTGCAGGCGATGATCAAGCGCCAACCAAGGCAGGCGGCGGTGCTGGCGGCGCTGGGGGTGGTGCTCATCGTGATGTGGGTGAAGGTGGTGCTGTCGGGCCGGATTCCTAATCCGGCGGCGGCGGCGACCGAGAATCCGATTCCGCAGGCGGCGGTCGCGGCTGGCGACTCAGACGCCGACCGGCAATCCGCGCATGCGGGGCCAAGATCCCTCAGCGAATGGGCACAACAGCCCACCGGTCCGGTCGCTCGCGATTTATTTGCCATTGCCCTGGACGATTATCCGCTGGATCCGGCCCATCCGCGGCCGACAACGGAACAGTCAGCAAAGTCGGACCCCTCACAAGCCGATCAAAACAAGGAGCGGCAGATTCTCATTGAGAGTGTGCGAGCTCAAGCGGCCCATTTGACTCTGGAAGGGATCGTCCTGGGCGCCAGCCCGAGGGCGTGGGTGAATGGGGCGTTGGTCGGAGAAGGCCAGGCCGTCGGTCAGACCGGTTTCACGGTCGTCAAGATCGAGGCCAGCCGCATTTTCATCGAACGCGACGGTGTGCGCATCGCGCTCTCGATGAAGTGACAGAGCGGAAATTGTGCCACAGACAACAAGAGGTGTTGCCATGCGTCAACCAAGACGGAACGTCGGTCTTTTTTTTGTAACTTTGTGGGCCGTTTATTCCTTTGGGGCAGCCGCGGTAAGCGGTGACGGCGGCGCGGGTTCCAGCGACATTTTTGATTCTTCCACCACGCAGCCCGCCGCGTCCGAAACGGTGGTCGTCGCGCCGCCGCCCAAAATCTCCTCCACGGACGGCGGCAACACGTTCTCCATGCAGATCAACAATGACGTGCCGCTGGTTGAAGTGCTCCGCATGATCGGCAGCCAGGCGCAGATCAGCATCGTGCCGTCCAAGGAAGTGAAGGGCACTGTTCCCGCGATGGACCTGTACAACGTGACCGTGCCAGAAGCGCTGGAGGCGATTCTCAGCAGCAACGGGTTCGGCTACGAGCAGAAGGGAAACATCGTCTACGTCCTGAGCCAGAACGAACTGGACAATCGCAAGAAGAAGGATCTGGAGACGGACGTTTATCGCCTCTATTACATCAACGCCCTGGACGCGATGGCCGTGATCAAGCCGGCGATGAGCCCCGAAGGCGTGGCCACCGCCACGCCCGCGGCTCAGACGGGCACCGGCAGCGGCACCGCCAGTTCCGGCGGCGGCGGTTCGAGCGGCGGTTCCAGCGGCAGTTCAGGCGGGTCTTCCGGAGGCAGTGGGGCAACCATCGGCGGCAACAGTTATGCCAGCCAGGATTTGATCGTCGTCACCGATCATCCCCAAAACCAGGAGCGGATCGCCGAGGTCATCAAGCAGATTGACCACCGGCCCAAGCAGGTGCTTGTCGAGGCGACGATTCTTGAGGCTCAGTTGAAGAATAGCAATTCACTGGGCGTCAACTTCACCGCGCTGGGAAGCCTGAATTTTTCGGACCTTGGGCAGCTTCCGTCGACGGGGCTGTCAAGCCTTCTGACGCCGACCGGCGGCACGGCGCTGCTCAGCGCGCCGCCCACCGGCGTCCCGGCCGGGGCCGTCACCAAGGGATTCAACGCCGTTCAAACCGGTTCGGGCGGACTTCAGGTCGGCATCGTGCAGGACAACATCGCCATCTTCCTCAACGCCCTGGAAACCGCATACAACAGCACCGTTCTCTCCAATCCGAAAGTGCTCACGCTCGACAAGCAGCCGGGTTACGTGCACATCGGCTCGACGATTTATTACACCGGCCAGACAACGCAGAACGACAACACCACGACCGCCGCGGTCCAGAGTCTGGCGACCGGCATTACTCTGACGTTCCGCCCCTACATCGGTGACGACGGTTTCATCCGCATGGAGATCGACCCGAACGACTCCACTCCCGTCGGCAGCGGAACGACCGTCGGCAGCACGTTCCTGCCGCCGAACATTGATAACAATGAAGTCAGCAGCAACATCATGGTCAAGGACGGACAGACCGTCCTGATCGGCGGCCTCTTTCAGGACGTCAGCAACACCAACCGCAGTCAGGTTCCATTCTTCGGCAGCCTGCCGCTGGCCGGGCCGTTGTTCGGGATGCAAACGGACAACGTGACGCGCAACGAGATCATCTTCCTGCTGACGCCGCACATCGTGAAGGATGACGCGGTCTTCACGCAGTTGTCGGAAGCGGCTTTGCGGGACGGCGAAAAACTTCGCGTCGGCGTGCGGCGCGACATGCTCCCCTGGGGCCGCGCGCTGCTGGCCGATTCATCCTATGAAGCCGCGCAGACGGAACTCGGCAAACCGCATCCCGATCTGAGCAAGGTCAGATGGAACCTGGACTGCGCCACCAACCTCAATCCCGGCTTCCTCGAAGCGATTGATCTGAAGGAAAAGGTCACCGGGCAGGTGGTGACGGCGGTGGACAACAGTTCCATCCGCACGTTCGTCCGCCGGCAGATGCTGGCCGAGGAGCAGGCGGCGTCCTTGCGGCCGCCGGGAGAGATTCCGCCGAAGATCGAGAAAATTTACGTCGCCGAGCCGCACTTGGTCAGCGCCACGCAACCCACGATCGGCAAATAAGGAGAAAACATGCGTCAAGCCACCATCCTGATTGTTCTGGCCGGTTTGATCGGCGGCTGCGCCAACACGCAGCAGACCCCACAGCAGGCGGCCGCCGACAGTTGGAACGCCGCACGCGCCAACGTCATGCTCGGTCTGGCCCGCGATCAATACACCAGCGGCGACTTTGAAAAGGCCCGCCAGACCGTCAATCAGGCGCTTTCGATGAACCCCAAGGATTCCAATGCGCACATTCTGTCAGCGAAAATCGCCATGGAGCAGGGGCAGCTCGAATATGCCGACGGCGAACTGAACGCGGCTCGCGCCATCACTCCCAATCTGCCCGAGGCCGATTACCTCGACGGCGTCCTCTATCAGCGCTGGCAGCAGCCGGCCAAGTCGCTGATTTTCTATCAGCACGCCAGCGAGGAGGCTCCCACCGAGCTTTCCTACATGATGGCCAAGGCCGAAACCCTGGTGACGCTCAACCGCCAAAGCGAAGCGCTGGCCCTGCTCCAGAGCAAGGCCGACTACTTCGAGCACAATCCCGTCATCCACGACGAGATGGGCATGATCCTGCTCCAACAGCAAAAAGTCTCCGACGCCGTGGACATGTTCCGCTGGGCGATCATGCTCTCGCCCGACGACACCACCATCCGCGAGCACCTGTCGCTGGCTCTGTTCCAGGACAAGCGCTACGCCGAATCGGCGGCGAACCTTCAGCGGCTTATCAAAAACGACGCGCTCTCCAAGCGGGCTGATCTGTATCTGACGCTGGCCGAGTGCCAGCTCAATCTCAATCGCGTGCCCGAAGCGCGAATCAACGCCCAGACGGCGTGCAATCTGGACCCGAGCTCCACCTCCGCGTGGCTGACCGTCGCGCGGCTCTCGATGCAACTCGGTGATCAAATGCGAGCCGAAGGCAGCATCAACCGGGCGCTGGCCCTGGAGCCGTCCAGCTCGCAGGCGTACCTGCTGCTCGGTTATCTGCGCGTGCGCCAGAACAATTTTCCCGCGGCGCTGGACGCGTTCAAGCAGGCTTCGACGTTCGATCCCACGGACACGACGAGCCTGTGCATGGCCGGCTACGCCTTGAACAAAATGTCCCGCCCGCGCGAGGCGGCGGCATATTATCAGCAGGCTCTAAAGGTTGATCCCAACGACCAGATGGCTCACCAGTTCCTCGCCGGCACCGGCGGTGATTAGACTGCTATAATCTTCCGCCATGCCCATCGAGGTCCAGCAGGACAAGCAGCGCCTCGCCTCCCTCAAGGCCATGCTGCACCAGCACAGCCGCCCCGCCGCCGAGCAACTGATCGAACGCGGCGAAAACGGCGACGTGCAGTGCTTCGCCTGCGGACACCGCTGCCTTGTGAAACCCGGCCGCGACGGCGTCTGCCGCGTGCGATTCAATCATGAAGGTACGCTGATGGTCCCCCACGGCTACGTCGGCGCCCTGGCCTGCGACCCCATCGAAAAAAAGCCCTTCTTCCACGTCCTCCCCGGCAGCGACGCCCTCACTTTCGGAATGCTCGGCTGTGATTATCACTGCGGCTACTGCCAGAATTGGGTCACCAGCCAGATGCTGCGCGACGCCAAGGCCGTCGCCCCGCCGCGCCTTTGCACGGCCGAGCAACTGGTTGATCTGGCCATCCAGCACGGCGCTCCGGTCATCGCATCCAGCTACAACGAGCCGCTGATCACCAGCGAATGGGCCGTCGAGGTCTTCAAGCACGCCCGGCCGCGCGGTCTGCGCTGCGCTTACATATCCAACGGCAACGCCACGCCGCAGGTGCTGGATTTCATCCGCCCGTTCGTCGACGCCTACAAAGTCGATCTCAAATGTTTCGACGACAAGAACTATCGCCAGCTCGGCGGCGTGCTGGAGCACGTGACCGAAACAATCAAGATGCTCAAGCAGCGCGGCTTCTGGGTGGAGATCGTGACCTTGGTCGTTCCCGGATTCAGCGATGATCCCGACCAACTCCGCCGCATGGCCGACTTCCTCGCGTCGGTCGATCCCCTGATGCCGTGGCATATGACGGCTTTCCACCCTGATTACAAGATGCGCGACCACCGTCACACGACACCGGACGACCTGCTAAAAATCGTCGAATACGGCAAAGCCGCGGGCTTGAAGTATCTGTACCCCGGCAACCTTCCCGGCCACGTTGATCATTGGGAGGACACGCGCTGCCACCACTGCAACGCGACGGTGATCCGCCGCAAAGGCTTTCTGGTGCAGGAAAACCGCGTCGGCGAGAACGGCCTCTGCCCTGACTGCCAGAAAGGATTGCCCGGCATCTGGGGCAAATCCTCCGGCCACGGCGACGGCCGCGTGCGGCCGCTGATGTTTTGACAGTCGACGATTTTTTGGGCGAATGCCGTCGTCGCACGTAGTGCTTCTAAAAATGGTTATTGAGCAGGCTCAATAGCCATTTTTAGAAGCTCTTGGGATTTCTTGGCGATCGAATACCTCGATCATCTCGATCAGAGGTTTGAGAACCAACTAATCTCCCCGCGGCCGCGTGGTCCGGCGAGGCGGTCGTATGGGATTCGACCTCCTGCTTCAATAGCCCGTACTCGGCCGTTCACCATCGCGGGTTTCCCCTTTGTCGAAATTCCGCCAATCCCGTATAAATCACCGTTATGGAACGCACGCTCATCATCCTCAAGCCCGACGCCGTGCAGCGCGGCCTGTGCGGGCAGATCATCGACCGCTTTGAAAAAAAGGGACTCCAGATCATTGGCATGAAGCTGATGAAAATCCCCAAATCACTGGCCCAGACGCACTATCAGCCGCATCAGGGGAAACCGTTCTACGAAGGCCTCGTCAATTTCATGACCAGTTCCCCGGTGATCGTCATCGCCCTGTCCGGCAAGGAGGCGATCGCGGTCACGCGCAAGATGATGGGCGCGACCTTCGGTTCCAAGGCCGAACCCGGCTCCATCCGCGGCGACTTCGGCGTCTCCAATTCATTCAATCTGATCCACGGCTCCGACTCCCCGGAAAGCGCCGCCCGCGAACTGGCTCTCTTCTTCAAACCCGAAGAACTGCTCGACTGGACTCCCGCCATCCAGCCGTGGGTGTACGATTTCGCCAAAGGCGCGGCCGAGTGACGGCCATGCTGGACGCGGCCACCGAGCGGACGATTCATTCCATTCACGCCGCCGGGCGGCAGACTGTGCTGGAGTTCGCCGGCGCCGGAAGTCTGGCATTGGCGTGGCTCCACCGGGTCGGCGGATCGTCGCGCACGATTCTCGAGGCCACCGACCGCTACTCCGCGGCTTCTCTATCTGAATTGCTCGGCCATCTCCCCGAAAAAAAGGTCGATCCATCCACCGCCGTTGCCATGGCCCAGCGCGCCTATCTGCGCGCCTGCCGCCTTGGCGATCAGAACCATCCGCGTCTCGGAGTCGCCTGCACCGCGAC
>Ga0182024_10025732_pt1 | contig 10367 bp, 2 predicted proteins | sample P32metaG_FD_120480 | JGI IMG/M metagenome (GOLD analysis project Ga0182024, IMG submission 120480) | Permafrost microbial communities from Stordalen Mire, Sweden - P3-2 metaG (Illumina Assembly) | ecosystem: Environmental > Terrestrial > Soil > Wetlands > Permafrost | place: Sweden: Stordalen...
CAGCCAAAGCCCCAGGGGGAAGAACACCAAGAGAAATACTGTTCATCTGTTCCTGATTCTTTCTCGCCCTGCTCATTAATTAAGAGTACTAAAACGGTCTCAGAGATGTTGGCACGGAGGGGAAATGAAACTAGAGAAATCAATGGAATGGTTTAGGGATTGGTACAAGCGTCATCCGAACAGAGAGGTTTTATTGAATGCCCGAAAAGAAAAACGAAGGATTGATAGCGCCACGGTGTAGGGCCTGCCCAACGCGGCGGCGATTAGACCGCGCCGGATCGACCCACGCGAAGGGGGTGTATCACTTTTCCTCGCTCTGTAACCTAACCCCCCAACCCAAAGGGGGGGCTGTAACCTGCCTCACATTGCAACGTGATGGCCATCACAGTTAGAGAGCATTGGATTCCAGTAGAAAGGTAGAGTGCCGTTTTCGAGATCAAAAAGGAAATTCTGATTGAATCGCGTGACACAGCGGTTGATCTTGACGTGTGGGCTGGTGATAGGCGGATCGGCGGGAATTGCCAACAGCCAGGTCGCGGTGACCACCCACCACAACGACAGTGGTCGGACAGGACAGAACCTGACCGAACCCGTGCTCAACACCTCCAATGTGAACGTAAATACCTTTGGAAAGTTGTTTTCGCGCGCCGTAGACGGTCAGATCTATGCTCAGCCGCTCTACGTTCCTGGTCTTTCGGTTGCTGGTCAGATCCGAAATGTGGTTTACGTCGCCACGCAGAACGATACTGTTTATGCCTTCGACGCCGATGACCCCACTGCGTCCTTGCCATTGTGGCATGTCAATTTTGGCACTCCCGTACCCAATACCGATGTAGCTCCGAACTGCGCTGACATCACGCCTCAGGTTGGTGTCACCAGCACACCGGTGATCGATACAAGTAGCAGCACAATTTACGTGGTCGCAAAAACAAAGAACATCATTGATAGTAGCTATCATTTCAACATCCACGCGCTCGATCTGATCACGGGCGGAGAAAAATTTGGCGGACCCATGGAAATAACCGCCCAGGTGTCCGGAACGGGAATAGACAGTGTGAGCGGTATCGTTACACTTGACCCTTTGCAGCAATTCAACCGGCCGGGTCTCCTACTCTTGAACGGCGTTGTTTACGTTGCATTTGCCTCCGCTTGCGAAACGCCACCCTGGCACGGGTGGATCTTGGGCTACAGTGCGTCAACGCTTCAGCAAGTGGCAGTGCTCAACACCACGCCCAACGGCTCCGACGGGGGTATCTGGGGCGGAGGTCAGGGACTGTTGGCCGACTCTGCCAACAACATCTACGTGATGACTGGGAATGGCACCTTCGATTCGACTACAGGCGGAGATTATGGCGACAGCGTTCTGAAGATCAGCACCGCCTCTGGTCTCGCAATCGTGGACTATTTCACCCCGACGAACCAGGCGGATCTCGACGCGGCCGATCTGGATTTAGGCTCGGGCGGACCAATGGCTCTGCCGGGGACGAACCTGATTGTCGGCTCGGGAAAAGACGGAGTCGTGCGAGTGCTGGATACTGCGAACCTGGGCCAGTTCAGCGCCACGACGAACAATAATGTGCAAAATTTTCAGGGAACTACGGGTTTTGTGTTCATGGGTGCGCCGATTTACTGGAACAGCCCGAACCACGGCCCTGTTATTTACATCTGGAGCGGAAACGATTTCTTGAAGGCGTACCAGCTGGTAAATGGGACATTTCAGACTACTCCCGTCTCGCAAGGCACTATCCTCGAAGCCCAAGGATATTCCAATAGCGTTCCATTGTCCCTCTCAGCAAATGGCAATCAGGCAGGGACCGGTATTGTCTGGGGCTCGGGCGCGCTCTCTACAGACGCAAACCACCAAACAGTAGCTGGCATTCTCCGGGCGTTCGATGCCACCGACCTCACGAAGGAGCTCTGGGACAGCAGGCAAAACGCAGCCCGCGATGATGTAGGTAATTATGCCAAGTTTTCTCCTCCAACCATCGCCAACGGCAAGGTTTACCAAGCGACATTCTCGAATCAATTGGCGGTGTATGGCCTGCTGGCGCTGGCCCCTGGGGTAGCGTTTACGCCCGCGGGACCCGTCAACTTCCCAGACACGACGACAAATACGACAAGCGCGCCGATTACGGTAACCATTACAAACGGCGGCAACGCCGCTCTGCATGTTACCGGCGTGACCTTCGCGGGAACGAATCCCACGGATTTTGCGTTGGCATCGGATACTTGCACTGGAACGACGGTGGCTATCAGCGCGACTTGTACCGCTGGCGTGACGTTTACCCCCCGCGGAACGGGTGCGCGACAGGCGAATCTTCAAATCGCCGATGACGCTTCAGGGAGCCCGCAAATTCTTGCGCTGATTGGCAGTGGTCTCGCTGCATCCACCCCGGCCGTTACGATTACACCAGCGAGCCCGGTGATGTTTCCGAGCACTGCACAAGGAGTTGCCAGCGCTCCAGTTGTCGTTACGGTTACAAACAGCGGCAATGCCACGCTGAACATCACGACAGTTTCCATCGCCGGAACGAATGCCGGCGACTTCGCTGCAGCGACGAATACCTGCAATGGTGCTGCCTTAGCCGCGAACGCTGCCTGTACCGTCGGCGTGATATTTACACCCAGCGCAACAGGTACGCGCACGGCGACATTTCAAGTAGCGGACAATGCTTCGGGCAGTCCGCAGAGCGCTACACTCACCGGTTTAGGAACAGCAAATGGGCCGGGTGTGACCATCACACCGGTAGGCACGGTGACATTTGCAAACACGGTGCAAAATGTCACGAGCGCGCCGATGACCGTTACGGTCACCAATAGCGGCAATGCCGCGCTCAACATCAGTGCCGTCGCGATTACAGGTGCGAATGCCGGCGACTTCGCGGTGGCGACCAATACCTGCACCAGTGGCGCGATCGCGGCCACCGCCAGTTGTACGGTTTCCATCACCTTCACACCAACCGCAGTCGGCCTGCGTCAGGCTGGCCTTCAGATTACCGACAACGCATTAGGCAGCCCGCAACTTGTCGCGCTGAGCGGCATGGGTACATCCTCCAGCGGAAATGGGCCCGCTGTCACGATCACGCCGGCAACGTTAACCTTCGCAGGCACCACGCAAGGCACGACCAGCAGCCCGATGAATTTGACTGTCACAAACTCCGGAAGCGCGCCGCTGCATATTTCTAGCGTCGTATTCGGCGGAGCAAATGTGTCGGAGTTCGTGAATCCGGCAAGCTCCTGCACCGCCGCTATTGCACCGAACGCGAATTGCGTGATTGCCGTCAGTTTTGCTCCGCTTAGCCCGGCCAGCGCGACCAATCGCACTGAAACCATTACGCTCACCGACGATGCCACCAATTCACCGCAGATAGTAATGGTGGCTGGGACTGTCAACGCTTCTGCGTTTACGCTAACAAGCCCGTCAACCGCCTTAAGCGCTACTGTCACGGCCGGTCAAACGGCTCAATATAGTTTGCAACTAACACCAGGAGCGGCCTACTCAGGCACGGTAACCATGGCTTGTTCCGGAGCGCCGGCCACAACATCTTGCACAGTTGCCAATCCCATCCAGCTGACCGCTGGGACCGCCACGACATTTGGCGTGATGGTAACGACAACTGCCAGGTCGCTGCTGATGCCTTACTCGAACCGGCAGCCAGTCCCACCATCAACACTTTATCTGATGCTTGTTGCGTTTGCCGTCTGCGCTGCAACAGTCGCGGCGCTGTATCCGCTCAAGTTGCGCGGAGCTTCCACTCAGCACCAGCTAGCATATGGTGGTGGCGTTCTGATTCTTATGCTGGCTGTCTACGGGCTTGCGGGTTGCGCGAGCAGGGGCAGTTCTTCGCCTGGCCCGGGGCCGACAGGCACACAGGCGGGAACCTACACACTCACATTGACGCCGACAGCATCCAGCACGACTGGCAAACCGTTGCAATTGACACCCATTCAACTGACGCTGACGGTAAACTAAGTCGCGCGAGCCAACTGCGCAATTAATTCGAAACGCGCAGTTGGTTAGCACTCTTCGATCTAATGACAACTTGTTCTTTCCCGCGCTTGACCCTTAGGTGAAAGCCGAGGAATGGCCTGATGTAAACCCACCTGCTGCGACAGGTTCACACCGCATTGTTGCGTACAATAATCTTGAGGACCGCGATCACACCAAGGACAAGGCCCGCCACTAGTAACACCCAAAATGGAAGCGTATCCATGCGATAGTAACGGGCTCCGAGGCCGAAGCGATACGTCTGAGGGATGGCCTTGAGGCAAAAGGCGAGTCTGCGAAGCGTGGTGTCCCTCGCCAAAATGATGACCGACTTTGAAATCAACAGCTTGCGCACAGGCCTGTAACATTGTTAAAGGGGTGAAGCTCAGTACTCCCAGAGTTTTGGCGAGGGACAACGGAACCCTTAGTTATGCTGCGCGGGGCAAAGTGGACTTCTTCGGCGAACAGGCGACGATACGCGTGGGTGGTGCCGGGGGCCCGGTTTGCACCACGCGTACCACAGAGTTTAGCTTCTCACTGGCCGCATGATTATGTGCCGGACGATTGCGAGGGTCAGATCTGAACTGACGACCTTCGGGTTAAACCGATACCGTTGGTGGAACGGCTGCCTTAATTTCCGAGCGATTATTATTTGCTCTTCGTCGAAAAGGTTCGAAGTTTGGTTTACTTCATGGCGGCATCAGAGCTGGGCGGGTGAGTAACGGCTTCACGAATGAGGATGGGAAAGCGCGGGAAAGAAAAACTGCCCGCGACATCGTCGATTACATTTACCTGACAGAGGTACAGGCCAGGTTTCAGCGATTGCAGCGGCAAGTCCATCTGGAATGTTACGGCTTTTCGTTCTGGGGAGTTCATTTCGTTAAGGGTGGTCACACTGGACTCGAAGACCTTCGCGGAGTTCTGGATAAATTCGACGCTGGAGAAAACCCGAACGGCGTCGTGCGCTGACTTCGCAGCGGGATATGATTTCGGTTCGTTTTGCGGTGCGGCTGCTGCGGTCTGCTCGGGATTTTTCCCTTTAGCGGGATCATAGACGTCGTATTGCAGGTACAGATGTTGGTCCGGCGTGAAGACGTGAGTGATGTTGGGAACAAGCTCCGTTTGTTGACGGACCAGCGGATTGGCTACCGCTTTTTTGCCGGTGGCAGGGACGCGCTGGCTGCTTAGTATGACGGAACTCATTTTTAGCGGGGATTTGCGCAGGTCGGGGATGCGCACATCGGTTTCGAAGGAACCCATTCTGCCAGTCTGATTTTCTCGGACGACGAATTTCAGGTGATAGCTGCCGGGAGCCAGCACGAAACCGGTGTTGTACTGCACGTTTTTGCGGCGAACATCGCGCGTGCTTTCGACGGCGAGTTTTACGGTGTCGCGCAGGCGGCCGACAGCTAGCTGGACGGGAGTTTTGTTGTTGCCTTGTTTAGCGGACTGACCGGGCCGAGGAGCTTTGGCTGGGGCGCTGGCCAAAGCTACGCCGATGATGTCGATGGTGGCGTTGTCCTTATCTTTCGCCGTTACGAAAGGAATCTGCGAGCCGGGGATGACCAGGGACACAGCGAGGTAATAGTGCGATTCGTCTTTGCGGAAGTAGGAAGCGCCAGCGTACAGCGGGACATCGACGCTGGGCAACTGGGCCGCTAGTTCGTCTTCAAGTTGCTGCTCGCGGTCCGCGCGATTGGAATGGACAAAATCGCGTCCCGCATAATAGCCGGCGCGGAAGTCGAGTTTCACGTCCGGGCGATTGACGGTGACTTTGAGGTGGCGGAACTTGCCATCCTTGGCGGGGTTGTTGCTGGTGAAACCAAGCACGTAGTAGACAGAACTGTCTTTCTGCACCTGGCTGAAAACGCCGCTGAAGTCGTTGCTGTCGAAAAAAGCTTTGCCTCCGGTGTCAGCGGAGAGTGTAGCGAGGGTGTCCTGGGAAGCGGCGTTGCCATTGAGATCGTTGAGGATGGACGCGCCGGAGTATGAGGATTGGCCATGCAGGCTGGCGTTTTGCGCTTCTCCTCCGGGCGGGAAGGCTTGCAAGCCGCGGACATCGAGCGAATAAATGGAAGTGTTAGCTTTCACGGCGGCGGCGGTTGCGGAGCGCAGCGCGGATTGATTGTCGATGTCGGATTGGGTGATGCCGTTGCTGAAATAGATGACGCTCTTTTTTTGCGGCAGTTTGCCGAGCACTTGCATCAGGGACTGGATGGCAAGGAGTTTGCGATCGGCGGTGAAGGCGTTCAAATCGGTGTCGTCTTCGGTGAAGGAGCCACCGCTTCCTGGAGTGCCTTCGGAGCTACCCGTGGTTCCCGTGTCAAATCCCTGGCCTTCTGTTGATTCGTAAGCGGAAAGGCCGCCCATCAATTTCGGCTGATCATCGGTGAAATCAAGGTCGACGTGCATGTTAGTGGCGAGCGAAACGAGGGCGATCAGATCCGCGGGCTGCATTTTGGTGCGGACGAATTTTTTTGCAGCGTCCACGGAACGGTCGATGTCTTCGGGCTGCATGGCGGAAAAATCGAAGAATAAAACGATCAGACGGCGATCCCGAGCATCGAGAGTAGGCGGAGATTTTTTGCTGGAGTGCAAGAGCGTGCCCGATGTGCCAGGCGCGGCCTCGGCTGCGCCCGAGACGGTTGCAGCGGTGCTGATAGGGGCCTGCTCCACATTCTCGAAATCAAAGCTGGAGATTCGCTGCCTTTTGCCGTCTTCGTAGAGGGTGAAATCTTCTTTTTTGAGGTCGCGAAGGGCGTTGCCCTTTTTGTCGCGGGCCACGACATTTACGAGCACCAATTCGGTGGTGACTTGAATGCGATCCTCATTGTTGGCGGTCTGATCGGAATTCTGAGCGGCGAGCGGGAAAAGTGGCGCGAGCAGAGTCGCGGTCGCGAGCAGGCGGAATATTTTTCGGATGTAGTTCGTGGCCATGTTATTCAGAAGCGAAAACGTGCCTGCAGCGTGATGCGGCGCATGTTGCTCACGCTGGTAACTTCACCGAAGGACAATGAATTCACCACGGAGTTGATGGAAGCATAATTCGCGTGGTTGAAAATATTGCTGGCGGCAATGCGCAAATCGAGGGCGCGGGTTTCCTTGATGGGGATGGTGCGATTCAGGGTCATGTTCATGGTGAATGTTCCGGGCCCTTCAATGGTATAGCGTCCCGCATCGCCGTAAGGGGTGCCATTCGGATTCGCGCAATTTATTCCGGGAGTGCAAAAGGCTGCTTTATTGAACCAATCCAGCGTGGTTGGATTTGAAATGGAAATCGGCTGGCCGGGCACAACGTTGGCGCGCAACGAGCCGCTAACGCCGCGATCGATGTCCAGCGTACTTCCGAGCACGCTGGGCGTGAAATACAGGCCCGATGCCACGGTGAAACTCCCGCTCCACTGCCAGTTAGAAAGGATTTTCGAAGGGAGACCGCCGCCTTGTGAAAAGAATCGGCGATTTTCGCCGAAGGGTAGGTCGTACATCCAGGTGCCCGTGAGTCTGTGAGTCTGATCGAAACTGGAAAGACTGCGATCGGCGGAAATGTCAAAGGGATTTTGCGCCACAACGACGCCACCGCCGCCGATAGAGGCGGCATCGTCGAGAGACTTGGAAAAAATATACTGCAGTCCGACGCCAAGACCTTTCGACATGCGACGGCGAGCGCGCACGGTGGCGGCATGGAGGATAGAATTTCCCTCGGAGGATTCGTAGATGAAAGGTTGATCGCCGTCAACGACTAGAGCGCGTTCGGTGTCCAGTCGCGTGCCTTTGGCGCCGTTGTAGCCAATGTTGACCACTACATTGCCCTTGAACTCATGCTGAATATCGAGATTCCAGATTTGGACGTAGCCGAGAGCGTAATTGGGATCGACAGCAAAGTTGTTGGTTACGGTGCCTTGCAGGGCAGTGGGAAAACCATTGGCAAGAGTGAGAGGCGTGCCCGCAGTAAGACTAGAGATACTGGCAACGTTAGTCGCGGTGTTGGCAAATGGAGGTTGGAAGGCAAAATTCTGAATCATGACTCCGTACTGGGCGAGGTTGTAGTTTATGCCGTAACCGGCGCGGACGACGGTTTTCTGAATGGGCTTCCAGGCGATGCCGATGCGTGGAGCGAAATTGTTGCGGTCGGGGTGGATCAGCGACTGCAGAGGCGATGACTGAAACGAAGTTGAACCTGGCGGCAACACTGCGCCTACTGGTACGACGGGAACGGCGGTGGCAAAGCCGGGTCCCACTTCCAAGTTGGCGATGCGATTATCTGCTTCAGTGTAGGGGCCGACGTATTCATAGCGGAGCCCTAGATTCAGAGAGAGGTTGGCGAAAATGCGCCAGTCGTTCTGGGCGAAAAGGTCGAAAGAGTTGGCGCGAAAATTATACGAGGTGGCGCCGAATTGCTGGGAGGTTTGCTGCGGGAGGCCGAGTAGGAAGTCTGCGAAATCGTAGCCGGTGTCGGACAAGGGTTGGGTACTGCCTGCAGCGTACAGCGAAGTGGCAAAGCCGGTGGAGACAAAATTGCCTTCGGCATTTCTGGCGGATTGGAAGCTTTGGAGAATGCGCCGATAGTCGCCACCAAAGCGCCAGTTGTGTTTGCCTTTATTCCAGGAAAACGTGTCGGAGACGGTGTAAGTCTGATCGAGTTCGCGCCGCGGGGTGGGATCGCTCAGACCGCCGAAGGAAGTGAAGTTGATTCCGGGCAAACCCCAATCGAATGGTGTAGAGGAGATGCCGCCGATTCCCGCATTGCCGGCAACATCGAGCACTTCGGAATACAAATTGGTAGTCGAAACGTGGTTGTGGTTGTAGTTCACGCGAAAAATATTGGTGAAGCGATTTTTGCCATAGGTCCAGCCGCCGCTGGCGTTCAGGCCTTGGGTGCCGGTGTGACCGTCGAGGGAAGGGAATTGGCCCACGATGCTAGTGGAGGTGCGTGCCCAGTTCAGGCCAAAGTTGATGTTGTTTTGTGAGCGGCGCCCGCCACCTCTTCCTCCGCCTCCGCCTCCACCACCGCCTCGGCCACCAAAACCTTGATTGCTGGTGGTGGCGTTGAAATTGTGAGTGAGGCGCAGGATGATGGCGTCGGAATTACTGGGAGCGGAAGTAAGGGATTGAAAATTTTGTCCACCGGCGGTGGTGGCGATGTTGGGAATCGGAATGTATTGCAGCAGGGCCTTGGCTTGCGGGGTGATCAGAGCCGGATTGAGCTGATTCGCAACGCCATTATATTGATACAACTGGCCGGTCGCGGGATCAAATAGTTCGACAGGCTTGCCATCGTTATAGGTTGCGCCGGAAAAATCGCCGTTGCGTTCGGCGGCGGTGGGCACGCGAGAGAAAAGATCGTAGGGAGTGTCACCGCGAGTTCCGTTCCAAGCGGCGAAACCGTACCACTTGTTGCCACCATTGAAAATTTTGGGAATGTTGATGGGGCCGCCGACGTTGGCACCAAAGCGGGATTGATTGTATTGCAACTTGGGTTCCGTGATTCCGCTGAGAGAGTAGGGCGCGGCATCGAGCGCAGCGTTATCGTTGGAGTAGTACATGAAGCCGTGCGGCTGATTGCTACTGAGCCCGCGTCCACCCATGCGTCCGATCGCGATGGGGCCACCGCCTCCGCCGCCTGATCCGCCGAAGCCTCCTTGGCCCTGACCGGCCCCACCCCCAAAGCTGTTGGGTCCGCCGCCGTAGGGATTATTGCCCGCGGCTTGCACGCGGTCGCGAAATTCGTCCATGCGTTCCTGGCGTTCGTCATCGTTGCCATTGCCAAAGTCCTGCGTGCGAGCCTGGGTGCCGCTGATGCTAACGGATTCGGTGGGGACGTCGACACCGGCGCCGTTAAGGGGGAGGCTGGAGAAATCCGCGTTGTTCTGTGAGCCAGCGCGTGCTCCCGCGCCGCCGAATTCCGAATTGTCCATCGTGGCAGAAAGTCCATTGCCGCCGGGTTGGCGCTGAGAACTGCTTTCAGCGGAGTTGGGGGAATTTGCGGTGTTGGATTGCTGTTGCTGGCGGGACGCCAGGATCAGTTCGGCGTCGATTTTCGCGGACGGATTTTGCGGATTGAGAACGGCCTCCTGAGTGAAGATAGCGAAGCCCATGAATTCGATGCGTATGACGTAGCGGCCGCGTGGGATGTTGGAGAGGGCGAAGTTGCCTTGATTGTCGGTTACGGCGGCGTATTTTTTCCCGGTGAGGGTGTTAGCGGCGGTGACGGTGGCGCCCGGGAGCGGAGATTTGCCGCTGTGAGCCAAGCCGGTTATCTCGTAGGTGTTGGTGGGCGGGGTTTGCGCCGCGGAGCTGCGAGTTTCGGTGGGGGTTGGCGAGGGTTGCTGAGCGTGCAAGGTTAAAGGTAACGCGAAAAGGATCGCGACTAAAACGCTGA
>Ga0182024_10025733_pt1 | contig 10367 bp, 6 predicted proteins | sample P32metaG_FD_120480 | JGI IMG/M metagenome (GOLD analysis project Ga0182024, IMG submission 120480) | Permafrost microbial communities from Stordalen Mire, Sweden - P3-2 metaG (Illumina Assembly) | ecosystem: Environmental > Terrestrial > Soil > Wetlands > Permafrost | place: Sweden: Stordalen...
AGCCTCTACGATGTCACACTCGCTCATCCTGATGTCATCGGTATTTGCATCGGCACTCGTCCAGATTGCGTCGATGACAACATACTCGACCTTCTGGCTGAATACGATCGCAAAACATTTGTCTGGCTGGAAATCGGTTTGCAATCAGCGGTCGATCGAACACTGGCTGCGATCAATCGCGGTCATACGGCCAGTGAATTTTTCGATGCTGTCGAGCGAGCGTTGCAACGAAAATTGCGATTAGCAACGCACCTGATGTTCGGCTTGCCGGGCGAAACAGCTGAAGAAATGATGGAAACGGTCAAGCTTGTAGCACGCAGCGGTGTGATCGGCGTCAAAATCCATCAACTCTGCATTTACAAAGGCACGCCGATGGAATCAGATTATCGCGCCGGCCGGTTGCCGATGCTGGACGAAGACGTCTACGTAAAGCTCGTCGCCGACGCTCTCGAGCTATTGTCTCCCGACCAAATCATCATGCGCCTGGTAGCCGAGGGCACCGAAGACGAAGTGATCGCCCCTCAATGGTGCTTTGAGAAACGCCGAGTGATGAAAAAGATCGAGGACGAAATGGCTCGCAGAGGAACCCGCCAGGGCAGCAGGTTCCAACGAGACTGATCCCGGGTCAGAGAGATTGCTTGATTGCATCGCCATACTCTTCGGCAAACGAAAATTGTTGCAGATCAGTGCTAACGATCTTTCCGGCAAGTTCGTCATAGGCGAACAGAAGGGAACACAAATGATCTCGAACCATTTTCGTGAAAAGCAGGCGGTCAAACAGCACTTTCACAGACAGCAGACAGACAGGCTGCGCCAACCTCTAACGGGACTACCAGGCAGCTGGAGCGAGGCGCAAAGCTTCTCTGGCAATCGCCCAATTTTCTCTGGTGTGGATGATGAGCACGCGAATTCTTGATTGTGCGGTGGCCACATCGGAGTCGTCGGTCCACGCTCTGTTCTTGGCAAAATCAAGCTGTACTCCGGCAAACGCCAGCGATTTGCAGGCAGCCGACCGCACCTCCACTGCATGCTCGCCGATGCCGCCGGTAAAGACGATCGCATCGGCACCATTCAAGCGCGTCAGCATCATTCCTATGTAACCGCTCAGGCTGTGAACGAACACGTCGAAGGCAAGCGCTGCTCGGGCATCGCCTCGGCTGCGCGCTTCTAGAATCTCACGCATATCGGAAGAGGTTCCCGAAATGCCAAGCAATCCTGATTCTCGATCAAGCAGTTGATCGAGGCGATCGTGGTCCGGCTCCTCTTTTTCCATCAGGTAGAGAATGATTCCCGGATCGATCGCTCCGCAGCGGGTGCCCATCACCAGTCCGTCCATTGGCGTGAATCCCATTGTGGTATCAACACTGATGCCATTGCTCACCGCTGCGATCGAACAACCGTTGCCGAGATGACAGACGATCACCTTGCAACGATCGGCTGGGCGACCGAGTATCTGCACAGCGCGATTGGCGCAATACTGATGACTGATGCCATGGAAACCATATCGGCGAATATGGTATCGCCGGCGAAGCTCCTCAGGCAGCGCATAGGTGGCAGCCTCCGGCGGCAGGTTGTGGTGGAACGCGGTATCGAAAACTGCTATTTGAGGCACATTGGCGCCGAACACTTTTTCTGCGCACTCTATGCCCCGCAAATTGGCCGGATTGTGCAATGGTGCAAATTCAAAAAGAGTGCGAATCGTATCTTTGGCACGCTGATCGATGACGATACTTTGATAGTAATCGGGTCCGCCATGCACGATTCTGTGTCCAACTGCAGCTATATCGTCGGGTCCACTGACGGCTGCAGTTTGCCCTTGCCAGAGATCGCTGAGCATAGTTTCAAACGGATTTTCTTTCTCGGCCTCGGTCAGCGAACGACTGAAGTTCTCACCGCCAACCTCGATTTCGATTTTGCTCTCTTTTACGTCCAGCTCCGCCTGCCACAATGGCGGCTGGGCTTCTTGCGCAGCCCGCCCGCTCATATCGAACAAGCTGCTTTTTACAGAACTCGAGCCGGCATTAATCGCCAGAATCTTCAACCGTTTCTACTCCAAAGATCTACTTATGCTGCGTCGTCACGCATGAGCATGGCGGCGCCCACGATGCCTGAGTAATCTCCCAGCTCGGCTTTGACGATTTCAATTTTGCGAGAAGGAATCTTCAACGCGCGTCTTCTCGCTTCTTGAGCCGCAAGATGAAAGTAGAGTTCGACTGCTTCAATCAAGCCACCGCCCAAGATAATCCGCTGCGGATTGTAGAAATTGATCACGCTGGCCAGCCCCATGCCCATGAAGCGTGCACATTCTTCAATTGCGGTTTTAGCGATCAGATCCCCGGACACAACAGCATTGGCCAGCACTTTCGAGCGCAGGATTCCCTTAGACATGTCGACCTTGTCGCGCAGAGTTGTGTCGAGCCCGCGATTAAGATCGACCAGAATTGTTTTGGCCACCGCCGTGCGCGAGGCGTAGGCCTCCAGACAGCCGAAAGAACCACAGCCGCACTGGCGTCCATCGGGAAATAAGACCATATGCCCGATTTCACCGGCAGTGCCGGTGAAGCCTCGATAAATTTTGCCATCGCGAACAATGCCCGAGCCGATTCCTGTGCCAACAAAGATGCAGACAAAATTGTCGCAGTCTCGCCCGGCGCCAAAATAAAGCTCGCCCAGAGTAGCTACTTCAACATCATTTCCCAGTTTGCATGGCACGCCGTAGTTCTTGGAGATAGGCTCAGCCAGCGGCAGATCATGCGCTCCGATATTGACGGCAGCCAGAAGAATACCCTTTTGGCGGTTGACCATACCGGCTGCGCCGATGCCAACCCCTTGAAGTTTCTTAGGGTCGATGCCCGATTCGCTCAAGGCTTCATCGACAACTGAGATAATTCGCTTGACGACATCTTCTTGCTCATGCACCTGGCGAGTTTTTTTCTTGGACGTGCCGACCAGCTGTCCAGTCTCTAAATTGACCACTCCTGCAGCAATTTTTGTGCCGCCGAAATCTACGCCAATCGCGAACTTGTCAGGCATTAGCTACCACCATGCAACCACAATCAAGGAAGCACAATTCTATAACTAATTGAACAAAGCTGTCAGCGAAGGCGCGGCGGCCAGGAGCTAGCGTAATATTCGAGCTCGCCGCAGTGTCATACTTATCTAATGAAGAGCAAGAAGAAGATTTCGTTGGTCGGCTTAGCTGTGGTCTTACTAGCAGTGTCGCTTCTGGCTGGGCTGTGTTACCAAACCTTACCTGCACTAGTGTGCCACGCATGGAACGGGCCGACTGCAGTAAAGATAACTCAATACGTGCTACGGATGGTCGCTGGTCCGGTGCAGTAGGAACTTTTTGTAGTTCATCGTGTCTAATGTCTGCCCAGTAAGCCAAAGAAGTGCCGGTTTTTCTTCACATCTCCGGAGCTGCCAACAAGCGGTGCAGAAGTAAACTCTTGCACGCGTATCGCAGGTGGCGCTGGCGTTGCCACAGTCGTTTGTTCTGCCGAGGCACTGCCTGCGACCTGCTCTTTGTCGCTGGGCTCACCGACTGGCTCGGCATCGAGTGAAGCGGTGGTAAAATCCGACGGTCTTATGTCTTGAGGTGGAACGAAGTTTTGATGGCCGTAGCCGCTATGACTGAGGTTGGGCATCTTGCGCGTATCGAGGACGACCAGTGAGCTGGCGACACGCCGTTGCGAAGCGTTGGCGTTTCTGGTGACGGTGCGGCCGTCAATCACCATCGTTGTCGAGCCACCGCCGTCCAGATTCATCGCGTCGACGGCGCCTAGCTTGTAGAGGAACTTGGCGATATCCCACAATGTATGCGGTCCTTCGATGGTTGCCAAAAGAAGATGGTTGTTGGCAGTGACACCAGCCACGGTGCGGGCTCTGATCTGACTGCCGGTCCAGCCCTTGCGGAATTTTTCGTCTTTCAAATCGAGATAAAGCTTGCCATCTTTGATCAGCATCGGTCCGCCGGACACCGCTTCAGCGACGTCGTCCCAGCAAGGAGTGGTGCGCCAGGAAAGGTCGGCTCTGTCACCGCGCTGCAGCTTGGATATCGGTGAGTCTTTCGAGTCGCACAAGACATAGCCGCCCCAGGGAATGCCCATATCTTTTGTGGACTTGTCCACCACGTTGCCTCGCGCGTCTACAGCCACCAGACAGGCTTCGTAAGGCATGCGCACGAAGCTGCCCCAACGGTGCGTGTAGGCAAACAAATGGCAACCGCTGCGGTGAGGCTGGTTGATGTTGTTCACCCAGGTCTCAGGCAGATCGGGATTGTTGGTTGTCAGTCGGCCGCCCAAGCTGACACGATCGATGCGCACCGTTCCCTGGCGCGTGATTCCCATGGAAACCCGGTCGTACAAAGGTCCAGCTACCCATTCACCGTCGATAATCAAGGTGCCGAGCGGCGTTCCGTTTTTCTTGAAATAATTGGCGTTGACTGCGGCGATCGCCTTGGTCTGACGCGCATGTTCAGCCACATCTTTCAGCCGATCGAAACAGTTGCCGGCCAGAGACGGCTGCACTTTCACCGGTGCTCTGAGCATGTCGATGTCGATCAAATTGATCGAGAGCGGACCGCGGAAGTATTTGTGCACCACCCCTGGTGCCAGCTCCTGGCTGGACATCTTGTCGGAGAACGCCTGCGGTTGAAGCGGTCTGGAGGGCAGCTTCGGCTTGGGCTTGGCCTTGGCCTTTTCTTGTTTGCTGGCGGCTTTCGGGCGCGCCGGCAATTTCGATTGATGTGGAGATTCCGACCTCGATCGGCGCGAAACGGCTGATGATGATCGCTGGGCCGACGAATTTGGCAAGAGGTGGTAAAGATGTGCCCGAGGAGTTAGATGCACCCGTACGGGCGGGGCAGTGATCAGGCCAAGAGCGTTGGCGCCAGGGCAGGAAATCGGCAGAGTCGCTCCTGTAATGACCGCCAGACTGCCGAGAAAAGCCAGAGATGTTCTCAGTCGATCGGCTATGCCCTTAGGTTGGATCATTCAGAATGGATTCCCGAAGACGGAATAGTAATTTGACCACACCCCTCTTATACCCATAAAGGAAAACGATTAACAGTATTGACAAAAGAGAAAAGTCTCTCTTTCTCGCGTGGAGCCTGGTTTCCAGTAGCCGTCCGCTAAAGGCAGAGGACAACAACTGTTACATCTGCATAATTGAAAACCCGCGTAGATAGTCATTCTCGACCGTTTTCAATATGCGCCGTATATACCAGCCGGCGAGGCATCTACCCAGCCGGTGCCGGCTCAAGCCCGTAGCGCTCTTTATATGCTCGAACGGTCTGCGCGCGCTCGGCCTCCGGCAAAAGCGGGAAACCCATTTCGATTCGTTGTTCGAGGTAGGCGCGAGCAATTCGCTCAGACAGCTTTCGCAAACGCAAGATGTTAGCCATGCGTTCGTCACGTCCGAGTACCCCGCGGGCATCAAGCAAGTTGAAGGTGTGAGAGCACTTGAGCACCTGCTCGTAAGCCGGCATGACAAGCCGCATGTCAAGCAAGCGGGCGGCTTCCCGCTCGTGACTTTCGAACATGGAGGTGAGCATTCTGGCATCGCTCTGGCAGAAATTGTAAGTCGATTGCTCCACTTCGTTCTTATGGAACAGCTCGCCATACGTGACTTTATCGTTCCACTTCAACTGGTAGACATTCTCGACGTTCTGCAAGTACATTGACAGCCGCTCGAGTCCATAGGTGATTTCTGCGGCGACCGGACGCACGTCAAGGCCGCCGGCTTGCTGAAAGTACGTGAATTGCGTCACCTCCAGACCATCAAGCCAAACTTCCCAACCGACGCCCCAGGCTCCCAGAGTCGGCGATTCCCAGTTGTCTTCGACAAAGCGAATGTCGTGTTCGAGCGGATTGATTCCCAGCACCTGCAAACTGCGCAAATAGACGTCTTGAACGTCGTCAGGCGACGGCTTCAAAATCACCTGGTACTGATAGTAATGCTGCATGCGGTTGGGATTTTCGCCGTAGCGGCCGTCGGTCGGACGCCGGCATGGATCAGTCACCGCCATCTTCCACGGCTCCGGTCCGAGCACTCTGAGAAAGGTGCCGGGGTTCATGGTCGACGCACCCTTCTCGACGTCGTAAGCTTGCATGATAATGCAGCCTTGCTGGTCCCAGAACTGGTTCAGTGCGTGAATGGACTGTTGGAATGTTAGCGGTGCCATCGATTGACCCTTTCGTTAGTAACCAGCTCGAGCTGGCACTTGCAAACGCTCGCTTGCAGTCTAATAATGTTACGCTGCGCGGCACGCCTTGTATGGTTCACAAGCGCAATCTTTGCAAGTTTTTGCAGTCAATCACTTGCGACATTAGACTGAGTCTGGGCATCATGTCTAAAAGTCGAAGGAGCAGGGCATAACGGTCCTGTGGCCTAGCAGCTGCTGTCGATAACAGTCCAAAGCAGTGGCTGATCAACGCAGCAAGACAAAGCGGCCGGAACCGGAGCGAGTAAAAAGCACACATGAAATCCGCCCCAAAAGAAAGGAAGTCTCTGTGAAACAGGCAGAATCGCCGGCTGAGTCTAGAGGAACAGCAGTGGCAATCGCCGAGCTAAGTGGCAAAGCGCAGACCTTGCTGAAAAACATCAACTCCGTCCTGGTCGGGCAGCAGCAAGCGGTGCGACTGGCTGTGATTGCATTTTTGTCCGGCGGACATGTCTTGATCGAAGACGTACCGGGCGTCGGTAAAACGTTGTTAGCAAAGGCCCTTGCCGGTTCTGTGCAGTCGGATTTCAAACGCATTCAATGCACGCCCGACCTTCTTCCTTCCGATATTTGCGGCGTCAGCATTTTTGAAGCCAAGGAAGGCACCTTCAAATTCATTCCTGGTCCGATCTTTACCAACATCCTGCTGGCTGATGAAATCAACCGCGCCACTCCCCGCACCCAGTCAAGTCTTCTGGAAGCGATGGAAGAAAACCAGGTCACCACAGATGGTGCAACACGCAAGTTGCCGGAACTGTTTTTCGTCATCGCCACTGAAAACCCGATCGAATATCATGGCACATTCCCCTTGCCGGAAGCCCAGCTCGACCGTTTTATGCTCTCACTCTCACTCGGTTATCCCAGAGTCGAACAAGAGATCGAAATTCTCGATAAGACTCTGGACGAAGGAGCATTTGTCGCTGAACCGGTGCTGACCGAGGAAGACGTAATCGCCGCGCGCCACGCCATTCGTGCCGTGTACGTCGATCCTTCCATCAAACGTTATATCGTGCACATTGTGCAAGCGACTCGCAAACATCCGGCGATCGTGCTCGGCGTCAGCCCCCGAGGCAGCCAGTTGTTGATGCGCGCTGCCCAAGCGGCGGCTTTTATCGATGGTCGAAATTTTGTCAAACCTGAGGACGTAAAATTGCTCGGACCCAATGTTCTCGGGCATCGCATCATTCCGAAGATCAGAGACAACCGTGTGAGCCATGCCGAACTTATTGAAAGAGTTCTTGAACAAGTCCCAGTTCCTGTCTAAGACCGCCATTACGACGACAAGTGGCGATGAGCATGACGTCTGGGCAATTAAAGGCTTGCGCCTCACCTTGCGTGAGAGCAAGCACACCAGTCTCAGCATTTTCTTGGAAGCGCGAGCCTTTATCGTCGCTGCACTGGTGCCAATCCTCTACATCTTCGCCGGAGAGACAGGCAATCAATGGTTTTACTTGCTCGCCGGCGGAACGGTGGCGGCGCTGTTTCTCGGCTTCTTCCTGCCGCTTTTCCAGGTCCTGGACGTCAGCACTGCTTGTTCGATTCCAAACAGCGCCGTCAACACCGAAAGTGTTTTAGTCAAAGTCACTCTGGCGCGCAAGTGGAAATACGGACTGCTGTCCAAAATAATGCCTGTCAAATGGCTTTTGATCAGGGCCAATCTGCTCAGCCACCTCGGGCGCAGCAGCGTGGTGCGGCCGATGATTGTCGAACACGTCGGTCATGAAGCCTGGGTATTTGCCGCAACCGCACCGCTGCAGCGCGGGCTTTATCAGCTGGAATCGATAGAACTCTACTCGTGCTATCCGTTCGGGTTGGCATGGTGGTGCCGTAAGTTCGAGTCGAACAAAAACTTGCTCGATCCCAACAGCGAAAGTCCCAAGCCGATCGTCACCGTCTACCCGCCCATGGAGCAGGTCGAAGGCAACTTCCTCTACAAAATAAGAGCATCGACAGATTCACCAATGGGTTTGTTGTCGAACCGGCGGCCGACGAATGCTGTTTCTTCTTCTGTACGAGGATTGCGTGAGTTCATGCACGGCGACAGCATTCGCCTGATTCATTGGCCGTCGAGCGCGCGAACCGGCCGCTTGCTGGTGCGTGAGTTCGAAGCAGAAGGATTGCCGGGCTTCGATCTGTTGCTCAATCTCACTACTGCCTGGCGCACCGCGGACCAATTCGAGCTGGCCGTTTCCGTCACTTACTCATTACTTCAGTTGGGTTTCAAACTGGGTGGAGCGCCGGATCTGTATTTGATACCAAACCTGGATGTCGATCCGGAGTTCCTGCCGTCGTTTTTGGCAGATTTGCCGGCTTTGCCGTCAGGTTTGGCCCGCTCGTCACATCTTCTCTCGCGAGTGATGATGATCAACGATTTGCGTCCCGAGTATCAGCAGGTCGACCTGCGCGAAGGCTCGCGCACAGCGCTGATGACAATCAGACCGTCAGGGCAGTTCGATCCGGCTGCCGATCCCGACGAAGACGAGTCGTTGCTTTATAAAGTGGAATTGGCGGTGATCCCAAGAACCCATGATATAGGAGCACCGGAGGCGCCCGCTGTGGCGACACCCGGTCCTGACGTGCACATGCCTGTCCACGAACTCGGGATCGTCAACCGCCGTACTGGCAAGAAGTCTACAGGCCGTGTCATTTCACAGATTGAGAGACTCGAGGATGTGGCCCGCCTATGATCGCCATCGAGAAACAACCTGCAGTCAAAGCGGCACTGAAGCAAGACCAGCCGGAGAATTCAATGCCGCTGCGAGTGATCTGCGCGTTGATGGCTTTGATTTGCGTCGGTTCGGCCTGCGCATACACGCACAGCGCTCCCATACCGACATTCATGTATCTCTGGCTGGCCATGGCTGGATGCTACATCTCGTATCACCAAAGGCATACTCGCAACTTGTTGACCACCTTAGTCACGGTGGTCGGATTGCTCATAGTCTTGGGCATGTTCGCCTATGAGATGTGGTTTCAGTTCAACAACATGCGCATCGAGATCTTGATTCCTTTCATTCACGTGCTCACTGGTTTGCTCGCTCTTCACACATTTGATTTGAGATCACGTGTCGATCTGAACACCAATTGTCTGATCGGCGTAGGACTGATGGCCTGCACGCTGGTGGTGGGGCGCGATCTGATTTTCGGCGTCCTGGTCTGCATTTATATGTGGCTTGGCGCAGCCTTGTTCTACCTCGACAGCAGCTCGCGCACTCGTTCTTACGGCCGCTACACTCCGACTGAACCATCGAGCCCGTCGCGCCTGTCAATGCACAGGGAGGCAGGCGGAACAGCGCTGTTGCCGATCTGCATGATTCCGCTTTTAGGTTTGTTCTTCTTCTTCTGCCTGCCGCGGGTCAACTCGTTGTTCGATATGGTGGCCGACAAAATCGCTCATCCTTTCGCCACGGTTTCTGTCTCCACGCCTGGTACCGCCGGCACCATACCGGGCGGCTCAAGTGGCGGCACCGGCGCAGGAACCGGAGCACAGGCGGGAGGCGGCACACCTGGCACGGCCGCGGGCGGTGGCGCAGGCAGTACCAGTATCGACCCCAACTCGCCTGATCGCAATTCAAAAGTGGGAGTGCCGTCAGCAATGCCCGGCGCCGGCGGCCCCAATAGCGGCAACAAAGGCACTGCCAAGGGCGGTGGCAGTCAGGGGCAAAAAGGCAAGGCGCAAGAAGATAAAGGTCCGGCCGAGAACGAGCTGGTCATGCGCAACCGGGAAGCAGCAAAATACGACGATGCACTGCTTTTCGAGGTGAATGCGCCCGGTGATTTCTTTTACAGACGGCTGGTTTTCGACAACTACGACGGCAAGACGTGGACTGCAGGCAAACCGGGATCGCTGTCGAAATGCCGCAAACTGAGCGGCGGACTCTATCAAGAACTGGGGGGCGTGCCCTCACTGTTTCTTCCGGAAGACTTTCCTTCGACCTCGGTCATTCAAGAGATCACGATTAAGAGCCCGATGGGACACGTGATTTTTGGGGCGACTGTGCCGCAAAAAATTGATTTTCCGATCGAGCCGGTGATCGTCGATGAGAGCGGCGTGATCAGAACGGATGGGCTGTTGAAGCCAGGCATGACCTACCGCGTCTTCTCCATGGTGCCCAATTACAATTTAGAGAACATGCGCAAAGCG
>Ga0182024_10025734_pt1 | contig 10367 bp, 8 predicted proteins | sample P32metaG_FD_120480 | JGI IMG/M metagenome (GOLD analysis project Ga0182024, IMG submission 120480) | Permafrost microbial communities from Stordalen Mire, Sweden - P3-2 metaG (Illumina Assembly) | ecosystem: Environmental > Terrestrial > Soil > Wetlands > Permafrost | place: Sweden: Stordalen...
CAGAAGCGATCGTTGCTGTATTGAGCCACTCCGGCTACTATGCTCGATTACGCCACGGGGCCTGGGAATACAGCCGCCAATTCACGATGGACAAGCATTTAGACCAGCTCGAAACCGCATTCGAGGAAGCGCTCGGTGTGCCGGTTCGTCCCGCGGCCGCTCGATCCGATCGTGTAGCGAAGCTAGCGCGGGTCACGCACTGAGTTCCAACGGCCGCCGCCGTACTACCCCTCCTCCCGCTGCCCCTGGATGTACAATAAGTCAGATAGATTTTCTCCAAACAGCTTGTCGAAGGCTCGTCAAGTCGATTGCTGTTGAGATCGAAAAGGTGTACGTGTGAAACCCACGGACGTTCAGAATCCGGACTACTTCCATAAAGTAGTCGACTGCCAGTGGGGCTGTCCGGCCCACACCAATGTTCCTGAATATATTCGCCTGATCGCGCAGGGCCGTTATACCGACGCCTATATGCTGAACCGGGAGTCGAACGTGTTCCCGGCGATCTTGGGGCGCACCTGCGACCGGCCTTGTGAGCCGGCCTGCCGCCGTACGCGCGTGGATGGAAAAGCGGTTGCCATCTGCCGCCTCAAGCGCGTTGCAGCCGACTTGCGCGGCGACATCAAAGACCTGCTGCCCAAGATCCCCACCAAGAAAAACGGCAAACGCATCGCCTGCATTGGCGCGGGTCCGGCTTCGCTAACCGTCGCCAACGACCTGCTGCCGCTCGGCTACGAAGTCGTGATGTTTGAAAAATACGACAAGCCCGGCGGCCTGATGCGTACCAACATCCCGTCCTTCCGCTTGCCCTCCGACGTGCTCTACGACGAGATCGATCAGATCCTCGACATGGGCGTCGACATCCGCTACAACAGCGACATCACGAGCATGAAGGCGCTGCTCGAACAAGGCTTCGATGCCGTCTTCGTCGGAACCGGTGCGCCCCGCGGCAAGGAGCTCGATCTGCCAGGCCGCCACGACACGAACCGCATCCACATCGGAATCGATTGGCTGGAATCCATCGCGTTCGGCCACACCGATTCGGTGGGCGAGAAAGTCTTGATCATCGGGGTCGGCAATACCGCGATGGACTGCTGCCGTTCGAGCTGCCGTCTAGGCGGCAAAGACATCAAGGTCATGGCCCGCCGCCCGCGCGGTTTCTTTAAAGCCTCACCGTGGGAGCTCGAAGATGCCGAAGAAGAAGGCGTAGAGATTATCGTCAATCACGCCCCCACGCGCTTCGTCATCGAGAAGGGCAAGCTCATCGGAATGGATTTTGAGCGCCTGGAGTGGGACGCCAAAGCCAAAAACTCGAAGACGCTTGGCACTATCTTCCTCCCAGCCGACGACGTGATCCTCGCCATCGGTCAGGAAAACTCCTTCCCCTGGATCGAGCGCGACATCGGCATCGAGTTCGACAAGTGGGATATGCCCGTGGTTGACGAAAAGACCATGCAGTGCACCCGCGAAGGAATCTTCTTCGGAGGCGACGCCGCCTGGGGACCCAAGAACATCATCTGGGCCGCCGAGCACGGCCACCAGGCCGCCACTTCAATCCATCATTACTGTAACGGCATTTCCGTCACCGAGCGCTTGCCCTTCGGCATGAACCTCGTCAGCCAGAAGATGGGCATCAGCGAGTGGAGCTACCACAACGATTACAATCCGGCACAGCGCCAGAAGATGCGCCACGTGGACCTGGAGCGCCGCTTCAAGCAGATGAACATTGAAGTCGAACTCGGCTTCAACGCGGAGCAGACCGCTCGCGAAGTGCAGCGCTGCTTGAATTGCGACATGGAAACGGTTTTCGTCGCCAAGCGCTGTATCGAGTGCGACGCTTGCATCGACGTTTGCCCGGTGCAATGCCTCACCATAACGCGTAATGGCGAGGAAGACGATCTTCGCAAACGCCTTTCGGCGCCCGCCGTCAATCTCACGCAGGACGTCTACGTATCCGAAGATCTGCCGCAGACCGCGCGCATCATGGCCAAGGACGAAGATATTTGCGTCCACTGCGGCCTGTGCGCCGAGCGCTGTCCCACCGCGGCGTGGGATATGCAAAAATTCGAACTTCTCATTCCTTATGCAGGGAGGCCAGTCAACGTCGACTCATGCGTACCCGCGTAAATGACTTCGCTGTCAAACTAGCCAACGTCAACGGAACCGGATCGGCCAGCGCCAATGGTCTGCTCATGCAGGCGATCTTCCGCATGGGCATCCCGGTTTCCGGCAAGAATCTTTTCCCTTCGAACATTCAGGGGCTGCCCACCTGGTACGAGATCCGCGTGAATAAAGACGGCTACACCGCCCGCGCGCTCGATTACGACCTGATGGTCGCGATGAACTCGCAAACTTACGGTCGCGATATCCGCGAGGTCCGCGAAGGCGGCTACCTGCTCTACGATTCCAGTTGGCCGCTCGATCCGGCGCTGATCCGCAGCGACGTGAATTTCCTGGGCGTGCCGTTCGCCCAAATGTGCAATGAGAACTTCCGCGATCCGCGTGAGCGAATCCTCATGAAGAACATCGCGTACGCAGGATCTCTGGTGGCCGTGCTCAACGTCGACATGCACATTGTCGAAGAGCTGCTCGACGAGAAGTACGCCGGCAAAAAGGCGCTGCGCGAATCCAATCATCGCGCGCTCCGCCTCGGGTACGACTACGCTAAGGACCGCTTCGATTGCCCCTTGCCTTTTTATCTCGAGCGCATGAACGCGAACTCGGACAAGATCCTCATCGACGGCAACACCGCGGTGGCCTTGGGTTGTTTGTATGCCGGCGCGACCGTCGCGGCCTGGTATCCCATCACCCCGTCTACTTCGGCCATGGATGCCTTCAAAGCCTTCTGCGAAACCTATCGCAAGGACCCGGAAACCGGCAAGAACAACTACATGATCATTCAGGCCGAGGACGAACTGGCCGCCATCGGCATGGTGATCGGCGCATCGTGGAATGGCGCGCGTGCGTTCACTTCAACCGCCGGACCGGGAATCTCGCTCATGAACGAACTGCTCGGCCTGGCCTATTACGCCGAAATTCCCGTCGTTGTGATCGACGTCGAGCGCGTCGGCCCGTCTACGGGAATGCCCACACGCACGCAGCAAGGCGACATTCTCGAGTGCGCTTACGCGTCCCACGGCGACACGAAACATATTCTCCTTTTCCCGTCGAATCCGGCCGAATGCTTCGAATTGGCGCCGGCCGCTTTCGATCTCGCGGAAAAATTCCAAACGCCGGTGTTTTTGCTGACTGATCTCGACATCGGCATGAACGATTGGGTAGTGCCGCGTCTGAAATGGGACGACTCCTATAAGCCCGATCGCGGCCGCGTCCTGACCGCCGAACAGCTCGAAGGGATGGCCAAGTTCCAGCGCTACACCAACGAAGATGAGAACCAGGTGGCTGCCCGCAGTCTGCCCGGCGTTCATCCCAAGGGGTCGTTTTTCACGCGCGGCTCCGGCCACAACAAATTCGGCGGCTATACCGAAATGCCCGACGAGTACCGCGAGGTGATGGACCGTTTGCTGCGCAAGCATCGAGCCGCGGCGAAGTTCGTTCCGGCGCCGATTATCCAGCGCCACCCCGCCGCTCAGTTTGGAGTAGTGACGTTGGGCGGGTGCGATCTGGCGGTCCGCGAGGGCCTGGAGCGATTGGCCGGGCGCGGCGTGATCGCCGATTTCATGCGCATCCGCGGATTCCCCTTCGACGAAACCGTCGACCTGTTCCTCAACGAGCATGAATTCTGCTTTGTGATCGAACAGAATCGCGACGCTCAACTGCGCTCGCTATTGACGCTCGAAACCAGCGTGCCGAAAGACAAGCTGCGATCTGTTCTGGTGTATGGTGGATTCCCGCTCAGCGCCAAGCACGTGACCGACGCAATTTTGAAAGCGCTCAAGGCTGAAGATCCCGAACTCGCGCCGCGCAGCGAGCCGCAGCCGGAATTGCAAATGGAGGAATAGCATGCCATCGATCGCGAAACCGGTTGCCACGCACCCCAGCCTGCAAAAGAACGCGCTCGGATTAACGATCCGCGACTACGAAGGCGCGATGTCTACGCTCTGCGCCGGATGCGGGCACGACTCTATCACCGCCGCGCTGGTGCGAGCATTATGGGAGCTTTCCATCGAGCCGCACATGATCGCGAAACTGAGCGGCATCGGCTGCTCTTCGAAGACGCCGACTTACTTCGTCAGCGGCGCGCACGGCTTTAACTCGGCGCACGGACGCATGCCGCCCATCGCCACCGGCGCGAACGCCGCCAATCGCGAACTGGTTTACGTCGGTATTTCCGGCGACGGCGATTCGCTCTCGATCGGCCTCGGGCACATGTGCCATGCCATCCGCCGCAACGTCCGGCTGGTCTACGTCATCGAGAACAACGGTGTTTACGGACTCACTAAAGGACAGTTTTCAGCTTCGGCCGACCTTGGTTCCAAAAGCAAGCGGGGCGAGCCCAACCGCATGGCGCCGATCGATTCTGTGCGACTCGGCCTGAGCATCGGCGCGACCTTCATCGCTCGCAGTTTTTCGGGTGATAAGGATCAGCTCGTGCCCATTCTCAAAGCGGCCGTCGTGCACCGTGGGTTCGCTCTCATCGACGTCATCTCGCCGTGCGTCACTTTCAACGACCATAACGGTTCGACCAAGAGTTATCTGTACACCCGCCAGCACGAGCTCAAGGCGATAGAGGCTGATTTTGTGCCGCCGGCCAGCGAGATCCTGGCTCACATCGGTCAAAACGGCGCCATCAACGTCAGGATGCATGATGGCAGTGTGATCCGATTCAAAGGCGTCCCGCCGGATTACGATCCGACCAGCCGTGAGAAAGTGCTTGCGTTCCTGGATGAGCACGAAGGCAAGGGCGAGGTCGTCACCGGATTGCTCTACGTCAACGAGGACGTCCCCGACATGCATGAACTGAACGCCACCACCGATGTTCCGCTCACTCGCGTTCCGTTCGAAAAGCTGTGTCCGGGCTCTGCGGCGCTCGACCGCTTGCAGGAAGACTATCGCTAAAATGAGAGGCAGTACGTATTGGGGTCCGGCGCTATCGGAGTCCCAATTCGCGGTTTTTCACTTTGATATCAAAACCATGTCCCTGCGCGATGCCCAAGGCGAGTACCTTTCTTCGGGCAACGACGCACCGCTGATCTTTGAGAATTTCCTGAGTGCAGAGACGTACTGTCGCGAGAAAAACGCGGCCACGCCCTCGCTCGGTTGCCGCATTTACGACCATAAGGGAAAAGTTGTCCAGTCGTTTTCCAATGAGGCGATCTATGAGCGTTACCATGGCCAACCCGCCGCCAGACGAAGTCTCTGGATCGGTATAGCGTGCCTCGTCGCCGGCATCGGCGGTATCGCTCTGGACGCTTGGCTCGGATGGCGCCTCATTCTTGGTGCCCTGCTCGGAATCCGATTCTTGTGGGCTGGCACAGCTACTGCGATAGACGGGATTGTGGGCTTGAGAGCCGCACGAGCGAAATGATAACGGAGACCCAGCTGGTCCAATTCGATTCCCTTTCGCTCGACTGTGGAACCACGCTTGCGCCCGTCGATGTCGCCTTCGAAACCTACGGCCAGCTGAATGCGCGGAAGAACAACGCGATTCTGGTTCTGCACGCTTTCACCGGAGACGCGCATGCCGCGGGTATCGACAAAGAATCGGGCGCGCCGGGCTGGTGGGACAACATGATCGGGCCCGGCAAAGGATTCGATACCGACAAATATTTCGTGATTTGTTCCAACATTTTGAGCGGCTGCCGCGGAACATCCGGCCCGAGTTCCATCAATCCCGCAACTGGCTGTCCTTACGCGATGGCGTTCCCTCCGGTCACAATTCCCGATATGGTTCGCTTGCAGAAGATGCTGGTGGAACATCTCGGCATCGAGCGACTGCTGGCGGTGACCGGCGGTTCGATGGGTGCCATGCAGGCGCTGCAATGGGCAGTGGCGTATCCCGATGCCGTGGCTTGCGCTATTCCGATCGCTGGAACCGCGCGGCACAGCCCGCAGCAAATCGCCTTCAATGAAGTGGGCCGGCAGGCCATCATGGCCGATCCGGATTGGAACGAGGGAAATTATTACGGCAAGCACCCGCCGGCGCGCGGTTTGGCGGTTGCCCGCATGGTGGGCCACATCACCTACATGAGCGATGCATCCATGCGCGAAAAATTCGGCCGCCGTCTGCGCGATCAGAATCAGTTCGAAGTGGAAAGCTACCTGCGCTATCGAGGCAGCCAGTTCGTCGACCGCTTCGATGCGAACTCGTACCTCTACATTACGAAGGCCATGGACTACTTCGATCTCACCGCCGGCGGCCACTCACTCAGCGGGGCGCTGGAGAAGCTCAAATCGCGTTTTCTCGTGATCAGCTTTAAGTCCGATTGGCTTTATCCAAGCTATCAGTCGCTCGAAGTTGTCCGCGCGCTGCGCAGCCGGAATTGCGACGTGGCCTATTGCGACCTTGCTTCCACCTACGGCCATGATGCATTTCTGGTTAATGTCGGCGAGCAGACCGAATTAGTCCGCGGATTTTTAGCGAGTACCTTCCGGGAGCGAACCTAAGAGTGGCGCAGGATTTCGTGCCGGAGTTGCTCGGGCGGAGCGACTACGCGATCATCAGCGACATCATCGAGCCGGACGCCTGTGTGTTGGATTTGGGTTGCGGCGAAGGTGAGCTGCTGGCTTGGCTCGCCGAAAAAAAACACGTGGACGCGCGCGGCGTCGAGATCGCGGGTTCGAAAGTGCAGCAGGCGATTGCTCGCGGAGTTTCAGTCTTTCACAGCGACATCGAAGAAGCGCTCGCCGATCTGCCCGATCGGGCATTCGATTACGTGATTCTCAGCCAGACTCTGCAGGAGTCGCGCGCGCCTCTCAAGGTCCTCAGCGAGATGTTGCGAGTGGGCAAGCACGCCATTGTCGCGTTTCCCAATTTCGGCCATTGGACTGTGCGTCTGGCGCATCTGTTCACCGGCCGCGCTCCCAAGACCAGGCTGTTTCCGCATGAGTGGTACGATTCGCCGAATATACATTTCTTCACCATCGACGATTTCGAATCGCTGGTCGAATCGCAAAGGTGGACCATCGACAAGCGTATTTTCTTGCAAGGAGCGCGCAAGGTCAGGACTCTGCCGAACCTGTTGGCTGAGGTTGCGGTATTCCTGGTGCGGAAGTAGAGAGCGCACCAATTCCTTCCGCGGCTTTGGCCGCGAGCCGCTCCATGAATTGCGCGAGATACGGCCGGCCGTTCCGTCCGGTCTCTTCGGCCAGCACAATATAAGGATTCATCACGGTGGCGCGCAGAAGAAAGATGCCGAGCTGGAAGTATTCCGCGGGCTCGATGGCAAATCGTTCGAGCGGCCCGGCAACCGAGCGCGGCGAATAGCCTGGATAGCGGATGACGGTATGCGAAAGAAAGAACGGCTGTGAGTAGCTATATTCTCCCTGCCCGTACTCCGATTCAATCGTGAAGCGCTGGTAGATCCATCGGTTCAGTGCGTTCATCCGCGCAAGTGAAGTAACGCCTTTCTCGCGGACCAGGAAACACACGATGTTGGTGTCCGGGGGTTCGCCGGTCAGCGGCATGAATTCGAAACCAACCTCCACTTGATTGGCATCCGCCGAATGCTGCCAGTGCACCAGGCGCTCGTACAGTTCTCTGGCGGCCAGAAGGGACGCGCGGACGATCTCTCCATAGCCTTCGCGGTTTAGCGGAATCATGCGGTGAGAGAGCCAGACGCTGGCGACTGCCGCTCCCGGCTTGGAGCCTTCGAGAATATACGGGCCGATGGAAGTGGGCGGACTGTGATCCAGGTTGGGTTCACCGGCCTGAACCGCGGACGCAAGGTATGGAGCGGCCTCGGCGAAGAATTGGCGAATACGATCGCTGCGGAAGGCGACCACGCCGCACGGATAAGGCACGTAACCCATTTTGTGCGGGTCCACCGTGATCGAGTCGGCTCGAGAGAACGCCAGGAAAGCGCTCACGACTTCGGGGCTACCCCATTGAAGATTCAAGTGCTTTGTGTATGCGCCGTCGCTCAGGTCAATATTTCGCGAAACGAACCCACGGACGGTTGCGATGTGCTCGGCCAGCGATGGACGATCGGGAACAAACAGGGACCGCAGGTAGCCGCCCCAGGCGGCGTCCACGTGAATCCAGAAACCGGTCCGCGACTCAGCCTCGATTTCGTGCCGCAAATCGAGAATCTCGTGGATTGGATCGATGGCGCCTTCTTCAGTGGTACCGGCGGTGGTGACGACCGCGACAGGCAGCAGGCCGTCTTTGATCGCCCGCTTGATTTTCGCTTCGAGATCGCGAACGTCCATGTGAAACTGGCCGTCCACATCCACCAGGATGACGTTGTCACGGCCGATTCCGAGCAGATCCGCCGCCTTGTAGATGCTGTAGTGCTTTGCCGCGGAGACGAAGACTGCCGGCGGCTGCAGTTGATAGCACGCCGTTGTGCCGCTGTGGGAAATGCTCAATCCGCTGGCGGCGAGCAGCTCGGGCGTTTTCGCGATGGCAAGTTCGCGGGGAATATCCAAGCGGCGCTGGACCGCATCCACCAGCCGCGGAAGCAGGTGCATGATTTCGTTGGGCGTGAGTCCCAGACAGGCCGCTTGCTTCAACTCGCTCAAGTTGGCCGTGGTTTGATCGGGTAGAGTGACCTCGATCGGGAGGCGCAGCTCAGACGCCACGCGATGGACCGCCAAAGGAAAGTAGGCCGCGTTTCGAGCTGCCCAGAGCGCTTCGATATTGGCGACGGTGCCGCCGCTGGCGACGTGTGCCCAACCAAATTCCGAGCGCGCGTCCTGCGAAGCGCCCGGCATTGGCGGCGCCTTGTATCCAATCATCTCGAGAAGATCCCGGCCAACCTCGAACTCCCATCGTTCCGTGACAGGCGCTGCTTCCGGCGTCACGTTGTTGGGATTGTAAAGCAGGCCCGCGAAATAACCGAGAACAGATGGAAGCGTCTGATCCGACATCATATGGGCCATGTAGCGCGGGCTGTAGAACGGGAAATGCTTGCGGAGGCCGGCCAGCATTTCGGCGATTTTTTGCGCCAGGCCATCGTTCCAATCGACCAGCTCGCGGCGCATGCTTTGCGGGATGACGATCTCATCGGACGGGTAGTAGTTGCGCCGCCAGTCAAATAGTCCTGAAGGATGAAAGAAATCAGCTTTTCTTCGGTCTCGGCGTTTTCCGCTTTGGGGCCCAGAAACCAGGAGGCTAGTTTCTTGGTTGCTTCGCGGGAGTTCGGGTCATCGGCCATGGTAACTCCCGCTTAACGCGCTTTCTTTAAGAATTCTCCCACGCCGCGCTTACAGTCCTCCGTCATACGAGCGATGGCGTTGATCTCGACGCCGGCTTCCAGGGCGGCTTCGAATCCCATGGCATCCGTATGATAGAGCAGTTGTTTCGAAAGCGTCACGGCCGAGGGGGATCGGGAGGCGAGCTTGGCGACATAATTCTCGACGTCGCTTGGGAACGTTTCGTCCGGGAACACGCGATTGATCAATCCATAGCGGCTGGCGGTTTCCGCCGAGATAATTTCTCCGGAGGTAATCAGCTCGAAGGCGCGTTTTTCAGAGAGTGACCGGCGCAGGATGGCGATGACGATGGCCGGGACGAAGCCGATATTGACCTCGGTGTAGCCAAATTGCGCCGACTGCGCGGCCAGAATGATATCGGCAGCAGTAGCTAGACCGCAGCCGCCCGCCAGTGCACGGCCTTGTACCGCGGCGACGATCGGCCGGGGGTGACGCCGCATCGCGAGAAACAGATTCGCGAGGGCTTGCGCGTTTGATCGGTTCTCGAGCACATCCGCTTGCATGCTTTTTTCGAGCGCGGCCAAGTCCATGCCGGAGCAAAAATCCTTGCCGGCGCCTTTGAGCAAGACGACGCGGGTGGATTCGCCGCGGGCCGATGCCGCGATGGCGTCGCGCAACTCGGAAATCAGCTCCGGGTCCAGTGCATTGCGCTTTTCGGGCCGATTGAGCGTGATGCGGGCTACGCCTCCGTTCGACTCGGCCAGAAGCTTTTGATAGCGGGTCATTTATCCATAATGCACCGCCAGAGGCCAGGTTCAACGTGCGGCTTGCGCTCGGGTCGCCAATGGATCAGCGTCAGGCCCAGACCAATCGGTATGGGGGCGAACCCTTTCGGAGCACGCCCATCGGTGGCGCCGGCCAGGGCCCAAGTATCAGCAAGGCACAACTTCTGGGAACCACAATAACAGCTCTACACATCATGAGAACACAGAATCGGCGGAACCGCGCCGCGCAAACGAAGCGCTTCGGGGTGGTATTCTAGGACTTCGTGCGCCGAATTATTGCTATTCTCGCCCTTGTACTACCGGCCACGG
>Ga0182024_10025735_pt1 | contig 10367 bp, 10 predicted proteins | sample P32metaG_FD_120480 | JGI IMG/M metagenome (GOLD analysis project Ga0182024, IMG submission 120480) | Permafrost microbial communities from Stordalen Mire, Sweden - P3-2 metaG (Illumina Assembly) | ecosystem: Environmental > Terrestrial > Soil > Wetlands > Permafrost | place: Sweden: Stordalen...
ATTGATGAATCGGCCTGCGGGTACGCACTGCCAAAGGCGATTTAGTACACTACGCCCCGGCAACCCGGCCGGCACGCGGCACATTCGCAAGGAGCGAGGAATGAGGATTCGTTCGGCTCTGGTCATGTTTTTGGCTGCGCAGCTGCTGGTGCCATTCTGCGCGCGCGCGGCAATCCACGCCCAAGTTCACACGCTGAAAATAACCACCTTGGTGACCAATGTTGCCGGCAATCCGCACGAGGGCGATGGCGAGTGGGGCTATTCCGCGCTGGTGGAAGTCGATGGACACAAGATTCTCTATGACACCGGTGCCTCGCCGGATCTGGTGCTGAAGAATGCCGCGGCCTTGAAGGTCGATCTGCACGACGTCGAAGATGTCGTCCTGTCGCACAATCACTGGGATCACGTAGGAGGGCTGATGTCGCTGCGCCGTGAGCTGATGAAGGCCAATCCGAAAGCGATGAGCCGCGTGCACATCGGCGCCGGAATATTCGAGCCGCGGTTGGATGCGGCCGGCGAGGATCACAACGGACTGCGTACGATCAGGGTCGAGTACCCTGCGACCGGCGGGACGTTCATCATCCACGACAAGCCCACGGAGATTTTCCCTGGTGTGTGGTTCACCGGACCGGTGCCTCGGCCTCACGACGAAAAAAACTGGTTTCCGGGGTTGTCGTTGAATACGGCGCACGGGCTTATTGAGGACAACGTTCCTGAAGATTCGGCGCTGGTCTTCAATACCGACAACGGACTGGTAATTTTGACCGGCTGCGGCCATGCCGGAATAGTCAATATTGCCGAGTATGCCGTCTCAATCGTCCCCGGAAAGTCGCTGCTGGCCATCGTCGGCGGCCTGCATCTTTTCTCCGCCTCCGAGCAGACCGTCGCGTGGACCGGTGAATCCCTGAAGCGCTATAAGGTTCAGTACTTGTTGGCGGGACACTGCACCGGTATCGAGTCAACCTACCGGCTACGAGAGCTGCTGGGTTTGAACCGCAAGACCGCCGTGGTCAGCGTGGTCGGCTCGACGTTTACGCTGGGAACCGGTATCGATCCACGGATGCTGGCGCAATAAATACTTTGATTCCACGAAGCCGGCATCAAGGCTAGAATAGCGGGCTACGCGCCCGTAGCTCAGCTGGATAGAGCACCTGGCTTCGAACCAGGTGGTCGGCGGTTCGAATCCGTCCGGGCGCGCTTCGCGAATAAAAAAGGGGGGCATCAGCCCCCTTTTTTATTCGCGAGCGCTTGCGCTGAGGTTGGAAGAGCCGAGCACCGTAGGTGGTCGTGGGGTTCGACAACTTCGCGTCAGCGAAGTTGGACGCCGGAGCAGCGCGACGGCGGTCCGAAGCGCAGCGAAGGACGAGCGGCGCAGCCGCGAGCAATCCGTCCGGGCGCGCCAAATTCATAAAAAATCTCGAAAGCGGCTGTTCGCGCCTGCCCGCATTTTTAAGGCGTGGGCAGCAATACCTCGAAGCCGGCCTCCGTGAAGTGTCGGTCTGTCGTCAGTGCTTGTGCCAGTTTTAGTTCGCGCATCAACACAAAACTTGAGCAATCGGTGAACGAGTAGGCGTGGTCAGCATGCTTACGAAAAAATGCCTTCGTGGCATCAAATCGTGTGACTCCGATCCATTCGATTCGAATCGCGCCGCTTTGCTCCAGGAGATCCAGTACGCGTGTAGCCACTCGCGTTCCACTGCGTGCATTCGCGAGATTGACGGATTCTGCAACGACGTAGTCTGATGCCACCAATCGTCGACCCACTCGAAGCAGTCGTTCGACCGCAGTTCGAGCCACAGGGTGGTGCGCGTCCTTCCTGTCTACCAGCGCGTACAAACCGGAAGTATCGACAAAGACCTCACGACTTGCCATAGAGGAGGCGGTCGATGTCATCGTTCGTCATTTGGCCGCCCGCTCCATCAACCGCGAAATCGCTTAAGTTTAGAAGCGGGTCGTCAGGCGATAGGGTTGCGCGCTTACCCTTCGGGGCGGGTCCCAATTGGGCAACTGGCCTTCCGTCCCTGGCGATGATGATGCGTTCACCGCGCTCCGCGCGCGCGATCAATTGCGATAGGCGAGTCTTTGCAGCGTGAATATTGATGAGTTTCTCAGTCATGTTTCCATCTTAGCTAATCTAGATGGACTAAGCAATGTGGTGAGCCGACAGACTCATAATGCTAGCGGCATCGAGTAGTTGGCCGGAATCCACAGTTAGCAAGCGTCGGCCGCTTCGCTCCTGCGCATCGACTTCCACATCATGATGCGCGAATCTTCGGGATTCTGACGACTCCCCTAAGGCCGGCATAACTGGTGGATATCCTGGTTGCCTCGACTTTCACAACGCAGATTTCTACTGTGCGCCGCTGCGGCTCCGGTTCTCTTTCCGAAAATGCACATACGCATGCTTAAAACTGGGATGGAGCGCACATTTCAGTTCAGAGGTCGCCTAAATTCGAAAGACTGGATTCCCTTGGCCGGTTGGGTGGCGATGAAGCACCCTCTCGTTATTGACAGAGTTTCGTGGCCCGAGCCTGCTTTGAGGCTCTGCATGTGCCATCGTTCATTGTCCCTTCCCGGCCCCCGCGGCGTGAGGGGTCCCACCCCGCTGGGGCGCTGGATTCGCAGTAATTGCCCTGAATCCGCGCGCCAGCCACTACAATGTCCACCACGTAGCCCACCTCTTCGCACTTGAGGATTCCACTTGCGATATCCCTTGATCCCCGCCACAAGGATGCCTGGAGCCTTGACGCCGTGGTTCGCGCTCGCGCTGCTGTGTGGCAATGCGTGGCCGGCCGACGACAGATCAGCGCTCGCGCTCATTGAGCACGGCATGGTCGCGATGCGCTCCGATCCGGACGCCAGCAAACACGACGCCGAACAGGCGCTCGCGATGATTCGATTACATCCCGATGCCGACCTCGAAATTCGCGCTCGGTTACTATTATGCGATTACTACTCCGAACGAGATGGCGGCGCCGCGCAGCAGCAGATTGACGCGGCTGCCGCCCTGGTCCCCCAGGCGCAGCGCAAAGCTTTGCGTGCCGGCGTTCTCACCTGCCAGGGCGAGACACTGGAAACTGCCGGCAACAATGCAGGCGCCGAAACAGCATTCGATGGCGCAGTCGCTGTTGCCTCCGCCGCAAATGATGAGCAAATGCTGGCTGAAGCACTGTTCTCGCGCGGTTATCTCCGCGCTCTACAGGGCAAATACGCGACCGCTATGAGCGATGTGCGCCGTTCGCGGCAATTGTTCGAGCGCATCAACATGCCGCAGTACGCGCTCACCGTTATGAATACCATTGCCACCATCTATAATCGCATGGGCGACCACGATCAGGCGGCGCAGATCTATGAGCGTGCGCGCGATCAGCAGCACGCTGCGGGTCTGCGCCGCGACGAAGCCGTGACCCTGTACAATCTCGGCCGAGCGCGGCAGAAAATGGGCGAATGGGATGTCGCGCGCGCGAGTTTCTCCGGTTGCCTGGCACTGAGCCGAGAGCTCAAATATACCCGCGGCGAGGCCTACGCTCTACTCGGTCTCGCTTCGGTCGATAACGCTACCGAAGATCCGAACGGCGCGCTGAACAAGTTGCAACGGGCTGCGGACCTCGAGCGCCTGACTCCGGATGCGCGGCAAAGCGCACAAATCCAATTGGCGCGCGGGACGGCGCTGCGGCAACTTGAGCGCGGGCACGAGGCCGTGGCGGCGCTCGAGCAATCCGAGGCCGTGTTCAAGCAGGCCGTCTCACTGGAAGAGTTGATCACCACCTATGACGAGCTAGCGACCGTTAACGCCCAACTAGGTGATTGGCGCAATGCCTACTTGTATCGTGGCCAGGCCAAGGCGACTTCGGAAAAGCTTCTTCACAATCAGCTCGATCAGCGCTTTGCGACGCTCAAAGTGGAATTCGATACGGCAACAACGGAAAAGGAGAATGCGCTCCTGACGAGTCAGAATGCGCTGGACCAGAAGGCTTTGGCGCAGGAACGACGCGCCAACGCTTTACAAACCATTGTCATCGTATTGAGCCTGCTGCTTCTAGGCCTGCTGACCATCATGGCACTACGGCAACGGCGCGGCGCGCAGCGCCTGCATGCGTTGGCGATGACCGACGAACTCACCGGCGCCCCCAATCGTCGCGCCGCGCTCACCCGTTTGGAAGCGTTGTTGCAGCAAGGCGATGCTCCGTCCTGCTCCGTCCTGCTCATCGACATCGATCATTTTAAGAGCATCAATGACCAGCATGGACATCCCGCCGGTGACGAGACGTTGCGGGTCCTCACCACTCAATTGCGCAATGCGGTGGCGGCACCCGCCTTCCTCGGAAGAATAGGCGGCGAAGAATTCATCGCCATACTGCCCGGCACCAACCTGCAAGATGCGTGTCACATCGCCGATTTGACTCGCGCACAAGTATCCTCAATTGAACTAGGCCGCTGGCTTGGCGAGCGACGCATTACCGTCAGTATCGGCGTCACTACCTCAAACGCCGCCGATACCGTAAGCGCGATACTGCGCCGCGCCGATGCAGCGCTCTATGCTGCCAAGCATGCCGGCCGCAATTGTGTCAGGACGGATGTCTCTTGCAATATCGAGACGACGATTGATTGGAGCGAAACGCGCAGCGCATGAGCACTTGGCTTTGGGTACCACAGATTCATGACACATTTGCCGCGCATACTTCGATCATGTCGCTACTCGATGCCGCAGATGCGCTGGATGCCATTGCGTCGGGCCGGATCCCAAGGCGCGGACCGGTGCTCGCAGGCGCCATGGTGCGGCGCCGAGCCCAAGTACCGTAGTTTCCAAATGGCTCACATCTCGCGCACCTAAACGCGCATATATTGCAGGGGCATGGCAACCGCCCCCCGACTTGAGCAAAACGACTTTCCGGACTCGCCCTATGTGGACGAGCTGCGACGGGTCACGCTGAGTGTCCCATTTGACCCGAAACTGGAGCCTGAGTACGTTCGTAGCCACTTGATACACAGCCGCACGCTGATTCGGACAGCAGTCGTACTCGGTATGCTTCTGTTGGTGTTGCGCGGCGTGGACCAAACTGTGACGGCCTCATGGAACGCCGCTCTCCTCGGTTACTTCGGTCTCGTTGTAGCGAGTTCCGCCGTGCTTACCGGGCTCGCCTGGAGTCGCTCTTTCGAGCGTCTCTATTTGCCATGTGCGCAAATCGTCGTGCCGCTCAGGAATGCGATCCTAGCGGCTCAGATTGCCGGAATCGCAGCGCGCGGACAGCTGGATTTTCTCATGGTGATGCCGCTCACGCTGATCGGACCCTTTTTCTTTTTGGGGCTGCGATTTCGTGCAGCGCTCGTTTCGGGCGTCTTGACCATCGTTTCAGGCGGCGTCTCGGCGATCTACTTCGGATTGGCGCTGCCGGTCGCGCTGCGTGCCGGCGCGTTGCAGCTCGCTGCGCTCGTCGCATGTGCCATTGCCGCTCGACAGATGGAGAAGTGCTCACGCACCCGTTATTTCGAACAGCGCCTCACGGCGGAGAGAGCGCAACTCGATGCCTTGACCGGTGCAAAAAACCGCCGAATATTCGACGAACATCTCACTCAGGTTTGGCAGCAAGCCGTCAGGAACGGCCGCACCCTCGCGATCCTGCTGCTCGATGTCGATCATTTCAAGACCTACAACGACTACTACGGGCATCAGGCGGGCGATCATGCTCTGCGCCAAGTCGCCCAGGCGGCGCAGGCATTCATTCGCCGCCCCGTCGATATTTTTGCGCGCTACGGGGGCGAGGAGTTCGCGGCCGTCTTATACGATGTTGATGGGCGTTCGGCGGAGGGAATCGCGCATCAGATGCGCCGCGCAGTGGAGGCATTGGCCATCGAACACCTCGCTTCCAAGACCGCCGTGGCGATAACGATCAGCGTGGGTGTTGCGGTGATCGAGCCGACCCGAGAGCGAAATTCGGGCGGTGCGCTGCAGCTCGCCGATCAAGCGCTCTATGAGGCGAAAGTGAAGGGTCGCAACCGAGTCGAGCTCATGGATGAGACACAGTACAGGCTGCTCGTGACTGGAGCTTTTACCAAGCACATTGCCGGCCTCCCCAGACGAGCGTAGCGGCCCAGGCGTTGGCCGACAGCCCAGGGTCGTGGAGTTCGACAACGTCGCGTCAGCGAAGTTGGACGCCGGAGCAGCGCGAGGGCGGTCCGCGAAATAATAATTTCAAATAGCCGAGTGCCTATGGCTTCGTACGCAACCGAGCCAGCGAGTCCTTCACTGTGCTCACTCTCCGAGGCCTGGGTTCAGGACCGCAACACGTCTTGGCTGCGATTAATCGCTCACAATCTTCCAGCTGGCGGCATTCGCAGTGAAAACTGGCATTGAGGATAAATCGCATCTGGCTGAGGCGCGTCGTTAGCTCATCCAGCTCTGTGATCTTACGTTTGGCCATTGCGCGCCATCGCAGCGCAGGTCTGGTACCAATCGGGAAGCCATTCAAGAAAGTGCGTGTCTCGCTGATCGAAAAACCAGCATCGCGAGCCAGAAGAATGATCCGTATCCGACCGAGCACCCCTTGATCGTATTGTCGGCGGTTGGATGCGCGTGCCGGCGATGGAAGCAGTCCGGCCTTCTCGTAATAGCGCAACGCAGAGGTTGCCACGCCGACTTGGCGCGCCAGCTCGCCGATCATGAGGCCTGTCATCGTAAACTCCTCGACACGGGGCCAATCTCAAGAACTCCTTGACTTGAAGCGCACTTTAACTTGTAGGCTGCATCAAGGGTAGCCCAACGTGCTACTCAGTCACAGAAGGTGGAGCAGCGTATGGATATCGAGACTGGCTGGTGCTTAATGGCTCTTCTGAGCTTATCGGTGTGCAGCGTAGGACGGGCGGACACTGTGCCGCTCACGCCCGCTATCGTCGAGGCGGCCATTTCGGATCCGCGCAGACCCGATAATCAAGTCCAGCTCGACGTGACCCGCAAGCCTGCGCTTTCAGTCCTGTTTTCCGAAGCGAAAGCGGGTGATCGTATTGCGGACGTGATCTCTGGCAATGGCTATTTTACGCGAATTCTGAGCGACGTTGTGGGTCCGAGCGGCCATGTTTATGCGTATATTCCAACCGAACAGATCGCCCATTGTTCACCTCGCGAATTCGCCGGCACGCAAGCAATTGTCCGCGACTCCAGCTATAGAAACGTAACTCTGCTCACCGGTTCACTCGCCGATTTTCGTGTGTCAGAGAAGCTTGATATGATTTGGATGTCGCAGAGCTATCACGATCTGCACGACTCTTTTCTCGGACCAGCGAATGTTGCAGTCCTCAACAAGAGCATGTTCGACGCGTTGAAACCCGGCGGAGTTTTCCTGGTCATCGACCATGTCGCCGAGGCAGGCTCTGGACTAAGGGATACTGAAACACTGCATCGAATCGATCCGATCCGCATGAAGAACGAAATTGAAGCGGCAGGATTCGTGCTCGAATCGCAAAGTGACGCGCTACGTAACACCGACGATGACCACAAACGGGCCATTTTCGATCCGAACATTCGCGGCAGGACAGATCAAGTGTTGTTCCGATTCCGCAAGCCGCAATCGTGACATCATTTGCGTTGAGCGGCAGCGCTTGCTTCTCTCAACTTAAGTCTAGCTTAAGGCGCAACGCTCGATGCCATCTCTCGCGCTTGCGCAATGAGCGGGTGCGAGGGATCAAGGTTCGCTACGAGGTGGCTCAATGCTTCCTGGGCGGTTGCCGAGGCCACCTTGCGCCCGGCTCCCGCCTCAGCGCGTGCGCGGAGCACCAGTGCCTCGCCGATCCATGACGAAGAATTAGGATCGACAGCGCTGATCCGCGCCAGCTCGAGCGCCGCTTGCGCGTGCTGTTCGGCCTCGACGTAACGCTGCTCTGCTATCAGTGCCGAGCTGCGCAGCGCTTCCAATTCGCGTGCGTCGGGGTTGGTCCTCTGGTGGCGTGACGCGATCAACGCACTCGCACGCTCGAGCGATTTCAAAGCCTCATCGGGACGGTTACGGGCAATATCGAGGTGTGCGCTCACCAACAGCAGACGGACCACCTCAATTCCTTTCTCGTTCGCTGCCAACCTGTGCTCTTCATCCGGCAAAAGCTCCGCCCAGCGGGCCTCAGCCGTAGCGAGGTCCGTGCGCGCAAGGGCGGTGATCACGGCCGACGCGCGCAGGAGCGAGGCCTGATAGCTAATGCCTCCCTGCTCAGCTTTACGCGCCGCCTCAAGGATGGCGGGCTCCGCCTGCTGTGCCTCCCCCCGGTCGAGGCGAGACAGGGCCCAGCAGCTCTCGCTGCTGACGCCCATATCGGAATAGCCTGCATCGTGTCGCACCTTGGCGGTGCCGGCGTCGATGTACGCAACCGCCTTGCCCGGCTGTCCGCCATAGCGCAGCGCGACGCACACGCCGTTGACATAGGCGAGGTAGGCACCGGTGTCCGCACGACCCATCTCGCTCGCCAGCGCCACGTCTCGGCTGCCGACCTCCCACGCCTCACGGTACTGTCCGGCGATCACCAAGGCGCGCATGAGATCATTCGACGTGGCGAGATAACGGGAAGATCCATGCATTCCTGCCCGATCGAGGTCCGTAACCGTCGTACGCAGGTGGTCGACAGCGCGCGCGAAGTCGCCCTCCGCCTGCACGACGAAGGCCTCGGCGGTGGCGCATTCAGCCTCAATGCCCGGAGGCAGCGGATCGAGCCGGCGCATTTGCGCCAGGCCCTGCGCAAGCTGAGCGCGCGCCGCCGTGAAGTCGCGGGCGATGGCGAGATCCTCCGTGCGAATGCAGGCGAGCTGCCCGAGAATATCCGCATCATCGAAGCGATGTCCGATGGTCTCCGCCTCGACGGCGACGTCGGCCGCGGTCCGAAAATCGCCGATATCGATGTAGCGCCCCGATATGTCGATCAGAAGGCGTGCCGCCAGGAGCGGGTCATTGCGAAATCGGGCTGCCAAGAATTGGCGTGCCCGATCGAGCCGCTGGCTCTCCGCGTCGGGGGAAAGCCTGCTCAACTTGTCGTCCACAATGTATTGCGTCAGATCGGCCTGTGCATTGGCGCGCTTGGCCTCTTCGATAGCGCGGTCGCGCTGCGCTCGCGCCGCCTGCATCTGGCTGAGAGCGAATGCGCTGGTGACGATGAGACCGACGGCGACGAGCATGCCTGAAACGACGCTGCCTCGGTTGCGGCGCACGAATTTCGCGACCCGATAGGGCACCGTGTCGGGTCGGGCGCTGATCGGCTCGTGGGAGAGGAAGCGCCGCAGATCCTCCACGAATGCCGCGACGGAAGCATAACGCTCCGCGGGGTCTTTCTTGAGAGCCTTGCCGAGAATTGTGTCGAGGTCTCCTTCGAGGGCGCGACGCCTCGAGACCGATCCGCTCGCGACCATCGAGGGACGGGGCGCCTCCTCCTTGACGACGGCGTGAATCAGCTCGGGCGTGGAACGCGCACTGCTACCCAGCGGGTGCACGCCGGTCAAGAGTACGTAAAGTACGAGGCCGAGCGCGTATACGTCGGTTGCCGTGGTAACGGGCCGGCCCAGAAGCTGCTCCGGCGCAGCGTACTGGGGAGTCAACGCCTGAGTGCTGGTTTGGGTGAGGGCGACGTCGCCGTCCAGAGTGAGAAGCTTCGCAATGCCGAAATCGAGCAGCTTCACGTTACCATCGTGGGTGACGAAGACGTTTGCCGGCTTCAAGTCGCGATGAATGATGAGATGGCTGTGCGCGTGGCCAACCGCGGCAAGCACGCCCTGGAACAACGCGACTCGTGCTTCAACGCCAAGCTCGAGGCGATCGCAGTAAGTGTCGATCGGCTCACCCTCGACATATTCGAGTACGAGGTAGGGTTGTGAATCGTCGATGACCCCGGCATCGATGAGGCGCGCGATATTGGGATGATCGAGCCTGCCGAGCATTCGGCCTTCGCTGCGGAATCGATCTTCTCCGGCTCGGCCGAGCCAGTAGGCATGGACGAACTTGATCGCGACGGTACCCTCAAATCGTCCATCGGCTCGGCGGGCTCGCCAGACGCTGCCCATACCGCCGCGACCGATTTCGGATTCGATGAGGTAGTGGCCGACGTGGCGGCCGATGAGGGTCGTGCCGGCGATCGGGGCGCTCGGAAATGGAGAGTCGGACAAGAACTCGCCAAACTCTTTGCGATCGCGCGCCGCGAGCGCCTGCTCAATCTCGGCAGCGACCTCGGGGTGCGTGGATGCGAGCGCCGCGAGCCAAGGCCCGCGCTCCGACTCCGGCAACTCGAGCGCGCGGTCGAGGTAATCGCTGAAGACGCGCCAGTGCTCCTCCGATAAGTTCGGCATCGGGCTCCCTCGTGAGGCAATCTATGGCCTCGCGTATAGATCGGAATCTAGA
>Ga0182024_10025736_pt1 | contig 10366 bp, 8 predicted proteins | sample P32metaG_FD_120480 | JGI IMG/M metagenome (GOLD analysis project Ga0182024, IMG submission 120480) | Permafrost microbial communities from Stordalen Mire, Sweden - P3-2 metaG (Illumina Assembly) | ecosystem: Environmental > Terrestrial > Soil > Wetlands > Permafrost | place: Sweden: Stordalen...
GATCCCGCCGAAGTAGGTACGGCTGCGGTGCTGCTGGGCCTTTGTCCAGGCGATGGTCTCCTCCGAAGAGGCGTCCTCCAGCCATCGGTAGTCCTCGGTGACATCGACTTCGTGAAAGGTGTCTGCCACCGGGATCCGCGGAGCCCGCACCACGGGGAGCTCGGTCATGTGATCAGTCAACAACCGAGGCACGCGACGCACAACCGGACGCGTGCCGTGGGTTCATGCACGACCGCAGCGCCGCAGGCCGCTCACAGAACGCGCAGGACGGGCCGTCTGGAGATGATTCATGCGCCTGCCGGTGCCCCGGCCTGTACCGGACGGCCGCTGGTGCCCGGTGCCGGTAGGCCGGCATACTTGCTCCCATGAGCTGTGAGGTCTCCTGGTTTGCCGCGCTGTGCGACGACGACTACGAGTTTCTCGGCGTGCCGGACGGCAGGCTGCAGTCGAGCTGGGAACACTGCCGCGATATCGCCCTCGGCGCGGAGCAGGCCGGATACGACAGCCTGCTGCTGCCCTCCGGCTACGCGATGGGGATCGACTCGATAGCGTTCGCCGCGGGGATCGCCCCGCTGCTGCGCCGGATGCAGCTGCTGGTCGCTGTCCGGATGGGTGAGATGTGGCCCCCGCAGCTCGCCCGGCAGCTCGCCACGATCGATCAGATGCTCGGCGGGCGCCTGGCGATCAACATCATCTCCTCCGACCTGCCCGGCCAGAGCCTGGAATCGGCTCCCAGGTACCGCCGCACCCTGGAGGTCATGCACATACTGCGTGACCTGCTCGACGGCAAGCCTGTCGACTTCCACGGCGAGTTCATGAAGATCACCCTGGACCCGCCGCGCCTGCGCCCGGTCCGGGGCGGCTGTCCCCCGTTCTATTTCGGCGGCTTTTCCGAGGCGGCCCGCGAGGTCGCCGCCCAGGCCGCCGACGTGTTCTTGATGTGGCCCGACACGCTGTCCGGAGTCGAGACCGTCCTGGAGGACATGCGAGCCCGCGCCGCCCGCCATGGCCGTAAGCTGCGGTTCGGCTACCGCGCCCACGTCATCGTCCGCGCTACCGAGGCCGAAGCCCGCGCCGCCGCGCAGCGCCTGGTTTCCCGGCTCGATGACCGCACCGGCGACACCATCCGCCGCCGGTCCCTGGACACCAGCTCCGCGGGAACCCAGCGGCAGGACGAGCTCCGCGACATCGCCGATGACGACGGCTACGCCGAACCGAACCTGTGGACCGGCATCGGCCGTGCGCGCTCGGGTGCTGGCGCGGCCATCGTCGGTGATCCCGATCAGGTGCTCGCCAAGATCCGCGCCTACGCGGACCTCGGCATGGACGCTTTCATCCTGTCCGGCTACCCGCACGCCGCCGAAGCCGACTTGTTCGCCAGGCATGTGCTGCCCCACCTTGACCATGCACCGCTGCTCCCGCGCTGAACCCGCACTGCCCATAAGCGGGAACCTTGACCTACCCGGGACATGACGGCCTCGCGCTACGACGGTCAGGAACCGCTCATGAAACAGATCATCACGCTGCTGCTCAGTGCCGGACTGCTGGGCAGCGCCTTGTGGCTGGGCCCCGCCGCGGACGCAGCCAGCACCCCGGTCATAGACGCTCACGCGACTGGCTGGTCGCACATGGTGCGATCACCGGGAGATATCGAGATCGGGAACGGCGGGGCGCCGTTTATCAAGCGGTTGACCTGGCAGCGGTGGCGCGCGGCTTACGCCAACGGGACCGGCAGGCTGCATGTGCAGCACAACCCCAATTGCCAGCCCAGCTACCTCTGCCGTTACGACGTGTATAACGTCAAGGTCTACCTTCACCGGGTGATCACTGACCGGGGCACAGCCGTCTTCAGCCGGATGCGCTGGACTTACGGACGCGCCGCGCACATCCTGTACCTCAGGCTGACCAGCGCGGGAACCTGGACATACTGACCACCGAAGACGCCCCGCCGCCCGGCGCCTTATCCAGGCTGCTCAGGAACGCTCGGGTTCTGCCGGCATGGCAATGGCGGCAGCCCGGCGCCGGAGGGTGCGAGAGGCGGGCGCGATCATGGGCCGGGTGCGAAAGACCCGCCGAGTTCCTGTCGCGGTTCCGTCACGTCGTCGCCTGCCGGCCCGGCCCGGGCCATGATGATCGCTTCCGGCGCTGGATGACCCTCGTGCGTCGTTCAGCGTGTGTTCGGCGTCACCGCCGGGAAGGTGACCTGTCGTCAGCGGAATCCGGTGATCTGCATTGCCCAGGCTGACCGCGTGGCCCGGAGGAGGTGGCGTGATGACCGGCAGGCCGGCCGCGGGGGGTCCAGGCCCTGCCCTGGCCCGGGCCGGGCCTGCGCTGATTGACCGCCACGACCTCGTCGCCGAGCTGGACCGCGCGGCCGCGAAGCGGGTGACGATCATCTCGGCGCCTGCCGGCAGCGGGAAGACGTCGCTGCTGCACGCGTGGGCCGACCGGCCGGGTCAGGGCCGCTGTATCGCCTTCACGTCCGTACGGCCGGCCCAGCACGACGCGCAGCTGTTCTGGCTCGGCCTGCTGGGCGCGGTCCGCGCCGCGTCCGGCCCCGGCGGTGCGGAGCCGCCGCCCGTGACCCCCGCCTTCAGCGACGCCGCCATGGTCGACAAGGTGCTGTCCGAGCTCACGGCGTCCGGTGGCCCCTTCGTCCTGGTCATCGACGACCTGCACGAGCTCAGCTCCCCAGGGGCCGCCGAGCAGCTGACGGCGCTGCTGACAAGCCTGCCTGCGGGCGTCCACGCGATATTGGCCACCCGCCGGGACCCGCCGCTGCGCCTGCACCAGCTGCGGCTGGCCGGGGAACTGGCCGAGATCCGCGCCGCGGAGCTGCGCTTCACCGAGGACGAGACCCGCGAGCTGCTGGCCGCCGCCGGAATCGCGCTGCCCGATCGCGTGGCCGTGATGCTGCATCAGCGAACCGAGGGCTGGGCGGCCGGGCTACGGCTCGCCGTGCTGTCCCTGGCCGGGCACCCCGACCCCGAGCGCTTCGTCGCGGAGTTCTCCGGCAGCGACCGGACGGTCGCTGAGTACCTGATGACCGAGATGCTGGAGCGCCAGCCGCCGGAGGTCCAGGGCCTGCTGCTGCGCACCTGCGTGCTGGACCGGGTGAACGGCGAGCTGGCTGACCTGCTGACCGGCGCCGCCGGGTCGGAACGGATCCTGCTGGACCTCGAGGACGCCAACGCGTTCGTCGTGTCCCTGGACCCCGGCCGTACCTGGTTCCGCTACCACCATATGTTCAGCGGCCTGCTCCGGCTGGAACTGCGCCGCACGCTGCCCGGGGACATTCCGGAACTGCACCGGCTCGCCGCGCGCTGGTTCGCTGAGCACGGCCAGCCCGCCGACGCCATCCGCCACCTGCAGGCCGCCGGGGACTGGGCCGAGGCGACCCGCCTGCTCACCGACCACGCCCTCAGCCTCACCCTCGACGGGCAGGCCGGAACCGTGGCGGCGCTGCTGCGCTCCTTCCCGGCCCAGGCCGGCGAGGACTCTGCCGGGCTGGCCCTGGTGCGTGCGATCGCCGACCTGGACGAGCTCCGCCTCGACCAGGCGGACGCGCACCTGGCGGTGGCCAGGTCGTACGCCGCCACGACGCCGCCCGGCCGCCAGAACCGGCTGCGGATGGTCATCGCGTCCCTGGACCTGCTCTCGGCGCGGCTGCGCGGGCACTTCGACGGCGTGTTCGAGCAGGTGAGCGCCCTCCCCTCCCTGGCCGCCGGCCAGTCCGACGCCGACGTCGCGGTCGGCAGCGACCTGCGGGCTGTCGCGCTGCTGAACCTTGGCGTCACCGAGGCTTGGTCGCTGCGGCTGGCCGACAGCGAGCGGCACCTGCAGGAGGGCGCCGCCCTTGCCCGCGGCATCGGCCGGCCCTACCTGGAGGTTGCCTGCCTCGCCCATCTGGGATTCGCCTCCACGATCCACTATTTCGCCCGGGCCCGGCAGCATTGCGAGGAGGCCATAGCGCTGGCCGCCCGGTACGGCTGGGACGCCGAGCCAGTGATCGCCCCCGCGCTGGCAACGCTCGCCGGAACGCTGATCTGGACCGGCGAGTTCGACCGGGGCGAACAGTGGCTGGACCGCGCCAGGCGCGCCATACAGGCCGACGGCGAGCCCGGCATCCGGCTGCTGGTGCGCCTGATCTCCGCGATTCTGCCGGCGGCCCGCGGCGAGCACCACCAGGCGCTGGCGGAGTTCGCCGCCGCCGGGCGGGTGCAGGCGCTCATGGTGGGTGAGCACGCGCTGACCTCGCGGGTGACCGCCTGGACGATGGCCACCCAGGCCCGGCTCGGGATGACCGGCCAGGCGAGGGCGACCCTCGCCGCCCTCGACGACCGGCACGCCGCCCTCGGCGAGATCCGCAACGCGGCTGCGGTGATCCGCCTGGCCGAGCAGGACCCCGCCGGCGCCCGCCGCGAGCTCCAGGCCGTCCTCGACGGCACCGCCCCCGTCAACCCCTACCTGACCCGGGTCGAGGCCCACCTCCTGGAGGCGCTCGCCTGCCGCGACCTCGGGGATAAGCGCGCCGCGCGGGAGGCCGTCGAGCGGGCGCTGAACCTCGCCGAGCCGGACCGGCTGATCCTGCCCTTCGCGATGACCGGTGCGTGGGAGCTGCTGGAGACCCCGCCGCGGCAGTGGACCTCCCACGCGGCGCTGGTCGCCGACATCCTCGACGCCGTCCATGGCGGCGCCCCGGCCGGGCCGGGCCAGCCGGCCCGGGGACTGGCCGAGGAGCTCAGCCCGAGCGAACTTCGCGTGCTGCGCTACCTGCCGACAAACCTCACCCGTCGCGAGATCGCCCTGGAGCTGACCGTCTCGCTGAACACCGTCAACACCCACATCCGCCGGATCTACGCGAAACTCGGCGCCACCGACCGATCCTCGGCGGTGCGGCGCGGCCGTGAGCTGCGGCTGCTGTCATTCGCCCGCACCTGAGCGCACCACGATCACCGGATTCCGGTGATGCCGGGTCACCTGACGGCTCCCGATCATGAACCTATGGGTGACGACCCCGTCCTGTACAGGTCCCGGTCAATGGCCACCCGGCCCACCGTGCGGACGCCGTTCCCGGCGCCCGTGCCCCATCAGCAGGGCCCCCGGAACTGTGCTCGCCGGCCTGCTGGCGGACGTCGCGGCGCTCTACGGCGTCCTCGCCCAGGCGGAGGCTCTCCGCCTCGACCTCCTCGCCAGGGCCCGCGGCGCCGCACCGGTCGTGGTCGACCTGGACGGCCGGCCGGCGGTCACGAGCCTGCTGGCCAGTGCCACTTTCTCGAAGGGATCCGGCATGACCTCTCGCACGACGATCTCACCGGAGGCAGCCGCTGACCGGCTGGCCATCCGCGAGCTGGTCGACGCCTACGCTCACTGCGCGGACCGGCGTGACGCCAAGGGCCAGATGGCCCTGTTCACCACCGATACCCGGTTCCTCGTGTTCATGGACGCAAAGGCAGCGGAGCCGACCCAGGAGCTGCACGGGCGTGAGTCGCTGGCCCCGGTGTTCGACAACCTCAACACCTACGCCGCGACCATGCACTTCAACGGGCAGAGCACCGTCCTCCTGGACGGGGACCGGGCAACCGGGGAGAGCTACTGCCTGGCCCATCACCTCTCGGTCGGCGAGGACGGGCAGCGCACGATGATGATCGCGTCCATCCGCTATCTCGATGAGTTCGTCAAGCAGGATGGCCAGTGGCTCTTCGCCGAGCGCCGGCTGATGGTCAACTGGACCGAGAATCGGCCGTCCACACCCTGACCCACCGAGCGCAGGCCGCGGCAGGGGCGGCGCCACGCAGGGAGCCAAGCGAGATGGGGGATGGATCAGGTCGGCCCGGCCCGGCCCGGCTGCGGGCCCGGCGCGGTCATCTCGCCCGGCGCAGCCTGACGCAGGGCACGCCCGCTCGCAGCGAGCGCTGGGCCCGGTTTCGCCGCTATCTGTGGCAGCCGCCCCGCCCGCACGGCGAGCAGCCGCGCGAGCGCGTGGTCGGCCCGCTCGAGCTCTAAGCCCTGGCACGCGCCCTGGTCTGCGATGAAGCTAGCGGGTGCGCAGGTTGTTTGCCGATCCCGGCATGTCGAGCGTGATGCACTGGGAAGAGAACGTGAGCGCGGCTGGACGAGCAGTACCAGCCGACGGCCAGCGCGGACGTGGCCGCGCTGGCCGCCGGCTAGGTCGCAACGTCGGCGCCCAGCGAACTCATGTGCTGGTGGTTAGCCCGCTTCCAGCGCGGTCCAGAACGCGCAGTTGTGCGTGTTCGCGAAGTCACTCTCGGTCTGCGGCGTGGGTGGCACCAGCGACTGGATCTTCTGGGTGAGGTTGTTGAAGAGCGGCCAGGACGGGGTGCCGGACGAGGAAGGGAATCCGCGCTTGGCAAAGTTCGTCCAGTACCCCTTCATGATCGTCGCCAGCTGCTGCTGTTGTGCCGAGAGCGTCCCTGGGAAAGCGGCCGTCGGCAGATCCATCAGGTACTGGATCTCGGACGCGTGGGCCGCACCGTAGGGGAAGCTGACGGGGGGAAGGAAGTTCTCCGGAGCGTTCTCATCGTTGAACTCGTAGGCGAACGTCGGCACGAAGTGCGAGACGGACTGATCGATGGCCAGCGCGGGGCACGCGAAGATGGCGTCCGTGCCGACCGCGCCGAGGGCAACGGATGGGCTGGGGAACGCGCTCAGCGGGTACTTGGCCGCGATGACCGCCGCTGCCGCCGAAGGCACCCCGAGTGTGGAAGAGATCATGGTCTGGTAGTTCGAGGCCGTGACCGGATTGCCCTCAAGCTCGCTGAGCGCGACGAACAGCCGCCATTCGTCACGGTTCGTGCCGTTGATGATCGGGACGTGGTTGAAGTTGCCGGTGGCGAAGGCGGTCCCCAGCGACTCCGGCAGCACCTCACTGTTGATGTTCGGCGTGTAACCGGCCGCGTCCTCGTTGGCCACGATGGTCGAGACGGGCAGGCTGCGGAGGCAGGCCGCGGTCTGGCTGGCGCATCCCGCCTGTGTGGCGAACGCCTCCCCGGCCGACTCGGCGCTCGACAGCGACGTCTGCGTGAGGTTGTAGGAGCCGCTCTCGGCGATCGCCTTTTGGAACAATCCCCTGGCCTGTGGTGATGCGACCTGTGACAGCGTGGACAGGCCCCCGGCGGACTCACCGAAGATGGTGACGTTGTGCGGGTCGCCGCCGAAGCTGGCGATGTTGCGCTGGACCCAGCGCAAGGCGGCCTGCTGGTCCATGAGGCCGTAGTCACCCGACTGGCCTTTCGCGTCGGCCAGCGCCGGGTGCGCCAGGAAACCGAGCGCACCGAGCCGGTAGTTGATGGTGACGACGGTTACGCCGTCTCCGACCAGCTTCGTGGGGAGGTAGTCATCGCTTTCGCCGGTCACCAGCGCACCGCCGTGGATCCACACCATGACGGGCTGGTGTGAACGAGGCTCCTGGTGGCTTGGCGTGAAGACGTTCAGGAAGAGACAGTCCTCCGACATGCTGGCCTGGCCGAAGGGCGACGCTGGCTGTGGGCAGTGCGGCGCGAACTGGGTCGCGTCGCGTACGCCAGGCCAGCTCGCGGCGGGTTGTGGCGGCTGCCACCGCAGCGCGCCGACCGGCGGTGCGGCATACGGGATGCCCAGAAATTCATCGACCGCCCCGCTGGCCAGGCCACGAACTGCCCCATTGGCGGTGCTTATTACGGGCCCGCTCGAACTGGCGGCCGCCTGCCCGCCGAGGGTGCTCGCGCTCACTGCGGGCGCGGCCGCGGCCAGGGCACCGAGGGTGACTCCGGCCACCGCCAGCCGGGTGCGTGCCCGCCATCCGGTCCAAGTCCTGAACATCCAGATCTCCCTTCACGGCTGACGCCGGCTGTCACCCTGGTGGCTGGTTTGCTCATGCTGGGACCCCGGTCACGCGGACCACGGGGCACCCGCCGGAATCATGATGTGCCTCTTGCCCGGCAGGTCCGTGATCGCCGCCATCGCCTCTTCCCGCAGCTGCGCTTGACGTCTTCCATGCGGCCGAACGGGGCCCGGTTCCCCGCGCCATTGCAGGTGCTTTTCGCGAAGGCCTACCTGCACTAACTGGGGCTTCTTCATAAGTACGGATCAGTACTTTAGAGCTACGTCAGCTACTGTATGCGCGTGACCGACGCCGGGCAAGGGGGGACGCTCGCCCGGACGCACGAGGGGAAACCTGGTCTTCCCCGCGGCAGGAGCCGCCTGCCGCTGCCGGCCGTGCGCGCGTCGCAGCGGGAACGGCTGCTGCGGTCAGTGATCGCCGCGGTCTCGGAATCCGGCTATCCGGCCGTCACGGTCGCCGACATCGTGCGGCCGGCCAGGGTGTCCCGGGCAGCCTTCTACGCCCACTTCGCGGACAAGGAGGACTGCTTCCTGACTGCGACCGCCGAAGGCCGGGACCTCATGATCGCCCGGGTAGTGTCCGCGACGCGCGCGCTGCCTGCCGAGGCCTGCGACGAGGAGGTGCTCCGGGTCGCGTGCCGGGCTTACCTCGCGTTTCTGGCCGGCGAGCCGGCGTTCGTAAAAGTCTTCTATATCCACATGCCGACGGCGGGCCCGCGCGCGGTGGACCGGCTCGATGCCGGCACCGGCCTGTTCGCTGATCTGAACCAGAAATGGCACCAGCGCGCGCGAGAGCACCACCCGGAATGGCCGTCCGTTCCTGCCGAGGCGTATCTCGCTCTCGCCGGTGCCACGGTCGAACTGGTGCGATCGATGGTCCGCGCGGGCTGGGCTGACGCTCTTCCCGAACTTGAAGAAACGCTCGTGTCGCTGCATCTGGCCGTCCTGGCGGCCCGCCCCTGGCCTCCAGGAACCTGATCGGAGGTCAGCATGCGAGGAATGGGAGTAGTTCGGACAGCCGTTCCTGGATGTCTGCGGTGACGGAATCGGGTGGCTGGTCGGCGTCCACAGCCACCAGGATTCCCCGCTCGGTGTAGTAGCGGACGAGTGGCCCCGTCGTCTCGGCGAACACCCGGTGCCGGTGCCGGATCACGTCGGCCACGTCGTCGGCGCGGCCTGCCTGGCTCGCCCGGTCCAGCAGCCGACGCGTGAGCACGTCCTCGGGCGCGTACAGGTAAACCACCACGTCCAGCGCCACGCCGAGCCGGGCCGCGAGTTCCGCAGCGGCGCTGGCCTGCGGCAGGGTTCGCGGGAAGCCGTCCAGGATGTACCCGCCGCCCGCGGCGGCCTCGACAACGGCCGGGGTCAGCGCGTCGAGCACGATCTGGTCGGGGACGAGATCGCCGCGGGCCTGGTAGGCGGCGATCTCGCGGCCCGCGGGCGTGTCGGCCTGGGCTTCGGCTCGCAGCAGGTCACCGGCGGCGATGTGCCGCACCCCGTACCTGGCTGCCAGCCGCTCGCCCTGCGTGCCCTTGCCGGCGCCCGGGGGAGCGAGCAGCAGCAGTTTCACGGGACCAGGTCAGCCGGGATGACGATATCCCGCTTCTGGATCTTGCCGGTCGGGCCCTTGGGCAGCGCGTCGACGATCCACACGTGGCGCGGGTACTTGTAGGCCGCGACCTGGCTCTTGACGTAGTCTCGCAGTTCCTTGGCGCTGATGACGGCACCCGGCTTGAGGGCCACCGCGGCACCGACCTCCTCGCCCAGGGCCGGGTGCGGCAGGCCGATCACGGCAGCCTCGGCGACCGCGGAATGCTCGTAGAGCACTTCCTCGATCTCCCGCGGGTAGACGTTGTAGCCGCCGCGGATGATCAGGTCCTTTTTCCGGTCCACGATGTAGAAATAGCCGTCCTCGTCGGCCCGGGCCAGGTCACCGCTGTGGAACCAGCCGCCGCGGATCGCCTCAGCGGTGGCATCGGGACGTTGCCAGTAGCCCTTCATCACGTTCGGCCCGCGAATGACGATCTCGCCCACCTCACCCTGCGGGACCTCGCGGTCCTCGCCGTCCACGACACGCATCTGGACATCCCGGATGGGGGTGCCGATCGAGCCGGGCTTGCGCTCGCGGCCGGGATGGTTGAACGACGCGACCGGCGAGGTCTCGGACAGGCCGTATCCCTCCAGCACCGGGACGCCGAACGCCTCCTCGAACCCGCGCAGCACCTCGACCGGCAGGGCGGCGCCGCCGGAGATGCACATCCGCAGCGCGGAGGTGTCGTAGTCCGCGCGGTCAGGCTGGTGCAGCAGCGCCACGTACATGGTCGGCACGCCTTCGAAGACGGTGACCCGGTGACCCGCGATGATCCGCAGGGCGTGCTCGGGGTCGAACCGCGGCAGCAGGGTCAGGCACGCCCCGGACGCCACGGCCACGTTGAGCGCGACGGTCTGCCCGAACACGTGGAACAGCGGCAGCCCGCCGAAGATGACGTCGTCCGGGCCCGCGCGGACGATGTCGGCCCGCGCC
>Ga0182024_10025737_pt1 | contig 10366 bp, 7 predicted proteins | sample P32metaG_FD_120480 | JGI IMG/M metagenome (GOLD analysis project Ga0182024, IMG submission 120480) | Permafrost microbial communities from Stordalen Mire, Sweden - P3-2 metaG (Illumina Assembly) | ecosystem: Environmental > Terrestrial > Soil > Wetlands > Permafrost | place: Sweden: Stordalen...
AGCTTGTCAAGACTAATCAATCTTTGAAACAGGAGAACCTGGAACGGCGTTGGTCGTATCAGGCGTTGGACCATCAACTGCGCTACAATCAGCTTATCATCAATTCCATCGCGGAGATGGTTTTCGTTGTAAGCCGCGCGCTCAACATCAGCCGTGTGAATCCCGCAGTCGTCCACCACACGAATTGGCAGCCACAGGACTTGATTGCGCAATCGGTCGAACGGGTGTTGCAATTGCCGCCGGAGGCAATCGCAAGCCCGGACCAGAGCCCACTTGTGCAGGCGATGCGGGATGGCCGGGAGATCCAGGAACGTCCGGCCGTTCTTTTGACGCGTTCTGGCCGGACGATTTCCGTTCGCTACAGCTTAATTCCGCTTCGTGACCAGGACAAAGTTGTCGGCGGCGTAATCACCGTGCGACTGCTAGACGGCGCGTCCCGCCCCATCCAACAGCCAACCGCTTAAAGCCATGAAAAAACATATTCTTTCCATCGATGACGAGGCGGACATTCGCGAACTGCTGGAGGAGGTATTGACCATCAAAGGCTACCGCGTTTCGACAACAGCCGAGCCGGATGTCGCCAAGAAAATTGTCCAGCAGGACCCGCCCAATTTGATCATCATGGATTTCCAGATCGAGGAGGGCGACGGTTTTGTGTTGATCGAAGATATTCGCAAGCTTGGTCCGAACATTCCCATTCTGCTGTTGACCGGCGCGGTATTTGATCGGGCGATGGTCCGCGACACCCTGGAAAAGAAAGTTTCCCGATACCTCGACAAGACAGCTTCGTTGAGCGAAATCGTCACCGAGATTGAAAAACTTCTCGGAGATCCTCCATCGCAGAAGCCATCTTAGCGCCACTGGGCACGTCAATTGTATCCGGCTGGGCAGGCCACGTCTAGTTTCTCGCGCTGGATTGTGAGATCGTGGCGGGATGTATTCTTCAAAATCTGAATCATGTCAGCGGCGCTGGACTGCCAAGGTTCGTCGCGCGTTTCCACCGCATCGTGGCCACAATGGGATACAAAAGAATTGCGTAGAGCGAAGCGTGCCAGGGAAATGGCGCCTATTGGCCTGCCGACGGCGACGGAATGATGTGTTGCGCATCCCAGGACTGAAAGTTGTCGTCGGATTCGATGATAACAGAGCTATCGGCAAACCCGTAAACTCTTGCCCATTTACCGGCTGGAGTCTGCCAGGGTTGTCGTTCCCGAATCAAAGCCACCGTATCGGGAGGAATATTGGTCAAGTCGTTCTGCGAACCTTGAAATACAACTTCAAAGTCATTGGTTCCGGTCAGAGGGGCGTTCGCCGTCGGAGGTGAGGCAGCATCCGATGCTGTCGTCAGGTAAGGCGCAACCTGATTCAGGTTCAGAGGAAACTCGCCCTGGTGTTCGTCTGTGTACCGACGGAGCGCCGCCGTGAGCGCCGTGGCATCGTGAAGTTTCGCGCTTTCACTTGGGTCACCCACCATGCTCATGGTGCTCGCCATCACATGATTATGTCCCGGTATGTTGGACTGCCCCATTGAAAGGAATTGGGTTCCCACCAGGCGACGGTTCTCCGCCACCCGCTTTGCCAATTGATTGGCTTGCTGTCGCAGGGCGTCGAGTTTGGCACGTAGTCGCGCCAATTCCGCCGTTCGATCCTCCGCCGACATGCGGTTGGTTTTTGCTTGATCGATCAGGCCGGAGAGGCGCAGATTCTCCGACGCCAACTTGGTCAGTTGACGCTCTTGCTGTCGCAACAGGGCTTCATTTTCACGGAATTTGAACTGGGCGCGGCGTTCCAGCAGCACCGAGGCGACGACGGCGAGGGCAATGATCCCCGCGAAGAAAATTCTGAGTCTTGTCATAGTCTGCTAAGGGCTAGCCCCCCATATGCCGGCATTGCCGCCATGGACTGAACCCGTCGTATTCGGACCGATATACTCGCGTTCGTCCAAATTAGCATTTACCGGTGCGGTCTGGGTGATAACCCAACCTTGGTCAAATGCCCTAGTTTCCTGTGGCCCTCCCTCTCCTTTCAATCCCGATTGCATTGCCGCCTGCATTTGGCTGGGCAAGCTGCTCGTGGGCAGGATTGTCCAGTCTTGCAGGACGGAAGCATCTACGGGTGATTTAAAATAGGATGTCAACTGGGAAAGATCGGTGGGAAATTGTCCGTTATTATTTTGGCCATATTGAATTACCGCAGGGAAGAGGGTTTGGGCAAAACTGGCTTGGGCCACCATTCGCGCTACGCTCATGGCATAACTGTCGTCAGAGAGGCTGTCTTTAGAGAGGTCGCCAGCGCGGGCCCGGAGCGCGTTCAACCATTGGCCGTCAGAGAGGCTGACGACCCGGGCCACGTCCAGCCATTGGCGATCAGTCAGATATTGAAGTTCTGGGACCGCCTGAGCAGGATTGCCCTCAAACAATTGTTTGATTCGGGTTACCTGCTCTGAATACTTTTTGCTCATTGAGGCCAGGACCTCGTCGTGCGAGAGTGGCGCGTTCATTTTCGATTTTGCGAGTTCCAGCACCGTTTGCAAACGCCCGATCTCACCTCGGAGCCTCAACACTTCACGGAATTGTTCGTTCGGAACCGTGTGAGAGCTTTTTGTGCTGGCCAGTAAATTGGAAAGCCGCGCGTTATCCTTCTGCAATTCGGCCAATTGGTCGGCTTGTTGTCGCAACCCTTCGTTTTGATCACGCAGTTTGGCTTGGGCTTGGTGCTGCAGCGCGAATGGAGTCACCAGGCTGGCGACGACCATGGTGGTAAGGATAGCGGATTTGAGGGATGTGGTTGTCATAAGTTTTAAAATCATGAGCTTTGTCCCGGTTGCTTTGGTCGCCTCAAGGGTTGCGGCAGTTACCCCGGCGGCCAAAGCGGCGGGAGCCGCCGTCACGGCTTCTGCCGTCAACACCGAAGTCAGGCCAACTGCCGTCAACGTAAGGTCCCGTCGGCTCAGAACCTCACGTAACTTCTCCAGGGCCCGGCTCACCCGTTTCTGCGCGGCGTCCTCGCTGATGCTGAGCGCCGCCCCCACGGCGCGAAAATCCTGCCGCTTGAGAAAGCGCAAAACGATTGCATCGCGGTCCGAGGAGTTCAATTGGTTCAGGCATTCGTCGAGATAGGGGGCAATCTGTGCCCACGGTAATTCCGTGTTGTCGTCGAGTACTCTCATTTCAATGGCGGTTTGTTCGCGGATTGTGCGGCGTCGTTCCGTTCGAACTGCGGTGGCGGCTCTAAAACAGGTGTGGCGATGAAGCCAGCCAGCCAGGACAACGCCACGCGGCAGGCTCCCTGGTTTGCGTGCCAAATCAAAGAATACTCTTTGGGTCACGTCCTGGGCCAGATGGGTGTCACCATTAACCACCCGGAGCGCGGCTGAATAGACCAAATCGATGTGCCGCCTCACGAGTTCGCCGAAGGCTGACTCGGAACCTTCTCGTTTGTATTGCTGCAGCAGTTGTCCGTCGTCCATCATCATCTATACATATCAGAAGCCGCTGAATACGAAATCCGACAAAAAAAGGCGTGCCTTAGCCTGGTCTGGATGCGGGTTTCAACCCGCGGGGTATCGGTTCGTCTGCTCGACCTCACCCGGCGCGAGAAACTAAGCGTGGAAGCCCAGACGCATACCGTCAATCAATACGTCTGGTTGATTGTTTTCGCGCAAAACCACAATTGCATCCTCTTGATTTTCAAAAGGATAGACAGAGCCACAACTTCGAGGCGGATAAATTCTCAAAAACTGCCAAAAATGTTTTGACACTCCTGCGCGCCTGTGTAAGGTATTCCCTTACAGATTTGGAGGGTGGTAAGAAGTTCCCTAAACAGTAGTGGACACGAAAAACGGGAAATGCCAATGAATCGCCGCGCCAACAGTTCGCGCGAAAAGAGTTTTAAACAGCAGGTAAAGCTATGCGGTGAGGTTTCCCGCCTGGCCCTGCGGTTGTTGTTGAATCCCAACACGGCGCGATGGATCCCCCGCATCCTGGCGGAAGGTATTGCGCCCGTGCGCCGCATGTCGCGCTTGAAATTCATCGAGGCTCATAACATGCGGGAGATCAAGAACCTGCTTGCGGCGGATGTGCCGATAATATTTGTCACATCGTTTCCGCGATCTGGAAACACGTGGATGCGGTATCTTCTCTCGGATGTGTTCCTCCAAAAGGAGGGAATCGATACCACAACCAAGCTGGTGATTCACCCCGATGAGATTATCGCGGATTTTTATCGCAGCCTGGTCGCCGAGCGGAATCCGAAGGTGCGCACACCGGGCGTTCTTGTGAAGATTCACGATTCGTTCGGCGGCTTGCGGCAGAGATTTTGGGGTGATTTACACCACACGCATCCGTCGTTTCACCGCTGCCGGCATCTTTACTTGTACCGTAATCCTGAAGACGCCCTGGTGTCGCTTTACCATCATCATCTACAGGAAGATTTGGTTGTTGAGAATTCCGCCAAATGGATCGGCCCGGCCAAAATTGACGAATTCTGCCGGCGAACCCTTCCGGCATGGATCGACCACGCATCTGGGTATTTAGCGGCGACACAGGAGGGCCTGTCGATATATTTTGCGTCGTACGAAGGGCTTTTGACAGACCCAACGAAGGTGCTGGGAGAAGTCCTGCGATGGCTCGGAGTCTCCCACACGATGCCGATGCTGGAACGAGCGGTTTCCAACATGCAGTTCGAAAAGCTCAAGGCAACCAATGCCCGGGACATGGGTCATCACGGACGCAGCGGCGCCGGCTCACTCCAACTAGCCGGTTCCACGATTGAAGAAATTCGCGGGAGGACGGCCCCCTTGGTCAAGCGCATGGATGTTCAAGCTGCGCACTTGACTGCCCTTCCCTCCGCGACGGAATGCCTTTCCGGAGGCAGAACCTAATCCGTAACCATGCAATTGAATCAGTCGCGTCTGCTCGATCTTTTTGCGCAAAACTTTGTCGTTCAGCGCTTACAGATTTTCTGTCGAATATGCGCGCGCTTTACTCCTCGTTTTGCGCAAAAATTTCGTTCGCAGACGCTTCCCTCACAACTGCATGGATACGGCTAATAAGCGACGTTCGAATCTGGAAATGAGACCGAGGGCAACATAGCAGTGCAAAACTCTATTCGCGCAAACCCATCGCTGACCGTAAAACCTAACGCAAAGACAACCCGCTGGCTGTTGTTGGGGTTGCTGGGAGGCGCGTTGGTAATTCTGTTTGCCCGAAGCCTTCAACCGTACCAAGTCCTTTTTGCCAACGACGGACCCCTCGGTTTCCTGGCAGCGGAGGAGAACCGTCTTCCTGCGCGTTTTTCAGGGGCGTGGTATAATTTGGCGTGGCTGGGAGATGGAGCGCCGGCGGCCGCTCCAACTGTTTCAGTTGCTCTCCGAATGATTTTATCTCCCGTATTGTACTTAAAGATTTACGCTCCATTTACGCTTCTTTGTGTTGGATTTTCAGCATGGCTTTTTTTCCGCCAGCTCCGGTTTAACCCGGTTGTATGTGTTTTGGGCGGGCTTGCTGCGGGGCTGAACATGCATTTTTTCTCGATTGCGTGCTGGGGCTTGGGGTCGTGGAACATCGCGGTTGCAATGGCCTTTCTGGCTCTCGCAGCGGTGTCAAGTCCAACGTTAAACCCGATCTGGGCCAAGGGGGTATTCGCGGGGCTGGCCGTGGGGATGGGTTTAATGGAGGGGTTTGACAGCGGCGCCATCCTTAGCATTTACGTTGGAATTTATGTCGTTGTGCGATTTCTCAGCGAGGATGCGCCTGTTGGCTCGCGGGTTGTTCGCGCCATGGGATGCGAATTGCTCGTGATGATATTTGCGGGATTTATCGCTGCGCACACTTTATCAACGCTTGTGCAAACGCAGATTGAAGGAGTGGCGTCGATGGAGCAGGACGTTCAAACCAAACAGCAGCGTTGGAATGCAGCCACTCAATGGAGCCTTCCAAAAAAGGAAACACTTCAATTGTTCGTTCCCGGTCTGTTCGGTTACCGCATGTCGCAACATATTACACAACCAGACCATTCGAGCGCGTATTGGGGAAGCATTGGGCAAGACCCGCGGATTGCAGGTCTGGGCAGCGATGATCCTGTTGTTCGGCGAGCAGCAGCCGACGGGTTCAATGTGACGGAGGAAATGAAGGCGGCCCTGAACACGCCCACCCGTCACGAGCGAACGTCCGCAATGCGTGACATTACAAAAAAAAGCGGCAGCTATTGGCGTTACTCGGGCAGCGGCGAATTCGCAGGCGTTCTCGTTTCGGTCCTGGCATTGTTCGGATTGGCGAACGCGTTCAGATCGCCATCTGCTTACAGCCGAAGCGAGCGCGTCGCGGTCGTTTTTTGGGGAATCGCGGCAGTGTTCTCCCTTTTGGCATCGTGGGGACGCTTTGGCTTTGTTTACCAAGGTCTCTACCATTTGCCTTACTTTTCGACTATTCGCAATCCGATCAAGTTCCTGCATCCATTTCATCTTGCATGGGTGATCCTGGCCGTTTACGGGCTGGAAATGCTGTATCGGAATTATCTAAATATGAATGCCACCAGGACAAAATCATTCCTGGAACATTTGCGGCAGTGGTGGCAAAAGGCCAAAGGATTTGACCGGCATTGGACAATTTTCGCGCTTTCACTGCTGGCCATGTCGATCGTGGCCTTCATCCTGCTCAATTTTAAGCGCGACGCCTTTGCCCTGTATATCGAAGATCAGGCTTTTTCATACCGTGATGTTGCGAATATTGTTCATTTTGCGTTCACGCAAATCGCCTGCTTCCTCATTCTGCTGACGCTGTCAATATTAGTGGTCACGGGAATCATCAGCGGCGCGTGGTCTGGCCCGCGAATCAACTGGGCATGGAGTTTTCTGGTAATTTTGTTGATTGTGGACCTTGTGCGCGCCGATGCGCCGTGGGTTCGTTATTTCGATTATGCCGAGAAGTACGCGGCCAGCCCCGTCGTCGATTTTGTGCAAGATCAGCCGTACGAACACCGGGTCATCGGTAAACTCGAGCCTAAGGGGCCGGGCAGCGGCATCACTCCCGGGCTGGGTGAACTTTATTTCTTTTGGATACAAAACGATTTTCCCTACCGCAACATTCAAACGCTGGATTTCGCCCAAATGCCGCACATGCCGGACCTTGACCGGCTGTTTTTGAAAAACTTCGAGTTGCACGGAACCGATTTCCAAAAGGCGGATTTGTTTCCCGCCATCCGTTTGTGGCAATTGACGAACACGCGTTATATCCTGACGGCCGTGAGCAGCGCAGACCTGCTCAACGCCCGCGCCGGTCCCTTGCGCGGAACCCTTCACACGCGAATGTATTTCGACATCGTACGCAAGCCCGGCATACCGGTGCCGAGCGATGCGGGCGACCTAACGGTGCAAGAAAGCGACAGGGGCGCTTATGGAATCATCGAGTTCGAGGGAACGCTTCCACGCGTCAAGCTTTACTCAAATTGGCAGGTTCCGACCAACGACGCAGAGACGCTGTCCACCTTGCTATCCCTAGCTTTTGATCCAAAGACAACGGTTCTGGTTTCGCAGGAGACGCCCGTTCCAGCCATGCCGGGGCAGCCGCTATCCGACGCGGGAACCGCCACGATTACGCAATACCATCCCAAATTCGTGCAAATTCAGGCAGGCGCCAAAGCGCCTTGCGTTTTACTGTTCAACGACCGGTTTGCGCCCAACTGGAAATTACAGGTGGATGGGCAAGCAGCCAAAATACTTCGCTGCAACTATATCATGCGCGGCGTGTATCTGGCTCCAGGCAGTCACACCCTGGAATTCCGCTATAGGCCACCGTTGAAGTCGCTCTATGTAACGCTCTGCGCGATTGCAGTCGGGATGGCCCTTGCCGGTTATTTGATCGCGCAGCGACGCTCGGTGTCTGTGGTTCCCGCGGAAAAAACGGCCCCTGCTCCACCCAGCCCCGCTCCGCCGATTCAGGAAGTCACTGCCAAACCTTCGGCGGCGCCGTCAAATCCCGGAAAGAAAAAGAGGAAGCGCCGTAAAGAATAATTATCCGAAAGCAACGTCGCCACCGATAATTCGTTCCAAATGCCCGTGCGGCCCGCGAACCAGCAATGCCCCGTCATCATCCAAGGCCTCGGCGCGACCGCGAACAATTTTATTTCCCACGCGCAACACCACCTGCCGCCCAAGGGTGATGCAATGCTCACGCCACTCCTCCGCAATTTCGTCAAATTGGCCCTTCATAAGAAGGTCATAAGCGCGGTCAAGTTCGCGCAGGATGGCGACAGCGAGGTCAGGGCGGCTGACTTTTTGGCCCGATTCAATTTGAAGAGACGTGGCGATTTTGCGCAATGCAGGCGGGAAATCAGAAGTTTCCATGTTGACGTCAATGCCGATGCCCAGCAGCAGCTCTTTCAAATAGTCCATTTCGGCGCTCATTTCGGTAAGAATTCCGCAGACTTTTCGGCCTCGAATCAAAATGTCATTGGGCCATTTGATGTCCGCAACAATTCCTGTCTCCGCCAAGATTGCTCGCGTGAGCGCCGTGGCCGCGGCGACAGTGAATTGCGTTGCCTGCTTCGGGGGAATGTCCGGACGAAGCAATACCGTAAACCAGAGTCCTTTTCCCGCCGGAGAAAGCCACGCACGCCCCATGCGGCCACGGCCTTTGGTTTGCGATTCTGCGAACACAACGGCGCCTTCTGCCGCACCACCCCGCGCCAGACGCGCGGTAACATCATTAGTCGAAGTTGTCTCCCGAAAAACGTGGATCTCGCGTCCCACGACGCGGGTCGGCCCCAGCCGTGAATACAAATCGTCCGCGTGGAGCGCATCAGGCGTTCCGAACAATCGATAGCCGAGATGCGGCGTTGCCTCAATGTCATAGCCGTGGGAGCGAAGTTGCTCAATGTGGCCCCAAATACCGGCGCGGGTCATTCCGAGGTTTCGCGCCAGTTCTGCTCCAGAAACGCCCCAGGGCGTAGCGCGCAAGGCGGCAAGGATTTTTGCATCCACCGTCATGGCGATTCCGCCTGCATTTCGAAATCCAGCGCAATGTCTGAAGCGCGCGCCGAATGCGTAAGCGTTCCCACGGAGATGAAATCGACCCCTGTCTCGGCGATAGCGCGCACAGAAGCCAGGGTAACGCCGCCGCTGGCCTCGGTTTTGGCGCGGCCGTTTACCAGCCAAACGGCGGCGCGCAGGTCTTCGGTGGACATGTTGTCAAACAGAATATAATCCGCTTTTGCGAGCAACGCCTGTTCCACTTGTTGCAGCGTGTCCGCCTCGACCTCCACCTCCAGCGCAGGATAAAGCGCGCGAGCGCGGCGCACCGCGGCTTCGACGGCGTTGGGCGGTTCCAGGCGCAGCGCCGCGAGATGGTTGTCCTTTATCAAAATGCGATCGAAAAGCCCGAAGCGATGGTTGGTTCCCCCGCCCTGCGCCACGGCGTATTTTTCAAGGCGTCGCATTCCAGGCGTGGTTTTGCGCGTGTCAAGGATGCGCGCGCGCGTTCCCGCAACTGCCTCGACAAAGCGCGACGTCAAGGTGGCGATGCCGGAAAGGCGCTGGACAAAATTCAGCGCGACACGCTCCGCTGTCAAAATGCCGCGAGCCGGACCCCGCAAGCGCAAGAGCGGCTGATTCCGATCCACTCGCTGTCCATCGATGGCGACACGCTTGATTTCGATGACGCGCGAAACCTCGTGAAAGACCGCCTCGGCAATTTCCAGCCCGCAAGCGACGAGCGGCTCTCTTGCAATCATAACAGCGGAGGCGACGAGTTCAGGTGGAATGGTGGCCAGCGTAGTTGCATCGCCCTCCCCCATGTCCTCGCGCAAAGCGGCGCGAACCAAATCGAGTTCCACATTCAAGGTTGTGTACTATACAAACCTGTCCTGTGGCGTGTCGATTGTTTCCCGCGCCGGCGCTGTGAAGGAACTGTCAGTACCGATAATGTTCCGGCTTATAGGGGCCGTCCGGCGAAACGCCAAGGTACTCAGCTTGTTTGCGAGTGAGTTGCGTCAGCTTGACCCCGATTTTTTCGAGGTGCAGGCGAGCGACTTCTTCGTCGAGGTGTTTAGCCAGCCGGTAAACTTCGGGTTTATAGGTATCTTTATTCTTCCAAAGGTCTAATTGGGCGAGCACCTGGTTGGAAAAGGAATTGGACATCACAAAACTGGGATGGCCGGTCGCGCAGCCGAGGTTGACGAGCCGTCCTTCGGCCAGCAAATAAATGCTCGGACCATTCGGGAATGTGTACCGATCCACCTGCGGCTTGATATTGAGTTTTTTGACGCCCGGAGCCTTGTTGATCAAATCAACCTGAATCTCGTTGTCGAAGTGGCCGATGTTGCAGACGATGGCCTGGTCCTTCATTTTTTTCAGGTGCGCCACGGTGAT
>Ga0182024_10025738_pt1 | contig 10366 bp, 9 predicted proteins | sample P32metaG_FD_120480 | JGI IMG/M metagenome (GOLD analysis project Ga0182024, IMG submission 120480) | Permafrost microbial communities from Stordalen Mire, Sweden - P3-2 metaG (Illumina Assembly) | ecosystem: Environmental > Terrestrial > Soil > Wetlands > Permafrost | place: Sweden: Stordalen...
CCTTCCGGCGCGCCGCGCGCGAACACGTCGCGACCGAGCCGGGGCCGCGCCATCAGCCGCGCCCCCGCCTCGCGCATGGCTTCGAGCCGCTGCAATTGATGCGTCAGGATCGCGGCCAGCTCCGCGCCGGACGGCTCATCGTCGCTCGCGGGCGGTTCCGGCAGCAGCAGCCGCGATTTGAGATAGGCGAGCCACGCCGCCATGACGAGATAATCGGCCGCGATCTCAAGCCGCAAACGGTGGGCCGCGGCGATATAGGCGAGATATTGATCCGCCAGCGCCAGGATGGAGATTCGCGTCAGATCGACTTTCTGCTCGCGCGCCAGGCTCAAGAGCATGTCGATCGGACCCTCGTAGCCGTCGAGATCGACCACCAACCCGGCATTGGGCGGCGCTTCCGGTTTGCTCATCTCGAAGGGTTCTTCGGCGTTCATGCCACCCCGGTAATGTAAAAAATCGCCCGCATCACCGCCTCCGCCGGTTGGTATATGACGGCATTGGTGAGGTCGAACCCAAACCCGGCTTCCCGCGTGACCCAAGGCAGCAGAAACAGGAATCCGACGACGATGAAGAGACCGTAGCGCTCGACGCGCGCCAACGGAAACGCCAGCGCGTCAGGCAGCAACCCGACCGCGACGCGCCCCCCATCCAAAGGCGGGATGGGGATCATGTTGAAGATCGCCAGGAGCACGTTCATCTCGACCGAGGCGATCAAACTGTCCTGCGCCCATTCCTGTCCCAGGCGCGGAATAAACGGCGTCAGATAGAGGAGCAGCGCGGACAACACCGCCAAGACGATGTTGACGCCGGGCCCCGCGAGCGCGACCCAAATCATGTCCCGCCGCGGATGGCGCAACCGGTTGAAATCGACCGGCACCGGCTTCGCGTAGCCGAACAGCACGCCGGCCGAAAAGAACAGCACCAGGGGAATGAGAATCGTTCCGACCGGATCGATGTGACGCAGCGGATTGAACGTCACCCGCCCCATGCGCCACGCGGTGTCGTCGCCCAAGCGGTGCGCGACGAAGCCATGCGCCGCTTCGTGAAACGTGATGGCGAAAATCACCGGCAACGCCAGGATCGAGATCTTCTGCGCCGTCGCGGCAAAATCGGGGAACATCACATCGTTCCCAGCAATTCGCGGAAGCGCGCCTCGGATGCCCCGCGATCGAAAGCAGCCGGCGGCCGGCGCTTCGCCTCGCCCGCCGCGAGGCGCCGCTTCGTCACGGCGGAAGCCGGCCGTGCCGCGCGCGCCACATCGATCATTTCATCCATGCGGCCATTGCAGTGCAGAACCAAATCGCACCCGGCTTCCAGTGCCGCGCCGGCGCGGGCGCCAAGACCGCCGCCGAGCGCGCCCATCGAGAGATCGTCGGATAGAAGCACGCCATCGAACCCGATGGTGCCGCGGATCGCGTCGCCGATCACCCGGCGCGACAGCGTCGCGGGCATGTCGAGGTCGATCGCGGCATATACCACATGCGCGGTCATCGCCCAGGGCATGTCGCGCAATTCGCGGAACGGCGCGAAATCCGTGGCTTCGAGAATGTCGCGCGAAGCCTCGACCCGCGGCAGCGCGAGATGAGAGTCGACCATCGCCCGGCCATGGCCGGGAATATGCTTGACGACCGGCAGGATCCCGCCGGCGAGCAATCCCTGGCATGCCGCTCGCCCCAGCCGGACGACTTCCGTAGGCTCCGTACCCCAGGCACGATCGCCGATGATCGGGTCGGCCCCCGGCAGGGGAATATCGAGCACCGGCAGGCAATCGACCGAGATTCCGAGGCGTCCCAAATCGTCCGCGATGAGACGCGCGCCGAGAACAGCAGCCTCCCGCGCCGCCGCACCACCCAGCGCCGCGATCGCGGCGGGCGCGGGATACACCGGCCAGTGCGGCGGTCCGAGACGCGCGACCCGGCCGCCTTCCTGATCGATGAGGATCGGCGCATCGGCATCGTCGGCGGTGTCGCGCAAGGCGGCGACCAGCCGAGCCACCTGACCCGGCTCGACGCAGTTGCGCTTGAACAGAATGAAGCCGACCGGCGCGGCATGGCGGAAAAAGCCGCGCTCCGCATCGCTCAATTCCGTGCCCGCGCAGCCAAAAATCGCCGCAAGCGGCTCACGGCTTGACAAGAATGCACCCGGCTCCTCGCCGCTTTAGCTCCTCGCAGGTTTGCGTCGCCCTATCCGATGCGAGCGGACCCGCGACGATCCGATAATAGATGCCGCGCTCCCCGAGGTTCGCGGTCACAACGGAATAACCGAGCCCGCCGAGAAGGTCCGCATCCTTGCCACCCTTCATGCGTTCCCACAAATCCTTCGCCGCGGCCGCCGAACGGACCGAAGCAAGTTGAAGCCGGAACGTCCGGCCCCGGGTCGCGGGCGCCGCCGTGTCTATCTTCGCCTGCGTCGGCGCCTTCGTACGCGACGACGCTTCGGCCTTCGGTTTGACCTGGGGCGGAGTCGGCGCGCGCTGCGCCGTTTCGGCTTTCGGCTTCGCTTGCGGCGGAGGGTCCGGCGCGGCGGGGGCCGGATTACCCGACACGAGCGGGGTCGGGGGACCGGATGCCGACGCGGCGGCAAGATGCAGCGAAGGCGACGCCCAAGGCGCTGTCGCCGCCGGTGAAGGCGGGGCAACCGGCAATGGCGCGGGGGGCGAAGGCACGGCGGTGGCTTGGTTTGTCACGTCCGCCGCGGGGCGCGGCAGCGGCGATTCCGGCGGCGGCAGCAAATGTTCGACCTGACCGTCAGCTTTCTCACCGCTGAAGACCGCGTTGTCGGCGTCCGCCACCTTCATGCCGCCGGGATCGTCGGGCCGCTTGCGCGTGGGTTGATTGTCGGCGCGCAGCAGCGGCACGCCGCCTGGGGGGGCCGTACTGGGGCCGCGCTGAAACGCCCACAACCACGCGACGCCGACAAACACGAGAATCACCGCGAGCACGATCCAGCCGCGCCGCGGTCGTCGCGTCGGCCGTTTGAACAAGCGCTCGCGCCGGTTCGCCAAATCCCACATTGTCCGCTCGGCCATTACCGCATCTCCTCGGCCGGCTCGACGCCAAACACGTTCAAGCCGGAGGCCACGACAAACGCGACCGCCTGAACCAGCGCCAGCCGCGCCAAGGTGACATCGCGCGCCCCACTCTGGATGAAGCGGAGACCCGCGTCATCCTTACCCTTGTTCCAGAGGCCGTGGAAGAGCGCCGCGACTTCCTGGAGATAAAACGCGAGTCGATGTGGCTCGTGGGCCGCCGCGGCGCCCTCGACCATGCGCGGCCACGACGCCAAGAGACGGATCAGCGCCAATTCGGACGGATCGTCCAGCAAGGCGAGCGGCCCGTTCCCGAGCGACTCGGGATCGAGTCGCTCCTCGGGCAGGCTTGCCGCCGCGAGCCGAAGAACCGAGCGCGCCCGCGCGTGGGCATATTGCACATAGAAAACGGGATTGTCCTTCGACTGCTCCACGACCTTGGCGAAATCGAAATCAAGGGTCTGGTCGTTGCGGCGGGTCAGCATGACAAAGCGGAAGACGTCTTTGCCCACCCGGTCGATCACCTCGCGCAGCGTGACGAAAGCACCGGACCGCTTCGACATGCGCACCGGCTGGCCTCCGTCGTACAGGGTGACGAGCTGGCAGAGTTTGACATCGAGCGCGCCCTTCCCGCCGGTGAGCGCCTTCACCGCCGCCTGGACACGCTTCACATAGCCGCCATGATCGGCGCCCCAGACATCGATCATGTCGGCGAAACCGCGGCGGTATTTGTCGAGGTGATAGGCGATATCGGCGGCGAAATAGGTCCACGAACCATCCGATTTCCGAAGCGGCCGATCCACGTCGTCGCCAAATTGGGTGGAGCGAAACAAGGTCTGCGGGCGGGGCTCCCAATCGTCCAGCAGCTTACCCTTGGGGGGCTCCAGCGTCCCGACATAGACCAAAGTAGCGGCTTCGAGCGCCGCCAATGCCTCCTCGATCATGCCCTTCGCGACTATCGAGCGTTCCGACTTGAACCAACTTGGGAGAAATTCCACGCCCAGCCGCACCAAATCTTCCTTGATGAGCTGTAACATTGCCGCGACGGCGGCATCGCGGAAGATCGGCAGCCATTCGTCCTCGGGCTGAGTCGCGTAACGGGGGCCGAATTCCTCGGCCAGTTCCCGACCGGCGGGTCTTAGATACTCCCCCGGATAGAGGCCGTCAGGAATGGCGCCGATATCCTCGCCGAGGGCTTCGCGGTAACGCAGGTGAGCCGAGCGCGCGAGCACATTGACCTGCCCTCCGGAATCGTTCACATAATACTCGCGGGTCACGCTGTAACCAACTTTATTTAAAAGAGAAGCCAACACGTCTCCAACGACGGCGCCGCGCCCGTGTCCGACATGAAGCGGCCCCGTGGGGTTGGCGGAAACGAACTCGATGTTGACCTTATCACCGCCCCCGAGATCGGAATCGCCATAGGCCGGACCCGCCACGAGAATGTCACGGAGCCGCGCATGCCAGAACGCGGGGGCCAGCGTGAGGTTGATAAAACCCGGACCGGCCACATTGGTGGCGGCGACATCCGCGTCAGCGCCGAGCAGCTCGGCCAGAAGCTGCGCGATCGCGCGGGGCGGCAGGGCACCTTTCCCCAGCACCAATGCGGCATTGGTCGAAATATCGCCGTGACGAGGGTCTCGCGGGGGTTCGATGGCGATCCGCTCCAAATCGAGACGCTGCGGCAACGTGCCTTGGGCCTGCAACAGCGCGACCGCGGCGGTGACGCGCTCGCGGAAATGGCGAAACAGATCCTTCATGTCGCGGCGTGCGGATCGAAAAGACGGCGATGCTCGTCGAGCGCGTAGCGGTCGGTCATTCCCGCGATGTAGTCCGCCACGATGCGCGCCCGAGTCTCCACTGTCCCGTCGCGCTGCCATTCCGTCGGTAGGCAATCCATGTTCGACAGCAGAAAGTGGAACATCTCCCGCACCGTCCGCCGCGCCTTCGAGGCCATCCGGCTGACGCGATAATGGCGGTACATATGGTCCCAGAGAAAGGCCTTCAGGGCCTTGTCGTTGGCGCGCATTTCGCCCGAGAAAGCCACCGCCGGCGCGCCGAGACCGCGAATGTCCTCGACCTTCGCCACCCCTGCCTCGACGATGCGCCGCTTGGTCTCGGCAATCAGGTCCGAAACCATGAGATCGATCACGCGCCTAATCGCTTCGTGGATGAGGCGCGCTTCCTCGATGCCGGGACGATGCCGAGCCACCTCGCGGAATGCGGGACCGACCAGCGGGATGTCTTCCAGATCCCGCACCGAAAACAGGCCTGCCCGCAAGCCGTCATCGATATCGTGATTGTTGTAGGCGATGTCGTCGCACAGCGCCGCGACCTGCGCTTCGGCACTCGGCCAGCTGCCGAGTTCGAGATCGTGCTCCGTGGCGTATTCGGCGATGGTCGCGGGAAGGAGCTTGGGATCGGCGGCGCCGCTGAGCGGCCCGTTATGCTTAACCACGCCCTCGAGCGTCTCCCACGTCAAATTGAGACCGTCGAAATCGGCGTAGTGCCGCTCGAGCCTGGTGAGCACGCGCAAGGTCTGGTCATTGTGCTCGAACCCGCCGTAAGGCCGCATTGCATCATCGAGCGCGTCGCCGCCGGCATGGCCGAACGGTGTGTGGCCGAGATCGTGCGCGAGCGCCAGCGCCTCGGCCAAATCCTCGTTGAGCCGCAAGGCGCGGGCGGCCGAGCGCGCGATTTGCGCGACTTCCAATGTGTGGGTGAGCCGCGTCCGGTAATGGTCGCCCTCATGATAGATGAAGACCTGGGTTTTGTATTGCAGCCGCCGAAACGCGGTCGAATGGATTATCCGGTCGCGGTCACGCTGAAAAACCGAACGCGACGAACTCTCCAGCTCCGAGCGAAGTCGGCCACGACTGTGCTCCGGCCGACTGGCATAAGGCGCGAGCGTGTCCGGATCGGGCATAGACGCGCACCCTAACCTCCGGTTCGAGGATTTGGCAACCTTCCGCGCGCTCTGCCCAAGACTTTGGCATTTGATTGCGTCGACGACGCATAAGCTGCATAGGAGAAAGCCAGGTGTTGCCACGTTTCACCCGGCGTGGCGCGCCGATTGCATGACCGAGCGAGGGGACGGAACGATGGGCGAGGCAGGCAAACCAGCGGCTTTCGACGAGACCGGGGGGGCGGAAGAGCGCCGCGCACCTTACGAGATGGTGCGTCGCTGGCTTCAGGAAATGCCCCAGGATCTGCTGGCGTTGAAACAAAAGGAGGCGGAACTGCTGTTCCGACGGATCGGCATCACCTTCGCTATCTATGCCGAAGGCGGCAATCCCGAGCGCCTCATCCCCTTCGACATCATCCCTCGCGTGCTCGGAGTTGAAGAATGGGAGCTTTTGTCCAGCGGGCTGACCCAGCGCGTTCTGGCACTCAATGCCTTTCTCCACGATGTCTATCACCGCCGCGACATCCTCCGCGCCGGCCACATCCCCGAGCGGCTTATCCTGCACAATGAGTGCTTTCGCCCCGAAATGCAGGGCTTCGACCCGCCCCAGCGCGTTTATACCCATGTCGCCGGAATCGACATCGTCCGCACCGCCGAGCGCGAATTTTACGTGCTGGAGGATAATTGCCGGACGCCTTCGGGTGTGTCGTACATGCTCGAGAACCGCGAAGCCATGATGCGGCTATTTCCCGAACTGGTCGGGCGCCATTCCATCGCCCCCGTATCGCATTATCCGGAAGAGCTCCGCGACGTCCTCGCCTCGGTCGCGCCAGCCAATTGCCGGGACGAGCCCGTTATCGTGCTGCTGACTCCCGGCGCCTTCAACAGCGCCTACTACGAACACTCGTTCCTGGCCGACGAGATGGGACTCGAGCTCGTGGAGGGCGCCGATCTTCGCGTCGTCGATGACATCGTCTATATGCGCACGACCGAAGGGCTGAAACGCGTCGATGTCATCTATCGTCGTATCGACGATTCGTATCTCGACCAACTCACCTTCCTGCCCGATTCGATGCTCGGGACCCCGGGCCTGTTCAACGCTTATCGCGCCGGCAACGTGACCCTGGCCAATGCGCCCGGTGCCGGGATCGCCGACGATAAATCGGTTTATCCATACGTCCCCGCGATGATTCGCTTTTATCTCGGCGAGGAGCCGATCCTGAAAAATGTCCCGACCTATTTCTGCGGCAACAGGGACGATCTGATCTATGTCCTCGATCATCTCGACGAGCTGGTGGTAAAGGAGACGCACGGCTCCGGGGGCTACGGCATGCTGGTCGGGCCGCATGCCAGCGGCGCCGAGCGCGAAATCTTCGCCCAGAAGGTACGCGCCAATCCCGCCGGCTATATTGCCCAGCCGACGCTCGCGCTTTCCACCTGCCCGACCTATGTCGAAAGCGGTGTCGCGCCACGCCACGTCGACCTGCGGCCGTTTGTCCTTTATGGCAGGGAAGTCCGGATCGTACCGGGCGGATTGACACGAGTCGCTATGCGCGACGGTTCGCTCGTCGTCAATTCCAGCCAAGGCGGCGGCACCAAGGATACGTGGGTCCTGGACAATTGAAGTGCTGAGCCGGTCCGCCGACAGTCTGTTCTGGCTGGCCCGTTATCTCGAACGGGCCGAGAACGTCGCTCGAATCGTCGCGGTGGGGCATCGCATGTCGAGCATGGCCCGGTCTCTGGGGAGCGCCGGGAACGAGTGGCTCTCCACCTTGATCGCCACGGGCTGCGAACCGGGCTTCTTCGCCAAATACTCGGAGGCGACCCACGAGACCGTCGTCGATTACCTGGTCCGCGACACGGACAATCCGTCGAGCATCCTGTCATCGATCGAGACCGCGCGCGCCAACGCCCGCGCCGTGCGCACGGCCCTGACGACCGATATGTGGGACGCACTCAACGAAACATGGCTTGGCGCCCGCGCCTTCGAAGCCGAGATGATGTCGGCGCAGCGCATTATAGAATTCCTCGATTGGGTCCGCGCCCGGTCGCAGCTCTTTAATGGCGCCTACGCCAGCACGATGCTGCGAAACGACGCCTTTTATTTCACTCGGCTCGGCACGTTTCTCGAACGCGCCGACAATACCGCCCGCATTCTCGATGTAAAGTATTACGTGCTCCTGCCCAAGGATGAAGGCGTGGGCGGGGCAATCGACTATTACCAATGGCAATCGATCCTGCGATCGGTCTCGGCGCTTCGCGCCTACCATTGGGTTTTCCACGACCGTCTCAAGCCTTGGCTGATCGCCGAGTTGCTGATTTTGCGGCCGGAAATGCCGCGATCGCTGATGAGCTGCCACGATCAGATCGGTTCCTATCTGGACTTGCTGGGCGACGCATATCACGGCAAACGCGGTGAATGTCATCGCCTCGCGGGCGCAATGCATGCCGAACTGCGCTATGGTCGCATCCGCGATATCTTCCAGTCTGGGCTGCATGAATTCCTGAGCGAATTTCTCGAGCGCTCGACGGTGCTAGGGAATGAAATCAGCGCGCTTTATCTGACATAGCGAATCGCAATGCGACTGCGCGTGCGTCACCGGACCACTTATCGCTACAGCGCGCCGATCGCCTACGCGATCCAAAGCCTGCGCCTGCAGCCCAGTCCCTACGAGGGCCTAACGGTGCTGCACTGGCAGGTCAGCGCGGACGAAGGGCGCCGCACGCTGCCGAGCTTCACGGACGGGTTTGGCAACACCGTCCACACCCATACGACGGACCGTCCCCATTCCGTGGCTGTCATCACGGCGGAAGGTGAAGTCGAAACCAGGCGAGACGATGGGATTGTGCTCGGCGCGGCCGAGCCGCTGCCCCCGGTCTTTTACTTGCGCCAAACGCCTCTCACGGCTCCCGACCCGGCGATCGTGGAATTGGCTCATCGCGCCGACGCGATCGTGGGCATCGCCCGCCTCCATGCCCTGATGCTGGCCGTTCGCGATAGCATGGAGTACCGAATCGGGTCCACCGACAGCCAGACGAACGCCGCCGAGGCATTGGCGCGCGGGGTCGGCGTCTGCCAGGACCATGCCCATCTGTTCATCGCGGCTGCGCGCGCCATCGGAGTGCCGGCGCGTTACGTCGGCGGCTATCTGTGGACAGGCGACGACGACGCGGAGTATGAGGCAAGTCACGCCTGGGCCGAAGCTTATGTCGACGATCTCGGTTGGATAGGCTTCGATCCGGCCAATCGGCTTTGCCCGACCGAAAACTATATTCGGGTCGGCATCGGGCTCGATTATTGGACCGCGGCGCCGGTGCGCGGCATCCGGCGCGGCGTCGCCGAGGAGGCGTTGAGCGTGCGCGTCCAAGTCGGCCTTGGCGGCGCCGAACAGTAGCCAACGATCACGGGGAAAAAAGGATGACCTATTGCGTCGGTCTTTTTCTGCAGGACGGGCTGGTGATGCTGTCGGATACGCGCACCAATGCCGGCGTCGACAATATCGCGGTCTTTTCCAAGATGCATGTCCTTGAGCTTCCGGGCGAACGCGTGCTGACGCTGCTCACCGCCGGCAATCTCGGCATGAGTCAAAGCGTGGTCAGCATGCTCAAGGAAGGGATTCGCGACGGCGACGATAAAATCCAGACGCTCCACACCGTCCCGACGATTTTCCGCGCCGCGCAGCTGGTGGGTGAAGCCGTCCGACGCGTTTATAAGCTGAATGCCCCCTCGCTCGAGGCGCAAAACGTGTCCTTCGACATTTCCATCTTGTTTGGCGGCCAGATCAAAGGCGGCGAACACAAGCTCTACCACATCTATTCCGCCGGCAATTTCATCGAAGCGACCTCGGACACCCCGTTCCTGCAGATCGGCGAGCACAAATACGGGAAGCCCATTCTCGATCGCGCCGCGCGCTTCGATACCGAACTGTATGACGGAGTGAAGCTCGCCTTCGTGTCGATGGATTCGACCATCCGCAGCAATCTTACCGTCGGACTTCCGATCGATCTCCTGGTGTATCGGCGCGACAGCTACAAGATCGAACTCAAGCGCCGCATCACCGACGAGGACGAATATTTTCGCATGATCCGCGAGCGTTGGTCGCAGGCGCTGCGCGAAGCCTATCGCGCGATTCCCCGCCCGGACTGGGCGGTCTAGCGCTTTCGGCTCAATTCGAAAGCCGTTCCGCAAGAAGAACGGGCAGCCGCCCGAAGGCGACTGCCCAGACCTCGGACGATCCCCGCTTGGCCGCGGGAACCGTCCCTAACAGATCGACGGATTAGCGGTGATGACCGCCGCCGCCGCCATGGCCGCCGCCGCCGCCATGTCCGCCGCCGCCACGCATGCCGCCGCCGCCATGACCCATGGCGCGACCGCCGCCGCCATGACCCATGGCATGACCGCCGCCGCCATGACCCATGGCATGACCGCCGCC
>Ga0182024_10025739_pt1 | contig 10366 bp, 8 predicted proteins | sample P32metaG_FD_120480 | JGI IMG/M metagenome (GOLD analysis project Ga0182024, IMG submission 120480) | Permafrost microbial communities from Stordalen Mire, Sweden - P3-2 metaG (Illumina Assembly) | ecosystem: Environmental > Terrestrial > Soil > Wetlands > Permafrost | place: Sweden: Stordalen...
AGCGCGGTAGCGCTGAAATCGCCGAGGATGCGGCGCGCGACGACGAGAAAGAGGATGAGGGTCGCGGTCTGGAAGACGATGAACGCCAGCAGATACGGTAGATGCGCGATCGGCGCGAACAGCATCTGGTAGACCGGCGGGTAATTGAAGAACTGGTACTGGATGCCCTGGCCGACGATCGCTTCCTCGGCGGCGAGATGCGCGGCGTGGTCATAGGCGAGAGCCGGTGTGCCGGCGTCGGCGAGCGCGCCGGCGGCGTAGAAGCTGACGAAATCGGTCGTGTTGGGCTTGTCGAGCGGGACGATCCAGCCATGCGTCCCGGCGACAAGGAAGCTGAAGACGGCAAGCTCGATGACGAGCAGGATGATGGCGTAGGCATGCACGCGCCGGCGGCTGAGCCAGTCGGCGCTGCGCAATCGCGCCACCGCTTGTGCCAATAACGCCCTCATGCGCCGCCGCCTCGCGCCTGGAAGCTATGGACGGCGAGCCTAGAGAGCCGCGCTTAGGAAACCGTTAATCATGATTACGGCGCGGACGGCGAGAGCCGCATCCGATTGGGTTGAATCGCCCGGTCCTTTCGTCATTCCCGCGCAAGCGGGAATCCAGGGCCAACGCTCGTCGTTCGCCCTGGACCCCCGCCTTTGCGGGGGTGACGAGGAAGGGTGTCAATCACGCTTGAACGGATCACGCTCTAGACGCCGGCCGGCGCGAAGCGCTCGTCGTGGCGCGCGACCTGTACCTTGTAGTTCTCCCGGTAGCGGTTGCTGACCTGCTGGTGGACGGCCAGAGCCGAAGCGTCGCGCTCGGCCGCAGGCGGGTCGATCAAATCCCAATGCCCGTGCGTATCCTTGCCGCGCACCAGCATCGCCTTGAGCCGGACGGGCCCGTTCACGCGGACATGCGGCGGCAGGTAGTTGATGCCGATGCCGACGCGGCGATGGGCAGCGTGGTTGGGCGCGGAGCGGTGGATGGCGAATTCGTGGTGCAGCGAGAACTCGCCGGCCTTCAATGCCATCGCCGTGGGCTTCGAGCGGTCGAACTTCTCGACGATCGTCTGGCCGGCGCGGTTGATGCTGTTCTTCAATCCCTTCGCCTCATGGTGCAGCATGCGCGGGGCGCCCCGGTACGACGCCATCTCCATGCACCCGGCCTCCTTGCCGGCGTCGGTCAGCGCGACCCAGGCGCAGACCTGATCGTTCGGCTCCAGCCCGAAAAACGCGCCGTCCTGGTGCCAGGCGGCGAAGGTTGGCGAGTGCGGCTCCTTGATGAAGAAGGTGCTGGTCCAAATGAGGATGTCGGGGCCGATCAGATCCTCGACCGCGTCTAGGACTCGCGGATGGCGAACCAGATCGTTGAACCACGGCGAATGGGCATAGGCATGCGAGCGCCACTTGACGTCGGCGTCGGCGACCGGCGACCCCAACTCGGTTTCCAACCGCTCCAGCCCGGCGAGGCAGGTCGCGACTTCCGCCGGCGTCAGCGCCGGCACCGGATAAAGGAAACCGTTGTAGCGAAACGATTCCACCTGCGCGGGTGTCAGGGCCTTCATCGCGTTCCTCCAAACTCGCCGGCGATTTTTCGCCCGAATGCGGCGGCGCGGCAACGAATTTCCGCAGGGCTGCCCAGCAGGGTTGCGGCGATTGCCAAGACACCCGATCTTTGGGACTTTGGCGAGAGCGCCTAGCGCCACCAGAGAGTTCCGATGCCAGGGTTGCAGCCGGTCCGCGGCACGCAGGACCTATTGCCCGACGCCGCGCGCCGCCACCGCCAGGTCAGCGAGACGGCGCGCCGGCTTGCGGCGCTCTACGGGTTCGACGAGATCGTGACGCCGATCTTCGAGTTCACCGAGGTGTTCGCGCGCCCGATCGGCGAGCACACCGACATCGTCGCCAAGGAAATGTATTCGCTGAAGGATCGCGGCGGCGAGGATCTGAGCCTGCGGCCTGAGAATACCGCCGGGGTGGTGCGCGCAGTGCTGTCGAACGGGCTGACCCAGTCGACGCCGCTCAAATTCTTCTACAGCGGCCCGATGTTCCGCTACGAGCGGCCGCAAAAGGGCCGCTTCCGCCAGTTCCACCAGATCGGCGTCGAGCTTTTGGGCGTGCCGCAGGCCCAGGCCGACATCGAGGTCATCGCGCTGGGACGTCGGATTCTGAAAGAACTTGGCATCGGCGAGCGGGTCGTGCTGGAGCTTAACACGCTGGGCGATCCGGAGAGCCGCGCCGCCTATCGCGACGCGCTCGTCGCCTATTTCTCGTCGCGGCGCGGCGAATTGTCGGAAGACAGCCAGCGCCGGCTCGACACCAACCCGCTGCGCATCCTCGATTCGAAGGACCAGGGCGACATCCGGATCAATACGGACGCGCCGTCCTTCGACAGCTATCTCAGCGACGCCTCGCGCGATTTCTTCGCCGTGGTGCGCGACGGGCTGGAGCGGCTCGGCATCGAACATCGCCTCAATCCGCGTCTGGTGCGCGGCCTCGACTACTACACCCACTCGGTGTTCGAGTTCATCACCACCGATCTCGGCGCCCAGGGCACGGTGCTCGCCGGCGGCCGCTATGACGGGCTGGTCGAGCTGATGGGCGGGCCGCAAATGCCCGGGGTCGGCTGGGCCGGCGGGATCGAGCGGCTGGCGTTGATGATCGCCGACCCGTCGCCGCCGGCGCGCCCGGTGGCGCTGGTGCCGATCGGTGAGCAGGGCGAGGCGCTGGCGCTGACCATCGCCGAGACGCTGCGCGGCAGCGGGTTTCCCGTCGATCTCGGCTATTCCGGAAACGTCAGCCGCCGCATGCGCCGCGCCAACCGGGCCAACGCGCGGGTCGCGCTGCTGATCGGCGACGACGAGTGCGCGAAGAACGTCGTCACCTGGCGCGACCTCGACAGCGGCGAGCAGGCGGAAGTGCCGCTGGTCGCCTCATCGCTGCCCGAGTTGGTCAAGCGTCTCAAGGCGCTGGACGCCTGAAGGGCGGTCATGGACGCAACCCTCGAATCCCGTCTCGACCAGCTCACCCGCCACCACGCGGAGCTTGGCGAAGCCTTGTCCGGGGCCGGGATCTCGGGCACCGATTTCGTCAAATTATCGAAGGAATACAGCGAGCTGTCACCGATCGTCGAGGTCATCGCCGCGTTGCGTCAGGCGCAGTCGGAGATGGAGTCGGCAAGCGAGATGGCCGGCACCGCCGACGACCCCGAAATGAAGGCGCTCGCCGAGGAAGAGATGCAGGCGCTGCGCGAGCGGCTGCCCGAACTCGAAATGCGCGTGCGCATGTCGCTGGTGCCCAAGGACGAGGACGACGAGCGCAACGCGATCCTCGAAGTCCGCGCCGGCACAGGCGGCGAGGAAGCGGCGCTGTTCGCGACCGAGCTTTTCCGGATGTATCAGCGCTACGCCGCGCTGCGGAGTTGGAAGTTCGAGATCATGGACGTGTCGGAAACCGGCCTGGGCGGGTTCAAGGAGGCCAGCGCCTCGATCACCGGGCGCGGCGTTTTCGCCCGGCTCAAGTTCGAATCCGGCGTGCATCGCGTCCAGCGCGTGCCCGAGACCGAGGCGAGCGGGCGCATCCACACCTCGGCGGCGACGGTCGCCGTGCTGCCCGAGGCCGAGGAAGTCGACATCGTCATCGACGACAAGGATTTGCGGATCGACGTCTACCGTTCGAGCGGGCCAGGCGGACAGTCGGTCAACACCACCGACAGTGCGGTGCGGATCACCCATTTGCCGACCGGGCTCGTCGTCATCCAGCAGGACGAGAAATCGCAGCACAAGAACAAGGCGCGGGCGCTGAAAGTGCTGCGCGCCCGGCTCTACGAGGCGCAGCGGCAGGCGCTTGCCGCGACGCGAGCAGCCGACCGCAAGAGCCAGGTCGGCAGCGGCGACCGCTCCGAGCGAGTGCGCACCTATAATTTCCCGCAGGGCCGGGTCACCGACCACCGCATCAACCTGACGCTCTACAAGATCGACAAGGTGCTGTCGGGCGAGGCGCTCGACGAGATCGTCGACGCGCTGACCGCGGCGGATACGGCCGAGCGGCTCGCCGTCGCGGCCGAATAACCCCGGGGAATGACCCCGCCGGAGACGATCGGTTCGACCCTCGGCGCGGTCGCGGCGGCGCTGGCCGGAGCCGGCTTCGACGAGCCGCGCCGGCGCGCGCGCCGGCTGGTCGCCGCGGCGCTTGGGGTTTCGGCCGCCGAAATCTTCGCCAATCTCGACCGCATGATCCCGGCCGCCGATGCCGAGCGCGTCTCCGAGTTGCTGACGCGCGCGATGATGCACGAGCCGCTCAGCCGCATCCTTGGGATGCGCGAGTTCTGGGGCCTCGAATTTATGCTGTCTGCCGACACGCTCGACCCCCGGCCGGAAACCGAGACCGTGGTCGAGGCGGTGCTCGCGCGCCTTGCCAACCGGAACCACGACTACCGGATCCTCGATCTCGGCACCGGCAGCGGCTGCCTGCTGCTGGCGCTGCTGTCCGAACTTCCGGCGGCAAGCGGCATCGGCGTCGATTGCGCGGCGGGCGCCATCGCCACCGCGCAACGCAATGCCGAGCGACTGGGACTGTTGGGACGAACGGGCTTTCGCGTCGGCGACTGGGGGGCAGGGATGGTCGAACGCTTCGATATCGTCGTCGCCAACCCGCCCTATATCACCGCCACCCACATGGCGGCGTTGCCGCCCGAGGTCCGCGATTTCGATCCGCGCCGCGCGCTCGACGGCGGCGCCGATGGGCTTTGCGCCTACCGTGCGATCGCCGCCGATCTGCCGCGCCTGCTGGCGGGCTGCGGCGTCTTCGCCGCCGAGATCGGCCAAGGTCAGGACGAAGCCGTTCGCGGGATTATCGGCGGCTCTGGACTGGTTATCGAAGAAATCGTCGCCGATCTCGCCGGCATTCCGCGTTGCGTCGTCGCGCGGCGCATCGACTGAACCGGGCCCGGGCGAGAAAATGGTTGGAACCTCGCATCCGCCCGCCTAGGATGGCATCGGTCGAACCCCGGAAACGTTGACAGGTTGACGGGTTCGAATGCGCCGCATGAAGGAACGGATCGCAGCACCTAGGGGCAGGTGCCGAGCATGCGGTCGAATGAAGGTCCGATAGGGTCCACCGCTATAAGACAGGTGATATGAGACCACAAAAGCGCTCACGCGGCCGCAATGGGGGCGGTAATCCGTATCACAACAATCAGAACCGGGGCCCGCGCCCGCCGCACCGGTCGCAGACCTTCGACAGCAACGGCCCCAACGTCAAAATCCGCGGCAATGCCTACCAGGTCTACGAGCGCTACCTGGCGCTCGCCCGCGAATCCCAAACCTCGGGCGACCCCATCTCCGCCGAAAACTTCTTCCAGCATGCGGAGCACTACTTTCGGGTGATGAACGCGCAGGGCGAGGGTTTCCAGGGCCAGCGCCCGCAGAATCAGCAGATGGGCGCCGACGGCGACATGGGCAACGGCGAGGGCGACCAGCCGCAAGAACACCACCAGGGCTACGATCGCCAGGGCCAGGACCGTCAGGGCCAGAACCACCAGGGTCAGAACCACCAGGACCACGGCCGTAGTCACGATCATCAGGGCCAGGACTACCAGGACAACGATCAGCAAGGCCATGACCAGCAAGGCCATGACCAGCAAGGCCACGACCAGCAAGGCCACGACCAGCAGCAGGCGCACGACCAGCAGCAGGCGCACGACCAGCAGCAGGCGCAGGTGCAAATCCAGCGTGCGCCGCCGCCACCGCCCCAGCCGATCGAGGACGACGATCAGCTGCCGTCCTTCATCACCGGCAGGCCGGAATAATCTTCGGCCGTCATTTCGGGGCGCAGCGGAGCTGCGAGAATGACATCAACGTAGAGGCTTGAGGCGCGTTTTCCGCCGCACCATATCTTCGTGCGAAGGGCCGTTGGACCTGCCTGATGGGGGGTCGGGATGGCCGGTTCGTCGGAGACAAGTCCAATGGAACTCGAGAAATATACCGAGCGGTCGAAGGGATTCATCCAGGCTGCCCAGAATCTGGCGCTGCGCAGCGGTCACCAGCGGCTCGCGCCGGAACATTTGCTGAAGATACTGCTCGACGACAAGGAAGGCCTTAGCGCCAACCTGATCCGCGCCGCGGGCGGTGACCCGCAAGCCGCGCTTCACGCCGTCGAGACCGAGCTCAATCGCCAGCCCAAGGTCGAAGGCAGCGGCGCCGGCCAGGTCTATATGGGCCCGGAGCTGGCGCGGGTGTTCGACGAGGCCGAGAAGATCGCCGAGAAGGCCGGCGACAGCTTCGTCACGGTCGAGCGCCTGCTGCTGGCGCTGGCGATGGATAAGTCCACACCGGCGGGAAAGGCGCTCGCCGCCGCCGGAGTGACCCCGCAAAATCTCAACGCCGCGATCGAGCAGGTGCGCAAGGGCCGCACCGCCGACAGCGCCTCGGCCGAGGAAAGCTATGACGCGCTGAAGAAATATGCGCGCGACCTGACCGCCGTGGCGCGCGAGGGCAAGCTCGACCCGGTCATCGGCCGCGACGAGGAAATCCGCCGCACGATCCAGGTGCTGTCGCGCCGGACCAAGAACAACCCGGTGCTGATCGGCGAGCCCGGGGTCGGCAAGACCGCGATCGTCGAGGGTTTGGCGCTGCGCATCGTCAACGGCGACGTACCCGAGAGCCTCAAGAACAAGAGCCTGCTGTCGCTCGACCTCGGCGCCCTCGTTGCCGGCGCGAAATATCGCGGCGAGTTCGAGGAACGGCTGAAGGCCGTCCTCGCCGAGATCACCTCGGCGGCCGGAGAAATCATCCTCTTCATCGACGAGCTGCACACCCTGATCGGCGCCGGCAAGGCGGAGGGCGCGATGGACGCGTCCAACATGCTGAAGCCGGCCCTGGCGCGCGGCGAACTGCATTGCGTCGGCGCGACGACGCTCGACGAATACAGGAAGCACATCGAGAAGGATGCGGCGCTGGCGCGGCGCTTCCAGCCCGTCTTCGTCACCGAGCCGTCGGTCGAGGACACGATCTCGATCCTGCGCGGCATTAAGGAAAAGTACGAACTACATCACGGCGTGCGGATCACTGACGCGGCGATCGTCGCCGCCGCGACGCTCTCCAACCGCTACATCACCGACCGCTTCCTGCCCGACAAGGCGATCGATCTGATGGACGAGGCCGCCGCGCGGCTGCGCATGGTTGTCGACTCCAAGCCCGAGGAGATCGACGAGCTCGACCGGCGCATCATGCAGCTGAAGATCGAGCGCGAGGCGCTGAAGAAGGAAAACGACGCCGCCTCGAAGGACCGGCTCCAAAAGCTGGTCAAGGAATTGGAGGAACTGAAGCAGGAATCGGCCGAGCTGACCGCCGCATGGCAGGCCGAGAAGGGCAAGCTCGCCGGCGCGCAGAAATTGAAGGAGCAGCGCGACCAGGCGCGCGCCGAACTCGAGATCGTGCAGCGCCGCGGCGATTGGAGCCGCGCGGGGGAGCTGACCTACGGCGTCATCCCCGACCTCGAGCGCAAGATCGCCGCGGCCGAGGGCCCGAGCAGCGGGCGCATGCTCGAAGAGGCGGTGACGCCCGAGCACATCGCCGGGATCGTGTCGCGCTGGACTGGCATCCCGGTCGACAAGATGCTCGAAGGCGAGCGCGAGAAGCTGCTGACGATGGAGCAGAACCTGCGACGCCGCGTCGTCGGCCAGGAGGAAGCGGTTGTCGCGGTGTCGAACGCGATCCGCCGCGCCCGCGCCGGATTGCAGGATCCCAACCGGCCGATCGGCTCGTTCCTGTTTCTCGGGCCGACCGGCGTCGGCAAGACCGAGTTGACCAAGGCGCTCGCCCAGTTCCTCTTCGACGACGAGAGCGCGATGGTGCGCATCGACATGTCGGAATACATGGAGAAGCACACCGTCTCGCGGCTGATCGGCGCGCCGCCGGGCTATGTCGGCTATGACGAGGGCGGCTCACTGACCGAGGCGGTGCGGCGCCGGCCGTACCAGGTGATCCTCTTCGACGAGGTCGAAAAGGCGCACCCGGATGTTTTCAACGTGCTGCTGCAGGTGCTCGACGACGGCCGCCTCACCGACGGGCAAGGGCGCACGGTCGATTTTCGCAACACGCTTATCGTGCTGACCTCGAACCTCGGCAGCGAGGCGATCGCCAGCCTGCCCGACGATGCCGATGTCGAGCAGGCGCGGCCGGCGGTGATGGAGGCGGTGCGCCACGCTTTCCGGCCGGAATTCCTCAACCGGCTCGACGAGGTGCTGCTGTTCCGCCGCCTGTCGCGCGAGGACATGACCGGGATCGTCGAAATCCAGCTCGGCCGGTTGCGGCATCTGCTGGCCGATCGCAAGATCGTTTTGGAGATCGACGCCAAGGCGAGCGAATGGCTGGCCAATGCCGGGTATGACCCGGTCTACGGCGCGCGGCCGCTGAAACGGGTGATCCAGCGCGAGCTACAGAACGCGCTGGCCCAGCAGATCCTAGAAGGGAAGATCCCCGACGGCGCGACGGTCAAGGTGAGCGCCAGCCCGCTTGGGCTGGTGATCGGCGAAGTGACGCCGATCGTGGCGGCGGCCTAAGCCTCGATGCGGTCAGCAAAAAGGCGCCAGGAAACTGGCGCCTTTTTTGGCGCGCGACAGGCTAGAGTTTGGTCGCGACGGTGTTGAAGGTCGTCGACAGGTTCTTGCCGACATTGGTGATCGTGCTGATGGCCGCCAACGCGATCAGCGCGGCGATCAGGCCGTACTCGATGGCCGTGGCGCCCTTTTCGTCGGCGATCAGTCTCGCGAAGAACCGGAGCAGCATGGGTGGGGTCCCAACTGAAATGCGTTGGCCTTTATAGGATCAGGCGATTAAGGGGCGGTTAAAGTGCGGCAACCTACGCTAGAAAACACTCCGATTTCGCCAATTTGCTCTGGCGACCGATGCGATCCGAGGCTTCGCCCGTCGCCTGCCAGGCTAGAGTTTCGTCGCAACGGTGTTGAAGGTCGTCGACAGATGACTGCCGACAGTCCCCATCACGGAGACCGCCGCAACGGCAATCAGGGCTGCGATCAGGCCGTACTCGATTGCGGTAGCACCCGCCTCGTCCGTGAACAGTTTGCACAACAAATAATACATTGGCGCCTCCGTCGTCCTTCGCGCAGTTTGGGACTGTCAGCTTAATGTAAGGTAAAATTTGCCGGGGTCTTTTGCATGTATCGCGGCAAAGCCGCAAAATTTACCGGCTTTTTGGAATGAAGGGGCAGGGAGCATGGGCGATGCCGGGGGTTTGACGACGACCCGCGCCGGGGTGGGCAGGTCGGTCGCGCGGCGCGAGGATCCTCGGTTTCTGACCGGGCAGGGGCGCTACGGCGACGATTTCAATCTTCCCGGTCAACTCACCGCCTATGTGCTGCGCTCGCCGCATCCTCATGCGGAAATTGTCGCAATCGATACGCGCATGGCTGCCATGGCGCTCGGTGTCGCGGCGGTGCTGACCGGCGCCGACTACCGTGCCGGCGGAAACCGGCCAATGCCGCACGCGCCGGCCTCGACCAGTCCGCCCGACATCACCCTCGCGAACAGCGACGGCTCAGCCTATTTCGCGCCGGGACAGATGCCGCTCGCCGTCGATCGGGTTCGCTTTGTCGGCGAGCCGGTCGCGCTGGTCGTCGCCGGGTCTCTGGCGGAAGCGAAGGACGCTGCCGAGTTGATCGCGGTCGATTACCGGCCGCTACGCGCGGCCACCGCCGCGGCGGTCGCGGCGACGCGGCATGCGCCGCTGCTGTGGCCGGGGCGGGAGACCAACGTCACCGTCGATGCGATGGTTGGCGACGGCGTGGCGACCGATGCCGCCTTTGCCCGCGCCGCTCATGTCGCGCGGCTCGATACGCATGTGCAGCGCGTGACCGGCGTGCCGATGGAACCGCGCGCGGCGCTCGCCGAATACGACCCGGCGAGCGGCCGCTACACGCTCTATGCCGGCGGCGGCGGGGTCGGCAGGCCGCGGCGCGACGTGGCGCAGATGCTCGGCGTCGAGGAAGCCTTCGTGCGCGTCGTGGCCTGCGATGTCGGCGGCAATTTCGGCACGCGCAACAACACCTACCCGGAATTGGCGCTGGTCTGCTGGGCGGCGAAACACACCGGGCGGCCGGTCAAGTATCTGTGCGAGCGCGGCGAGGCGCTGGTCACCGACTTCCAGGGCCGCGACTTGACTACAACCGCCGAGCTGGCGCTCGACGCGGACGGAAATTTCCTCGCGCTGCGCGCCTCGAACCTTAGCAATCTGGGCGCCTATGCAGCGTCCTTCGTGCCCCTGACCAAGGGCACCGAGCTGATGTCGAGCCTGTACCGCATACAAGCGGCCAGGGTTCGGGCGCGCGCGGTGTTCAGCAATACGGTGTCGACCGCCCCTTA
>Ga0182024_10025740_pt1 | contig 10365 bp, 7 predicted proteins | sample P32metaG_FD_120480 | JGI IMG/M metagenome (GOLD analysis project Ga0182024, IMG submission 120480) | Permafrost microbial communities from Stordalen Mire, Sweden - P3-2 metaG (Illumina Assembly) | ecosystem: Environmental > Terrestrial > Soil > Wetlands > Permafrost | place: Sweden: Stordalen...
AAACTCGCCTACGCCGCAGGCAAGTACACGGCGCTCGAAGCGCGGGCAGCGGGCGTTCAGTGGATCTTCGCGCCGGATGCGGACATCAACAACAATCCGGACAATCCCATCATCAACATCCGCTCTTTTGGCGAGGACCCGGCGAGCGTCGCGGTGTATGTGAAAGAGTTCGTGCGCGGCGTCGAAGACAATGGCGCGCTTGCGACGGCAAAACATTTTCCCGGGCACGGCAACGTGGGCGTGGATTCACATATCTCACTACCCACGGTGCCAGGCGACCGGACCGAGCTTGAAGGAACTGAACTCGTTCCCTTCCGCGCGGCAATCGCGGCGGGTGTGAGTTCCATCATGCCGGGCCATCTGGCCGTGCCAGCCTTCGAACCGGACCCGGAGCTTCCCGCCACGCTTTCGCGAAATATCCTGAGCGGCCTGCTGCGCGACGAAATGAAATTCCGGGGCCTGATCATTACCGACGCGCTCGACATGGGAGGCATCACCTCGAACTATCCTCCGGGAGAAGCCGCCGTGCGCTCTGTTGAGGCGGGCACCGACGTGCTGCTCATGTCACCCTCCCCGGATGCGGCGATGACAGGCCTTGAGCAGGCCGTGAAGTCCGGCCGCATCTCCGAGAAACGAATTGACGCCTCAGTGAGAAGGATACTCGCAGCCAAGGCGCGGCTCGGGTTGAATCAGAACCGCACCGTCGATATCGCACGGCTGAACGAGAAATTCGCGCGCCCGGAATATGAAACGGAGGCGCAAACGATCGCCGATCGCGGGGTCACCCTGCTGCGCGATACGCCATGGCTGTTGCCGCTGGACTCGACCAAGCCGCTTCGTGTGTTGCTGGTCGCGCTTTCCTCCGATGCCGATCCGAACCCGGGAGAGACAATCGAACCGGAAATCCGCCCGCGCGTGGACTCGCTCAAGGTGCTGCGTGCGGACACGCTGTACGCCCCGGTCGGCTCGCTGAAGCTCCCGTCCCCTGACTCCTATGATGTGGCAATCGCGGCCCTGTTTGTGCGCGTTGCGGACCGCAAGGGAGACGTTGGCTTTCCGGACGAACAGCTTGCATTCGTCAACCAGTTGATCGCGGGGGGTAAACCGACCGTGGTTGCTTCCTTCGGCAGCCCGTATCTGATCGAGCGCTTCCCGAACGCCAAGACGTGGCTCGCTGAGTTTTCAACAAACGATGTCTCGCAGCGCGCAGCCGCCCGAGCGATTTTCGGTCAGATCACCATCAGCGGAAAGATTCCAGTGACCGTGCCTGGCACCGCCCAGCGCGGTGACGGTATGCGCCTGGCGGCAAATCCGATGACTCTGCAGCCGGCGCCGGAGGCGATGAGCCAGCAGCTGAAGCCCGCATTCGATCTGCTGGACCGGGCAGTCGCAGACGGCGCGTTTCCCGGAGGCGTACTCGCGGTCGCCTTGAACGGTCAATTGGCCGTGCACCCGTTTGGCAAGCTCGAGCGGGATGGCGAGGCCTACGATGTGGACGAAGACTCGATGTACGACGTCGCCTCGCTGACCAAGCCCATCGTCACGACGACCGCAGTGATGATGCTCGTACAGCAAGGCCGGCTCGATCTGAATCGTCCGGTCCAGAACTGGATCCCGGAGTTCGCGGCGGCCGCAAAGTCCGACCCCAACCCGGCATGGCGCGCCCGCGTCACTCTGGGCATGCTGCTGCTCCACGATTCCGGCCTTCCCGATCATCGCGACTTTTACAAGGAGGCGAAAGGGCACGACGCGATTCTGGCTCGCGTCCTGGCTGAACCGTTGGTTCACGAGCCGGGCACGCAAGTGGAATATTCTGACCTGGGGTTCCTTCTCGCGGGCGAGATCGTCGAGCGGCTGACCGGCGAGCCGCTCAACGTCTTTGCAGACCGCGAAATCTTCAGCACGCTCGGCATGGACCGGTCCATGTTCAATCCGCCGCGAAAGCTTCGCGAAGACATTGCTCCCACGGAGATGGACTCGACCTTTCGCAAGAGGCTCATCTGGGGCGAAGTCCACGACGAAAACGCCTGGGCCATGGGCGGAGTTGCGGGGAACGCCGGACTGTTTTCAACTGCTGGGGACATCGCTGCGTATGCCCAGATGATTCTCAATGGCGGGATCTACGGCCACGAGCGCATGCTCGCCTACTCTACGATTCGGCGGTTTACCGCTCGCCAGAACATTGGCGGATCGGCACGCACGCTTGGCTGGGATGTGCCCGAGGAACCCTCCTCGTCGGGTCGCTATTTTTCACCCGCAAGTTTCGGGCACACGGGCTTTACAGGCACATCCTTATGGATTGATCCGGACCGGAAGCTGTTTGTCGTCCTGCTGACAAATCGCGTGAATCCCACGCGGGCCAACGAGAAGATCCGGCAAGTCCGCCCGGCATTGCACGACGCAATCTTCCAGGCCCTGGGACTGGCCTCCGGCCAGGCCGCCGCCCGATAACTTCCTCGGCACAATCCCTTCCGGAATCCCGCGAGGATCCGCCAGGATGGCTTCGCTGCCGCTATAATTCTTTAGGGTCTGGGACGCTCCTTGAAAGCAGCCAGGACAGAGCAACGGAACGCGCGTTCGCGCGAGCTTGACCGGAGATCGACTCTCGATATTTTGCGCGTGATCAACCGGGAAGATTCAACCGTCGCAGAAAGCGTACGCCAGGAGTTGCCGCACATCGCGCGCGCAGTGGACGCAATCGCGAGGTCCCTGGAGCATGGCGGAAAGCTTTTCTACATTGGCGCGGGAACCAGCGGCCGGCTCGGTGTTCTGGACGCGGCCGAATGTCCGCCAACGTTTGGGACGCCCGCGAGAATGGTTCGGGCGATCATCGCTGGTGGGGACCGGGCACTCAGGCACCCGATTGAAGGCGCCGAGGATTCCGCTGCGGACGGCGCACGTGATTTGCGGCGCGCGGGCTTGTCAGGTCGCGACATTGTTGTGGGAATCGCTGCAAGCGGTTCGACGGCTTACGTGCTAGGCGCACTCGCCTTTGCGCGGCGCAGAGGCGCAGTTACCATCGGGGTGACTTCCAATCCCCGCTCGCCCGTAGCGCGGAAGGTGCGCATCTCGATCGCGCCCGATACCGGGCCGGAAGCGGTTGCCGGTTCCACGCGGATGAAGGCTGGGACAGCGCAGAAGATGGTCCTAAATATGCTTTCGACTGCTGCGATGGTGCGGATGGGAAGAATCTACGGTAACTGGATGGTTCATGTGGCGCTGACAAATCAGAAGTTGCGGCGGCGCGGCGCGCGGATCCTGGAAGAGGCGGCCGGCGTGAGCCTGTCCACCGCCCAACACGCCCTGCGTCAAGCTGGCCACAATCTGCCAACGGCGCTAGTGATGCTCAAGACCGGATTGAGCGTCCGCGAGGCGCGGCAACGACTCACGGCAGCGGGCGGCCGGGTGCCGCGAGTGCTTGAAACTGCAAAGAAACATCCAACTAACCTTAGGGGCCGGAAATAGATCATGGACCGATTCAAGATTCACGGCGGGCGCAAGCTTGAGGGAGAAGTCAGAATCAGCGGAGCGAAAAACGCCGCGCTGCCAGCTATGGCGGCGTCGCTGCTGACGGCCGAACCCGTTCACCTCAAAAACATTCCCCACGTACGCGACATCATCACGATGGCAAAACTGCTCGCGCACATGCGATGCAAGGTGGAAAGCCCGGACATCCCGCCGAGCGAATTCGTCATTCGCGCCGAGAGCGTCTCGCACGCTGAAGCGCCGTACGAACTGGTAAAGACGATGCGCGCCTCTGTGCTGACCCTGGGCCCGCTGGTCGCGCGATTCGGCTATGCCCGCGTTTCCCTTCCCGGCGGGTGCTCGATCGGCGCTCGTCCGATTGACATGCACATCCAGGCCCTTGAAAAGCTCGGAGCGACGATTTCGGTCGATCATGGCTACGTCGAGGCGCGGGCAACGCGCCTGCACGGTGCCGTGTTCCGGTTTCCAAAGATCACCGTCACGGGGACCGAGAATATCCTGACCGCGGCGGTTCTGGCAGAGGGCGAAACCGTCCTTGAAAATTGCGCGCTCGAGCCCGAGATTCCCGATCTCGCCGCTCTGCTGGTCAAAATGGGAGCCCAGATCGAGGGCGCCGGGACGCCAACGATTCGCGTCGAGGGCGTCGAGAGACTTCACGGCGCAACGCATACCATCATTCCCGACCGGATCGAAGCGGGCACATTCCTGGTGGCTGGGGCCATCACCGGCGGCGAGTTGCTGCTGAAGCATTGCGAGCCCCAGCACATGACCGCCATCATCAACAAGCTCAAGGAGTGCGGAGTCGAAATCAAGTGCGAGGGAAAAAGCGGGCTTCGGGTCCGCGCCGCGAAAAGGCTCGTGGCAACGGACGTGGATACCGAGGAATATCCCGGCTTTGCAACCGATATGCAGGCGCAGTTCATGGCGCTCGCGACGCAAGCCCACGGTGTCTCTCACATCCGCGAGACCATTTTCGAGAATCGCTACCTACACGCAAGCGAGATGGTGCGCATGGGCGCGAACATCTCGATTGACGGAAACACGGCGGTGGTTACCGGGCCGGCACAACTCAGCGGCGCGCCCGTTACGGCGTCGGACCTGCGCGCGAGCGCCGGACTGGTGCTCGCGGCGCTGGTGGCGAACAACACCACCTGGATCGATCGCGTGTACCACATCGATCGCGGCTACGAACAGATCGAGCTGAAACTTACGTCGCTCGGCGCGAGCATCGAGCGCATCACACAACCGTCCTAAGCGGTCGGTTCCTGCCAGCGACACCTGCCCGGTGGGCACAAAAAAAAGGAGGCGATCACTCGCCCCCTTTTTTCAAATCATCGTGAGTCGAGGTCAGTCTTGCCCGACCGAGGACTCAAGCGAACCGCTAGCCCGCCGCTTCGGTCTTGGGCTGCTTGTCGCGCTGGTCGCGCAATACCGCCTTGCGGCTCAGCCGGACCTTGTTGCCCTCGATCGCCAGCACCTTCACCAGCACCTGGTCGCCCTCCTTCAGCTCGTCGCGAACGGCGCGGATGCGCGCTTCTGCGATTTCACTGATATGCAGCAGGCCATCGGTGCCCGGGAATATTTCGACGAATGCACCGAACTCGGCGATGCGCACCACCGTGCCGAGATAGGTCTTGCCGATTTCGGCAGAGGCGGTGATATCGCGGATCATCTTGAGGGCGGATTCGGCAGCAGTACCGTTGCTCGCAAACACATGAACCTTGCCATCATCCATCACGTCGATCTTCACACCAGTAGCCTCGACGATCGAGCGGATCTTCTTACCGCCCGGCCCGATGAGGTCGCGAATCTTGTCGGTGGGAATGGTGAGCATGTGCAGGTGGGGCGCATAGGCTGAGATTTCTGGCCTTGCATTCGATATGGTCTTCTCCATGATGTCCAGAATCTCAAGACGCGCTTTCCGCGCCTGAGCCAACGCCTCCCGCATCATGGCAACGCTGACGCCTGCTACCTTGATGTCCATCTGCAACGCCGTAATTCCGTGCCTGGTCCCGGCGACCTTGAAATCCATGTCCCCGTAGTGGTCCTCGGCGCCGGCGATGTCGGTGAGGATGGCGTACTTGTCGCCCTCCACAACCAGACCCATGGCAATTCCAGCGCAGGGAGCCTTCAAGGGCACGCCCGCGTCCATCATTGCAAGCGATCCGCCGCAAACCGTCGCCATGGACGATGAACCGTTCGATTCAAGGATGTCGGAAACCACGCGCATGGCGTACGGGAAATCGGCTTCCGACGGCAGCAGGTTGCCGAGCGCTCGCTCGGCCAGTGCGCCGTGGCCGATTTCGCGCCGGCCGGCCCCGCGCAGGAACTTCACCTCACCCACCGAAAAAGGGGGGAAGTTGTAGTGCAGCATGAATCGCTTGAAGACGTCCTGCTCAAACAGCAGATCGAGCCGCTGCTTGTCTTCCTTGGTGCCGAGTGTGGTGGTCGCCAGCGCCTGCGTTTCGCCACGGGTGAACAGAGCCGAACCATGCGCCCTGGGCAGCACTCCCACTTCGCAGGTTATCTCGCGGACCTGGTCGAACGCGCGGCCATCCGGGCGCCGGCGGCGAACCAGCATGTCGTCCCGGAAGATACGCTCGCGAAGCCGCTCAAACGCACGATAAGCCAGTTTGCGCTTGTCTTCGTCCTCTTCGCTTATGGCGCCAAGGATCTCGCCCTTGATCTCATCCACCAGGCCATAGCTTTCCAGTTTCGGGTGCTTCTGGGTGTCGAGCGCGTCGCGCAAACGATCGCCGAATTTCTGGGTGGTCTCCTTGTAGAGCGCTTCGTCAAACGCGGGGGGCTTGACCGTGACCTTCGTGGGGTTCACGCGCTTGCCCAAATCACGAATTGCCGCGACGATCTTGCGAATTTCCGCGTGGCCGAATTCCAGCGCGTCGGCGACGGTTTCCTCGGAAACCTCAAGGGCGCCTGATTCAACCATCACGATTGCGTCCGCCGAGCCCGCGATAATGATGTTCATCTGGCTGGTTTTCTGTTCCGCGATCGTCGGATTCACCACGAGCCTGCCTTCAAGCATTCCCACGCGGACGCAAGCGATCGGGTTGTTAAACGGAATCTTGGAAATATAGAGTGCCGCGGAAGCTGCGGTGACCGCCACGACGTCAGGGTCATTTTCGCTGTCGGCGGACAGCACCATGGCGATGATCTGCGTCTCGGTCGCCCAGCCTTCCGGAAACAGCGGACGCAGCGGCCGGTCGGTCAGGCGCGAAGTCAGAATTTCGCGCTCCGAGGGACGTCCTTCACGCTTGAAAAATCCGCCAGGGATCTTTCCGGCAGCGTAGGTGTACTCACGGTAATCGACCGTGAGGGGAAGAAAATCCTTTTCAGTCACCTTGTTGTCCATGCAGGCGGTGGCCAACACAACGGAATCACCATAGCGCGCCACTATTGCGCCGTGGGCCTGACGGGCCATCTTGCCGGTCTCGAGCGTCAACTTGCGTCCGCCAAGATCCAAACTCACTTGTTCAAACATCCAGCACATCCTTCTGTCCCGGTTCACCGGGAACGGTCATCAGATCCGAGAGCCATACTCTCGGGAAATGTCTTGAAGAGGGCAAAGTGCATACCACGGGGCGCCAGAGGGCAACAGGTTTAGCTGCCAAATGACCTCGCGCACCGCGCCGCTTGCGGCCTTGCGGCCTTGCGGCTGCCCGATCGATCACGTATTTGAGGTGGAGGAAGATGCGGCCGGAGGTGCCGCTCGGGGCTTCCGCGCTACTTGCGCAAGTTAAGTCGTGCAACAATCTCGCGATACCGATCCGGGTCGCGCCGATTCAGATAGTCCAGCAGCCGGCGACGCTTGTTGACCATCATGATCAACCCGCGGCGCGAAGCGTAATCCTTTGCGTGGGACTGGAGATGCGTGGTGAGGTAGTTGATGCGCTCGCTCAACAGCGCGATTTGCACTTCGGGCGATCCGGTGTCCTTCGTATGAACTCTGTACTGCTCGATTACACCGGCTTTAGCTTCCATCAACTGGTCCTCTCTCTGAAACGTCGTGCCCCTGCTCTATGTTCTTCGCCTCTTCAACTCGAAAATGCTAGCACAGAGCCACTGGCCCGCAAAGGGATTTTACCGCCGCTCCCGGCGTACCCGGCCGCGCTATCTCCCGTTGCGAACCAGCGACAGGAATTCATCGCGCGTCTGCTTGTTGTCGCGGAACACACCCAGCATTGCGCTGGTGACTGCCTCGGAGTGCTGCTTTTCCACTCCGCGCATCACCATGCACAGATGCCGCGCTTCAACGATGACGCCCACACCCTGCGGTTTGAGCTGGTCCTCGATGGTCTGCGCAATCTGGCTCGTCAGCCGCTCCTGAATCTGCAGCCGCCGCGCGTACATGTTTACCAGCCGCGCGATCTTGCTCAAGCCAACTACCTTCTTGTTCGGGATGTAGGCCACGTGGCATTTACCGAAAAACGGCAGCAAGTGATGCTCGCAGAGGCTGTAGACCTCGATGTCCTTCACGACCACCATCTCGTCGTAGCACACGCTGAACATCGCCCCGTTCAGCAGCTTCACCGGATCCTGAGCGTAGCCGCTGGTCAGGTAACGGACGGCCTTTTCAAACCGCTCAGGAGTGCGCCTGAGCCCTTCGCGATTGGGGTCCTCACCCAGGTGGATGAGCATCTGGCGGACCAGTTCGGCAATGCCGGCTGAGCCTGTGGCCTCTCGGACCGCGATATCTGTTGTCTCACTCATGGTCGTCTTGTTCCTCATGGCTTATGTAGTTCCCGTCCGCCAATTTCCCCGTCGAATTCAAAGCTGTTGTTCGAGGTTTCCTCGAGTCGCACGCGTTCAAGATGCGCCCGCGGAAATCCTTTCAGGCGTCGATAGATTTCCCGGCAGATATTCTCGGCTGTCGGCACTTTTTCTCTGAACTCGGAAACTTCCTGGTTCAGATATTTGTGGTCGAAGGCGTGCACGACCTCGCGCTCAACAAACGGATCGAGATCGCCGAGATTGGCAACCATGCCCGTCGCCGGATCGACAGCGCCGAAAACGGTCACTTCCAGCGAGTAGTTGTGCCCGTGGCCGTAGGGATTGCTGCACTTCCCGTAGATCCGCTGGTTTTGGTCCTCGGTGAAGTTTGGCCTGTACAGCCGATGCGAAGCCGCAAAGCGATAACGCCGGGTGAGGGAGACCTTGAGCGCCTGGCTCACTCGCCGTCCCCGCTTGATTGGGCCGTGCAGTCGGCATAAAGATCGGGCGATTCCCAGAGCCGCACGCGATCGAGTTTCCCCTTGGCGATCTTCGGTTCCAGCAGCCGCCAGATCACCTGCGCAATGTTCTCGCACGTGGGAATCTGCCCGGCAAGCTCCGGCACCTCGTAATTCAGATGGCGGTGATCCATACGCTCGCCGACCTCGCGCTGCAGGATCTCCTTGAGCTCCTTCAAATCAAGAACCATTCCCGTTTCCGGGTCGGGTTCGCCTGCGACCGTCACTTCCAGTACGTAGTTGTGACCGTGCCCATGCGGATTATTGCACTTGCCGAAGACGCGGCGATTTTCCTCCGCCGAGAAATTCGGATTGTGGTAGAAGTGCGCCGCGGAAAACTCGATTTTGCGCGTGACTCGAATCATGGCGTTTTCGCAGCGTATTCCCTGCCCTTCCAAACGACCTTCCCTCGGGTGCTTTTCCACCATGACTGAAGCAGCGCCGCGCTGTAGAGCGCTGAACCCGGCACGTAATATTGGATGTAGGACGTCGGATAGAGATTCCGGTACAGCACCGCAGCATAGGCCACATGCCTGGCGAGCAGAACGCCCGAAAACACGCAGGCAGCCGCCGCAAGCAGCGAAGTCCCCACACCCGCAAAGTGAAGCAGCGCGACAATCAACAGTCCCGCTTCTGCAATCGGAAGAACGTCGACCAATTCGAAAAAAAGCGATCTGGAATATCCACCCATCAGCGGATACAGGTTCTTGGTCCAGCCTTGCCACATGGCCGGGAACGACGGATACATCCGCGTGCGCACCACACCGATCGGAGCCGTGAAATACATTCCGTAACCCTTCTGCTTTACCAGCTTCGCGAGCGCCACATCCTCCAGTATTTCGCCGGCGACGGCCCTGTGGCCTCCGACTGCGTCGTACGCATCCCGAAGCAGGAGGAGAAACTGGCCGTTGGCGGCGGCATCGGGCTGCCTTGGATCGTTGATGCGCGCAAACGAAAACTTCCCGGCCAGCCTGCAATAGACGAACGGGACCAGTGCGCGCTCCCACCAGGTATCCATTTCCTGTTCCGGGGAATAGGAAACCAAGACCGCATCGTGATCGACGGCATCGGCAAGCGCCCGGCGCGCCGCGCCCGGGTAGTGGTAGGTATCGGCATCGGTGAACAGCAGCCAGTCGCCGTGCGCCGCAGCAGCGCCAATCGAGGCCGCGTGGTTCTTGCCGACCCACCCGGCCGGTAGCGGACCCGCCTCGAGCACCCTGAGCTTGGGGATCTGTTTTGCGAGGTCGGCAAGTGCCGCGCCGGTGCCATCGGTCGATTGATCGTTGACGACAATGACCTCCCCGACCTCGAGTGCGAGCGCCACGGAATGGACCGCGCGAGCGATCGAGGCTTCTTCGTTTCTGGCAGGAATGATGGCGGAAACCAAGGTTTTTACAATCCCATCCACGGGGGCTGCTAAACTGTGCGTTCTCTCGTCGGCGATGTTTCTATTATAGGGCGCTTGGATGGCGGATTGAAACGGAAACTGAAAACTGGCCTGGTTCTGGCTTTCATCGCGGGACTTCTCGTGCTGTTTGCGCGTCCGGATTACCGGCAGGGCGAACCGAGCCTGCGGGGCCGCGCGCCAAAGGATTTCCCACTCACGCTGGACGGGAAGCCAGCGCATCTTTCT
>Ga0182024_10025741_pt1 | contig 10365 bp, 17 predicted proteins | sample P32metaG_FD_120480 | JGI IMG/M metagenome (GOLD analysis project Ga0182024, IMG submission 120480) | Permafrost microbial communities from Stordalen Mire, Sweden - P3-2 metaG (Illumina Assembly) | ecosystem: Environmental > Terrestrial > Soil > Wetlands > Permafrost | place: Sweden: Stordalen...
CACAATTTGAGCGGGGCCAAGGTTGGCACCCTCGAACTGGCTGATGAAATCTTTGGCGCGGTCAACGAGGACTTGCTGTGGGAAGCGGTGAAGCACTACCGCGCCGCGCAACGCGCCGGTACTCACGCCACGAAGAACAAGAAACTGGTCTCGGGCGCGGGTAAGAAGCTGTGGAAGCAAAAGGGCACCGGACGCGCCCGTGTCGGCTCGATCCGTTCGCCACTGTGGCGGCATGGGGGCACCGTCCATGGTCCGCAGCCACGGTCCTATGACTACACGTTTCCACGCAAAAAATTGCTGGGGGCATTGCGTTCCGCGCTAGCTTCGAAGTTTGCCGACGGAAAACTCATCATCGTCAATACCTTCGAGATGAAAGAGCCCAAGACCAAGCAGTTTCGCGAGGCGCTCGACAAGTTAAAGGTGGACAAAACGGTCCTGCTGGTGGAAGTGCCCAAGCGCGAGAACCGCAATCTCGACTTGAGTACGCGAAACTTGGCAGGCGTGGAATTGGTCAATGGCAACGAGGTGCATCCGTATCATCTGCTGCGCTATGACCGGGCGATCTTTTCGCAGCCCGCCATTGAAAAGCTGCAGATTTCGCTGAAGAGTTCGGTCTCTAAGCGGCAGCATAAGAAGGACGAAGGCGAAGGCGACAAACCGAAAAAGTCGACTGCCTCGCCGCGGCGGCGGACGCGGCATGAAAAAGCGGCGGAGGTGGCCTGATGAAATCCGCATATCAAATTCTTCATCGTCCAGTGATCACGGAAAAGGGTCTAGCCATCAAGGAGAACCAGAACACGCTGGTCTTCCAGGTGGCGACTGCGGCGACCAAGACCGAGATCAAGCAGGCCGTGCAAAGCATTTTCAAGGTGAAGGTGCACTCCGTACGCACCGCGACTTTCCCGGGGAAAGAACGGCGGCGCGGAAAGTTCGCCGGCTATCGTCCGGATTGGAAGAAGGCGTTTGTTCGCTTGAAGAGCGGCGAAAAAATGCCGGAGTACGCACAGAATCTGTAGAAACCGCTATCAGCCGTCAGCCTACAGTGCAAGCATGACGGATTGAAGTAGCTGATGGCTGACCGCTGAAAGCTTTTATGCCAATCAAGACCTATAGACCGACGACCCAAACGCTGCGCTATCGCACCACGATAGTCAACGACGACATCACGAGCACCAAGCCGCACAAGCCGCTGCTCGAGCCGAAAACGCGCACCGGTGGACGCCGTAACAGTGGCGATACCACCATGCGTTTCATTGGTGGCGGCCACAAGCGCAAGCTTCGCCTTATTGACTTCAAGCGCGACAAGACCGGTATTCCGTGTACGGTGGCTACGATCGAATACGATCCCAATCGCTCGGCCCGCATCGCGCTGTTGCATTACGCGGATGGCGAGAAGCGTTACATTGTGCAGCCGGATGGTCTGAAGGTTGGACAGAAACTGTTGAGTGGTCCCGAGGCGGACATCCTGGTGGGCAATGCACTTCCGTTGAAGAACATTCCTCCTGGCACGACGATCCACAATATTGAACTGAAGCCGGGCAAGGGCGCGCAGATGGTGCGCTCGGCTGGCGGCTCGGCGCAGCTGGTTGCGAAAGAAGGCGACTACGCGCTGGTAAAGCTGCCTTCCGGTGAGATTCGCAAGGTGGCGCAGGATTGCATGGCGACCATCGGGCAGGTGGGGAACGCCGATCATGAGAATGTCACGATCGGCAAGGCTGGCCGTTCCCGGTGGCTGGGAAAGCGGCCCCACAATCGTGGTGTCTCGATGAACCCGGTGGACCATCCGCACGGTGGTGGTGAAGGCAAGACTTCGGGTGGCCGTCATCCGGTGACTCCGTGGGGTCAGCCGACACGCGGCTACAAGACTCGCAATAACAAGCGCACGGACGCGTTTATCGTGAACCGTCGCGGCAAGAAATAGGAAAATTTTATGGCACGTTCAACGAAAAAAGGCCCGTTCGTCGATGGACACCTGCAAACCCGGGTGGAAGCCATGAACGCGCGCAATGAGAAGAAAGTGCTGCGCACCTGGTCGCGGCGCTCGACCGTCATCCCGGAGATGGTGGGTCACACCATCGCTGTACACAACGGCAAGAAGTTTATTCCGGTGTATGTCACCGAAAACATGGTCGGCCACAAGCTGGGCGAATTCAGTTTTACCCGCCAGTTCAAGGGACACTCGATGAGGGCGGCAACGGAAACAGCAGCCAAGCCGGCAGGAGTGCCTGGCGGCCCGGGAGCGCCAACTCCGGCAGCATCACCGGCAGCGCCAGCGCCGAAAGCGTAAGGGAACACAAACATGGAATTTCGAGCTGAAGCCCGTTACATGCGCGTCTCGCCACAGAAGGCCCGGCTGGTGCTGGATCTGATCAAGGGTCGCCGTGTCGAAGATGCGCTGAACACTTTGGTGTTTACCAAGAAGCGGGTCGCAGCCACCGTTGAAAAACTGCTGCGATCAGCGCTGGAGAATGCCAACTATTTGAGCGCGGAAAAGAACCTCGACGTCGACGTGGACAGCCTGTATGTGAAGAGTGCCGTCGCCAACGATGGGCCGCGCATGAAGCGAATTCGTCCCGCACCGATGGGACGGGCTTTCCGCTATGTACGGCGTATTTCACACATTCAGATTGCGCTGGCGGAACGTGGCAAGAATGGTGAAGCGCTGGCTACGGTGGTCGGCGAAGAAGGGGTGAGAGCCCAGACTTCGGGAAAGGCGAAAGCCAGAGCGAAGAAGAAACCAAAAGGCCCCGCTGGTAAGAGCAAGCAGGAAGCGAAGCAGAAGAACAAGAAGAAGTTTGCCGGAACACATAAGTAGTTGTCGGTCGACGTCAGATTTTTAGAAGGATTTTTTTAGGAGCATCAATTTAGGAGCAACATGGGACAAAAAGTCCATCCTTACGGTTTTCGCCTCGGCTACACCAAGCCGTGGAAGTCGCGTTGGTTTGTCGAGAAGGATTACGACAAGCTGCTCCTGGAAGACATCAAGCTGAAAGCTGAGCTGAAGGACAAGCTCAAGTCAGCGGGCGTCAGCTCGATTGAGATCGAGCGTCCCGGCAACAAGCTGCGCGTCATCATCAAGACGGCGCGTCCCGGCATCATTATTGGGCGCAAGGGCGCGGAAATCGACAAGCTTAAGCTGGAAGTGCAGAAGCGCACCGGGCGGGAAGTTTTCGTCGATATCCAGGAAGTACACAAGCCCGAGCTGGATGCGCAACTGGTTTCGGAATCGATTGCGCTGCAGCTCGAAAAGCGTGTCGGCTTCCGGCGCGCCATGCGCAAGTCGGTGGATTCGGCGCTGCGCTTCGGATGCAAAGGAATCAAGGTGCGGGTCAGTGGCCGCTTGAACGGAAATGAAATCGCCCGTTCCGAATGGTATCTGCAGGGCCGGTTGCCGTTGCACACTCTGCGCGCGGACATCGACTACGGCTTCACCGAGGCCCGTACGACTTACGGCGTGATCGGAGTGAAGTGCTGGATTTATCGCGGCGAAATTCTGCCAGCCAAGAAACGCGAACCGCAGCAAGTGGGCGCGTTCTAGAAAGCGGTTGTAGAGACGTAGCTTGCTACGTCTCCCGGACGCGAGCAAAAAAATGTTGCAAGCGAAGACGTTGCAAGCAACGTCTCTACAGAGAGAATTGACTTATGTTGATGCCAAAGAAAGTGAAGTACCGCAAGCAGCAACGCGGCCGCATGTGCGGCAAGGCCTGGCGTGGCAGCGAGCTGGCTTTCGGAGACTATGGATTGAAGGTGCTCGAGCCGGGTTGGATCACCGACCGGCAGATTGAGGCCAGCCGTGTGGCGATGACGCGCTTTGTGAAACGCGGCGGTAAGATCTGGATCCGCCTGTTTCCTGACAAGCCGGTGACCAAGAAGCCTGCCGAAACCCGTATGGGTAAAGGCAAGGGAGCGCCAGACCATTGGGTTTGCGTTGTTCGTCCGGGCAAGATTTTGTTTGAGATGGAAGGCGTGACAGTGGCGGATGCCACTGAGGCGATGCGCCTGGCGTCCCATAAATTGCCGCTGCGCACCCGGTTCGTGAAGCGCGAATCCGCAGCGCATTAAGATCGGCGCATTAAAGCGTCTAATTGAGAACTCGATTTTGGAACTGAGAACTGACTTATGAAACCGGAAAAAGTCCGCAACCTGACCGACGAGGAACTTCGCCACCAGGAGGGTGATCTCAGCGGTCAACTCTTCAAACTGAAGTTCCAGCTGAATATGGGACAGACTGAAAGCTTGAAGAAGATGCGCGGCCTGCGCAAGGACATCGCGCGCGTGCAGACCATCGCTCGCGAGCGTGAAATTGCCGCCGTCAAGACGGAGAAGAAGTAATGCCCAAGACAAACGCACAGCAGGCCCCGGCGGCCGCGGGACGGCGCAAGGAAGTGGTTGGCGAAGTCGTCTCCAACCGCATGAAGAAGACCATTGTGGTCGAAGTGGTGCGCAAGAAGTCGCATGCCTTCTACGGACGCGTGGTCTCGAAGGCTAAGAAGTTTTATGCCCACGATGAGAAGAACGAGGCCCATGTCGGCGATGTCGTGCGCCTGGAAGAGTCGCGGCCGCTGTCCAAGCTGAAGCGCTGGCGCTTGAAGGAAATCGTGCGCAAGACCGCGTTGGTGCCGGAGCACGCCGCCGGGGAAGTGAAGTAGCGCGAAGAGCCGCTGACACCGAGGAGATTGATTATGGCTTTAATGATGAGAAGCTGGCTCGAAGTTGCCGACAACTCCGGCGCGCGCAAGCTGCAGATGATTCTGCCGCTGGGCGGTTCGACCGGATTGCGGGCTGGTCTAGGGGATGTGATCACCGCCAGCGTGAAAGAGGCTTCACCGGACGGGCAGGTCAAGAAGGGGACGGTCGTGAAAGCGGTCATCGTGCGCACCCGCAAGGAATATCGCCGGCGCGACGGCACGTACATCCGCTTCGACCAGAATGCCGCAGTCCTGATCAATGAAGCTGGTGAGCCAGTGGGAACGCGCGTCTTTGGGCCCGTGGCCCGCGAGCTCCGTGAAAAGAAGTTTTTGAAGATTGTGTCTCTGGCGCCAGAAGTAATTTAGCGGGATATTTTAGTGCGATAACGGGAACTGAGAATTGAAATGAAGACAGTCAGCAGAGCACATACGCGAGTCGATATCAAGCGCAACGACACGGTCAAAGTCATCACCGGCCGTGACAAGGGCAAGGAAGGCCGCGTTCTGCGCGTGTTTCCGGGTGACAGCAAGCTCCTGGTCGAGCACGTCATGATCGTGAAGAAGCACGTGCGCCCCAATCCGCAGCGGAACGTGAAGGGCGGAATTGCCGAGCAGGAAAGCCGCATCGCGATTTCGAACGTGCAGATCGTCTGCCCGACGTGCGGCCCGGTGCGTATCGGTCACGAAGTCCGCGGCGACCGAAAAGCGCGGGTTTGCAAGAAGTGCGGAACGACATTGGATAAGTAGCTGACAGCTTTCAGCTATCAGTGCGCAGCCAGGAATTTGAAGAGGCTTACGAAACGGGACAACGATTTTTCGCTGAAGGCTGAGAGCTGACAGCTCTCCCGAGACCGTGAGAGAAAGTAACTGAGTCATGGCGAAAGAAAAAGAAAAAAGAGAGAAGCAAGGCGAGAAGCAGGAATCGAAGGCGCCTGCAGTCGCGCGTCACAGCGCCAAAGAGACGCCGCGGCTGAAGGAACGATTTCACAAGGAAGTCGCTCCCGCCCTGATGAAGGAATTTGATTTCAAGAACCCGATGGCGGTGCCGCGTCTGCACAAGATCGTAATTAACATGGGCATGGGCGATGCCACCCAGAACGCCAAACTCATGGACCCGGCGGTGAATGAACTGGGCCAGATTACAGGGCAGAAGCCAGTGGTGACGCGGGCGAAGAAATCCATCGCCGCCTTCAAGGTACGTGAGGGCATGCCGATTGGCGCCATGGTCACATTGCGCGGCGACCGCATGTACGAATTTTATGACCGGCTGGTCAGTGTGGTGCTGGCCCGTGTGCGGGACTTCCGTGGAGTGTCGACGAAGTCGTTCGATGGCCGCGGGAATTACACTCTCGGACTGCACGACCAGTTGATCTTCCCGGAGATTGACTACGCCAAGATCGACAAGCAGAAGGGCATGAACGTCACCATCGTGACAACCGCGCGCACCGATGATCAGGGGCGGGCCTTGTTGAAGCATTTGGGGATGCCGTTCCGGGCGTAAGGTCTTCGTGGTTCAAGAACAAGAACGTTCGTTGGACAAAGGATTAAATGGCCACTACAGCAAAACGAGTTAAAGACGCAAGAAAGCCCAAGTTTTCCTCGCGCAAGCACAACCGCTGCCAGGTTTGCGGACGTCCGCGCGCGTTTCTGCGCAAGTTCGGTCTTTGCCGCCTGTGTTTCCGCAGCTTGGCATTGCGTGGAGAGATTCCTGGGGTTTCGAAGTCGTCCTGGTAGTTCGGAAAGCGCATGGCCTTGGCCGTGCCGCAACGATCGTCAATTGAGGGCCTAAGCCCGAAGTTAGGCGGAACACGTCGTCGCAGGTTCTTCGGTCCACGGCAAGCCGGACCGAAGCAAACGGGCGACTGAGGAGAAGCAAGCGATGAGGTTGACCGATCCGGTCGCAGACATGCTGACGCGCATTCGTAACGCAATCAATGCGCGGCACCAGAAAGTGGATATTCCCGCTTCCAAGCTGAAGCTGGAGATTGCCCGCATCCTGAAGGAAGAGGGCTACATCTCTAATTTCAAGGCCACGGAAGAGGAAAGCCATAAAGTCCTGCGCGTTTACTTGAAATACGGCAACAACAACGAGGCCGTGATTTCGAACGTAGCGCGCGTTTCCCGGCCAGGTTGCCGGGTCTATGTGCGGCGCACTGAGATTCCGCGCGTGCTCGGAGGTCTGGGCATCAACATCCTGACCACGCCCCGCGGCGTGATGACGGGACGCCAGGCCCGCAAGCAAGGTCTGGGCGGCGAAGTCCTCTGCGAAGTTTGGTAGGGAATCAGCTGTCAGCCTTCAGCTCTCAGCTTATGCGGCTGGCTTGGGGGAAGTTTACAGAGATCTAAGAAGCTGAAAGCTGAGAGCTGACGGCTGAAAGCAACGAGCGAAACTTATGTCACGAATTGGAAAAAAGCCGATCCCGCTACCGCAGGGAGTTACGTTCAAGGTCGAAGGCAATACTGTGACCGTGCAGGGTCCCAAGGGCAAAGTGGAAACGCACTTGCCCGCCGGCATTCGCATCGAGAAGCAGGATGGCAATCTGCTCGCGGTGCGCGAGAATGACTCCCAGGCCGCGGTTCACGGGCTGGCCCGTGCTCTGGTCAACAATGCGGTCGAAGGCGTGACCAAGGGATGGACGCGCGAACTGGAAATTGTCGGCATTGGCTATCGCGCGGAAATGAAGGGCAAGAGCACGGTTGTGTTCAGCCTGGGCTTTTCGCATCCGATCGAATATCCGTTGCCATCGGGAATCGACGCGACAGTCGATCCCAAACAGACCAAGTTGACATTGGTCGGGATTGATCGGCAAAAGGTCGGACAGGTCGCCGCCGAGATGCGCAGCTTGCGTCCGCCCGATCCGTACAAGAACAAGGGTGTGCGTTATTCCGGTGAGCGCCTGAAGAAGAAGGTCGGCAAGACCGGGGCGAAGTAGCAGCCGTTGGTGGTTGGCCGGTCGTCGTTGGCCAACCACGCTCGGCCTAGGAAATTTGTCAGATATCGGGGTTTCGGTTTTGCGAGCGACCAAGGACCAACAACCAGCAGCGAAGGACTGAAACAATGCTTACGATTTCATCGAAGAACACGAATCGGCGCCATGTGCATAAGCGCATTCGCAAAAAGGTGCAGGGCACGGCGAAGCGGCCGCGCTTGAATGTCTACCGCTCGTTGAACAATATTTACGTTCAGGTGGTCGACGATCTTCAGGGCGCGACCCTAGTTTCTGCCAACTCCGCCGAAGGTGGGGAAAAAGGCCAGAAACGTACGGGCGGCAACGTAGCGGCGGCCAAGGAAGTCGGCAAAGTGATTGCGGAACGAGCCAAGGCCAAGGGCATCAAGAAGGTGGTTTTTGATCGCGGTGGGTACATTTATCACGGACGAGTGAAGGCCCTGGCTGACGCAGCTCGTGAAGCCGGCCTGGAGTTCTAGGGAGAGTCAGATAATCGAGTCATCGGCAATTTTGCCCCTTACAAAATTGGAAATGAGATTCAAAGAATGCCAACAGTGATTAAGAAGCTTGATCCGAATTCCTACCAGTTGAAAGACCAGGTAGTGGCGATTAACCGCGTGACGAAGGTCGTCAAGGGCGGCAAGAACATGTCCTTTGCCGCGCTCGTCGTGGTGGGTGATTTCGGCGCTGGGATGGTCGGATACGGCGCGGGGAGAGCCAAAGAAGTTCCCCAGGCGATTCGCAAGGGAATTGAGTCGGCAAAAAAGAACCTGATGAGGGTCAACCTCACCCAGACTTCAATCCCGCATCTTTCCCTCGGGCGCTTCGGAGCGGGAAAAGTGCTGCTAAAGCCGGCTCCCGAAGGCACGGGCGTGATCGCGGGCGGTGCCGTCCGCGCCGTCATGACTTCGGTGGGCATTCAGAACGTGCTCACGAAATCGATTGGCACAACCAATCCCCACAATGTAATCAAAGCGACATTCGATGCGCTGAAGCGATTGAAGAACAAAGAGGCTGTGGCCTCGATGCGCGGCAAATTGGTGGAAGAGCTTTAAAGGAACCCGGAGTCTGGAATGATGGCGAAGATATCGACGAAGTCCGGCGGCAAGCTTCACCTCAAGTGGGTGCGTTCGGCGATTTGTGCGCCGGTAAAACAGAAACTGGTGGTAAAAGGCCTGGGTTTTACCCGGCTGAACCAGGTGATTGAGCGCCCCGATAATCCCGCCATCCGCGGCATGGTGGCGAAAGTCCCGCATCTGGTGGAATACGTTAAATAAAGAAGCCATCAGCTTTCAGCCATCAGCTCTCAGCCAAAACATAGGAGCGATGAATCTGAGAGCTGAAAGCTGAAAGCTGACAGCTATTTATGAATCTTTCAAATATTCGGGCACCGAAAAAGGCAGCGGAAAACAAGAAGCGCGTGGGCCGCGGTATGGGTTCCGGAATGGGCAAGACGTCTGCCCGCGGACACAAGGGCCAGCGTTCTCGCAGTGGTTCGCGGATGATGCGCGGCTTTGAAGGCGGCCAGATGCCATTGCATCGCCGCATGCCCAAACGCGGGTTCACCAATATCTTCCGCAAGGAATTCAACATCGTGAACCTGGACAAACTGGCACTGCTTGGCGAAACCATCATTACGCCCGACGTTTTGCGCAAGGCAGGCGTGATCAGCACCAAGCATCCGGTCAAGATTCTTGGCACTGGAGAACTCTCGGCCGCGCTCACCGTTCATGCTCATAAATTCTCCAAGTCGGCCCAGGAAAAGATCACCAAGGCCGGTGGCAAATTCGAGGTCTTGCAGTAAATGTTCGATAAACTGGCCAACATTTTCCGGATCCCGGACCTTCGCAAGCGCATTCTGTTTACGCTTGGGCTGCTGGCCGTGTACCGCCTGGGTGGCCACATTCCCACGCCGGGCGTAAACGCCGACAAATTGCAGCAATACTTCGAGGCGAACCGGGGCAGCTTCCTGGGCTTGGCGGACATGTTTACCGGCGGCCAGCTGCGGCGGCTCACCATTTTTGCTCTGGGCATCATGCCCTACATCACTGCTTCCATCATTCTGCAATTGCTAACCGTGGTCTATGAGCCGCTGGCCAAGTTGCAGAAGGAAGGCGAACTGGGCCGCAAGAAAATTACCCAGTGGACGCGCTATCTGACGGTGATTTTGAGCGCGGTTCAATCTTTCGGGATCGCTATCAGCCTGCAGCGCGGGGGCGATTTCGTGGTCAGTCCCGGCCCCGGTTTCATTCTCATGACCATGCTGACCCTGACCACGGGCAGCGCCTTCATCATGTGGCTGGGCGAGCAAATCACCGAGCGCGGCGTGGGCAATGGCATGTCACTCTTGATCTTTGCCGGCATTGTCGTGGGCTTGCCAAGGGGAGTACTTGACCTGATCGACAAGGTAAGGCAGGGTGCCTGGGGTGTTTTCACCGTCCCCGCCATGATCATGCTGGTGACGCTGATGGTGCTCGTCGTGGCCTTCATCGTTTATGTGGAGCGCAGCGAACGAAGAATTCCAGTGCAATACGCCAAACGCGTAGTAGGACGCAAAGTCATGGGCGGCCAGTCCACGCACCTGCCTCTAAGGGTGAATGCGGGCGGTGTGATGCCGGTCATCTTCGCATCTTCAATTTTGACGCTGCCGCAAATGCTCGGTCAGGGCCTGAAGGACAGCCGGTATTTCGGTTGGACAGCCCAGGTAATCCATGCCTTAGGCTGGGGTG
>Ga0182024_10025742_pt1 | contig 10365 bp, 1 predicted proteins | sample P32metaG_FD_120480 | JGI IMG/M metagenome (GOLD analysis project Ga0182024, IMG submission 120480) | Permafrost microbial communities from Stordalen Mire, Sweden - P3-2 metaG (Illumina Assembly) | ecosystem: Environmental > Terrestrial > Soil > Wetlands > Permafrost | place: Sweden: Stordalen...
CGGTGAGCGCCACGATGACCAAGACCTTCGGCGGAGGCTCAGACCCGGATTTCGCCGACGCCATTACCCAGGGCGACTGGGACACCTACTGCGGGGCCTTCGCCTCGTGACGACGCAGCGCGTCATCTGGACGGCCTGCCCCAACGGGACCGCGCCCAACGGCAAGCTCCGGATCTCGGTCGCCATCGGGCCCCAGCTGATGCCGACCGGGCCCGGGGCGACGCTGGCGGACTTCCCCGACTGGGAGGATTGGCCGGCGACCGAGATCACCTGGAAAGCGACGATCGGCACCGACGTCGTCGATGCGACGGTGGTGAGCGCGGCCCCGTCGTCGACGCTGTACACGTCACTTTTCCTCGCCACGACACCGGTCGCGAACTACCAGTACCAGAGCCCGACGGCGAGCGCCCTGTACACCTACCCCGCTGCCACCGTGCACCAGTTCTTTGCAGGCCTGTACACCGGCCTCGCTAAGTCGCTCCCCAAAGGCGGGGGATGGCACGGCTGGCAGGAAATAGTGAGCGACGATTCGTTCGGGGTGTTGCCGCTCAACGGCCGCGAAATGCAGGACGCTATCGACCAGGTGCAATCCGCCTTCCCGGCGGGCGGTGGCCCTATATCCTCAACCAGCTTGAGCGGCCCGAAGTCCGGCGTAACCCAGGTTTACATGTTCCTGCAGCCCCGGACCGAGCCCCCCCCGTACCCGGCGGCCGCCGATTTGGTGCCGCCGCCGGTCCCTCAGTTCGATTTCCACGAGGCGTACTCGTTGCTACAGCGCCATCCGGCCCTGCTGCGGCTTTTCGGTTTCGTCGTCGACCTCGAGGTGGCGGCACCGGGAGGCCTTGCCGCGACCGTTCCTTTGTCGGTGACCCCAACGTGGAGGCCCAAGCTCCCAAACCCGGTCGGTATCGCGTTTCTCCGGCCCACCACTACAAACGTGACACCGGTCACCATGACCACGTCTGCCACTTGGTTGGCCGAGCCCCGTACCGCCAGCCCTGAAATCGCCGAGGGCCTTCTCAGGCTGTCTGACCCTGGTGCCTACCAGGTGATCGAAGTGGATCTCGACGGCGCCTCGGTCAAGGCGCTCAACTTTGTGCAGAACGTGTGGAACGCCCAGTTCCCGATGCGTTCGGCCGATACCCCCACCACTTACGCCGTCCCGGCTTTGCGTTCGGCCGGCCTTTCCTTGGCCAAAGTCGGCCAAGCTTCCTCGCTCTACCAAAACTGGCTCAACAACAACGCGTTCGACACCGCCATCAGCTCCACGCCTCCCGGCGCGGTCACGCTGTACGCCGAGGACATCGCGCAGGGCTGGCGCTTCGATGTCTACGACGCGGTCAAGGGCAACTGGTACTCGCTGTGCGCCCGGACGGGGACGCCCAACCCACCGGGGACCGGAGGCTACGGCATCGGCAGCCCCCAAACGGTGGTCCCGGTGCCGAGCGGGGACGAAGGGTGGATCGAGCCGGCCCCGACGCAGCCGGCGTCGAGCTCGTCGCCGAACCCGCCCATGTACCTGCCCGAAACCCTTACGCGCTGGAACGGTTGGAGCCTGGTGGCACCCCGCCCCGGCAAGCACATCGACGATGCTTCCGACGACAGCCTCGTTGACGACACCGGGAACCCACCCCCTCCGGGTAGCAACTTTCAACTGCAGATCGAGTACGCGGCGACGCCGGGGACCCTGCCGACGCTGCGCTTCGGGCGCACCTACCGCTTCAGGGCGAGGGTCGTCGACCTGGCGGGCAACAGCGTGCCGTTCGCGTCCAACGCCCCATTGACGTACGCCACGCCGCCGGCTGTCTATGGACGGGTCGAGCCCATTGCATCCCCTGTCGTCGTCCCCTGCGCCCCCCGTACCCCCGGCGAGAGCCTCGAGACCATCGTTATCCGGTCCAACTACGACATCGCCAACTCCAGCCCGCTCATCGTCCCCTCCGAGCGGCACCTGGCCCCACCGGCGTCCTCCGAGGAGATGGTGGAAGCGCACGGCGCCCTCGACGGGCCCGACGGAGCACCCCAGGCGAGCTCGTACCCTTTGATCGCCGGCCGCGACGGCCTGACCTACAAAAGCCCATCGGTGATGTCGCTTTATGGCGGGGAAATCGACACCCAGCCCCTTAATGGCAGCAACGAGTGGGTCTATTACCCGCCGGTTACCGCCCCGTCCTCCTCGCAGCCAGCCTTCGGGGTCCCCTACCTTCCCGATGTGCTGGGCGCAGGGGTCTCGCTGCTCGGCCTTCCGGGAGCCGCGCTCAATCGGGTCAACCTGGCTTTCGACACCGTGGGCGCGTGGCCGGCACGCCGGGCGCTGCGGATCGCTGTGCGGGCGGGCAATGCGGCCCCGTCGAAGCCGCCGCCGGGGGAGCTCGATGGGGTGCTTACCGTCTACGCGCCCAAGGCCTCCGTTTCTACCGTCCGGCTCAGCTCGTGGTTCCTCCCCGCCCAGCTCGCGTCCATGAAACTGTGGCAGTGGCTCGCGGAAGCAGGCGTGGCCACTCCTGAGCTCGACGCCCTCATCCTGCTTGGCGGGCACTACATGTTCACCCCATACCGCGAACTGACCATCGTCCACGCCGTCCGCCAACCCCTCCACGCCCCGTGGGCCAACATCTTGGCGCCCTTCCGCACAGCCGGCGCGACGTACATCTACCTGAACGGGGACGTGCGGGCCGACCCCAAAAGCACGCAGCGGGTCGACGTTCTCTCGTTTTACGCGGACCCCTACGACGACGGCGTGAGCCTCGACGGCGTCGTGGTCCTAGACAGCAAGGCCCGCGTGGCGGAGATCCCGTTGGAGGCCGACGCAAGCGACGTCATCGCGGTGAAGGACATGCGCCATGATTTCAACGACACCAAGCACCACGAGGTTTTCTACAACCTTGTCTCCACGACCCGTTTCCTCGAGTACTTCACCGAGACGACCACGGTCAAACTGAGCGGTACTACCGCAATTGCCGTTTCTCCCAAAGGTTTCGCGGCTGGCACCGTCGTCGTGATGGGGACCGGGAATGCCGCCTCGGTGACGTACAAAGAGGGCGCCGATTTCGTCGAAGACGACGCGGCCGGTTCGATCGCCCGAGTTAGTGGCGGCTCGGTGCCCGACGGGGCCACAGTGCAGGTGCAGTTCGTCGCACCGCCGGTCACCCGCTCCAGCCTGGAGCCGTCGGCTCACCCACCGACCAAGATCGGTTACGCGGTTTCAGTCCCGAGCTCCGTCCGGCCACCCGCTCCCGCGGTCCGCTACCTCATACCCGCATTCCGGTGGCAGCAAGAAAGCCACCCAAAGCTGAAAACGTCGCTCCGCATCGGGAACATCCTCAGGGTTTACATCGGTCGCCCCTGGTTCCAAACCGGTGCGGGGGAGCTGCTTGGCGTCGTGGTCTCCGCCCCTCCGATCGGCGAAGCGCTGCCATCCACCCTCGCCCCTTTGGTCAGCGGCTACGGAGTGGACCCGGTCTTCGAGGCGGGCAGGGTGAAAATCGCAGCGGCCAGCGACTTCACTCTGGCCGTACATCAAGGCAAGGGCCTGCTGCTCGAAGAGCAGACCGGCACCGTGCCTTGGGTTGACGTCGCTGGCCACGAAATCGCCTGGGACAAGGAGCGCCAGCTCTGGTTCTCCGACATCGAAATAAACACCATTTCGGCGACCACCTATTTCCCCTTCGTCAAGCTCGCCCTTGTCCGCTACCAGCCGAGTTCGCTAAAGGGCCTCGAGCTTTCGCGGGTCGTGCAAGCCGATTTCATCCAGGTCAGCCCCGACCGTGTCGTGACGACGAGTTTCCCCAGCCCCACTACGGTGAGAGTCGCCGTGGCCGGACCGGGCTACCTCGCCACCACTGACCCGGGGACCGCCGATTCCGTGCGGGCCTATGTCCAAGAGGCGACGGTGCAAACTTCCGACAGCGACCTCGTCTGGACTACGGTGCCGTCCGACCTGGACGGGACGCTCCTCGGCGTGGCGTCTCAGTCCTCGTCGCTAACGGTGTGGGAGGGCATCGTGAAGCTACCGGCGCCAAGAGGGTCCAAGAGGTTCCGCGTGCTCGTCGCCGAGTACGAGCTGCACAAGGTCGTGGCCGTCGGCAACCTCGGGTCCAAGGTCACGTACCTGGACGCGATCGAGATTTGAAACGGGAGGCGGCGAGATTTTCCCGTGCTTCGACGTGGAATGAGCCAAGCAGCTCCAGCCGGCTTTGCCGGAGGGCTGGTAGGGCGAACTTGAGCGGACGCGCAGGCGGCGTGGTCACGATAGCCAATCGGTCGAAGCCAAACCTGGCCGGCAGCGCCGCACCGGGTCTTTAGTCCCATCGTCCCAGGGCAACTAGTCACACTTGTGGCAGCGGCTCTTCTGTTCGAGCTACCCAGGCCGACGGAATGCCCATGTTCCCAAAAGCCTTCGTTTCGCGCGCTTCGAGCTTAGTGCCTGGTCATAGCCCTACTCGTGCCACGAGGTCAGTTGGGCATCTCTGGGCGAAGGCGAGAGGTTTGTTCGTCGTCGCGATGGTGCTCGTGATCTCGGTTAGCGGGGTGGTGGCACAAGCGGGTGCAGCCCAGGCGACTCCGACGTTGACCCTCACTCCCACGACGACGGTCTTTTCCTTTCCGAGCACCACCACTTCCCTGGGCGGGCTGGACGTCACAGGCGACACCACCGACACTCTCCAAGCCACGGTGGCTACCACGCTGGGGACGCTGAGCGTCTCCAGCACAAGCGGCCTGACCCTGGCCTATGGAAACGCCTGGAGCGGTACCGCCTCGGTGACGTTCACCGGCCTGGAGAGCGCCATCAACACCGGATTGGCCAGCGTGTCGCTCGTCACGACGAGCACCACCGGCACCGCAGTCGTGAGCCTGACGGCCATGGTGCAACAGAGCGGTTACAACTACCTCTCTGCGAACCAGCACTTCTATAAGTACGTCTCTTGCTCGGGCTGCAGCTGGTTTACCGCTGATGCCGGGGCCCAAACGGACTCTTTCGCCGGCCAGCCCGGCTACCTGGCGACGATCCCCAACGCGAGCGTCAACGCGTTCATTTCCAACAACATTGCCAATGCCACCAACGTCTGGTTCGGCGCTCGGGCCTACGAGAGCATCGCCACCAACGGCACGCAGGTTTACGCCACGGTCAACGGCACCACCTACGCCCGCGTGTGGCGCTGGACCGAGGGCGCCACCGAGAGCCCCATCGCCGGCGGCATCATCAGCGAGTGCTCGAACCAGACCGGCTCGTGCAACTTCCAGAACTCGAGCAACTTTTTCAGCAGCTGGAACAGTGGCGAGCCCAATAACTCGGGCGGCTCCAACACTGTGGCCTACCAGGGCGAGTACGCCCCCGTGACCAACTGGAGCGGCACGGCGGAGAGCTGGAACGACCTTAGCCCGACCAACGGCAGCAGCGTCAACGGCTACGTCGTCGAGTTCGGCGGCAAGACCAACTCCACCTCGTCGCTGGGCACCGGCTTCGCCGGCGTGGTGACGGCGTCGAGCAACCTCACCGTGGCGACGTCTGTGTCGCCACCGGCGGCACCGACGGTCACGACCACGCCGGTCGATTCTTCGGCCGTCTTGAGCTGGAGCCCTCCGGTTTCCAACGGTGACGCCATCACTGGTTACGACGTGTCCACCAATGGAGGGAGCACCTGGAACGGCTCGGTGAGCACGACCACGACTTATCCGGTGGTCAACGGCAACGTGGTCACCACAATCAATTTCACGGTCACGGGCCTTACCGACGGCACCACCTACCAAATAGAGGTCCGCGCTGACAGCGCCGCCGGGACCGGGACGCCCAGCACGGCCCAGACGATCACCCCCGAGCCGGCGCCCGGCGCGCCCACCAACGTGACGGCGACTGCTGGCGACGGCGCGGCGAACGTGTCGTGGACTGCTGGAGCCGACGGAGGACCGGCAGTGGACCTTTGGACCGTCACCCCCTACAACGCCCAGGACGTGGTCCAAACGGGGCTGGCGGTAACATCCACCAACCCGTCGGCCGTCTCCTTGCGGGTCCCGGGCCTGACCGCGGGCGCCGCCTACACCTTCACGGTCACGGCGGCTAACAGCATGGGCACTAGTCCGGCGGGGACGTCGAGCTCGGTCACCCCGAACGCCACCCTGCAGGTCACCACCACCACCCTCAGCTCCGCCAGCTATAACTTCACCTACACGACTACCCTCCAGGCCACTGGAGGGACGGCCCCGTTTACTTGGTCGGTCGTAACCGGATCTCTCCCCACTGGACTGAGCTTGGCGCCTTCGGGGACGATCTCGGGGACGCCTAGCGCCACCGGAACCGCCATCTTCACCGTGCAGGTGGCGGACAGTGATGGCGCCACCGCCAACGGCTCGCTCAGCCTGGCCGTCGTGGCTTCGGCTCCGGCCGCTCCCACCGGCGCCTCCGCCGTAGGCGGCAACCAACGGGCGGTAGTCACGTTCACAGCCCCCACCAATGTCGGCTCCAGCCCCATTACCCATTACACGGTCAGCGCCGTTGATAGCACGAACGCCGCCAACGGCGGTCAGAGCGTGAGCAGCGCCAGTAGCCCGATCACCGTCAATGGCTTGACCAACGGCGACAGCTACACCTTCAGTGTTACAGCCACCAACGCCGTGGGCCCGAGCCCTTCCTCGAGCGCCTCGAGCTCGGTGCTACCGGCGCGCACGGTCCCCGATCCTCCGACCGCCGCCTCGGCCACCGCCGGCAACACCCAGGCGTCGGTAAGCTTTACCGCCCCCGCCAACAACGGCGGCGACCCCATCACCGGTTATACCGTGACCGCGGTCGACCTGACGAGCCACAGCCTGGGCGGCCAGATCGCCACCGGGGCGACGAGCCCGATCACGGTCACCGGCCTCACCAACGGTGACGTCTATACCTTCACCGTGACCGCCTCGAGTGCCTTCGGCACGGGCCTGCCCTCGTCGACGACGAACTCAGTCACCCCGGTCACCGTCCCGGGCGCCCCCACCATTGGCATTGTCACCGCCGGGAACTCCACCGCCAGCGTTGTTTTCAGCGCCCCCGTCGGCAACGGCGGGACGACCATAACCAGCTATACGGTTACCGCCACCGACACCACCAACGGCGCCCACGGGGGCCAGAGCGCCACCGGTGCAGCCGGCCCGATCGTCGTCTCCGGCCTGACCAACGGCGATAGCTACACCTTCAGCGTGAAGGCCACCAACGCCGTTGGTACCGGTCCCGCGTCGGCCTCCTCGGCGCCCGCCGTGCCGGCCGGCCCTCCCGGGGCTCCCACGAACGTCATCGCCAGCGCCACGGGCCAAAGCGGTATCGTGAGCGTCACATTCACCGCCCCCGCCAGCAGCGACGGGAGCGTCATCACTGGCTATGCCGTCACTGCCACCGACACCACCAACGGCGCCCACGGGGGCCAGAGCGCCACCGGGACAACAAGCCCGATCACGATCACGGGCCTGACTGACGGAGACACCTACACATTCAGGGTGGACGCCACCAACACGGCGGGAACGGGGGCAGCTTCGGCCTCATCGGCGCCAGTCGTGCCGGCCGGGCCGCCCGGGGCTCCCACCAACGCCACGGCAACTGGCGGCGACCGCCAGGCGAGCGTCACCTTCGGCGCCCCGGCCAGCGACAATGGCGCCGGGATCACCAGCTACACAGTGACTGCTACCGACACCACTGACGGCGCCAACGGGGGCGAGACAGTGACCGGGGCGGCTAGCCCGCTCGCTGTTACCGGTCTCACCAACGGCGACAGCTATACCTTCGCCCTCACCGCCGCAAACTGGGCCGGTACCAGCTCGTCCTCTAGCTCTTCCGCCCCCGTTGTGCCCGCGGGCGTGCCCGGGGCCCCTATAGATGTAAGCGCCCTCGCCACCGGTCAAAGCGGCGCCGCCAGCGTCACCTTTGGCGCCCCCGCCAGCGACAATGGCGCCGGGATCACCAGCTACACAGTGACTGCTACCGACACCACTGACGGCGCCAACGGGGGCCAGACAGTGACCGGGGCGGCTAGCCCGCTCACCGTTACCGGCCTCACCAACGGCGACAGCTACACCTTCGCGGTCACGGCCTCAAACCCGGCCGGTTCCAGCTCGTCCTCAAGCTCGTCTCTCGCCGTCGTGCCCGCCGGCCCCCCCAGCCCCCCCACCCACGCCGTGGCCACGGGCGGCAACCAGTCCGCCACCGTGGCCTTCACCACGCCGGCTAACGACAACGGTGCTCCCGTGACCGTCTACACCGCCACCGCCACCGACACGACCAGCAGTGCCAACGGGGGCCAGACGGCGACCGGGGCAGCTAGCCCGCTCACCGTCACGGGCCTCATCAACGGCGACAGCTACACCTTCAGCGTCACCGCTAGCAACTGGGCCGGCCCCAGCACCGCCTCAGCTACGTCTAACACCGTGGTACCCGCCCCGACGGTACCCGACGTGCCCACCAACGCCCGGGCCGTTGCCGGTGACACACAGGCCACCGTCTCCTTCGACCCGCCGGACACTGACGGCGGGGACGCCATCACCGGGTACTGGGTAGTCGCCTACGACGCCACGAACTTCGACAATGGCGGCCAGATCGCCTCCGCCGCCAACGGTTCGGTCACTGTGACCGGGCTCACCAACGGCGACAGCTACACGTTCACGGTTTTTGCCACCAACGCCGTGGGCGCCGGCAACCCCTCGCTGGCGTCGGCCGCCGTAACCCCCGCCGGGTTGCCGGGTGCCCCCACCGGCGTCGTCGGTACGGCCACCGGTACCAGCGGCCAGGCCTCGGTGTCATTCCTCGCTCCTGCCAACGACAACGGGTCCCCGATCACCAGCTACACGGTGACGGCCACCGACACAACAAACGTCGCCAACCTGGCGGTGACCGCCACCGGGGCCAGCAGCCCCATCAGCGTGACGGGCCTGGCCAACGGCGACAACTACAGCTATACGGTGACCGCCACCAACCTGATAGGCACCAGCGCCAGCTCTGCCCCCTCAGGCCAAATGCCGAACCCGGTGCTGGGCCCTCCCGGCGCCCCCAGTGTCACCGCGGCCAATGGGGCCGGCCCGGGCTCGGCCACTGTCAGCTGGACGGCAGGCACGACCAACGGGTCGAACGCCACAGGGTGGACGGTCACCCCCGTCCTCGGCGGTCAACCGCTTTCCGAGCTCAGCCAGGCCGGGCTCAGCGTGGCCACGATCACGGTTCCGGTTACCGGGCTGACTGCGGGGGAAACCTACACCTTCGATGTCGTCGAGCACAGTACCGACGGTGACTCCCCCGCCGGGGAGTCGGGCCTTGTCACGATGCCCTCGGCCCCCGAGGCGCCCACCGACGTGCAAGCGACGGTGTCGGACACCTCCGCCACCGTCAGCTGGACAGCGGGCGACAACAACGGGTCTCCCATCAACCTATGGACGATCACTCCCGTGGAGGGCGGCCTAACGAGCACCGCCGTCACTGTCGGGGGCCCCGGAACGACGAGCGCACTCGTCGCCGGGCTCAGCCCTAGCGGCTCCTACATCTTCCAGGTGGTTGCCACCAACGCGGTGGGCACCTCCCCGATCGCGTCCTCGGCGTCAGCGACGCTGCCGGCCGCCCTAACGGTTTCTTCCCCGGGCTCGCTCGCCGTGGGCGAGGTCGGCGTTGAGTACGCCGACGTAGCTTTGGCGGCCGGGGGTGGTACCGGCGATAACAGCTGGGTAGCGCTCAGCGGTACCCCTCCGGCCGGCCTCACCCTGGGCGCCGACGGGGGACTTTCGGGTACCCCGACCACTCGCGGCAGTGTGACCTTCACGATCCAGGTCACCGACTCCGGCTCGGCCACCGCCACTCAGGAGGAGACGATCGACATCGTCCCCGATCCCGCGGTGACGGGCGCCCTTCTCGGGGGCATTGTGGGCATTGCCTACAGCCAGTCCCTTTCGGGAGCGGACGGGACCAGCCCCTACACGTGGTCGGTCACCACCGGGTCTTTGCCCTCGGGCTTGACCCTGGCGCCTTCCAGCGGCGCTATCAGCGGCGTCCCCACCCAGTCGGGCACCTCGACGTTCACCGTCGTGCTCACTGACCTGAACGGGGTCACTGCGACCGAGCAGTACGGCATCACCGTGGCCGCCGCGCCGGTCACACCGGTTTCCCCCATCGTCCCCTCAGCACCGTCGCCGACCCACACCAGTGCACCCGGTACAACCGTGGAGCCGGCCGGGTCACTCGGCTCCAGCTATGACAGCAACCTCAGCGGCCCATCGTCGGGCGGCCCATGGACATGGTCGCTCACCGGCGGTGCCCTGCCGCCCGGGGTCCGGCTCGGCCCCAACGGCACCCTCAGCGGGATGCCGACAACAGGCGGCGCCTACAGCTTCACCGCCAGCGCTGTTGCCCCCAACGGC
>Ga0182024_10025744_pt1 | contig 10364 bp, 10 predicted proteins | sample P32metaG_FD_120480 | JGI IMG/M metagenome (GOLD analysis project Ga0182024, IMG submission 120480) | Permafrost microbial communities from Stordalen Mire, Sweden - P3-2 metaG (Illumina Assembly) | ecosystem: Environmental > Terrestrial > Soil > Wetlands > Permafrost | place: Sweden: Stordalen...
ACTTGTCAAGCGCTGACTTCTGAACGCGTGTTCCGGGGTCGGTCGTCTCCCGCAGGACGGAGGCGTCCGAGCGAGTGCTCAGCGGTTCGCGGCGGCGCGCACCCACGCGATAAAAAGCGCCTGTAAAGGCAGCCGCGCGATCAGCGTGGCCTTACCCCCGGGGATGCGCTGGGCGTAGCGGTCAGGATTGAGCGCCATGTTGAGGTTCGCCGGGAATACGGCGACGAGCGTCGCGACCAGCCACCGTGCCGCCCAGGTTCGTGTGGTTGGATGCATCAGGCCGAAACCGCCGGCGATCTCGGCGACGCCACTGGCGTAGACGAGTTCGCGGTGGGCCGGGAGGTAGCGCGGCATCATCGCCGCGTACGCCTTCGGGACCACGAAGTGCAGGGCACCGGCGAGCACGAAGAGCGGCCCCACGAGGCGCTTGAGCATGTCGGCGAATCATGACGATCTCCGGCGCTCGGTTCTGAGCGTGCAGCTCTCGGCACAACCGTGGCTAAGTGCCATTACGCTGCGGCGACGATGCCCGGTCGTGACACGGAGATCTGGCGTATGAAAGATGGGCGCGCTTGGCGGGTCGGCCTGGACAGCGAGATCGCGTGGATACAGGAGAACACCAACCGCAAGCCTGGGCTCGGGATCACCTCCGCGATCCCGCCGCTGTTCGCGGCCTACGCGACGCTCGAGCTGCCGGGCACCGGCGAGCACGATCCGGCGTCGCGGTTTGAGGATCGCGATCGCCACACCGCGGGTGTGCTCGCCGTTCTGAGCGAGCACACAGGGGCACAGCCCTGGTGGCTGGCGTACCTGGAAACCGGCGTCGGCGCCGAAACGATCTTCTACAACGTGCCCAAGGTGACGCTGTACTCCGGCTGGCACTACGTGCTCATTGAAGCCGGGCCCGAGCAGGCGGGAAGCAGGCGGGAGTATCACCAGCTCTGGCTCAGGAAGGGCCCTCTCCCGGACCTGATGTTCCCGACGGATCGCTCATGGCTCTACTCGACGCTGTGGGATGACGACTGGACATGCATAGGCGGGTCCACGGAGCTGGTCGACTCCTTCCTGAGCCATCCGGATCTGCGACACCGAGTCCGCCGGGTTGATCCCTCGGCCGCGGACTCGACTCCACCGGGTCACACGGCGATCTGACCGCGGTTCGCCGCTCTCTCGCCTGCAGGGCTCTCGATGAGACCGTCGCTGTGACCAACGAGCAGCACCCTCATGTCGAAGCTCCCAGAGTTCCCATCCGCCTGACAGCGACGAGCCCCAGACACCCGCGCAGCGAGCGAACGCTCAGTCACCGGAGCCCCCGAGTGCCGACCGCACTGCGGGCTACTGTGGGGCGGTGGCCGCGATCGCTCAGGTCGAGCCGCTCACGAGCGCGCGCGCGCTGCGTGGGCCGTTCGATTACCTGCTTCCCGAGGAGATGCGCGCGCGCGTCGGCGTCGGCTCGATGCTGCTCGTGCCGTTCGGGCGCCGCGAGCTGCTGGGCGTGGTCGTCGGGCTCAGCGACGCCAGCGAGGTGTCCGCCGAGCGACTGCTCGAGCCGCGCCAGACGATCGAGGCGGACCTGCCTCAGGACCTCGTCGAGCTGGCCGGGTGGATCGCGCTGGAGTACTGCTCGACGCCGGCGCGAGCGCTCTCGCTGGTGCTGCCCCCGGGCGCCGGAGCGGGCGTGCGCGGGCTCGAGCAGCTGGTCGCCGAGCTGACCGCCGCCGGGCGCGAGGCGTGCTCCTCCGGCGTGCGCCTGACGACGCTGCAGCGCGAGGTGCTCGAGCGGCTCGCGCCGGCGGGGGCGACGCCGGCGGCCCAGACCGGCGCCGGGCACGGAACGCTTCGGCGCCTCGAGCAGCGCGGGCTGCTGCGGCTGAGCCTGCGCGCCCGGGCCCGCACGCCGGCTCACATAGCCGTCGGCGCGCGCCGCGACGGCGCGCTCGAGCTCGGCGCCGACCAGCGCGCGGCACTCGAGCGGCTCGGCGAGGCGATCGAGCGCCGCCGCTTCGAGCAGGTGCTGCTGCACGGCGTGACCGGCTCCGGCAAGACCGAGGTCTACCTGCGCGCCGCCGAGGCCGCGCTGGCACAGGACCGCGGCGTGATCGTGCTGGTGCCGGAGATCGGCCTCACGCCCCAGACCGTCTCGCGCTTCGTCGAGCGCTTCGGCGACATCGTGGCGGTGGCGCATTCGCGCCTCTCCGCCGGCGAGCGCTACGACGAGTGGATGCGCCTTCGCCGCGGCGAGGCGCGGATCTGCGTCGGACCGCGCTCGGCCGTGTTCGCTCCGATCGAGCGGCTCGGGCTGATCGTGCTCGACGAGGAGCACGACTCCTCCTACAAGCACGAGGGCGACCCGCGCTACGACGCGCGCCATGTCGCCGCCCGCCGCGCCGAGGTCGCGGGCGCGGTGCTCCTGGCGGGCAGCGCGACGCCGCGCCCGGAGAGCTTCGCGAGGCTCGAACGGCTGACGCTCCCGACCCGCGTCGACGGCGCGCGGCTGCCGGCGGTGGAGGTGCTCGACATGTGTGGCGTCAACGGCGCCCTGCACGAGCAGACGGCGGCGGCGCTGGCAGAGCTTCGCCGCGACCACGGCAAGGCGATCGTGCTGCTGAACCGCCGCGGATGGTCGAACTTCCTCTCCTGTCGCTCCTGCGGCAAGGTCTGGGGATGCCCCGAGTGTGATGTGGCGCTCGTCCTTCACCGCGCCGAAGGCGCCATCAGCTGCCACCACTGCGGGCACCGCCAGCGGGCGCCCGCCAGCTGCGATGCGTGCGGGTCGCGCAGCGTCGCGCGTCACGGCTTCGGCACGGAGCGTCTCGAGCACGAGCTTGAGACGGCGCTCGGTGGCGGCGAGTACCCGATCTTCCGCCTCGACGCCGATGTCGCCGCCGCGAAGGGGCGCGCGGCCGCCGTGCTGGCGCGCTTCGAGCGCGCCGACGCCGGCGTCCTGATCGGGACGCAGATGGTCGCCAAGGGCCACGACTTCGACGGCGTCGCGCTCGGTGTCGTGCTCGACGCGGACGCGACGCTGCGCTTCCCCGACTTCCGCGCCGAGGAGCGCACGTTCGCGCTGGTCGCCCAGCTCGCCGGGCGCGCCGGGCGCGGCGGCAGCCACGGCCGCGTGCTCGTGCAGACGCTCGATCCCACCGCACGGAGCATCCGCTTCGCCGCCGAGCACGACAGCGAGGGCTTCCTGGAGGGCGAGCTTGAGCGCCGCCGCGCGCTGCGCTACCCGCCCTATGGCGAGCTGATCCGGATCGTGTGCTCCAGTGGTAGCGCCGAGCTCGCGCTTAGCGCGGCGCGTGAGCTGCGCGGGCGCTTGGAGCTGCCCGCGGACGCGGCGGTACTCGGCCCGGCGCCGCTGTTTCGCCTGCGCGGCCGCGAGCGCGCCCAGCTCGTGATCAAGGCCGCGCAGCGGCTTGCAGCCGTCGCCGCGGTCGGCGAAGCCGTCGCGCGGCCGCTTCACCGCGAGGTCTCCGTCAGCGTCGACGTCGACCCCCAGTAGCGCCCCGGGGGGCAGCCGAGGGCTGGCTAGACTGCGGTTATGGCCGAAGAGCTGCTGGAAGGGGAGGCGCAGGCGCCCGACGAGGAGCCCGAGTCAGCCGAGGAGCGAGCGCGGCGCGAAGCCGCGCTCGCGAAGATCCGCAAGCTCGGCGATCCGGTGCTGCGCACGCGCGCGCTCGATGTCTCGAACTTCGACTCGCGGCTGCGCGCGGAGGTCGACTGGATGCGCGGGCTGATGGACGACGCCCTCGGCATCGGCCTGGCGGCCACCCAGGTCGGCACGCTCGCGCGCCTGCTCGTCTACCGCGTCGAGGCGGAGAGCCCGACGGTCGCGGTGATCAACCCGCTGATCGAGTGGCGCAGCGAGGAGACCGAGACGCTCGAGGAGGGCTGCCTCAGCATCCCGGGCATCCGCGTGGACGTGGAGCGCAACCTGCACGTGCGCGTCAGCGCGGTCGACGAGTACGCCGAGCCGCTGACGATCGAGGCGTCGGGGCTCGAGGCTCGCGTGCTGCAACACGAGATCGACCACCTCGACGGCGTGCTGATGCTCGACCGCACCGAGAGAGCCCAGAAGCGCGAGGCGATGAAGGCCTGGCGCGAGCTCCAGCGCGGCGAGTGACGAGCGTCTACATCGGGACCTCGGAGTTCGCCGCTGCGGTGCTCGCTGCGGCGTCGCCGCAGCTGGGCGCTGCGCTGGTGCTCACGCGGCCCCCGGCGGCGAAGGGGCGGGGACGGCGCGTGGCGCCCTCGCCCGTGGCGACGATGGCGAGGGAGCTCGGGATCGCTCTCGCGGAGCCGCAGGCGCTCGAGGACGCGGCCGATGAGATCGCCGCGCTGAGCCCCGAGGCGGTGGTGTTGTGCTCCTACGGGGAGCTCGTGCGCGAGCCGCTGCTGTCTCGCTACGAGATCCTCAACGTGCACCCGTCGCTGCTCCCGCGCTGGCGGGGGGCGGCGCCGATCGAGCGGGCGATCATGGCCGGCGACGAGCTCACCGGCGTGTCGATCATGCGCCTGGTTGCCGAGCTCGACGCGGGCCCCGTCTGCGAGATGCAGGCGCTGGCGATCGACCCCGACGACGACTACGGCTCGCTGAGCTCAAAGCTCGCGTCGCTCGGGGCGAAGCTGCTGCTGGCGGCGCTCGCCGGACCGCGCCGCTTCCTCGAGCAGCACGGCGAGGCCACCTACGCGCAAAAGCTCACGGCGGCCGATCGCATCCTCGACCCCGGCCAGCCGGCCGCGGCGCTCGAGCGGCGCGTGCGCGCGCTTCGCCCGCACGTCGGCGCCAGGCTCGCCGACGGGCTCGCAGTCAGCTCGGCGCGCGTCGCAGCGGAGCCGCTGGCGGCCGGGGAGCTCGCGGCGCGCGAGGGCCACCTCTACCTCGGGGCCAGCCCGGGCACGCTCGAGCTGCTGCGCGTCCAGCCGCCCGGCGGGCGCGCGATGGACGCCGCGTCCTACCTGCGCGGACATGCCATCTGAGGCGCGCGCGGTCGCCTACGAGGTCCTGCGCCGCACCTTCGAGCACGGGGCCTTTACCGACCGCGCCTTCCAGCAGGCCGCCGGCGCGCTCGGCCCCCGCGACCGCGCGTTCGCCCAGCACCTCGCCTACGGGACCGTGCAGCGAGCGCTCACGCTCGACCATCTGATCGAGCAGCTCTCGGGCCGCGCCGCCGCGCGGATCGACGCGCCCCTGCTCGCGGCGCTGCGCCTCGGCTGCTTCGAGCTCTGTTTCGCGGGCAGCGCCGCGCACGCCGTCGTCAACGACGCCGTCGAGCTAGCCAAGCCGGCGCACGGCCACGCGCTCGTCAACGCCGTGCTGCGCCGCGCCGCGCGCGAGGGCCCGGCGCTGCTTGAGGGGCTGAGCGACGCCGATCCGGCCGGGGCGTCGCTGCGCCATTCGATGCCGCTGTGGATCGTCGAGCGCTGGTGGGAGGCGCTCGGTCCGGAGCGTGCACGGGCGCTGCTCGACCGCGCGAACGACCCGGCCGAGAGCTCGCTGCGCGCCAACACGCTGCGCACCGACGCCCCCGCGCTGGTGGCGGCGCTGGGCGCGCTGGGGGTGGCGGCGCGCCTCGGCGGCGACCCGCCCGAGGCGGTGATCGTGCTCGACGCCTTCGACGCACACGCCTCGGCGCTGTGGCGGGAGGGGGCGCTGATGCCGCAGTCGCGCGCGTCGATGCTGGTCGCGCACTGCGTGGCGCCGCCGGCCGGGGCCCGCGTGCTCGACCTCTGCGCGGCGCCGGGCGGCAAGAGCACCCACCTTGCCGCGCTGATGGGCGGGGGCGGCGAGGTGGTCGCGGTCGAGATCCACCCCGGCCGCGCGTGCGCTCTGCAGCGCACGCTCGAGCGGATGGGCGCCGCCAACGTCACGGTTGAGGTCGGCGACGCGACGCGCCCGCGCCCGCCCGGCGCCGGCTTCGATCGCGTGCTCGTGGATGCGCCCTGCTCGGGCCTCGGGACGCTCTCCTCGCGCCCTGATCTGCGCTGGCGCGCCTCGGCGGACTCGGTCCGCTCGCTCGCCGAGCAGCAGGCCCGGCTATTGTCCGCCGGGGCCGCCGCGTGCGCGCCGGGGGGGACGCTCGTCTACTCGACGTGCACGATCTCGGTGGCCGAGAATGAGCGGCAGATCGGAGCCTTTCTCGATGCCACCCCGCAGTTCGAAGCGCTGGACCTGCAGTCGCGTCACCCGCAGTGGGCGCACCCGCTCGCGAGCGACTGGCTGCTGGCGCTCGGCAGCGTCCAGGGCAGCGACGGCTTCTTCATCGCAGCGCTGGCGCGGCGGGCCTAGGCGATGAGCGAGGCGACCGAACTGGGGCCCGGCTGCCCGCACTGCGGCGAGCCGTGGCTGCGGCCGACGAACCTGCCCGGTCGCTATCGCTGCGTCTACTGCCTGCACCGCTTCGAGCTGGTGTCGGTCTGCCCCAACTGCGGCGAGCACTCGACGATCGTGCGCATGGCGAGCACCGCGATCGTGATGTGCAACGTCTGCGGAGGCAGCATGCTGAGTGAGATATGAGCGAGCTGTTGAATGTCCCGCGCGTGGCGCCCTCGATCCTCGCCGCCGACTTCGACCGCCTCGGCGAGCAGGTCCAGGAGGTGCTGGATGCCGGCGCGAGGGTGATCCACGTCGACGTCATGGACGGCCACTTCGTGCCGCCGATCACGATGGGCCCGCTGGTCGTGGACGCGCTGCGCGAGCGCGTCGGCGCCGCGGGCGCGACGATCGAGGTGCACCTGATGATCGAGCGCCCCGAGCGCCAGATAGCCGAGTTCGTGCGCGCCGGCGCCGGCGGGATCACTGTCCATGCCGAAGCGACGCCGCACCTTGACTACGCGCTCTCGCAGATCCGCGACGCCGGCCTGCGTGCGGGCCTCGCCGTCTGTCCCTCGACGCCGCTCGAGGTCTATCGCGAGGTGGCGGAGAAGGTCGATGTCGCGCTCTGCATGACGGTCAACCCGGGCTGGGGCGGCCAGGTCTTCATCGATTCCTCGACCGAGCGGCTGCGCCGGCTGGTGGCGCTGCTGCGCGCCGGCACCGCGATCGAGGTCGACGGCGGCATCGAGGCCGACACCGGTGCGCGCTGCGAGACAGCGGGGGCGAACGTGTTCGTTGCGGGGACGGCGATCTTCGCTGCCCCGGACCCGGCCGCGGCCTACGTCGCGCTCGCGGAGGCTGTCGGCGACCCGCGGCGGTAGAGCGCGAGTAGCGCCAGCGCGAGCAGACCGGCGGCGCCGGCGTAGCCGACCTCGGTGCGCAGGATCTGGTTTGAGATCACGCCGACGAGCATCCAGGCCACGAAGATCGCCGCCGCGAGCAGCCAGAGCGCCGCGGCGTGGGCCGCCTGGCCGCGCGCCAGCGCTGCCTGGTTGAGCGCGCCGGAGGAGAGGTGCAGGCCCATCCCGAGCCCGATCACGGCGAGCCCGAGACGCTGGTAGTGCACGGTGTTGTGGAAGAGGTGGTGCAGCACGAACGGCCCGATCGCCAGCAGGCCGATCGCGACGGCGATCGCGAACGCGGCGATCGCGATCAGCGTGAGGCGGATCGCGCGGGCGAAGGCGGCTCGGCCCTGGGTCACCTCGAGGCCGGCCAGATGGGGCAGCAGCGAGGTCTGGATCGCCTGGAACAGCTGTAGCGGCGCCCGCGTGATCAGGAGCACGTTGAAGACGATGCCCGGCAGCTGTGCGTGGCCGCGGCCGCTGCTCGCCGCGACCGTCAGCACGGCCGCATTGAGCAGCGTCTGCTCGGCCAGCTGGATGCCTGACACCGCGATCGCGAAGCCGCTGCCCCGGCGGATCGAGAGGTCGCTGACCGCCTCCTCGATGCCCTCGGCGGCCGGGCCCTCGAGCGCCGCGTCGGTGGCGGGGGGCATCCGGTCCTCGCGCGCCGCGCGGCTCGCGAACGCCGCGGGCACAACGACCAGCGAGACGAACGGGGCGGCGGCGATGCCGAGCCCGATCGCCGACTGCCCGTGGGTGATGCCGACCGCCGCCGCGATCGCGAAGGCGATCCGCGAGGCCGACTCCATGAACACGAGCCCGCCGTAGAGCGCGAAGTACTTGTGGCCGGCGAGCCAGCCGCGGGCGAAGTAGCTCGCGGCGTAGGCGACGATGCCGACGACGAAGATCCAATAGAGCGTGTCCGAGTAGAAGACGTGGTGCGCGAGCTCGTCGTGCAGCGGCAGCGCCACCGCGAGGAATGCCAGCGCGAAGCTGCCCTGGATCGTGATCGGGACGCGCATCGGCAGTGCGGCGATGCCGCGGGCGCGGTGGTCGGCGATCGTGCGCGAGAGCAGCTGCTCGATCGGGCGGTAGATCACGCTGATGATCACGAACATCACCGACCACAGCACGTCGAGATGGGAGTACTCGCCGTCGCCGTGCAGCAGGTGGCTGGCGATCGCGAAATAGGCGAGCGTCAGGACGCCGGTGGAGGCGATCCCGATCGAGAGCATCCGCGCGCCGCTGGCGTAGGAGCGCGGGCCCCGATCAGCTGCCATCGTGCTCCTCCGCCAAGTGCCGCCGGGTCCGGCGCTCAGACGCGGACAAGCACCATCGTCCAGGGGAACGGCGAGCGCGTCTCGATCACGTCGCCGTGGCGCGCGCAGAGCGACACGATCGCCGACTTGGAGAAGTGGTTGACGTGGCCGGGGGTGTTGCCGAGCTCGCGCCAGTAGGCGCCGCGGGCCATGTTGACCGCGCGCCAGAGCGGCTCGCGGGGCACCGACACGAGCACGTGGCGCTCCGCGCAGCGCGCCAGCTCGGCGATCGTATGCGCGGGGTCGGGCACGTGCTCGAGCACCTCGATCGCGGTCGTCAGGTCGAACTCGCCATCGGCGAACGGCAGCGCCTCCGCCCGCTGGGCGATGTAGGTCAGGTTGGGCGCCTGGCGGCGCTCCCACTCGGCGGCGAGAAGCGGGTCGTCGAGGTCGATGCCGACGACGCGGCGCGGCGCCAGCTGGTTGGCCCAGCGCTGCGTCAGCACGCCCTCGCCGCAGCCCACGTCGAGCAGCGAGCGCGGCTCGGTCGAGGCCAGCAGGTCCTCGAGGTTTCGCTCGAAGCCATGCTGGAGCAGGCGTGCGACGGGGTTGCGGGCGTTGTACTTGTCGTAGGTGTTGCCGGTGACGATGCCGTCGGCCGAGCGCGTGACCGCGGTCACTGACCGGCCTCCTCGCCGGTGTGAACGCCGTCCTGCTGGCCGTTGGGCGACGGCGACGGCTCCTGCGCCGCCAGCGGCGGAGCCGGTGGGCCGGCGGGAGGCGTGGCGAGCGCCTGCGGCGTGGCGGCGGGCGCGTCGGCGGCGCCGGCGGCGGGCACCGACTCGTAGTGCGAGGGCGGGATGCCGAGCGCCAGCTCGATTCGGCGGACGCGCTCGTGCGTGCGCTGGATCATCGTGCGCTGCGCGCTCAGCAGATCGCCGATGACACCCAGTGCGGCGACCACGACGCCGGCGTTGAAGAGGACCGCTCCGAGGATCAGCGACTGGACGTGACCGGAGCCGTTGCCCTGTGCGTAGGCGACGATGAAGCGAATCCAGACAACGCCGGCCGCGAGCAGCAGGATCGCGGCCGCGGTCAGGAACACGCGCAGCGGCTCGTACTGGGCGTAGATGCGGAAGATCGAGATCGCGTTGCGGCGCACGTAGGACCACATCGAGGGGAACAGCCGCGACTCGCGCGTGCGCGGGTTGGTGCGGATCGGGACGTGGTCGATCGCGACCAGTTGCTTGCCGGACTGGATGATCGACTCGAGCGTGTAGGTGAAGCGCGACACGACCAGGATCTGCAGCGCCGCCTCGCGGTTGTAGGCGCGAAAGCCGGAGGTCGTGTCGGGCACGCCGGTCGAGGAGGCGGCGCGGACGACGCGCGAGCCGAGCCGCTGCAGGCGTTTTTTCAGCGGCGAGAAGTGGTCGATCGAGAGCACGTCGCGGTCGCCGATCACCATGTCCGCGTTACCCGCGACGATCGGAGCCACGAGCTTCGAGATGTCCTCCCCGCGGTACTGGTTGTCGGCGTCGGTGTTGACGACCACGTCGGCGCCGAGCTTCAGCGCGGCGTCCATGCCCGCCTGGAAGGCGCTGGCGAGCCCCTTGTTGTTGGTCAGGCGGACGATGTGGTGGACGCCGTGGGTGCGCGCGACGCCGATCGTGTCGTCGGTCGAGCCGTCGTCGACCACCAGGACCTCGATCGAGTCGAAGCCGGGGAGCTCGCGCGGGAGGTCGGCAAGCGTCGCCGGTAGTTGCGCGGCTTCGTCCTTGCAGGGGATCTGGATGATCAGCTTCATCGTGTGCGGCTTCACTTCCGTCCACGACGGTGCCGTAAACTGGCCGCCCAGTATCCCAGAGCGAGCGGCCGCAAAGTTGGCCG
>Ga0182024_10025745_pt1 | contig 10364 bp, 12 predicted proteins | sample P32metaG_FD_120480 | JGI IMG/M metagenome (GOLD analysis project Ga0182024, IMG submission 120480) | Permafrost microbial communities from Stordalen Mire, Sweden - P3-2 metaG (Illumina Assembly) | ecosystem: Environmental > Terrestrial > Soil > Wetlands > Permafrost | place: Sweden: Stordalen...
AGGGCAAGCTGATGCCCGCCGTCAAGAGCTTGCACCAGCAATCGGCCAGCAATTCTAAACCGGATTACATCATGGGCCATTCGTTTCAGGCCATTTCTCTGCTGGTCCAAGGCGCTTCCGGACCATGCTCAATGTTGTCCGAAGGCCGGCCAACGACCAGCGCTACGCGCTTGCCAAGCGGGCCTTCGACTTAATTTCTGCTCTCTTGTTGATTCTTCTCACGGCTCCCGTCCTGATTGTCGTCGCTATCCTCGTTCATTTTGATTCACCAGGATCGGTGCTGTTTCGGCAACAGCGTGTCGGGAAGCATGGCAGGCCCTTCAACATGTATAAGTTTAGATCCATGCTCTCCGATGCGCCGAGATACGCTATCTCTCCGCGAGATTCTGTCAGCACCTCCTCTGGAAGCGCGCGCGGGATATTTACAGCTTCGAACAACTCGCCGCGCAACGAGTCCAGTTTCTTCGGGGTATCGTCGCGCATGCCCGCGCGTACAGCCCTGAGGAACTCGCTGTCGGCGAGCATCTTGAACTGAGAATGCGATGAGAATTCTCTTCGTCCATAACCGATACCAGCAAGCGGGCGGAGAAGACGTTGTCGTTCATGCGGAAAGCAGTTTGCTCGCGCGGATGGGCCACAATATCGAACTTTGGGAAGAGAACAACGATGCGATTCTGAGCCGTCTGGATGCAGTCAAGACAGGCGTGCAGAGCGTCTATTCGTTTCGACAAGCGGGGAAAATACGCGAACGTATTCGCCGATTCGACCCGGACGTCGTACATATTCACAACTTTTTTCCGCGACTCTCCCCGTCAATTCATTTTGCCTGTTTTCGCGCAGGGATTCCGATCGTGCAATCGCTCCATAACTTCCGACTGCTTTGCCCTGCCGCGACATTCCAGGGAGGGGGCAAGGTCTGTGAGGAATGCTTAGGAAAGTCCGTTCCCTGGCCGTCCGTTGAGAACGGCTGCTATCGAAACAGCCGGGCCGCGAGTGCTGCCGTCGCCATCATGTTGTCGGTGCATAGAGCACTGGGCACGTGGCGCCGTTCGGTCTCTCGCTTCATCGCCCTCACGGAATTCGCTCGAGACCGATTCATCGCAGGTGGACTTCCTACGGAAAAGATCTCTGTTAAGTCAAACTTTGTCGAGCCGGATCCAGGCATTGGCTCCGGTGGCGGCAACTACGCGCTCTTTGTCGGCCGGTTAGCCGAGGAGAAGGGAATCGGCACTCTGCTTGCCGCCTGGAACCGGCTTTCCATCAAGCCGAGACTCAAGATCATTGGCGACGGCCCGCTTGCGCCCGATGTGGCCAAGGCCGCGGCGACTCACCCCGAGATTGAATGGCTCGGATCGCGGAGCAGGGAAGAAGTCTCGCGCGCTATGGCCGAAGCCGGCGTATTGATTCTGCCGTCCACCTGGTACGAAGGCTTCCCGCTCGTTGTTGCAGAGGCTTTTGCTGCGGGCCTTCCCATCATTGCGTCGCGTATCGGCGGCGTGGCGGAAGTTGTCTCCGATGGGCATACAGGGTTGCTCGTTTCGCCTGGCAATCCAGATGAACTCGGCAATGCTGTCAGCCGTGCATTTTCTCACCGAGAGGAACTGCAGTTGATGCGTTTTCAGGCTCGCTCGGAATTCGAGCGCAAATACACTGCCGAGGTAAACTACGCACGCATCATGACCATCTATACAGCTGCCATTGAGAGTTGTCTGACACCGGTCCAACTTTGTCAGTCACCGGCAATCTAGAGCATTGTCGGAATACACGTAGACTTTTTGAGAGCAGTGAAGGGCGGCTTTTACTCCCACCCCAGCGACGAAGACCTGTCGCTGGGGACGACCCCGTTGAGGAAAAGGCCACTTGAGCGCGTAGTTTCGGACTGCGCCAATTCTGAAGATGCTGTGGCGAGGGCGACTGCGGGGCTTTGAAGTGAACCGAATCTGCGCATGAATTACCTATACTCTGAACCTCTCTGCATTTCGCATCGCCCTGCATTGCTCCGCCGGCTCGGCGCCCTGGCCCAAAGCGATAGGATGGAAGGTTGGAGAGAAGAATGCCGAGAGTCCTCGATGGCGCAGCTATTGCCGCCACGATCAAGCAGGAAGTTGCTGAGGAGGTTCGCGCGCTCGCTGCACAGGGCATTCGACCTGGCCTGGCCGCGGTGCTGGTGGGCCATGTACCTGCTTCGGAAATCTACGTCCGCAGCAAGGTGCAGACGTGTGCCGAGCTCGGACTCTTCAGCGAACTGCTTACTCCGCCCGATACCGTCACCACGGAGGATATGCTCGACCTGGTCACCGCTCTGAATGGCTGTGACGACATCGATGGAATCCTTATACAACTGCCGTTGCCGAAACAGGTCGACGCAAAGGCTCTTCTTGATGCTGTCTTTCCTGCCAAAGATGTGGACGGATTTCATCCAGTGAATGCGGGGCGATTGCAGGCGGGTCGGCCGGCGCTGGCGCCGTGCACGCCTGCAGGCGTCATTGAAATTCTCAGACGCAGCAATCTTCCCATCAGCGGGCAACACGCTGTGGTCGTGGGGCGCAGCGACATCGTGGGAAAACCCGTAGCCATGCTGCTTCTGCACCAGAACGCGACTGTTACGATCTGCCACTCCAAAACGCGCGACCTCGGAGCGGTTACACGCGAGGCGGATATTCTTGTGGCCGCCATCGGCCACCCTGGATTCATCGAGCCAAAGATGGTCAAACCGGGCGCGACTCTGATTGACGTCGGCATTAACCGGCTCACCACGCGCGAGGAATTCAACCGCTATTTTGCGGGCGATGAGAAGCGCGAAGCGGCATTTGCCAAACGCGGCTCGACCATCGTGGGTGATGTGCATCCCAAAGCATTCGAGCGAGCGGGCGCTTACACGCCGGTGCCCGGCGGCGTGGGTCCGTTGACGATCGCCATGTTAATGTCGAATACCGTGCGCGCTGCCAAAATGCGCCGAGGGCGGGAGTAATGCAAAGGGTCGGCCTTACCGGCGGCCTAGGTAGCGGCAAAAGCACGGTGGGGAGCTATCTCCGCGAGTTGGGCGCTCAAGTGATTGAGGCCGACGAGATGGGTCGCGCGCTGATGGAACCGGGCCAACCCATTTTCGGGGAGATCGTCCGCGTCTTTGGCCCTCAGGTGCTTGATGCAGACGGCCATCTGAACCGTGCTCGTCTTGCCGAATTTGCCTTTCGCGGTGGCCGGTTGCAGGAACTGAACGCGATCGTGCATCCGGCCGTCGTCGAGCAGCAGCGACAGTGGATGAAAGAAGTTTTCGCCCGTGATCCGGGAGCGGTGGCCGTTGTTGTCTCGGCGCTCATTTTTGAGGTGGAACGCGATGCTCGTGCGCGTGGAGAAACTGATAGCGTGCTCGCCGATTGGCGGCGCCGCATGGATCGCGTTGTTCTGGTCACCGCACCAGACGAGCTGAAGATCCGGCGCTACGTGGACCGGCTGGGTCTTCCCGGCGATCAACGCGCGGCAGCCGAAGCCGATGCGCGCTCCCGGCTGGCGCACCAGATTCCGGACGCGATCAAAGCGGCCCGCGCGGACTATCTTTTGGAGAATAATGGGGATAAGCAGGCTCTCCGCGCCCAGGTCGAAGAGTTGTGGCGGCGGCTGGTCGCCGAAAGCAACAAACTTTCTGTGCGCGGTTCTCTAGAATAAGAAGCAGCAGCCGCATTTCTTCCCCGAGGGAACTGTGCCGAGCTGCGGCCGTATCTGTTAGGAAAGGTTCTTTGGTTCGCGAATATGAAACTGCGTCATTTGGTCCTGATTGTTGTTTTCGTAGGCGGATTCTGGTATCTGACCACCCATCTGCCCTCGCATTTGCGTGACCTTGCGCTGGTCAGAAGCCTGCGTACTTCGGACTCCCCGCTGCAGCTGACAGAAGCCGATGCTGCGCCTGCCTATGACGCCGATGAGCAAAACAACATCGCGGTTTATAAGCGCGTAGTGCCCTCGGTCGTCAACATCACGTCGCGGCAGGTGGTTTTCAATTTCTTTTATGGAGCGGTGCCGCAGGAGGGCCAGGGATCGGGATTCATTCTCGACCGGACAGGTCACGTGCTTACCAACTACCACGTCATTGAGGGCGCCAATCGCGGCATCGACGTGCAGCTTAGCAATAAGCATCATTACTCGGCTAAGGTGATCGGCTCAGACAAGGTACACGACCTCGCGCTGTTGCAGATCGATGCGTCGAGCCTCGAACCCGTGACCCTGGCCGACTCAAGCCAACTGGCTGTTGGACAAAAGGTCTATGCCATTGGCAACCCTTTCGGACTCGGCGGCACGATGACGCGCGGCATCATCAGCTCTATCCGCACACTGGGCGGCGAAGGGGGCGCGCACATTGAAGACGCGATTCAGACTGACGCGGCCATCAATCCCGGCAACTCGGGCGGACCGCTGCTGAACTCGCGCGGTGAAGTCATTGGCATCAATACCATGATTGCTTCGAACGGTGCGGAACAAAGCTCCGGCATCGGCTTTGCGATTCCCATCAATACGGCGAAGGCGGTGCTTTCTGACCTCACACGATTTGGCCGAGTCAAGCGGCCGTCGCTAGGCATTGTGTCTTACGCCATTGGGCCGGATCTCGCGCAACAAATGGGATTGGGTGCAGAGTACGGTGTGCTCATCCAGAGAGTCATTCCAGGTGGTGCGGCAGAGAGGGCGGGCTTGCATGGGGGGAACGAAGAAGCCTATGTCGGCAATACACGCATCCTGCTTGGCGGCGATCTGATTGTGGCCATCGACGGTCACGAAGTTACTGATCCTCAGGACATCGCTTCGGTGCTCGAAAAGCACCAAGCCGGGGATACCATCAGCGTGACTGTTTTGCGCGGACGCCGCCAGATGACACTGAAGCTGATTCTTGGGGAAGCGCAAGCGGCCACTACCTGAATCCGCGTTCCCAACAAATTTCATCAAACTTGAAGCGGGCCGCCCTCATTGGTGCGGCCCCTTTTGTCTGTCGGCTAGAACATTTTCGGAAATAGTGTAGCCCCTAAGTTTTATTGGTATCCCACCCTTTCCGCAGCAAAAAGCGGAAAGGATGGGGCACGGAGGACTACAGTAAAAACAAAAATGCTCTAGAACTTGACGCCGAGTGTTTTGAGAAATGCTTCGAGCTGCGGCCAGACGGCTTTCAGATCCGTGAAGGTTGTACGTCCAGCGGAATGTTCATTGGATTGGCGGCTGCGCCGGCAAGCTCCGCCAAAGGTTTTTCTATTGCGCCCACGAGCGTGGCGAGTGCAGCCACCACGGCAGGCGTGGCCTGCATCGCTTTGTTTGCGCCGGAAAGCCACTTCAGTGCGTCCTCGGCTCCTATTTCAATGCCTTTTTCGATATTTACAAGGATATTTGCCATCGCGATCGATCCTCTTCCTTTTCATCTGCCGCCTGGCGCCTATGTATGTACGCTGACTGCAGACCTGTCTTTGTTTGCAAGTCCTCTGGGCGAGAGGGCTGGTTGCGCGATCTCTCCCCGAAAGAATTGCCGCTCAGGCGAGCAGCCGCGCGACCTTGAAGCGGATTCCCGCGACAAGGCGTGTGCCGTTTCTGCTTGTCTGGCTATTCCTTTAGCTTAGAGGCAATCCGAGTTATATATTCGGCAATTCAATTAGCAACGGAAGTATTCAGGAATCAGGCCGATAAGGTGGCTCTCCATGATTCGCTGATTGACAGAGGATTTCGGCACCGCGAAGCACGCCGGGATCTCAGCAGTTGGCAGCGGTGCGCTTCACGTACCGCCGTCCGCGGATCTCCCACTCGCCACTGACTACACGTGAGATCGCTTCGGTATATGCGATGTGCTCCTCGACCAAAATGCGTTCGGCAAGCGAATGCGCATCCTCGTCGTCCAGCACTGGAATGGCCCGCTGCAAAATGATGGCTCCGTGATCCAGGTGCTCATCGACAAAATGCACTGTGCAGCCGGCCCATTTGACGCCGTAGTCAAACGCCTGCTGTTGCGCATCGAGGCCGGGAAACGCCGGCAGGAGCGAAGGATGAATGTTCAGGATGCGATTGGGAAAGGCGGCAATAAATTCCGGCGAAAGGAGCCGCATGTAGCCGGCCAGGCAAACCAGGTCCACGCGATGATCACGCAGGCAACGAACCATATCTGCGTCGTGTTCTGCACGCGCTCTGCCTTTGGAGACAAGCACTGCGTGCGGCAGACCCAATTGCTGCGCTGCGGAAATGCCGCCGGCCTCGGGCACATTCGAAATCACAACTGCAATTTCAACGCGCTTGAGCCGCCCGTCGCGAATCGATTCTGCAATGGCGTTGAAGTTTGACCCGCGTCCAGAAAGGAGGATTCCTAGCCGCACGGGCGGATGGCTTTCAGTTTCGGCGGTCGGCGAGCGTTCGGTTGATTCCGATTCGCCCTCTACTGCTGTCACGTGTACTGCACCCGGCGATCGCCTTTCACCACGCGGCCAATCACGTAGAACTTCTCTTCTGCACGATCGAGCAGGCTCTTGGCGCGTGTGAATTTGGCGGCTGGAATCGCTGCGATCAGGCCAATCCCCATATTGAAGGTGCGCATCATCTCTTCCCGCGAAACCTGACCCAAGTCGCGGAGATGTTCGAAGATCGGAAGAACCGGCCATGAACCCAGTTCGACCTGCGCCCCGCTGCCTTTGGGCAAAATGCGCGGCAGATTCTCCGTGATGCCACCTCCGGTGATGTGCGCCATGCCTGTCGTCATGCCCGCGGCAACCAGCTTTTGAATCACGTGCAGGTAGCTGCGGTGCGTCTTCATCAGCGCCGTGCCGGCTTTCTCCTTGATTGCGGTGACATATTGCGTCGTTTTGTAGCCCGCAACCTCAAACATGAGCTTGCGCGCCAGCGAATATCCATTGGTATGCAAGCCGGTCGACGGCAAACCGATCAGTACATCGCCGGGTTTGATACCTACGCCGGTCACCATTTTGTCGCGGTCCACCGCACCCACAATGAAGCCGGCCAGATCGTACTCGCCATCTGAGTAGAAGCCCGGCATCTGCGCTGTCTCGCCTCCAATCAGGGCGCAACCGTTTGCTTTGCAGGCTTCAGCCAAGCCTGTCACCACGCTATCGGTCACGTCGGGATCGGTTTTGGCGCTGGCCAGGTAGTCGAGGAAGAAGAGCGGCGTTGCGCCCTGCACGGCGATGTCGTTCACGCAGTGGTTGACCAAGTCGACGCCTACCAGCTGGTGTAAGCCTAATTCGAAAGCTACCTTGAGCTTGGTGCCCACCCCGTCTGCCGAACTCACCAGGATCGGGTTTTTCCAGCGCTGCAGATCGAGCCGGAACATCGCCCCAAAGCTGCCGATTCCGCCCAATACATTGCGGTTGAAGGTCTTTTGCGCCAGGTACTTGATGCGGTCCTTGGCTCGGTCGCCGCTGGTGATATCCACACCGGCATCGGCATACGTCACGGATTTTGATTTGGATTCGTCGGGCACGGTGCGGCTTTCTGCGGAAAGGTCGATTTTAGCAGGATTTGGAGACCCGGGGGAGACACGGCATTGCACTCTAGCGTGTTCAAATCCTGAGGATATTTCTGATTCGAATGACAAGTATGCTCGACATTATACACTTGACAAACCCATGACTTAAAGTCCATGATTTGATCATGGAACACGGTGAAATCAACCTAATCGAACTCGCTCAACACTTTAGCGATGAAGAGAAAGCGCGGGAGTACATCGAAAAGCTGCGCTGGCCTGATGGCCCGATTTGTCCGCACTGTGGCGAGATCAATCACGCCTATCGGCTGACTCCTCAAGACTCTAAAAAGGGCAAGCACGTTCGCCCCGGAGTCTGGAAGTGCGGCGGCTGTCGAGAGCAGTTCACCGTGACTGTTGGCACAATCTTTGAAGACAGCCATATCCCCCTGAGCAAATGGCTGCTTGCCTATCACCTTCTCTGCGCCAGCAAGAAGGGCATGAGCGCCCATCAGCTTCACCGTATGCTCAAGGTCACGTACAGGAGTGCATGGTTCATGGCTCATCGGATTCGTTACACGATGACCCAAGAACCGTTGTCATCGAAACTCGACGGCATTATCGAAATCGATGAGACGTGGATCGGCGGAAAGCTTCGCAAGAGCCGGACCCAAGAGGGCAAGGATGCGAACCGGCGCAACAAGACGTTGAACAAAGCGCCCGTTGTGGCCGTATTGCAGCGTGGGGGACGCGTCCAATCCACGCACGTCCCGCGTGTCACTGCTGAGAACCTGAAGCCCATTGTAGAAGCGATGGTGAGCGAAGATGCACATGTGATGACGGACAGTTCCACTACGCTCAAGGGTGCGCTTTCTGGACGCAAGCACGATACGGTGAACCATTTCATTAATGAGTACGCCCGGCATGAGAACGGCGTCTGCATCACGACGAATAGCGTAGAGGGATTCTTCGGGATATTGAAGCGCGGCATCAATGGTGTTTACCACCATGTCGGACAGCAGCATCTACATCGCTACTTGACGGAGTTCGACTATCGGTACAACTCTCGAAAAGAGACGGACTCTATGCGCACGATCTATGCGCTGAAGAGCACGACTGGGAAGCGACTAATGCTGCGGGACTCAAAGCAGCCAAATTGAAGGGAAAAGAACGGAATTTCAAGGACTCTAAAACGGCGAAAGGTCAGCCTGCCAGCTGACCTTTGCGCTTACATTTCAATCTCTGTTGGCGGCCTTTGCCCGTGTGCCGAACTCAACGCGATCAGTGTATCACGGAGAGTGTTTCATGGCTAAGAGGACCGATCTCGCAATTTTCTCCATCGCTTTTAGGAACGGGAAAGCCAACGACCATCGGCTTCCGCTTAGCCACGTCATCACTACTCTCCAAGAACTTGAGTACATGGTCCGCGAGGTAGGGAAGAAAATTCAGCGCGACAATGGCGTCGATAACCCAGACGGGGATTTTGGCATTGAGCTTATCGCTGGAACTAGTGGCATCGCCTTCAAGAAGGGCAGCATAAAGACGCAGGCAGCTATAACGCGCGACGTTCGCAATGGGATCCGCACCATTAGCAGTGTCATCGGCACCACGGCTGAGGTCGAAAGAAAATCTGTTTCTTCTGTTGATGAATACGGAGAGCCGGTTTACCGACGTTTGAGCCGGATCAGCCCAATGCAGGAGCAGGATGGGACGGAACTGCGGTTGCAGTTGGTCCAAAAAGGCCAGATCAAAGAGACCGCGAATTTCTCTGAACGTGGCATACAGGTACTCAAGGAACTAGGCTCTACCGAGTTTGCGGTGGAGGCGGTGACTCTTTATGGCAGGCTGAGAAAGCTCACTGATATGAGCAGACTCGAAGGCCAGGACGATATTTGGGGTGAGCTCGTGGAGGACAGCGGAGAAAAATGGCGCATTAAATTCCACCCCACCGACTACGACAGGGCACGGAAGCATTTCACGAAGCAGGTGGTCATCTTCGGGGATGCCCGCTATTTCAAGACGAAACTACCACGGGTTGATGTGAAAGACATTCGCGAGGAAGTCAAGCGCGACTACGTTGTAGCGTTTGACCGTTTCAGCAAGGAATATGGAGAGATTTTCGGAGATCGCGATGCAAAGAAAATCTTGAGCGACATCCGAGGGAGATAACCGTGGCACGAACAGCGTATTTGGACACCTCTATTTTTTTGGAAATGGCCGGGAAAAACGCCAAGCTGAAAAAGCGTATCCGAGAACTGCTGGAAGAATTGGGCGAGGAAAAGGTCCGCCTCTATACGTCCATCATCACAGTCCAAGAGCTTGCTGTTGCCACACATCGCTTGGGCGCCGTCGCCAAAGATACCTATGCAGACATCAACAGCATCGCTCGGATTTACACGGTAACCAAAGAAATCGCTCTGACTGCGGCGAAACGGGAAGCTGAGTTAAAGGATTTATCTGAACGAGAAGGCGGGAAACGAAGCTCAAAGAAGGCCGATTCTGAGGAGCAAAGGCTGGATCGTATCTGCGAGAATCGGCGCCGCAAATGGGACTGCTTTCACTTGGCAACCGCTCAGGTAATGGGATGCGCAGAGTTGTACACTACAGACTCGAAACTGCAAAAGCGACCAAGCCAACTCGGCATCAAAAGTCTGACGGCCTTAACCCCCGATACGCCGATAAAGACCATTCGCGGACCACTATTGGAAAATGTAGGCAGCATCAAAACCTAGAGGAACCGACCAATGGCACCGAAGCAAGCTACCAACGAAAAGCCGATCCCGCACATCCCGCTCCCGTTCGAGGAAGTGATGAAGGACGTGCTCAAGGTGAAACCGCCGGAGAAGCTCCCGAAGGAATCACAAAAGTCGAAACGAAGTTACGACTTCTTCTCTGGAAAGAAATAGCGCGTGACAATCAGGAATAC
>Ga0182024_10025746_pt1 | contig 10364 bp, 11 predicted proteins | sample P32metaG_FD_120480 | JGI IMG/M metagenome (GOLD analysis project Ga0182024, IMG submission 120480) | Permafrost microbial communities from Stordalen Mire, Sweden - P3-2 metaG (Illumina Assembly) | ecosystem: Environmental > Terrestrial > Soil > Wetlands > Permafrost | place: Sweden: Stordalen...
CGACGATGCGCGCAAGCTGCGCGAGGAGGCGCAGGCGCTGCTGGCCGAGTTCCAGCGCAAAGGGCGCGAGGCCGAAACCGAGGCCGCGGCCATCATCGCCAGCGCCAAGGTTGAAGCCGAGCGGCTCGCCGCCGAAGCCAAAATGCGCATGGAAGAGTTCGTCTTGCGACGGACCAAGATGGCGGAGGCGAAGATCATCCAGGCCGAGGCTCAGGCGCTCGCCGACGTGCGCTCCGCGGCGGCCGACGCCGCCGTTGCCGCCGCCGAGAAGATTCTTTCGGCCGCGGCCAAGGGCAAGACCGCCGAGGAATTGCTGGCGCATGGCATCGAGGACGTCAGGAAGAAATTCAATTGAGCCGCCGATAGCCGCCGGCTAGCCCTGCCCAATCCACAGACCGAAGTCGATTATGTGCATAACTCCCCGGCGCGCATACGCCGGTCCTTGAATACTGCCCGCAAGCAGTATCTTCATCGAACCTCTTGGAAAGCCGGACGATGGCCGCGCAAGCGGCAAACATCGGGGTGGGGCCGGTGATTATCTTCGATTGTAACGGCGTGCTGGTCGACAGCGAGCCGATTGCTGCTGCCGTCCTCGCCGAAACACTCAAACGCGTCCGCTTGGCCATATCGGCCGAGACCGTGATGCGTCGCTTTCACGGCCGCCGGCCGGCGGATGTCTTTGCCGCTATCGAAACGGCCGCGGGACGCAAGCTCCCTGACGATTTCCCCGCCGCGGTCGCGGCTGAAACGCTGCGGCGCCTGGACGCGGAATTGCGCCCCATCCCGCACGCCGCCCACGCGCTGACATGGCTGCGCGGGCCGAAGGCCGTCGCCTCCTCTTCTTCGCTCGATCGCATCCGCTTGAGCCTCGACGTCACCGGCCTGCTGCGCTTCTTCGCGCCGCGCCTGTTCTCGGCGAGCGATGTGCGGCGCGGCAAGCCGGCGCCCGATCTTTTCCTGCTCGCGGCCGCGCGCAGTCAGGTTGCGCCGGCGGACTGCATCGTGGTCGAGGATTCGGCGCCCGGCGTTACCGCGGCGGCGGCGGCGGGCATGACCCCGATCGGCTTCGTCGGCGGCAGTCATGCGGCAGGCAGGCTCGCTTCGGATCTCATTGCCGCCGGCGCCCGCACCGTGATCGCCGACATGCGGGCCTTGAAAAGCACGGTCACCGACCTGCGCGGCTGGTAGATCGGGCGGCGTCAGCCCGTCGGCGCGTTCGGATTTACTTTCGGCTTCGGCTTGGCCTTTGGCGCCGGCTTCTCCTTGGTCTGCGCTTCGGCGCCGATCGGATCGAACCCGATATAGACGATATAATTATCGAGTGAGCCGTCCTTCGGCAGCGGGAAGGTCAGCCCCTCCTCTATATGGGTGAAGGACGTGTTTTGGTCAGCGGACCCGACCGTCACCGGAATGCGAATGAGCTTGGTGATGATCGTCTTGGGGTTGACCGGGGGTGCATCGACGATGGCGATCCGCAACGGCACTTCGACCTGACCCGGTCCGCCGGCGGGGCCGACGATGATGCGTCCCTGAACGCCGACCTTCATTGTCACTTGGCCGTTCGCGACGAGGCATTCGCGCGCGGCACGCACGAAGGTGCCTTGATATTTCAGGGCCATCGCGTTGTTTTCGCCGGTCGGCGGCGGAATGGTCAGCGTCGAGGCACCCTCGCGTATATCGATGAAGGGACATTCGACGGCGGGCTGCGACGCGTCGGCGTTGGCCGCGGTCTGCGGCGACTTCGCCGAAGAGCCTGAGAAGAAGCTCGTGATCTTGTCTTTCAGCGAAGGCGAACTCGACGGCGGCGGCGGCAGCGGCGCGGCATCGGTCGTGGACGTGGCGGGCGGGGCTGCCGGCGTCGATGGGCCGCCGAAACCACCCGACGAGCATCCCGCCGCGAACAGCGCGAACGACAGCAATGCCGCGGCCGGCGCGCGATCGCACCATGCTGTCCGATGAAAGTCCCGCCGCATCCCCGTCGCCATCCGACTATCGCGATGCCCTTAATCTTATACCGAATGAACCGTGGCGAACCCAAGGCGCTCCGCGACCTAAAGTCCCGCGCAAACGGAGGAGAGGGTTAACGCAAGGGGCTGGCTAAGAGCCTGGCGTGTCCCTCAGGCGGGCATAGAGCAGGTGATCCTGCCAGGTGCCGTTGATGCACAAATATTCCCGCGCAAAACCTTCGCGCACGAACCCGGTTTTCTCCAGAAGCTTGATCGAGCCGGCATTGGTCGGAATGCACGCCGCTTCGAGACGATGCAGCCGCAGCGTTGCGAAAGCGAATGGGATGATGGCGCGCACCGCCGCCGTCATGTGGCCGTTGCGCACGAACGGCAAACCCATCCAATAGCCGAGACTGCCGGCTTGGGCGACGCCGCGGCGGATATTAGCCAGCGTCAAGCCGCCGACCAGCGCGCCGTCGGAATTGCGGGCGATCAGGAAGGCATAGCCCTGGTCGGTCCGCAAATCCTCGGCATAGCGTTTGAGGCGGCGGCGGAACGCGCCGCGGGTGAGGTCGTCGCCCGGCCACGTGGGCTCCCACGGGGTGAGAAAATCGCGGCTGGTCTCGCGCAGCGCCGCCCATTCGCCGAAGTCGGTCATCAGCGGCGTGCGCAGCACGATGCCGTCGCCCTCGATGCTTGCCAGCGGCTCGGAAAAATTGATGGTTCGGAAAAACGCCATGGGCGACTCTACTCAGCGGCGAAACGTCTCTGTTTCGTCATGCGGCCCGGCGCGTCAGAGTCTCGGCAATTGCCGCCGCGCTTTCAAGTCCGGAACCGAGCCCGAGCACTGCGGTGGCGAGCTTGCCGCGCGCGATCAGCGCGCGTCCGGCGGCGCGGGCGCTCTCGACCGAGACGGCCTCGACTTTTTCCACCAGCTCGGCAAGCGGGATAGGCCGGCCGCGCGTGATCATCTGGCGCGCAAGCTGCTCGATGCGCGCGCCGGAACTCTCCAGAGCCATCAGCAAGCCCGCCTTCATCTGCGCCTTGGCGCGCGCGACTTCGGTCTCGGAAATGGTTTCGGCGGTGTTGATGATGCCGTCGACGATCAGGCGCATCAGCTCCGAAGTATCGGCGGCATCGGTGCCGGCATAAAGCCCGAACATGCCGATGTCCGAATACGGCACATGGAAGGAATAGATGGAATAGCACAGGCCGCGCTTCTCGCGCGCTTCCTGGAACAGTCGCGACGACATTCCGCCGCCGAGGATATTGGTGAAGACCTGCAAGCTGTACAGCGCGGAATCCTGGATCGACACGCCGGGAAGGGCAAGCGCGATATGCACCTGTTCGAGCTCGCGCTTTTCGACGCTGGTGCCGCCGCCAAAGCTCGCCGGCTCCGGCGCCGGACCGGCCGGGCCGTTGAAGCCGGCAAAACGCTTCTCGACCTCGGCCAGCACGGCCTGATGCTCGACGGCGCCGGCGGCAGCCACCACCATGTCCGGCGCGCGGTAATTCCTGCCGAGATAATCGCGCAGCTTGCCGCCGTCGAACGACCGCACCGTCTTCGGCGTACCGAGGATCGAGCGCCCAAGCGACTGCTCGGGAAAGGCGATGACCTGCAGGTTCTCGAAAATAAGATCGTCCGGCGTGTCGGCGGCGGCGCCGATTTCCTGAACGATGACGTTCTGCTCACGCAGCAGCTCTTCGGGATCGTAGGTCGGCTCCGACAGGATGTCGGCGAGCACGTCGAGCGCCAGCGGCACGTCGGCCTTGAGCACGCGCGCATAATAGGCGGTGCTCTCGGCCCCGGTCGCCGCGTTGAGATCGCCGCCCACGGCCTCGATCTCCTCGGCGATCTGGAGCGCGGTGCGCCGCCGGGTGCCCTTGAACGCCATGTGTTCGAGCAGATGCGAGATGCCGTGCTCGTCGCGGCGCTCGTCGCGGCTGCCGGACGCGACCCAGACGCCGAGCGAAGCCGTCTCGAGATGCGGCATCGCGTCCGTCACCACGTTGATGCCGGACTTCAGGGTCGTCACCTCGACACTCATGCCGCCGCTCCTTCATGCGCGGCACGGCTCGTCGCCAGAACGAAACGCTCGACCGCAGACTGATCCACCGGCAGCTCCGTGACACGCTCCGGGCGTTTGTCGATATCGCCAAGCCATTCGGGCAACGGCGGCCGCGCGCCGCAGGCCGCCTCGACGGCATCGGGAAATTTTGCCGCATGCGCGGTCGACAGCACCACCATCGGCACCGCCGGGTCGCGCATTTCCTTCTCGGCCACGGCAATGCCGACCGCGGTGTGCGGATCGATGAAATTGCCGGTCTCGCGCTTGACGGTGCGCATCGTCGCCGCGACTTCGTCCTCGTCGGCGCGGTCGGCGGTGAACAGCGCACGGATAGCGGCGAGCGAGCGCGCCGACAGCACGAACCGGCGCGACTGCGCGAGCGAGGCCATCACGGCCCGGATCGCGCTGGCGTCACGGCTATAGGCGTCGAACAGCAGCCGCTCGAAATTCGAGGACACCTGGATGTCCATCGACGGCGAAGTCGTCGGCACCACATCGCGCAGCTCATAGGCCCCGGTCGCCAGCGTGCGGGTCAAAATGTCGTTGACGTTGGTGGCGATGACCAGCCGGTCGATCGGCAAGCCCATGCGCTGCGCCACGTAGCCGGCATAAATGTCGCCGAAATTTCCGGTCGGCACGGTGAAGGCGATCTTGCGTTGCGGCGCGCCGAGCGACACCGCGGCGGTGAAGTAATAGACGGTCTGCGCCACGATGCGCGCCCAGTTGATCGAATTGACGCCGGACAGACGGACCCGGTCGCGGAAGACGTGATGATTGAACATGGCCTTCACCAGCGCCTGGCAGTCGTCGAAGGTGCCGTCGATGGCCACTGCGCTGACATTGGCAGCGTCCGCCGTCGTCATCATGCGGCGCTGCACGCCGGAGGTGCGGCCGCGCGGAAACAGCACGACGAGGTCGACTTGATTGCGGCCGCGGAACGCCTCGACCGCCGCGCCGCCGGTATCGCCCGAGGTCGCCACCACGATGGTCCGGCGCTCGCCGCGCGCTGCCAGCACGTGATCCATCAGCCGGGCCAGAAGCTGCATCGCCAAATCCTTGAAGGCGAGCGTCGGGCCATGAAAGAGTTCAAGCGCGAATGTGTTGGCGCCGAGCTGCGTCAGCGGCGCCACCGCGGGATGGCGAAAATTGCCGTAGGCCTCGCGCGCCATGCGGGCGAGGTCGGCCTCGCCGATCGCATCGCCGGTGAAGCGGCGGATCACATCGACCGCGACTTCGGCATAGGACCGGCCGGCAAAACCTGCGATCGTCGCCGCTTCGACCTGCGGCCAGGTCTCCGGCACATAGAGGCCGCCGTCGCGGGCGAGACCCGCGAGCATGGCCTCGGCAAAGCCGTGTGACGGGGCCTCGCCCCTGGTCGAAACGTACTGCACTTTCGCTTGCCCGATATGATCTATCTTATTGTTATTACACAACTTTCCGTCGGACAGCGGAGGAGCTGCCGTGCCGGAGCAAGCGTCACCCTAATAGAAAAGCGGACCGCTTCACAAGGAACGCGGCGGGCTCCGGCCGGCTCTATCGCGGGCACCGGCGCCGAAGGCCCAGGCAATGAAAACAACCGCCAAAACCAAAGCGAGGCCGTACCAGGTCACCGCGTATTGCAGGTGGTTGTCGGGCAGATTGACGGCGAGCCGGCCCGGCTGCGGCAGGCCGCCAGACGGCACCGGCGTTTCCTCTTCGACATAGAAGGGGGCTACTAGATTAGGTCCTTGGCCGAACCCCTTGGCGGCGGCAATCGCCGCCGGGTCGCGCGCGAACCAGAGATTTTTCGCCGGCTCGTCGTTGGGCGTGAACCAGCTGCGGTCCGGCCAGCGCATCGCGCCGACGATGTCGATCGTCCCCGGCACCGCGCCGTCGGAGCGCGATTTCGGATCCTGGCGGCCCTCGGGCACGAAGCCGCGATTGACGATCAGGACGCCGCCGCCGGCGAGCCGCGCCGGCGTGAAAACCCAATAGCCGGGACCGGACACATCGGGCCGGAACGCCGACGCGGCGCCATAAACCAGCGCCTCCTTGCCATGGTCGAATTCGGCGCTGAATTTGACACGGCGGTATTCATAGCTCGCGCGATCGAGGTTTTGCCAGGTTTGCGGCGCGGGCAATGCTTCCGGCGGCGCGGCGAGCCGCTGCGTGAGCGTGGCGATCAAGCCTTCCTTCCAGGCCTTGCGCTGGATCTGCCAATTGCCGAGCGCGACGAGCGCCGCGAAGGCGAGCAACGCAGGCACGAGCAGCCCAAGCCACGAACGGCGCCGCGGCGACTTCATGGCTCGTCGGCGCCGCCGAAGCGGCTTTCCTCCGCCCGGTGATGGTACTGCAACGCGATCATCAGGCCTTTCATCGGCCGCAACGGCCCGAGCGTGACGATCAGAATAAGCGGCAGCCACAACACCGCGTGGACCCAATACGGCGGCCGATACACGATTTCAGTCACCAGCGCGGCGCCGACGACGACGAAGCCGGCGAGGAACATGATGAACACCGCCGGACCGTCGCCGGCATCGGCGAAGCCGTAATCAAGCCCACAGACCTCGCAACGCGGCCGCAGCGTTAAAAATCCCTGAAACAGCTTGCCTTGCCCGCAGCGCGGGCAAGCGCACGACAGGCCGGCGCCGATCGATCCCGCAAGCGTCGTGATCTGCTGTTGGCTCATGAATCGCTTCCGTCACCCTTCGAGGCTCGCTTCGCTCGCACCTCAGGATGACGGATCGAAGGCGGTGCGATCTGGCTTGTCGCTACCCTGCGTGCGCGCCGCCGCCCCAGACATAGATGCAGGCGAACAGGAACAGCCACACCACGTCGACGAAATGCCAGTACCAGGCGGCAAATTCGAAACCGAGGTGCTGCGTCGGCTTGAACTGGCCCGCCATCGCGCGGAACAGGCACACGATCAGGAAAATCGAGCCGATGATGACGTGGGCGCCGTGAAATCCGGTCGCCATGAAGAAGGTCGCGCCGTAGATGTTGCCGGAATAATGGAAAGCGGCGTGCATGTATTCCCAGGCCTGCACGCAGGTAAAGCTCAGGCCCAGCGCGATGGTCAAAGCGAGACCCCAGACGAGGCCCTTGCGGTCGTTCTCGAGCAGCGAGTGATGCGCCCAGGTCACCGTCGTGCCCGACGTGAGCAGGATCAGCGTGTTCAGCAAGGGGAAATGCCAGGGATCGAACGTCTCGATGCTTTTCGGCGGCCACACCCCGCCGGTGAACGCGATCCGCCCTACGTCCTGCAATTGGTCGGGGAACAGCGCGGTGTTGAAATAGGCCCAGAACCAGGCGACGAAGAACATCACCTCCGAGGCGATGAACAAGATCATGCCGTAGCGGTGCGAAATCTGCACCACGCGGGTGTGATCGCCTTTGAATTCCGCTTCGTTGATGACGTCGCGCCACCAGCCGATCATAGTGTAGGCGATGCCGATCGTGCCGGCGCCGAGGATGACCGGCGCAAAGGTGACGGTGTGGTGCATCCACAAAATGGCGCCGACCGCGCCAAGGAAGGCCGAGGTTGCGCCAATCGCCGGCCACGGCGACGGATTGACCAAGTGGTAATCGTGGTGCGGTTTCGCGTGCGCGTCAGCCATCGTCATCGTCTCCACTTGGTCTTCCGTTGGACGCGAGTGCGTTGCCCGCGCCGTTTTATCGCCTCGATCAGATGTGCCCGGATTTTCCCGGTTCGGTGCTGTCCGCCACCGGCGGTTCCGGCACATGGACCGGATAGAAAGTATAGGAAAGCGTGATGTTGTTGGTACCGTCCTGCTCGAAATCGTCGGCAAGCTTGGGATCGACGTAGAACACGACCGCCATGTCGCGCTTCTCGCCCGGCTTGAGCGTCTGTTGCGTGAAACAGAAGCAATTGATCTTCTCGAAGTAGATGCCGACCGTCGGCGGGCTGACATTGTAGCCGGCCTGGCCGACAGTGACGCGGGCGGATTCGTTGGTGACCGCATAATAGATGGTCACGACCTCGCCGAGCTTGACATCGATGGTCCTGCGCTCGGGCTCGAATTGCCATGGCAGTCCGGCGGCGACGTTGGAATCGAAGCGCACCGTGACCTTGCGGCCGGATATCTGCATTGGGGCCGACTTCGCCACCTGCGTGGTGCCGCCGAAACCGGTTGTGCGGCAGAACCAGGAATAAAGCGGTACCGCCGCGAACGATAATCCCACCATCACCGCGACGAAAGCGCCGCAGGCGAAGGCGACGACGAGATCGCGGCGGCTGGTGCGGCGGAGATTTGGTTTCTGCAAGTTCATCGGCATTTCATGCGTAGGCAGTCACAGCGGCCGGATCAGAACGCCCGGCCCCTTCACCAGCGTCACGATGTAGAACAGCACCACGAGCACGCCAAGCGACACCGCGATCGCGATCGAACGGGCGCGGCGCGCGCGCTGCTGTTGCTCCGTGAGCTTGATGCCGGTCACCGGTTTCTGCTCGTTCATGACCACATTCACCGTCATGCCGCCAAATGGCCGAATAGCCCTGCCGACATCCGATCGACCAGCAGCATGGCAAACAACAGGAACAGGTAGAGGATCGAGAAGCCGAACAATTGCTTGCTCGCGACGTGACCGTGCCGCTCGACATGCACCCGCAGCGCCAGCGCGATCATTGCCGAGCCGGTCACCAAGGCGACGACGCCGTAAGCCAGCCCGGCATAGCCGAGGATCCAGGGCGCGGCGCCGAGCGGCGCCAGGACGAGCGTATAAAGCAGAATCTGCCGCCGCGTCTCTTGATCGCCGGCGACGACCGGCAGCATCGGAATTCCGGCGCGCGCGTAATCCTCCGTGCGGTAGAGCGACAGCGCCCAGAAATGCGGTGGCGTCCAGAAGAAGATGATGAGAAACAGCAAAACCGGTTCGATCGCGACGCTGCCGGTCGCCGCCGTCCAGCCGATCAGCGGCGGCAGCGCACCCGCCGCGCCGCCGATGACGATGTTCAGCGGCGTCGTGCGCTTGAGCCACATCGTATAGACGACGACATAAAAGGCGATGGTCACGGCCAATAAAGCGGCGGCAACGGCATTGACCAGGAGGCCGAGCACGACCACCGCGCCGATCGCCAGCGTCAGGCCGAAGGCCAGCGCCTCGCCGGGAAGAAGGCGCCCGGCCGGGATCGGACGCGCTGCGGTGCGCGTCATGCGCGCGTCGATATCGGCGTCGTACCACATGTTGAGCGCGCCCGCGGCACCGGCGCCGACCGCGATACACAACAAAGCAGTCAGCCCGATCACCGGATGCACGTGGCCGGGCGCGATGAGGAGACCAACAAAAGCGGTGAACACCACGAGCGACATCACGCGTGGTTTCATCAACTCGATGTAATCGCCAACGCTCGCGATGCTGGGTTCGGCTCGTGCAAGGGTAACGCTCATTGGACTAGCGGCAGCGTGTCATATTGGTGGAAAGGCGGCGGCGAAGGCAGCGTCCATTCGAGCGTGGTCGCACCGGGGCCCCAGGGATTGGCTGCCGCCGGCACCTTGCGGATGAAGGCCTGTGCCACGCCGAAGAAAAACACCAGCGTGCCGAAACCCGAGATGTACGATCCGATCGACGAGATAAGATTCCAATCGGCGAACGCATCGGGATAATCGACGATGCGGCGCGGCATGCCGGCGAGCCCGAGGAAGTGCTGCGGAAAGAACGCTACATTGACGCCGATGAAGGTCAACCAGAAGTGCAGCTTGCCGATGGGCTCGCTGTACATGTAGCCGGTCATCTTCGGGAACCAGTAGTACCAGCCGCCGAAGATCGCGAACACGGCGCCGAGCGAAAGCACATAGTGGAAGTGGGCGACGACATAATAGGTGCCATGCAAAACGCGGTCGACACCGGCATTGGCCAGCACCACGCCGGTGACGCCGCCGATGGTGAACAGGAAGATGAACCCGACCGCCCACAACATCGGCGTCTTGAACTCGACCGAGCCGCCCCACATGGTGGCGATCCAGGAGAAGACCTTCACGCCCGTCGGCACGGCGATCACCATGGTGGCGGCGATGAAATAGGCCTGGACGCTCGACGACATGCCGACGATGAACATGTGGTGCGCCCATACGACAAAGCCGATGCCGCCGATCGACACCATCGCATAGGCCATGCCGAGATAGCCGAACACCGGCTTGCGCGAGAATGTCGCCACGATCTGACTGACCATGCCGAAGCCCGGCAGGATGAGGATGTAGACCTCGGGATGGCCGAAGAACCAGAACAAATGCTGGAACAGCAGCGGATCGCCGCCGCCCTCCGGATTGAAAAAGGTGGTGCCAAAATTGCGGTCGGTGAGCAACATGGTGATCGCGCCGGCCAGCACCGGCAGCGAGAGCAGCAGCAGGAA
>Ga0182024_10025747_pt1 | contig 10363 bp, 6 predicted proteins | sample P32metaG_FD_120480 | JGI IMG/M metagenome (GOLD analysis project Ga0182024, IMG submission 120480) | Permafrost microbial communities from Stordalen Mire, Sweden - P3-2 metaG (Illumina Assembly) | ecosystem: Environmental > Terrestrial > Soil > Wetlands > Permafrost | place: Sweden: Stordalen...
CGTTGGTAAGAATTTGGCCTGTCGTCAGCATGAGGTAGTTGCCAATCGATGGATGCGTGTCGGCGTAGTAGTTGGTCGGCAAAGCGCCGGCCTTGATCAAGCTGTTGAGATTGGGCCACTGGCGACTGTCGACTACGGTCGAATAGCTGCTGTTTTCCTCCATGACTACGACAACATGCTTGCTCTGGGGAGTCACCAATTGCACCGTCACTGTCGCCTCGCCAGATTGGGTGAGATCCTGCACACTCGTGGCAGTGACTTTCACACTGCCCACCGCGGCTGGCGCTGTCAGTAGCCCGGTCGCACTAATCGCACCGAGGCTCGAACTCCATGTAACTGCCGAACTGTAGCTTCCTGTTCCTTGCACCGTTGCTGTGCACTGCGAGGTTGCATTTGGGGCAACCGTCGAGGGTGCGCAGTCAACCGACACCGACGTGATTGTCGGAGGAGAAGTAGTCGACTGCACCGAAACTGAAGCGGCGCCGGATTTCGTTGTGTCCTCTGTACTGGTTGCCGTCACGGTGAGGTTCCCTGCCGAAGCTGGAGCAGTCAAAAGCCCGCTCGAACTAATGGTTCCACCACTCGTAGACCACTTCACGGTCGTGCTATAGCTTCCCGTTCCTTGCACGGTTGCGGTGCATTGCGAAGTCGCAGTTGTGGCAATCGTTGAAGGAGCGCAAGCCACAGCGACCGAGGTAATGGTAGGAGAACTTGTGGTAGAAGACTGGCTCCCACTCACACAGCCTGTCAAAGCAGTAAAGAATAAAGAAACAATGATAGCGAAGAGGTGGTGAAACTTCACGGGAATTTCTCCTGCGCGGCGGTCCTCGAGGACGGGTATCGCTTTTCGCAAGCAACCACCGTGCGCCCACATGGTGCCAGGGGATTTGTCACCGAACTTCTGCACTTGGATCGAAAAACTGTCCAGGTCATCACGCTCGACGCGATCTCCGCAAATGCAACATTCAATCTGAAACGATGGTGGATTCATGGTACAACTGTCATTCTTCTGCGTGATGTAGAACTACTTGCAGCCGGTGACGCATTTGGTCTTCGCGCGGTTAAGGGGCCCTACGTCGTAAGCATAAGCCTAAGTTCTGGAGGCGGTTGGGCTACGTTCGTTGCTCACAATATACGCGGTCGGAGGGTCATGGCGAAGGGATTTATCAGGTAGAATCCTGAGCTCTGTCTGTATGGTCGCCGATCTGGACAGAACACTTTTCTCAGGGTAATTTCCGGATACCGAGAAACGCCCACCGTGCTTTAAGCGGAACGGCATTGTGCGAGTCGTCGCTCGTCGCAGAGCCTATGATCGATAGTTGTGCAGTTCGCGAGAAAGTGAACAACAGGACCTCTTACAGGAATGCCATGAGGATCGGGTTTCTGGGACTAGGCAACATGGGGACGCCGATGGCGCTGCGGTTGCTGGCTGGCGGATACGAATTGTCGGTGTGGAACCGGAGCGAAGAGCGTACTAAGCCGCTCATCCACGAAGGTGCCATCGCCGCGGCGACCCCGGCTGAAGTCGAGCTGGGCTCCGACGCAGTAATCACCATGCTCCTGGACGATGCGGCTTATGAAGAGGTGCTTTTTGGCGTCCACAGGCTGATTGATGTGCTCTCACCCGGCGTGCTTCACATCTTGTGCGGCACTATCAGCATGGCCTTCGCTGAGCGGCTCACTGTGGAGCACGCGAACCGGGGCATCGATTTTGTGGGTGCTCTAGTATTTGGCAGTGCTAGCGATGCCAAGGATGGTCGGCTATGGATCGTGGCTGCCGGCGCTGACAAAGCAGTCGAGCGGGCCCGTCCATTGCTTGAAGCATTTTCGCGAGGGATCACCGTGGTGGGCAAAGAGCCGCATCAGGTATATGCCATGAAGCTCGTCTGTGGCAATGGATACCCATTAACCGCTGACAGGGAGCTCTGACCTGCAAGGACGAGATCTTTCTAGCAACTCTAATACACGGCGCTGTATTTTTATCGGGTCGGTGTTGCGGGAGCCGCAACGACGACAGGGCAAAGCCCGTAGTCCTTGCTCAGCTTCTCGACCACGAAGACCTGATCACCGGTTGAGTCTTTCGTGTTCTTCAGTTTTGAACCGTGCAGTTTGAGACGATCTCCAACCTTGATGGTTGAGGCGTTTCCTTCGAGCGCATAGATCTTCGAGTCGCTGGTGCGTAGTTCCAGTCCAACAGGACCTGAGAAGACGCAACCCTGCAGCGTGTGGCGATGGTTTTGGACTGCAAGGGTGACGCCCACTGTTGTACCTACGACGACCGCGGCCATGGCGGAGACCGAAAGGGCGACCTGCGTCCGGGTACACGACGTGGCGCCGGAGCACAAAAGCGTGGCGAATACAGCAATGGCGTTGATGCGCTGGCGAAGGCTGGCGCGTGATGACGCTCCTAGCGTTGCAGATGGATCTGAAGCGGGTTGAGCGATCTTCAGGGATTGCCTCCGTGTCAAACTGAAAAAAGCGAAATTGGCAGGTAGTTTCTTTAACCTGCGCTCATATGAAATTATTGTCAAATCGGTTCCCGCGACACGGGTGTAGGAAATCTATCGTGGACCCAACTGATCAGTTGAACCGCCGTCCGCTTCGACTCAGTTATGCATCGGCTGCCAACACGCCAATTCGCTAATCGAGTACGGCTTAAGAGGATCCTTCAGTGTCGCGGTTAGATGGTCGCCTATCCGTCTCTGGCCCTGCTCTTTGCCTGCTGCCGACTCCCGGTAGGCCCAAAAACTAGGTTTGGGACGGTTTGTTTGAATGCAAAGTCAAGGAGGAGCACGAGGTGTTGCGAAAAGCTGAACTCAGCATTGAAGCTGATTCAGAGAACTACCTCGGAGGCTCCTCAGAGACGATATGTACTACATCGGCCTTGACGTTCACAAGAAAACGATCAGCTACTGCGTGAAGGATGCGGCTGGTCATGCGCACCGGGAGGCCAAGATCGGATCGACCCGGCGCGAGTTGGATGCCTGGATCAAAACGTTGCCACGACCGCGGATGATCGCCATGGAAGCGACGATCTTCACGGGCTGGATCTACGATCATCTGCTTCCTCACGCCGAGAAGGTGAGGGTTGCGCATCCTCTGATGTTGCGAGCGATCGCGGCAGCCAAGAAGAAGAACGACAAGATCGACGCCGGCAAGATCGCCGACTGCCTCCGCTGCGATTTTCTTCCCGAGTGCCATATGGCCTCGACCGAGATCCGGAGCCATGCCTCACCCAGCGAGGCTTCCTATGATGCCCTTCGTTGCGCCCGCCCTAGCCGAGTTTTCGCACCTGCGTGTTCGCCTTTCATTGCCGGCTGCTCTTGCCCGTCTGCTGTTGCCCGTGAATGCCAGGCGCAGATCAGGTACACTGGGACCACCGCGAACCCGAAAACGAAAGTTCGATCTAATCCTTAAGGAGACTCCGTGATTGGAAAGCTAAGTGTATCTTTGCTCACGATCGTCGTGATCATGTCGGGCGTGACCATCGTTTCCCAAGCCCAGCCACAGTCCTTGTTGACGCGCCATGTGCGCGAAGTGACTCTCAAAGGGCAGGCGCCTTTGGCCGGACATCTGCCCGCGGCGCAGTCCATGCGCCTGGTCCTTGTTCTGCCGCACCGCCAACAAGCAGAGTTGGATGACTTCCTGAAGGAACTCTACGATCCTCACAGCGCGTCTTATCGCAAGTTCCTCACGGTGGAAGAGTTCACCGCCAGGTTTGGTCCCAGCCAGGAAGATTATGACTCCGTGATTCGCTTCGCGGAAGCGAACGGCTTTACCGTGGTTGGAACCTCCCGCAATCGCATGAACCTGGATGTGACGGGTTCGGTGGCGAGCGTTGAAAAAGCCTTCCATCTGACCATGAGCGTCTACCGGCACCCCACCGAGAGCCGCACCTTCTTTGCGCCAGACCGGGAGCCCACGCTGGACCTGCCGGTCCAGTTATGGCACATCTCAGGCCTCGACAACTATTCGACCCCGCGCCGCGGACTGGTGCGTCGCGATGCGAGTGTTCTGAATGTGAAGTCGAACGCCACCACTGGCTCCGGCCCAAGCGCCTCGTTCCTTGGCAGCGACATGCGGGCGGCATACTACGGCGGGACCGCTCTCACCGGCAGCGGCCAATCGCTCGGGTTGTTGCAGTTCCTCGGCACCGATCTGACTGACCTGACAACCTACTATTCAAACGCAGGCCAAATCAATCACGTCCCCGTCACGCTCAAGTCCGTCGACACCCAGAGCACGAGTTGTGTCGAACCTACCTGCGACGATACGGAACAAACTCTGGATATGACCCAGGCGCTCGGCATGGCTCCAGGGCTGTCCAGCCTGGTGTTATACATCGGAACCGGCGGATTATCGGGACAAACCCTCGACGACGCCGGCATCTTTAATGCCATGGCCACTGCAAGCCCGCTGAACGCGCAATTGAGTTCTTCGTGGGAGTGGAAGCCGGCGGACTCCACCACCGACGACGTCTACTTCGAGGAGTTTGCAGCGCAGGGGCAAAATCTGTTTGTAGGGTCAGGCGACGACGGTAATTGGCTTCACGCGGAATTTGTTTGGCCCGCGGATAGCGTGTATGTTACGTCGGTGGGCGGGACGGCCCTGGAGACAACAGCCGCCGCCGGCCCCTGGGCCTCGGAGACAGGCTGGGAGGACACCGGCGGCGGTATTTCGACGGACGACTTTGCGATACCCTCCTGGCAGGTGGCTGCAGCCGCAGGCTGCGCCGCCTGTTCCCAAACCTATCGCAACGGCCCCGATGTTTCGGCCAATGCGGATTTTTCCTTTTACGTTTGTGCCGACCAGACGGCATGCACCGCAAACCTCTATGGTGGAACCAGCTTTGCGACGCCGATGTGGGCCGGCTACATGGCTCTGGTGAATCAGCAGGCAGCATTGAACGGCGAGCCCCCGCTCGGTTTCATCAATCCAGCCCTTTATACGATTGGCTTGGGCGTGGACTACGGCCTCGACTTCCACGACATCACCACCGGCGGCAATACCCTTGGGACAACCACGGGGTACGATTTGTCGACCGGCTGGGGAAGCCCGAAAGGCATCGCCCTGATCGAAGCGCTTGCTGGAACGTCCACTGGGACTGCGGCTGTGCTGACGTCTCCCACGCCGGGCACTGTGCTGGCAGGTTCCAGCGTGACCTTCACGTGGACGGCCGGGACCGGGGTCACGGAGTATGAACTCCGGCTGGGCACCACCGGAGCGGGATCGTCCAACCTCTATAGCTCGGGCACCACAACGGCCACCACTGAGGCTGTGACCGGGCTGCCGACTGCCGGGGCGACGGTGACTGCGACGCTCTATTCGCTGATCAAAGGCACTTGGCAGTCTAACGACTACACCTACACCGAAGCCGGAACGCCCACGCCCGCGACGATGAGCACTCCCACGCCGGGCACTGTGCTGGCAGGTTCCAGCGTGACCTTCACGTGGACGGCCGGGATCGATGTCACGGAGTATGAACTTCGGATTGGCACCACCGGAGCAGGGTCGTCCAACCTCTATAGTTCGGGTACCACAACGGCTACCACTGCGGCGGTGACCGGGCTGCCGACTACCGGAGCCACGGTGACTGCGACGCTCTATTCGCTGATCAAAGGCACGTGGCACTCTAACGTCTACACCTACACCGAAGCCAGCGCCACGCCCGCGACGATGAACTCTCCCACGCCGGGCACTGTGCTGGCAGGTTCCAGCGTGACCTTCACGTGGACGGCCGGAAGCGGGGTTACGGAATATGAACTTCGGCTTGGCACCACCGGGGCAGGGTCGTCCAACCTCTATAGCTCGGGCACCACGACGGCTACCACTGAGGCGGTGACCGGGCTGCCGACTACCGGGGCGACGGTGACTGCTACGCTCTATTCGCTGATCGGAAGCACTTGGCACGATAACGTCTACACCTACACCGAGGCCGGCGCCACGCCCGCGACGATGATATCTCCCACGCCGGGCACTACGCTGGCAGGTTCCAGCGTAACCTTCACGTGGACGGCCGGGAGCGGGGTCACGGAGTATGAACTTCGGCTGGGCACAACCGGAGCGGGGTCGTCCAACCTCTATAACTCGGGTACCACAACGGCGACCACGGAGGCGGTGACCGGACTGCCGACTACCGGAGCGACGGTGACTGCGACACTCTATTCGCTGATCAAAGGCGCTTGGCAGTCTAACGTCTACACCTACACCGAACAATAGCGAACCCGTGCCTCAATGCCGCGGTCAGTGTGGGCATTGAGTGGGCTCGAACAATCAGCAGGGCTCGGTTGCATAGACGGCTATTTTCGTCACGCATGGCGCCATGCCGGTCAACCCACTCATCGACACGCGGCATTGATCCCTATTTCCGTGACCCCGGCGGTTTGTCGCCAACCCGGACATTATCCCGATTTTCGAGTTAAGTACGGTTTGCCGCTCAACCGGCCGAAACGTCTGAATGTGCTACCGGATGCTGGATTTGAGCGTTCGCGATTTGGCGCCTGCCTAGGAAATGCTCGCTGCAAAAACGGGAACGTGAATGTGGACTCGAGACGCGTATTCTCGACGCATAATCAATTTGATTTCGAGAATTCGCCGTTTCGGCGGGGTTCGAAAAGGGCTCTTGAGAACCATTTCGCTCCGCTCTTTTCATTCAGCGCGGAGGACCTTCATGGGGTCAACCCGTGATGCACGGTACGCTGGTAAGAATGCAGCCACGAATGTGGCCCCCGACAGAATGCCCACGCTTGCAACGATCGACGCGGGATCAAGCGGGCTGGTCTCGTAAAGCAGGCTACGGATTGTGTGGGCGGCTGCCAGAGATGCCAACAAGCCTATCAAGATGCCTCCGCCGACAGGCATCAGTGCTTCCAGTAGAACGAGCCGGACGAGCATACCCTTGCTTGATCCGAGCGCGACTCGGATGCCGAATTCAGGCGTTCGGAGAGAGACCGAATACGCCAGAACACCATAGACTCCGAGGATCGCAAGAACGAGCGCAGCGATGCCGAACGAAGACAGAATGGTCGACCGCAAGCGCTCCGGCGCGACCGACTGTGCCAACTGAGTATCGAGCCTTTCGATTGCAGGGATCGCGGCCTCGTGATCCACGTTCCAGACTTGGCGCCGAATTGTCGGCGCGATCTCGTCGAGGGACCGGGAGGTGCGAACAAGAAAGAACACGGAGGCAGGCGGATCATGCCAGAAGGGCAAATAGACAACCGGAATGTTCTCCTTGAGATTCGCGATACGAGCATCGGCGGCGATTCCGGTCACAGTGTAGATGCGCCCGTCGAACTTGAATTTGCGACCGAGCGCCTGGCCATCTGGCCACGCTGCTTTGGCCGCTCTTTGTGAGATGATTGCGCTCTGCGGGTCTGAGCGCTCGCTGGCTGTAAATTCCCGCCCACCGATGAGCCGCGTCTCCATCGCCGCGAAATACCCGGGACTAACGTTGCGGAGATTAGCCGTGGGAACCTCGCTCTCTGGCAGCGGATGATCGGGACGATACATACTGTGCACGGCGGCATCGCCGCTCAGGGGCATGGCACTGGTGATTGCAGCGAATTCCACTCCTGGAGTCGAGCGAAGCTCGTCGAGGACGCGGTCGATGAACTTGGAACGGGCAAGGTCGCCGGAACCATTCGGCTGTTCATATGTTGGGCTAAGCAGATCCGCCTCGGCCAGGACAATGTGGCTTGCGTCAAAATCACGCGGCTGATTGAGAATCCTGGAAAAGCTGCGTACCACTAGGCCAGTCACAATGAGAAGCACGACTGTGCATGCAATTTCAAACGCAATGAGCGACTTTCGGACTAAGGTTGTTTGGCCGGAACGAATTATACGTGTCGACGCAGACTGCAACGCACGCTGAGGATTGGAGCAAAGCGATCGCAGAGCAGGAACCGTCCCGGACAACAGGGCGGCAATTCCTGAAATTCCACACGCGAATAGAAGGACTGGCCAAGTGACATGGATCTCGTGCAGCCGCGGAAGATTTTCGGGGGCTATGGCTGCAAAGATCCGAATTCCGCCAAGTGCCAGCAGAATGCCTAGGGTTCCGCCGGTGAAGCAAAGTACGAAGCTTTCCATCAACGTGGCCTGGAAAAGGCGCATCCGCCCGGCTCCGAGTGCGGAGCGAAGAGCGTTATCGCGCTCACGCATGATGGCCCGCGCCAGTTGCAGGCTGGCGAGATTCACGCCTGCTATCAGCAGGAGGCCAAGAACCGCTGCGAAAAGTAGCCAGAGCGCTTTCCCGGCGTTGCCTGTCACCTCCTGCGAGAGCGGCTCGACGATTGCGCTCAAGTGAATGGGCAAATGACTGGTTGCCGAGTAAGCGCTCAGCATGGAAGTCAATTCGGTGGAAGCTTGGCCTGCCACTATTCCTTCCTTTAGGCGTGCTATGACGAGAAATGCGAAATCTGCGTCGTCTGATGTGAGGTCGTCCCCCTGAGGCACGAATGGCTGAAACACTTCGTATGCGGACGTTTGGTTCGGGCTCGCACCGCCGCGCATTTCATTGACTACAGGAAACTCAAAGCTACGCGGAAGAACTCCGATAACCGTCGTTGGTCGGCTCTTAATCCTGACGGTGCGCCCCACAATGCCGGTGTCCCCATGAAATAGATCTCGCCATGCGGCCCAACTGATGAGAACCACTCCGTTCCTGCCCGGTTCCGCCTCTTCTGGGAGGAACGTGCGACCGAGCATCGGCGTTACACCAAGCACGGAGAAAAAGTTGGGCGTAACGTTAAGCCCCTTTTCGATGCGGGGATGATCGCCGCCGGCGGTGACGGCGAAGGATGCGTTTTGAAGAAGCGCTGCGTCCTGGATCGTGGTCGTGTGCGACCGCAGAAAAACGAAATGACGATAGTTGTCGGGTACCGAGGGATACTCCTTGGCTGCCTCCTGAACAACCTTGCGCCATATCACGATCTGCCCCGGGTCGCGGAAAGCATAGGGTCGCAGGAGGACCGAATCGATGATGCTGAAAACGGCCGTGCTGGCGCCGATGCCGAACGCCATGATGAGCAGGGCGACAAGCGTGAAGCCGGGTGTGCGGCGCATTTGCCTAAATGCATATCGAGCGTCTTGCAAGAGGCGTTCCACTGGCGTCCATCCCCACGCTTCGTGGGTTTGTTCTTTGATTAACGTCGCGTTGCCGAAAGAGCGCCGAGCGGCGTAGTGAGCCTCCTCCGGAGGCAGGCCATTTTCTCGTTGCTCTTCTTCTTCCAATTCCAGGTCGCAGTGCAGCTCCCGCTCCAGGTCCGCACTCCGCTTCTTGATCTGCCACCATTTCATTTCAGCTCTCCTCGGCGGCAAGCCACTATACTCTCGCTACAGCGTCGGCCATCTGTTTCCATTGCGATTCTTGAGCCAGAAGTTGCATCTTTCCCTTATCCGTTAACCGGTATTACATGAATTCCCAGTTTTGGCCGGGAGCCGTCGCCCATTTGGCAATCACCCATCCTCTTTGCTTCAAACAATGAAACGCGGGATAGAGCGAAGCGTGCTGCATCTGCAGGGATTCGTTGGTAGTCCTCTGAATGTGCTTGCCGGTCTAATGGCCATGAGCAGGTCCATAAAGAAGCGTCCGCAAGATGAGCATGTCTAGCGATTCCTGGAGAAGTCCCGACCGCTGCTTGGCTCGCCATAGAAGACGCTCTACCCTAACTCTGACGATGATGGTAGACACTCGACTATCGATTGTCAAGGGGCTGGCGGAATGTGGGTTCTCGATTTACGAGTTCCGGCCAACTCGCCCATTAAGGCCAAATGAAGCGCGTTCTTGGGTTGCGGTCGCTGTGGGGACGGCCTTCGCAGGCCGCCCCCCGCACACATCCGTATGTGCGCGTTTACGCATACGGCTCTTATCGTGAATGCCAACGGCAGTGGTACTTGCCGCACACCCACCGAGAGTCTGGTACATGCTGGTTCCCGCTCTGTGTCGGGAGCATGTGGCTCCGAGGATGTTCTTCACGATCCATGTCCTTCCCTCCCCTACCTCCGCGGAAGGTTGCCCCTCCTTGTTCGGCTGGTTCACAGGTACTACGCCACAGCCCGACTTCTCCAGCGCGTATATGTCTGCCGCACGGCTTGTGGCCTTCGCGGACCGGCCTTGATCCGAAGACCAAGGCGTGCTGGAGATCTCCCGGTTCTCGTGCATGTTGTTTCTCGGCGTGCACAGGTTCTTCGACTACGCAGGACCGGACAACCACTCGCGTCTAACGTGGTTGCCGTATTGCCTTGCTCCTACTCGGAATGAAGGCGGCATCCTGATCTGCCGGGTTTTCGAAGCTCGATAGTCCCGCCCACTGGTACCTCTGTCTACGCTTCAAGTGACCCCTCACGGCGCCACCCGCAA
>Ga0182024_10025748_pt1 | contig 10363 bp, 11 predicted proteins | sample P32metaG_FD_120480 | JGI IMG/M metagenome (GOLD analysis project Ga0182024, IMG submission 120480) | Permafrost microbial communities from Stordalen Mire, Sweden - P3-2 metaG (Illumina Assembly) | ecosystem: Environmental > Terrestrial > Soil > Wetlands > Permafrost | place: Sweden: Stordalen...
ATCGTGTAGGGCGCACCGACGCCGGCGCTCGACGTCCATTTTCCCCGCGAATCCTTGATCGTTTGCGCGACCTCGCCGAGGGATTGTGCCATGTGCTCCGCTTCCTCGAGCGGCATCAGAAAGGTCAGCGTGCCGTGGCGCGGATGCTCGAATTGCACGCTGCAGATTTTATTGCCATCGATATCGGAATCGAAAATCTGCCAGCCCGGATCGAACACGAACTCGGCGACCGGTGCGGGATCGGTTTCATCGGCCATGGCGGCGCTTCCTTTGGATCGTTGCGGGGCCGGCATTATGAATGGTCAAAGCGCCAAGGCAACGCATTCGTGGCCGTATCGGCCGCCCTCGCGCGCGTAGCCCGGACGGGGCGAAAAGAAACGCCGTCCTGTTCCGGGCGAACCCGGAACAGGACGGCGTGGTCGCATGAGGTCTTGCCCCTCAACTTTCACTATCGTCATGGCCGGGCAACGACCCGACCATCCATGTTCTTTCGATGGACCCCCGGGTCAAGCCCGGGGGTGACGATCACAGGATGTGATTCAGTAACACTTGGCAAGACTCTATTTGCAGGGCTCGACGGCCGGCGTCGTCTTGAAGTTGCGACGCGTGCTGTCGTCGGCGTCCTTTTCGTCCGTACCGAACAGGGAGTACCACCCGTTCGATCCGATCGACGGCTTGGTCTCATAGAACCACGAGACGAACGCCAGATCCTGCACGTGATAGACAAATCCGTTCATGGTGATCGGGTAGATGTTGCCGCTGAGCGGATCGCCGACTTCGAGGTTGGCCTGGCAGGCCGAGACCTGACCGATATTGCCCCATGAAGGGGTCGGATTCGTGCCAGTCGGGTCGTCTTGCCATTCGTCGACCTCATGGCTCAGCGCGGAAATGTCGCTGGTTCCGGTGAAGTCCCGGCTGCTGTCGAAATCGCCGACGCCATAGGCCTGGAACGCGTTGGCGAAATTCTTATTCGAGAGCGCGCTGTGATAGCCGAGGATGCAGCAATCGCCGGTATTGTTGTTCTGGTCCAAGACCACGTTGTAGAAAATGAAGAACGGAAACACATTCGGAGGCAGAAGCTTCGGGTTCGCCTGAATGATGTTCTGCGCAAACGAGTCCCATTCGCTGATGTCGAAAACGCCAAGCCCTTTTCCGCAAGCTCCAAAGACCGACCCCCCGGTAGCCGTAAAGGTAATCGGGTTGGTGTAGCTCGGCTCCAGGACGAGGTTGTATTTCGGGGTCCTTGCCTTGATGAAGGCATAGAAATTGCCGCGCTGGAACAGGTCGGGATATTGGCCGGTCCCCACCGTTGTCGTGCCCACTTTGAGCGTGAAGGCATTGAACAGAGGCGACTTCTTGATCAGGGTGATGGCGCTACCCTTGGGTTCGCACGCGGTGTCGATCGTCGCGGGATCGAATACGGTCGTGCCAATCTTGATGATCACCGGAATCACGACCACTTTGGCCGCAACGGCCCTGTTCGAGGCAGGCAACTCCGGGTTCAGTCCCAGCATGAAGATGTTCTTGTAAACCACATGGGTTGCTTGATCCGTGAACGAGGTGCTCCAATAGGGTTCGCTCGGCTCCGCCGTAGGCGCGCTTAGCCGCTGGATCATGTCATCCGAGCTCATGTCCTTTGGCGGTAAGAAAATCGTGTGCCCCGAAAGCGGGGCCGGCGGCGGTAGCCTGACGTCGTCGGCGGCCGCCGTTTGCGCGCACAATGCCGCGATCGGCAAGGCCAAGAGGCCAGCCACCGACATTGCAAGAATTTTCGATTTCATTGAGTTACCTCCATATGCGAGTGAATGTTGGCGCGGCTAAACAAGCAGTGGCCGTTTGCTGAACTTTGGTGGCGACACACGCCTTTCAGACCAGCCGGAATTCTAGTTGCTCCCACCCAGCCGTGCACCATCGCCACGATTAGGACATAATTTAGCGGGAGGGGCAAGCGCCACCCCATCCCGGTGTCCCGTGACCCTCGGATTCGAGCATTTCTATCGTGGTAATGACGACCTTTTAACCAAACTTGAGCTTCCCATTGCCTGCGTTCGGACCCCGCCAGTTGTGCGCTCATCGGTCCTGTGCTACCTCGGGCGACAAAGCAATAAGGACGCAAGGGGGCGTGTCATGGCGGAAAACGGGACGGGGCGCGGCGCTCCGCGCGGGCGCGGGTCATGGAGCTACTGGCTCCTCCTGCTGCCGCTGATCTTCATGATGTGGGTCCCGTCCTACAATCGGGTCGAACCGAGTTTCGCCGGCTTCCCCTTCTTCTACTGGTATTTGTTGCTGTGGGTGTTCATCGGCGCCGGCATCACGGCGCTGGTCTATTTCCTCACCGAGCACGAATAGCGGGGAAACGATCATGGCGGTGAACTGGATCGCGCTGATCGTCTTCGTCTTCTTCTTCGGTCTGATCACGATTATGGGCTTCGTCGCGGTGCGCTGGCGGCGAGGCGATCTCGATCTCCTCCATGAATGGGGCCTGGCTGGCGGCCGTTTCGGCACGGTCGTCACTTGGTTCCTGCTCGGCGGCGATCTCTATACCGCCTACACCTTCATCGCGGTGCCGGCGCTCGCCTTCGGCGCGGGCGCGATCGCGTTTTACGCGGTGCCCTACACGATCATCGTCTATCCGTTGGTCTTCCTGGTGTTTCCGCGGCTTTGGTCGGTGGCGAAGCGTCACGGCTACGTCACCGCCGCCGATTTCGTCGCCGGCCGCTACGACAGCCGCTCGCTGGCGCTGGCGGTCGCCGTCACCGGGATCGTCGCGACCATGCCCTATATCGCACTGCAGCTGGTTGGCATCCAGGTCGTGATCGCGGCCATGGGCGTCGGCGCCTCTGGCTGGCTCGGCGAATTGCCGCTGATCCTCGCCTTCGTCGTGCTCGCGGCCTTTACTTATAGCAGCGGGCTGCGCGCGCCGGCGATGATCGCGATCGTAAAGGACATGATGATCTACATTACCGTGATCGCGGCGGTGATCGTGATACCGATCGAGCTGGGCGGCTTCGGCAAGATTTTCGCGGCCGTGCCGCCGCAAAAGCTGCTGCTTGCCCCGCCGACCGCGACGAGCTGGGGCGCCTATAGCGGTTTCGCCACGCTCGCCTTTGGCTCGGCCTTGGCGCTGTTCCTCTATCCGCATGCGGTCACCGGCGTCCTCAGCTCCTCGAGCCGCCATGTCATCCGGCGCAATGCCGCGCTGCTGCCGGCTTATTCCTTCGTGCTCGGACTGATCGCGCTCCTGGGCTTCATGGCGCTCGCGGCCGGCGTGGACAAGGCGCCGGAATTCGCCGCCTTGTTCAAGCAATATGGCCCGAACTTCGCCGTGCCGGCGCTGATCCTGGCGAGTTTCCCGGCCTGGTTCGCGGGCTTTGCGTTTGCCGCCATCGGCATCGGCGCCCTCGTGCCGGCCGCGATCATGTCGATCGCAGCCGCCAATCTCTATACGCGCAACATCTATCGTCCGTTCGTCAACCCCGGCTGCACCCCCCGCCAGGAATCGCAAATGGCGAAATGGGTGTCGCTGGTCGTCAAGTTCGGCGCGCTTCTGTTCATTATTTTCCTGCCGCAGCAATATGCGATCCAGCTTCAGCTCCTCGGCGGCGTATGGGTCATCCAGACCCTGCCGGCCGTGATCGTCGGGCTCTACACGCGATGGTTCGATTCGCGCGCTCTGCTCCTGGGGTGGGCGGCGGGCATCGCCAGCGGTACCTGGATGGCGGCGATGCTCGATTTCAAAGGGTCGATCTATCCGCTCGTCATCGCCGGATTCACCCTGCCGGGCTATGCAGCTTTTTATTCGCTCATCCTCAACCTGGCGGTGACGATTGTCGCGACTCTTGCGCTTCGGGCCGCCGGGGCGGTCGCGCGCGACGACACGCTGGCGGAAGATTATCGCTAACGTATGGGTCGTGCGGGCGCGGCCGTTCTAGGCGCCCGCTCGGCCGCGCGCCACAGATACCAGCTCGCTACCGAGCGGTAGGGGCGCCAGCGTTCGGCGCGCTTGAGCAGCGCGTCCTTCGTCGGGTTCGGCTTCTTGAAGGTCAGCGCGAAGCCCGCGCGGATGCCGAAATCGTCGATCGGCCATACGTCGGGCCGGCCGAGCCCGAACATCAGCAGCATCTCCGCGCTCCAGCGGCCGATACCGCGCACCGCGACCAAGCGCTCGATGATCTCCTCGTCCGACATCGCGAAGGTCTCGGCTAGGGACGGGATGGTGCCGTCGATCGCCTTTTGCGCGAGGTCGCGCAGCGCCAGAAGTTTGTTCCGCGACAAGCCGGCGCCGCGCAGCTTCTCGTCGCCGATATGCGCCATCGCCTCGGGCGCGAGGCCCTGGCCGGGCGGGAACAGCGCTTCGACGCGCGCGAAAATGGTGGCGGCGGCGCGGCCGTGGAGCTGCTGATAAGCAATTGCCCGCGCCAGCGCCGCGAACAAATTCGATGTCGGCCGCAGCTCCATGCGAAACGGCCCGACCGTGTCGATGAGCTTGCGCAGCGCGGCGTCCTTCGCCCGCAGATGCGCAACGGCGACATCGGGATCGAAACGGAAGCGGCCATCGCCCTCGAACGGCGCCGCGACTTTGGTTGAAGGTTTGGGTTTGCGTTTCGCCGTCGCCATGCGGCGCGATCGTGGGGCTGCCGAACCGCGGCTAGCTCAACTGCCGCGACAAGTCGGCGATCGCGGTGTCGATCAGCGCGCTCTTATGGGCCGCGTCGAGATCGTCGGCAAGCAGGCGCCGCACCGCGGCGACCGCGATATCGATGGCGGCGTTGCGCACCTCGGCGGTCGCCTTCAGCTCCGCGAGCGCGATCCGCTCCGCGGCCTGGATTTGGCGCCGCTCGATCGCGGCATCGAGATCGCGCATGGCCTGCTCGGCGACGCGTTCGGCCTCGGCGCGGGCATGCGTCACGATCTCCTCGGCCGATTTCAGCGCGTCGCGCTGCTTGCGCTGATAATCGGCGAGCACGCGCTGCGCTTCCTCGCGTAGCCGCGCCGCCTCGTCGAGATCGGCCTTGATCTTGGCGGCGCGGGAATCGAGCCGGTCCCTCAGCATCGGCCACGCCTTGTAGACGAGCGTGCCGACCGCGATCAGGAACGCGATCAGGACCCAGAATTCGGCCTGGTTCAGCACGTCCATCAGCCGCGCTCCCGCATGGCGCGATCGACGGCCGTCGCCGCATGCAATTCGTCGATATTCTCGCCGCCAAGTTTCGCCGCCGCGAACCGCGCCACGTCGAGCGCGATCCCGCGCAAATCCCCGAACGCCGCGTTCTTGACGCCGAGGATACGGCGTTCGGCGGCGGCGGTTTCGGTCGCGAGCTTTTCCGCCACCGCGCGCTGGCGTTCGGAGGCCTGCGCGTTGAGTTTGTCGGTCGTCTCCTTGAGCGTCGCCATCGCCTGCTGGCGGGCCTGCGCGAGCGCCCGCTCATAGGCGGCGATGACCGCGTCGGTCTCCGCCTTCATCGCGTTCGCTTTTTCCAGATCGCCGTCGATGCGCGTGCGCCGCGCCGCGATGATGCCGCCGACGCGCGGCAGCGCGAGCCACGCCATCAACGCGTAGAGGATCAGGAACGTGATCGCGAGCCAGATGAGCTGCGGCGGAAACGTCGCGATATCGAGCTGGGGCATGGCGAAACGGCCCGGAGCGGACGCGGCCCTAGAACACGAACAGGATGAGGAAGGCGATGGCGAGACCGAAGAGCCCGGTCGCCTCGGCGAGCGCGAAGCCGAGGAAGGCGAACGGTGTCACCTGGGCCGCGGGATTGCGCGCCAACGCGGTGATGAGCGAACCGAAGACATTGCCGATGCCGATGCCGGCGCCGACAAGCGCGACGCAGGCGAGGCCGGCGCCGATCATTTTGGCCGATGCAAGATCCATGACGATTTCCCTCGTTTATGATTCAGTGAAGATGAATGGCGTCGCGGAGATAGAGGCACGTGAGGATGGCGAAAACATAGGCCTGGAGCACCGCCACCAGCAGTTCCAGGAAGACGAGCGCCACGTCGATGGCGAGCGGTAACAGACCCGGCACGAAATAGAACAGGCCCAGAGGTGCCACGAAGCCGGCGAAGATCGCGAGCATCGTATGGCCCGCCATCATGTTGGCGAAGAGCCGGATCGACAGTGTCAGCGGCCGGATGAAATACGATAGCACCTCGATCGGCACTAGCAGCAGGAGGAGCACCTTCGGCACGCCGTGCGGCACGAACAGGCTCAGGAAATGAAAGCCGTGGCGAAAGATGCCGATCAGCGTCACGCCGATAAAGACCGTTAGCGCCAGCGCCAGCGTGACGACGATGTGGCTGGTGAAGGTGAAGGTGTATGGGATCATCCCGAGCAAATTGCCGAACAGGATGAACATGAACAGCGTGAAGATGAACGGGAAATAGCGCAGCCCTTCATGGCCGACATTGTCGTCGATCATCTTGGCGACGAATTCGTAGAGCATCTCCGGCACCGACTGCCAGCGTCCCGGCACGAGTGCCGCCCGCCGCGTCGCGAGCAGCATCAGCGCGGTCACCAGCACGACCGCTATCGTCATCATCAAGCCCGAATTGGTGAAGGACGCATCGAGCTTGCCGATGTGAATCGGAATGATCCGGCCGATGGTGAATTGATGGAGCGGATTCTCGGTCGCCAAAATTCAGTCCTCGTCCTCGTCGTCAAATCCCGTCTTGGCCGCCGGCGCGGCCGTGCGTCGGTAGCCGATCGCCATGCCGAGGCCGGAAATGGTCCGATACACATTGACCAACCCGGCGGCGATGCCGAGGAAGAAGAACACGATCATCCCCCACGGCCGCGTCCCCAGCCAACGGTCCAAAGCCCACCCGATGCCGATCGCGACCGCCAACGCGACGACCAGCTCCACCCCGATGCGGAGCGCCATGCCGAGCGCGTTGCGGCTGTCGCCGGAAGCGTCGTCTTCGCGCCGTATCGGTTGCGCGCCGGCCCGTTCCCGGCGTGCCCGCTCCAGCCCCTGTTCCAGGTCCCGCAAGGAAGCGCGCGGGTCGCGTTCGTCCATGGGCGAACCGTCCGGCATGCTGGAGAATCGACCCTCTCGGGCCAAGGACTTACGGTTCCTGGCGCCGCGGCACCGAAACGGCGGGCACCTTAAAAGTCGTCTCGGAGAGTGTCAAGCAAGCGACCGCCGCGGTCGCGTCTCAGTTTGAAATTCAGCGCTATCGCGCATCATCATCGACAGCAGAAAACCAGCTACGACGTAGGTTTACGTGATCGAGAGACCCCGCCGCCAGCATGCAGCCCTCAGCATTCGGGGGAGACACGAGAATATAAATTCCAGCCGCCCCCGGAACATCGATTCTGTAGGCATGGGATTCAGCATTAAATACAGACCATCGGCCTTCTGATGCCGTAGGTTCGCCAGCTCGCCTAACGTGAGTGTCTTCTTGCTATCTATCGAGGTCAGTTCAAAGCAAAGGACTAGTTCGCTCCAACCTGGCGGACCCTCTGGACTGGTTGTCTTGGGGCGTAGGAACAAGAAATATAGCGCGATCAAAATGGGGACTGAAACGACTGCCAGTCCTAAAAATCGTTCACGGCGGCTCAGACTGCTACGCCGTCTTATACAGGCCGCGCTTCTTCGGCGCGCCTTCGCCAGCATCGATCAGCGTGACAACATCCTTCATGTCACAGAGCCGATCCGCGATCCCGGCCGCCAGTACGGGCGTCATTTTCAACATCCTGTGTATCTTGATGAACTTGTACCAGACCGTGTACAGCGCGACCATGTAGGCATGGTGCTCGATCGTACTTACCTAGACGCCTACCTTTTGCGAGCTGCCTTTGTGGCTATCGCTGTACGTTGTTTTTTGGTTAGGGACTTAGCTAGGTCAGGCGCGATAGGTAGTTCAGCATATCACGCGTATTCTGGAAAGGGAGCGTTGCCATGCCCCTTCGCGGACCTTCGCCGATGACTTTCGAGCGGCACCAAAAGTGGACCGCCGAGGAGAGGACGGCATCGCCTGCCGAGATCGAGCCGCGGGCGGCAAGGTGGCGGTTGTCGCCCGGCGTCAATAGAGGAACGCCGGACCCTGCGGCGGGTTCAAGCGCGGCGTCCTCAAGGCATCGTCGCAGTCCAGGCCGCCATCATCCGCAACCCAAAGCTGTTCTCTTAGACCGCAGCCCTATGCCATTATCGAATCTCGAAAAAATTTGGCACGACAAGGCGTTGGACCCCGTCCGTCAGCATCCGGGAATGAGCGACCAGCATGACGTCGACAAATCCGACCCCGCCGCGATCGGCCGCCGTAGCTTCCGCGATCGCGATCTCCGTCCTGAGCCTGCTTATCCTCCTACTCTGGGCTTTCCTACTCAACTCGCTCACGGATCTCAACGGCAGCGATCCAGCGGGCAACGCCCTAACGCAAGGCTATACCGCCTTAGCGATCCTGATCCTTTGGGCCTTACTCAGCGGGCTCGCGATCATTGCAGTTGTAAGGGGCCCGATGCCGCCGGCGGCAGCGCTTGCCGCGTTGCTCCTCATCCCGTCGTCAGGCTGGGCGGCAATTGCCGCGTTGGACCTCCTAGCCCGCCCCCAATTTGCCCCCTTCTATTGGCCGATGATTGTTCCGGCAGGGGTCCCGCCACTCGTCGTGTCGTTCTGTTTCTGGACGCTGCTCCCGGTCCCGGCTCTGCACCGCAGCATTCCCGCCAACACCGCCGCCGGCATCGCGTGGGGCGCGGTGTTGATCCTGTCTCTCGCGATCCTGCCCATGGGTCAAGTCCGGGACCAGGTCTACGCCCAGCAAGCGGCCGAGCGGGCTAGGTGGGATGCCGCCCTTGCCAGCATGCCGGCGGATGCGCCGCTTTGGGACTGGATCCCATTCCTGGCGACAACCCGCAACGAGACGAAACAGGAAGCCGTGCTCGACCGCATCAAGAACCTCGATCGGCGCCAAAGCGACGCCGAAATCATGCTCGACCGCGGCGACTTTCCGCTCGGCTATCTCGGGCGTTTCGGTCTCAGTCCGACACCAGCCATTTGCGACAAGGCGCGCAATCTGCTTCGCCAGCGCGTCAAGCCGCTAGTACTCCCCGCCCCCAATGCCAAACCCTACGACGAAATTTACCAGGAGGTGGAGGACGCCGTCGCGGCAATGAGTTGGCTCGTCGGGTATGATTGCTCGTGCGATGCCGAGTCGCTGGCCTGGGAAGCGATGGCGAAGGCATATCGCGACCCGAATTACGACGTTTACCTTCTGGCCGGGTTGCGCGACCCGAAAAAACTGGGACGAGTGCTCAACGAGGATCCCGACCAATTTTCCATGCTGACGCCAAAAGCGCATCTGAGGGCGTGGCTCAAATTTGCCGAGCCCAACGTCGACAGCGTCAAGATTTACCGGGAACAGGCGCTTGCTGGCGCCCGGCGGCTCGATCACCGCACCGCCGACGCCGTCGAAATGCTCGACGGCGGGCACCCCGACTGGACACCGTCCGAGGAGTTCTCGGCCTATGTGGTGCTGCGTGATCTACCGGTCCTCGACCTCGAGCCAACCAGCCAGCTCTGCGCTGCCGCAGGAAAAGCGCTGCATCACGAACTCGCGCTGATTTATTCGCCGCGGGACGACGACCCGCGGCCGTATTGGGAATTGCTTGACGGGCCAGGGGAGGAAAAATTTGCAGCGCTGATCTGGCTTGCCGAACATGGCTGCGACATCGATCCCGTATTGAGCCAGGCGGAAGCGCTGGTGCAAGCCTATCAGGATTCGCCCAGCCAATGCTGTGCGAGGGTGCCGAGTTCGGACCGGGCGGACATGCTCGCCAAGCTGGCAGGGCTTCGTCGTAAACCATAATTGGCCGGATTGCCGCGCGTGAACTCGAAAACATGTTATCGCCCCTGGCCAGTGGAGGTGGGGTTGAACCTCATAGGTGCCACGAACGGCCGAAAACGGCGCAACCTCGCCGTTGCTCCTGGGGTCGGCCGGGGAACCGCTCGCCGCCCTTCTGTGACGTCCTTAACGACGGCTTATCACGCCAGAGCGGACCTACGGCTCGATTGCCTCGATCCTCAAGCACGGGCTCGACAAAGCCTACGCAACCGAACCGACGCCGGACGTCCCGCCGATCCGGCACGGCAACATCCGTGGCTCTGGCTACTACGACATCGCGCAACAGCATCACGCCGCCAACCGCCGACAAAAGACCGCCGTCAAAGGCGACGCTCACCTTCTTGCGGCAAACTGCTGGCAGGGAAAACGGCAGAAGGTTATCTTCGTCCATGGCGGGTGTGGCGCTCCGTGATCGCGGCATTGTTCCTGTCTCGAACAACAGAATCATGCGCGCATGCAATGGATTGCGCCACATCCGCCAACCCAAAATCACCGCCGTCATGAATAAAGGCGG
>Ga0182024_10025749_pt1 | contig 10363 bp, 6 predicted proteins | sample P32metaG_FD_120480 | JGI IMG/M metagenome (GOLD analysis project Ga0182024, IMG submission 120480) | Permafrost microbial communities from Stordalen Mire, Sweden - P3-2 metaG (Illumina Assembly) | ecosystem: Environmental > Terrestrial > Soil > Wetlands > Permafrost | place: Sweden: Stordalen...
CTTTGAGCCGCTCGCGGGCCTGCTCCGCCTGCGCTGCGGCCTGCTGCGCGCTCTGCTCGGCCGCGCCCTGCGCCTGACGTGCCTGGTCGGCCTGTGCCTGGGCCGCGGCCGCCGCAGCCTCAGCCTGCGCACGCTGCGCGTCAGCCTGGGCGCGAGCCGCATCGGCCTGCGCGCGTGCCGTCGCCTGCTGCTGCGCAACCGCCTGCGCCTGCTGCGCGGCCAGTTCCGCGTCCTTGCGTCCCTGCACCTGCGCGGCCTCGTCCTCAGCCTTGATCTTGCGGATGGTTATGATGCGCGCATCTTCGGCAGACTGCACAGCCTCGCGCGCAAAGGTGATGGTTTCCTTGCGATCGCGTTGATGCGCGTCAATGTCTTCGGCGTTCTTGAGCGCGGTCTTGGCTGTCGCCATGGTGTCGGCGGCGTACTTGTCCGCGCCCGCCTTCTGGGCGATCTCGACCGCGTTCTCCGCCTCGTAGAGCTCAAGCGGCGAGCGCTCGTCGCGCGTGATCGGATCGAGCACCGTGTGCCGTCCCGCCGTGTCCGCGTAGGCTCCGCGCGGCAGCAGCGAGTAGTGTGCGTTTACCTGCTCAATCACGCCCTGGGTGCGGTCTTCAACAAAGTTCTGCGCTACCACCAGGTCGCTTGGCATGGTCACAGCGTAGTAGGGTTCGGCCGTCACGATCAGGCCAAACGTCTGCAGGTTGGTCGTCACGGCGATGTGCATCTTGTCTTTCGATCCGGTCGGCAGCACCTCGCCCAAGTTGACAGGCCGGCCCTCCGGCGTGATCGCCCACAGCACATAGGTCAGGTATTCATTGCCGAAGCCGTTGGCGGGCGAGAGACCGACGAGGTCCACGTCAATGGACGTGCGGCCGGCCCGCGCCTCAACCTTCGCAGTGCCCGAAGCGCCCGGCAACAGGCTGGTGCCCTGAAATCCGATCTTGGTCGAGCCGCTGCGGTGGAAGTAATTGATGGCGGGAATGTCGCGCCCGACAACCTGAATCTTGTAGAGCGGCACGTTGTCGACCGTTCCGTCCTGCGTCAGTGCCGGCATGTTTGGATTGGTCCGATTCGGTGCGGCGGTGGGATTTGCCTCCTGCGCGCACACAAATCCCGACGCGGCCAGAAGAAATGTGAGAAGACTCGCTCTGTTACTTATTCTCATCGGTTGACTCCTTTATTTCTGCGCGATCGCGATCCAGCGCAATTTGTTTTAAGGACCGTAAACGTGCTGCGACTATCCAGTGTTGTTGGATGCCTGCTCGACGGCGCATGTTGTTCCTTGAGTCGGGCTGAGAGTGGATTGCGGCTCGCTCATTGAGAGTCAACTGTCTAAGGACAAGTTAGTTATGGTGCGCTGCATTTATGTTCAGGGACACTGAAATTAACCTATCGACCTTGACTTATTTGATGTCATCGCAAGAGCGCGGAATTTGCCTCGTGACAGGCGTGCTAATTGATCCGCCTCGTAAATACCTGCATTGGGTGCCCCATCCTTGCGCTTTCTTCTGGCGCAAGGGTGGGAAACCTCAACACTATGTGAGTGCCGGATCAATAACTTCCATACTCGCTTTCACGCGAAGCGGGCCTAACTCGCGGCGCCTTTTTGAGATGCCTTCCGGCGCTCGATCGAGCCTGAGTTCAATGCCGGAAATGTCGGATGCCGGTGAAGACCATGGCGACGCCGAGGCGATCGGCTGCGGCGATCACATCCTGATCTTTCACCGAGCCGCCCGGCTGGATGACTGCGGTGGCGCCGGCTGCCGCGACCGCCTCAAGACCGTCGGGAAACGGGAAGAACGCGTCGGAAGCGGCCACCGACCCGGCCAGCGGCAGCACCGCCTTCATCGCGCCGAATCGCGCGGCATCCACGCGGCTCATCTGGCCCGCGCCCACGCCCACGGTCTGGCCGTCGCGCGCATACACAATCGCATTCGACTTGACGTGCTTGGCCACGCGCCAGGCAAACAGCAGGCTGCGCAGCTCATGCGCAGTGGGCGGACGCCACGTGACGACCTTCAACTCCGCTTCGGTCACGCGGCCGGTGTCGGCGTCCTGCAACAAGAGCCCGCCGGAGACGTGCTTGACCACAGGGCGCAGCGGCGCGGGACGCACCTCGACCAGGCGCAGGTTCTTTTTGGCGGCGAACCGCTCGCGCGCCTCGGGCGTGAAGCCGGGCGCGGCGATGGCCTCGACAAACAGCTTCGCGATCTCCTCGGCCGCGTCCGCGTCCACCGTGCGATTGATGCCGATGACGCCGCCAAATGCCGAGACCGGATCGCACGCGAGCGCTTTTCGATAGGCCTCAAGGACAGTTGCGCCGGTAGCCGCGCCGCAGGGGTTGGTGTGCTTGACGATGATGACGGCGGGCTCTTCGAACTCCTGCGCCAGCTCCCAGCAGGCGTCGAGATCGACCAGATTGTTGAAGCTCAGCTCCTTGCCCTGGACCTGCGTCGCGCCGGCCACGCCCAGACCAGAGCCGTCGGAGTAAAGCGCCGCGCGCTGGTGGGGATTTTCGCCGTAGCGCAGCGGCTGCGCCAGCGGGAAGTTGATGCGCAGCGTTGCGGGCAAGGCATCCGTGTCCCCAGCGGCTGGAGCATCGGCGGCGGGTGCTTGCGCTATGCGATCGAGCGTGTTGGCGATGGCGGTATCGTAAGCGGCCGTGGTTGCAAACGCTGCTCGGGCAAGCCGCCAGCGCGTCTCGCGGCTCAGGCAGCCGCCACACGACTGAAGCTCGGCGGCCAGCGCCGCGTAGTCGGCCACGCTGGTCACAATGGCCACGTCCTCAAAGTTCTTGGCCGCGGAGCGCACCATCGACGGACCGCCGATGTCGATGTTCTCGATAATATGCCCAAACGCGACGCCCGGCTCAGCCGCGGTCTTCTCGAAGGCGTAGAGGTTCACCACCACCATGTCGATGGGGTCGATGCCATGCTCGGCCACCGCGGCCTCATGCCGCTCGTTGCCGCGAATGTAGAGCAGCCCGCCATGCACGCGCGGATGCAGCGTCTTCACGCGGCCGTCCAGCATCTCGGGAAAGCCGGTCAGGTCGCTGATGTCCTTCACGGCCAGGCCCGCCTCGCGCAGCGCCTTCGCCGTTCCTCCGGTCGAGATCAGTTCGACGCCAAAGGCCGCCAGCGCCTGGGCAAACTCCGCAAGGCCCGTCTTGTCGGTCACGCTCAGCAAAGCCCGCCGAATCCGCTTCTCATCGCTCACCGTTTGCGCTCCTTCTCATTCCATTCTATCGGCGGGCGCACCGGGCTGCGGCTCTGCGCTGCTGCGATAGACTGGAGCCCGGAGCCACGCGAAATCTGACCCCAGTGAAGACCAAGCCGCTCTCCACCAAGCTTGCCGGCTTGCGCGCCGTGCTGGCCTTTGACAACTGGCCCATGCTGCTCGTGGGGCGGCTCTTCGATCGGCGCGCCGGCATGGTGATCTATCGCAAGCGCGGCCTGGAGATTCTCGTCGACCACCAAGGCGGCGACGAGGTCGGCACGCGCCTGTGCATCGCCACCGACATGTACACACGCTATCTGCCGCACTTCTCGCTCGCGGGGCCGCTGCGCGTGCTCGATCTCGGCGCCAACGGCGGGGGATTTGCGCTGATGCTGCGCATCGAGGGCTTCGAATTCGAGCGCGTGGTGTGCGTCGAGATGAATCCCAGCACCTGGCGGCGGCTGCTGCTCAATGTGACCGCCAACATCGGCTCGGCCGCAGTGGCCATCAACGCCGCGGTGTGCGGGCGCGAGCAGGGCGGCGAAATTCTCATCGCCGCCAGTCGCGGCGGCACCTCCGAAAGCATGTATGCGGGTGCGGAAGACGGCGCTCAGCAGCGCGTTGCGGTGCCCGCCGTCACGCTGTCCGCGCTCTACGACCGCTATTTCAGCCCCCATCCGGTGGACATTTGCAAGGTAGACATCGAGGCCGCGGAGTACGAAGCCTTCGATGCGACCCCAGACGATGTGCTGCGCAGGATGCGGTACCTGATCGTCGAGTTTCACGATCCGGAGCGCGCGCCGGCGGTCATCGCCCGGCTGGCGGCGATGGGGTTTGAACCGATTGCGGCCGAGCGGCACAGAATCGGCGCGCTGGCCGAGATCAGGGCGTTTCGCGGACCGGCAGCCTGAGCGAGATTGCAGTGGCGCGCAATTTCCGATAAGGAAAAAGAACCGTGGTTTGCCAGCGGAACGCCGCTCCACTTACAGTTGTTGCATGGGAAGTTATCGCGCCGGCCCGGACCCGGAGATTCTGCCGCCCGCCTCCGGTTACACTCCGGCGCCGCAGCCCGTTCGCCGGCCAAGCCGCGGCTGGGCGTCCTCGCCTGCCACCTACCTGCTGGTGGGCATCAACTGCGCGGTGTTTCTGTACATGGCGTGGCGCGGCGTGAGCCCCATGAGTCCCACTCCCGAGCAGTTGTTGTACTTTGGAGCCGACAACGCCGGCAACGTGTTGCTTGGCGGAGAGTGGTGGCGCATCGTGAGCGCGATGTTCGTCCACGTCGGTATCATTCACCTGGCCACCAACATGTGGTGCCTGTGGAACCTGGGTCTGCTGGCCGAGCCGCTGATGGGCACGCTCGGCGTGCTGTCGGTCTACCTGCTCACCGGTGCGGCCGGCAACCTGCTCTCAACCTGTGTCAATTGGGTGAAGTATCACAACCTGGGCCAGTTTTCGGTTGGCGCCGGAGCCTCGGGAGCGGTCTTCGGAATCGCAGGAGCCCTGATCGTCCTGCTCAAATCGCCGCGGCTGCCCGTGCCCCCGCTGGAATTGAAACGGCTGCGCCGCTCGGTGATTTACTTCGCCGCCATCAATCTGGTCATTGGCTTCGCTACCATGATTCCCGGCTCCATCATTCGCATCGACAACATGGCCCACCTGGGCGGATTTGGATGCGGTCTGCTGTTCGCGGCGCCGATGGTGCCCCGGCTTGGCTCACCGAGAGAGCTCTTCACGTTTCGACTCCGCACGGCCGTTGGAATGGTGGTGGGGCTGCTGGTGCTCTTTGGCTTCTTCATTTCCAAGCTTGCGGGCTGATCTTCTTCGACGAATCTCCGGTTTGTGCAAGAATATTGCCATACGCGAGCTCGTCCGAATTCCATCCCACCGGAGGCAGACCATGAAGCGCCGCGAATTCCTCAGGCAAGCAGCCGTCACCGCAGCCGCCGTTGCATCCGCAGGCCAGCTCAGCGCATCCGGCAAAACTCCATCGAACCCCATCGCCCGGCGCACGCTCGGCAAGACCGGCGAACAGCTCTCCATCATCTGCTTTGGCGGCATCGTGGTGATGAACGAAGCCCCCGGCGCCGCCGCGAACATCGTGGCCGAGGCGGTCGATCGCGGCATCAACTACTTCGATATCGCGCCCAGCTACGGCAACGCGCAGGAGCGGCTGGGGCCGGCGCTCGCGCCTTATCGCAACAAGTCCTTCCTGGCCTGCAAAACCGACGGCCGCATGAAGGACGACTCGCGCGCGCAGCTTGAGGAATCTCTCAAGCTGCTCAAGACCGATCACGTCGATCTCTACCAGTTCCATGCGCTCACCAAGATGACGGACCTCGACAAGGTGCTGGGCCCCGGCGGCGCGATGGAAACCATGGAGGCGGCGAAGAAAGAGGGCAAGATCCGCTACATCGGTTTCTCCGTCCACTCGGTCGAGACGGCGCTTGCGGCCCTCGATCGATACAACTTCGACACGGTGCTGTTTCCCGTGAACTGGGTGCTGTTTACGCAGGCCAACTTCGGCCCGCAGATATTGAAGCGCGCGCAGGAAAAGCAGATCGGCATTCTGGCGCTGAAGGGCATGGCCAAGACCACCTGGCCGGCCGGCGGCAGCAAGCACCCGCAGCCCAAGTGCTGGTATCAGCCGGCGCGCTTTCCCGACGAGGCGTCGCTGGGCCTGCGCTGGACGCTTGGTCATCCCATCACCGCCGCTATTCCGCCTGGAGACGAGCGCTACTTCCGGCTGGCGATGGATGTGGAGCAGAACTACAAGCCACTGGATGCGGCCGAGGAGCAGGCCCTGCTGAGCGGCGGGCACGGCGTGGAGCCGATTTTCCACCTTGGAAACGACGTGTAACCCGGTGCGGCCCTATCGCACCGCGGTGGCGGCAAATTTCTTCACCATGGCCAGCAGCAGCTTGCGGTCGCTCTCATTCAAATTCGTCGAGTAGCGGCGAATCTGGGTCAGAAAGCGCAGCTCATCGTCATTGAGCTTCTGCGTGTTGAACTGGTGGTTCAGCGAGTCGTCGGCGAAGAAGTGCGAGATCGGCAGATCGAGCGCCGTGGCAATCTTCGACAGTGTGTCGAGCGACGGAATGGTGTGGCCGTTCTCGACCCGCGACAGGTAGCAGCGCAGCAGGCCGGTCTTCTTTTCAATGTCGCCCTGGGAGAGCCCCTTCTGCAGCCGGTGGGAGCGGATGGTGGTGCCGATCTTCATCATTCCCGGACGTCCTTTCCTTGCTTTCGACTGTTTACTCCAAGGGTAGCAACCAAATAAACAATAGCATAATAGTTAACATGCGCCGCGAAGGAATGCAAGGGGAAAAACCGAACAAATCAAAGGAACTTGACCAGCCAGGCAAGCCCTTCCACGGGGTTGTCGTTGTAGGGGGCGCAGGGCACAAATCCCAGTTCGAGGTAAAGCCGGTGCGCGGCGACCATCGCGGCCGGCGCGGTGTCGAGATAGACGGCCTTGCGTTGGGCGGCGATGGCGCGGTCGAGCACGGCCACGGTGAGCGCGCGGCCAAGTCCCATGCCGCGTCCGCTGGGGCGCACCCACAGGCGCTTCAGTTCCCACGCGTCGTGCGCCACGGTCTCCGGCGCCTCGCGCCAGGCGACGAAGCCGGCTGGTGCTTCCTCGGACCGAGCCATCAGGCAGCCGCCGCCCTGCTCCAGATAGCTCTGCGGCAGGCGCGCGGCTTCCTTATCCAGGGAGCCGAAACAGAACCGCGCGGCACCCAGTTGTGAGACCACAAATCGGCCGTATTCAAGCAGCAGTTCTCGCGCTTCGGCAAGCGCGGCTTCTGGCGTTTCCGTTGAGATTTCTTCGATGTCGAACTTAGTTGCTCGCGCATTTTGAGCGGCCATGTCTGAGTGTACGACGGAGCCGAGCCCGTGCGCAGCCGTAAACCTTCGCGCCGTTCGCCGCGTCAGACTGAATACGAGCGCGAAATGCCGGGGAGCATGAATGCCAGCAGCCAGTCGATGGGCAATCGGGATGGGAATCGGTGTGGCCTGTGCGCTGGCTGCCAATGCGCAGAGCTCGGCGCCACCGTCCGCAACGCCGCACGCGCCCGCCGCAGTTTCTTTGCCGCAAGGTCCTGATGCAGCAGCCGCACCGGCTATAACCGGCGGCAAGCTGCACGGCGTGGTCAAGAGCGGCAACACGCCGCTGCCTGGCGTCACTCTCACTGCGGCCAATTCGCTCACCGGCAAGCGCTTCTCCACCACCACCGACATTACCGGCGCCTGGTCCATGACCATTCCGCAGAACGGCCGCTACGTGATCCGGACGCAGTTCGCCGCCTTCGCCGTGGGATCGCAGGAGGCGGTGCTGAACGCCGCGAGCCGCGACCAGACGGTGAACTTTGACCTGATGCTGGCCTCGCGCGCAGCCGCGCAGGAGGCTCAGCAGAATGGCCAGGCGGGGCAGGCCGCGGACGTCATCCGCCAGCTCGCCGGCAGCGGCGCGCAGGCGCTAAGCCTGATGAACTCGCTGGCCGCGGGCACCGATACGCAGGCCGGTGTGGCCGGCGCAAGCGGCGCGGCGCTGCCGTCGATCGCCGGCAACTCAGACTTCGGCAGCGATTCGGTGGCCATCAACGGGCAGGCCGGCGCGGTGAGCCCGCTGGCCGGCGTGAATATGGACCAGCTTCGCGACGCGTTCGAGACGTTTCGCGCGCAGGGCGGGGGAGCGGGCGGTGGCAACTTCGCCGGCGGCAGTTTCGGCGGCGGAGGATTCGGCGGGCCGGGCGGCGGCTTTGGCGGACCCGGTGGCGGATTCGGCGGCGGCGGCCGTGGCAACTTCCGCGGCTTCAAGCCGGGCCAGCCGCACGGCGCCATCTTCTGGACCGGCAGCAACTCCGCGCTCAACGCCGAGCCGTTCGCCCTGCGCGGTCAGCAGCAGGAGCAGCCGGCCTCCGGCACCAACCGCTTCGGCCTCACCTTCATGAGCGCGCCCTATCTGCCGGGGCTCACCAAGCCAAGCGGCAAAGACACCATGTTCCTCACGCTCGCAGGCCAGCGCAACTCCACGCCGCTCGACGACTACGCCACCGTGCCGACGGCGGCCGAGCGTGCGGGCAACATTCCCGGCCTGGCTGCGCCCATTACGCCGGTGCCCGCGGCAGCCGCGCTGCTCAAGTATTTTCCGCTGCCCAACCTGCCCGGCGACGTCGAGAACTACCACCTGCTCTCGACCGAGCAGTCGAACTCGACCCAGGCCGGCGTGCGTTACATGCGCAGCATCGGGGCCAACGCGTCGCCGTTTGGCGGATTCGGCGGCGGGGGCGGCGGGCGCAGATCGCAATCGGCCAATCAGGGACTGCGCCAGAGCATCAACTTCAACTACAACTGGAGCCACGCCGCGCAGGACGATGTAAACATTTTTCCTGAGCTGGGCGGCAAAGCATCGACCGATTCGAACTCGCTCACGGCCGGCTACACGCTCGGCTATCGCAAGCTCACCAGCATTTTCAACGCGGGTTGGAATCGCAGCACCGGCCAGACCATCAACTTCTTCACCAATGGCGTGGATGTGGCCACCGAGGATAGCGTCCTGGGGCCTGGCGGCACGCCCCTCAACGCGAGCCCGCTCAACTACGGCCTGCCCAATGTGACGCTCAGCAACATCACCGGCCTGAATGAACAGCAGCCCAGCTTCTCGCTGGCGCAGACCATTTCGCTCTCTGAAACGCTGAGCTGGATTTACAAGAAGCACAACTTCCGCTTCGGCGGCGACTATCGCCGCGTGCATCGCGACATTCTGGGCAGTTCCAACGCGACGGGCACGTTCTATTTCACCGGCAACTACACCGGTTCGCCGCTTGCTGATTTTCTGCTCGGCGAGCCGCAAGAGACCAGCATCGACTCTGCCGCGGGCAAGAGCTATCTGCGCGACAACGTGTTCGACGCGTTTGCAATGGACGACTGGCGCGCGCTGCAGTGGCTCACGGTCAACTACGGCGTGCGCTACGAATTCTTTGCGCCATACACAGAGAAGTACAACCACATGGCATTCGTCGACACCAATCCGGCGGCGGGGTTTACCAATCTCGCCGAAGCGCGGGCCGGAAACAACTTCTCCAACTCGCTTGTCGATCCCTTCCGCGTAGCCTTTGCGCCGCGCGTTTCCATCGCGCTGCGGCTGCCGAAGCAAACCGTGATCCGCTCCGGCTTCGGCATGAATTACACGGTCGGCCAGTATGCCGGCTTCGCCACCACCATGGCGCACGAGCCGCCGTTCGCCAACGAACAGACCAACGAAGCGGCACAATGCACGGGCTCCGCGCCGTCCGATTGCCTCTCGCTGACCGACGGATTTCCGACGCCGGCGACACTCGGCAACTACGCGCTCGATCCGCATTACAAGCTGCCCTACATTGAAGTGTGGAACTTCGATATTCAAAAGACGCTGCCCTGGGGCGTGGTGATGAACGCCGGCTACAACGGATCGAAGGGCAATCATCTCGACGTGACCAGCGCGCCGCGCGCCGTGCCGGGCAGCCCCAACACCGATCCCGGCAACCAGATATTCAACTACGAGCAGTCGGTGGCGTTCTCAAAATTTTCAGCAGGCACGCTGCGCGTGAACAAGCGGCTCTCGAGCGGCATTGCAGTCGGAGCGAACTACACTTACTCGCACTCCATCGACGACGCCGGCGCGCTCGGCGGCACTTCAACCGCGGTCGCGCAAAACTGGCAGAACCTCAACGCAGAAGAAGGCAACTCCAGCCTCGACCAGCGCCACAAGGTCAGCGGCACTTATCTCTATGAATTGCCTTTTGGCAAAGATAAGCTCTGGCTGACCAGCGGTACTTCATCGCATATCACGGAAGGTTTCTCGGTGTCTGGAAGTTTTACTTTCGCTACCGGTACGCCACTGACTCCGAGTTATCAGGCCGCGCAGACCAGCGTGGCCTGCGGCACCGCCGGCTCGCTGCGGCCGGACCGCGTGCCGGGCGCCTCAATCAACGCGGGCGCTGGCTCCCTCAAGGAGTGGTTCAATACAGCGGCCTTTGGACCGCCCACACCTGTCGACAAGAGCTATCCATGCGCCATTTACGGCACCGCGCCACGCAATTCGATCGCCGGGCCGGGGCAAATTCAGAACAGCATGTCGCTCTCGAAGACTGTGCAGATGGGC
>Ga0182024_10025750_pt1 | contig 10363 bp, 8 predicted proteins | sample P32metaG_FD_120480 | JGI IMG/M metagenome (GOLD analysis project Ga0182024, IMG submission 120480) | Permafrost microbial communities from Stordalen Mire, Sweden - P3-2 metaG (Illumina Assembly) | ecosystem: Environmental > Terrestrial > Soil > Wetlands > Permafrost | place: Sweden: Stordalen...
ACGGGAATAAGGTGGCTCACGAGAGAGCCACCAGATTACGACGAAGCGCAGGCAGCTATGGCCCGCATGGTCCGTGACTGCCACCGTGCCAGCCAGGTGTTAGAGAGCTTCCGGTCCTTGTTCAAAGGCGCCGAACTCGACGCGCAGCCGGTCGACTTGAACGAAATTGCTCTTGGCGTACTGGACGTTCTTCGCGGAGAGTTAAACGATCACGGTGTCGAAGCCCGCACCGAACTGGCGCCCGAATTGCCCATGGTCCCCGGCCATAGCGGCCAGCTGGAGGAAGTCATGCTCAACTTGGTCCGCAACTCGATCGAAGCGATGGACTCGGTAACCGATCGGGCTCGGGTGCTGTGGGTAAGAAGTGAGCGCGATGGGCGCGACGCGATTGTCGTGTCCGTGGAGGACTCAGGGCCGGGCATTGCTTCGGAAAAATTAAACAGCATATTCGACGCCTTCGTTACGACGAAGCCACACGGAATGGGACTAGGATTGGCCATTTGCCGGATGATTATTTCACGTCATGACGGTCAGCTTTCGGCGTCGGCCGGCAACACGCTCGGCGCGTTGTTTCGATTCACTCTGCCAACCAAACCGGCCGTGGGATCTTCGACAACACCTGTTTAGGCGTGGAAGTCCTTCGGGCCCGCACGCGATTATTTTAGGGGGACGAATTTTTGGATGCGGGAGCTGGCGCCGCCGACTTCGGTGTCGTAGAGGTTTCCTTTGGAGTCCATGGCCATGCATTCGACCATGCCGAACTGGCCGGCCTGGTGGCCCTTGTGGCCGATGGAGCCGACCTCCTTGCCATCGTCGCGGTTGAGAATCCAAATTTTTCCGTTCATTCCATCGGAGACGTAGAGGAACTTTTGTTGGGGGTCGCGCGAAAACATCGTCGACCATACGGATCCCTGGCCGAGCGTATTGGGATGAACGATAAATTCCTTTACGAACTTCCCTTCCTTGGTAAAGATTTGGATTCTGTCGCCGGCGCGATCGCCGACATAGACCAGGCCGTCATTTGAGATTTCAACGCTGGTGACGATGCCACCGAATTGCTTGGATGGAACGGCCGGGTCGTGCTTGGTGGGCGACAGGCCATTGCCGATCTCACTCAACGGCATTCCATACGCTCCCCAGCCTCGTTTAAAGGCGCCGGTGTTGGAGTCGTAGACGACGATGCGGGCATTTCGATAGCCGTCCGCGATATAGACTTCGTGGGCATCGTCATCGACAAACATTTCGGAAGGCGCTCCGAGGAGGCTGGTGTCCTGGTTGTTGATGGGCGCGTTGGAGGGATGGCCGATCATCAAAAGCTGTTTGTGATCGGGAGAAAATTTGAAGACGTGGCGATCGGCGAGGAGTTCTTTGGGCGGGGGGATGGCCGCCAGAAGATCGGCGGCAGTTCCGCGAAAGTTTCCTCCGAACCAGAAGTTGCCGGCCTTGTCGATGAAGAGACCGTGTTCGAGAATGGGCCAGTTCGGGACGAAGTCGGGGCCTCCCCAGGACTTGAGAACGTTGCCCTGCGCGTCGAATTGAACGTACGTGGGCGCTGGAATGCAACACTCGGCAGTTGGCGGGGTAAACGCGGCCCCAGCGTCCTGTGCGGCTGCTTGACGCGGATGATGCTGCACCCAAATGTGATCGTCTTTATCGACGACGAGACCGGTGGAGTTCCACATAATCCAGTTGTTGGGCAATTCCTTGGGCCAGGATGGATCGACTTTATAACGGGGCGCGGCTTGGCCTCGGGCTTGCGGGGGCGCGGCGGCCAGGACGAGGATGCTTAGAATGATCGGCAGAGCGAACACTTTTACCCATGGCTTGCAGGTTTTTGAAACCGTCATTGAACGCTCCTCATCGTTGCGCTGCCTTCGGGGTGCCTGGTCAGCTGGAACGACAAAACGGCCTAGAATATTTCCGGGAACGAATACACCTCCAGGCTGTGCAGGCCGCCGAGAAAGACTTCCTTTTCGTTGGGGTTGAGCGCGATGCTGCCTCCGGCCATCTTGCCTGTGGGGTTGCTTAGAACGAAGGCGGGTGGAACGTCACCGCGTCCTTGGATCTTGATGATGTCGTCGATCCTCCACGCGGTGATGCCTCCGGGTAACTTGCCATTGCCACTTCCATCGGGTGCAGGGAGGTTGCTTTGGTCTTGCGGCGTTGTGACCCGGCCTCGGACGGAAACGAGGTAGCCCTTGGGGGACAGTCGCATGGCGCCGATCGCGGGGCCTCCACCACCACCCCTGCGCTCGGCAAGCGCCTCTGACTCGCTGGCCGGTACACGTCTATTGATGCCAGAAAGCGGGCCGGAAATGATGGCCCTGGGCTTGGCATCGCCGTCGGCGGTGCGGTCAAAGACAAGCAGGCCGTTGTTGGTGCCGACCAGCAATACGTTGCGCACTGGGTCGACGACCACTCCTCTGGCGTTGTCCAGCATGGTGTTCGGCCCGCGAATGACGCGAAGCGGAGCCACGTCGCCGACTGCGGTACGCGGGAAGACAAGGATGTACTCCTTGTCGACGATGAACAGCTCGTTGTGAACGTTATCGAGACCGATGCCGTGGTTGGGGAAGCCGATCTGCGTGTGCGGGCCTTGGATAATGCGGATGGGCTTGGCTTCTCCGTTGGAATCGCCGCGGAAGGTCATGATGGCCTGCGCTTCGGGATTGGCATTCACAAACTCGTCGGTGGCTGCGTTGTACTGAAGGTCATGATCGGCGCGGCTGATCATGGTGTTCTGGCCTGCAATGCTGCGAGCCGGAGCTACGTTGCCATTCGCCAGCCTGGCGAACGCCGCGATCTGCGGATAGGCCACTCAGTTCGGGACCAAGAGCTGGTCGCGTTTGGTGTCGTAGGAAAGCGTGCCGATATTGCCGAACATGGGCGTCGGGGCGTTGGCGGGAGCGGCGCGAATGGTGCGCAGCGGAGGAGCATCGCCATTGGCGTCGAGCTTGTAGATCGTGGAGGAGTGGTTGCCGAAGTTGGCCACGACCAGTTCGCCGTTCTTGGTGTCGGCAAAAACGCCGTGGGGCTTGCTGATACCGCTTTTTGGTCCCTTGAGGATGCGAATGGGGGCGACGTTGCCAGTATCGGTGGCGCGGAAGACGAGGATGTCGTCGGCGACGGAGTTGGCGACGTAGAGCTCCTGGCGGTCTGCATCGAGGGAGATGTGCACGGGCCAGTCGAGCTGAGTGAGCGGGCCCTGGATCATGCGAACGGGTGCGGTGTCGCCGGAAGCATTTAGTGCATAGACCGTGATCGACGGTGGCATGACTCTGCCGGAGCCCGGGACGAGGTACTTCCAGCGCTTGTCGTCGTTGGTCCATTCGACGGTGGAGGCGCCGGGCGTGAGGTCGCGCTGCCAGCCGCCGTCGGGCGTGTTGCTGCTGGTGGGACCCTGATTCACGACATACATCAAATGGTTCTTGGTGTCCAAAGCGAGGCCGTGAACTTCGGCGAGCTGGGTTTTGTCACCTTCGAGAATGCGCAGGGGGACCTGGTTGCCGTTGGCTTCCTTGGGATAGACGACGACCGCGGGCGGATGCTCGATGGTGAGGAAAAGCTCCTTGGCTCCTTCGTCGACGGCGACGGCGAAGCCGCGATGCGGAGTGTCGATGGTGCGATTGGGATCGATGTTGCCCTTCTGGTCGTGCGAGAAGATGTTCAGGTAGTTGGCCTGGTCTCCGTTGATCGAGTAGATGTCGCCGGAGAACGGATCGATGTAGAGGCCGCAGTTTTCGGAGACCTTGGTGTGCGAGCCTCCGATGACGCGCTTGGGCTCGGTGAGCGCGGCCTGGAGCGGCGTATTGTCGAGGCGGCCGTAGACGACGATTTGATCGCTGTTTTCGTCTTCCATGGCGATTTCGTTGTTGGTGTCGTCGACCGCAACGGCGCTAAAGGACGGATTGGGGTCCTGGACCGTTCGCAGCGGAGCACGCACGATGCGGGTGGTCTTGTTGGCATCGGCGGCGCTTGCGGCGGAGTTCCCCGCGGTTGTTCGATCGGCGGCGCGCTGCTGTTGCGGCGTCGCTCCGCGGAGCAAAGCGAAATGTGGCGAAGCCGCCAAAAGGAGTAGCGCGAGCGTGCCTCCGGCGGAAACGACTAGTAGGCGGAGCCCTCTTGTCGACATACGATGTGTCCCCCTCTCGCCCGTGCAGAGTAGAAAAACGGATTGGCGAATCAGGTTGAATTACCCAGGCTGAAACCGCAGAGCCGGTATCTGCTGGGTTAACTTGTGTGAACCTCCTCAGGATAGCCCGCATGGTACACCCGAGGGCTTTTAAGGTGAAGTTATCTCTTTGCCAGGCTGTGTTGGCCAATCATTCCGTCAGCTCGTAAAGCGCAATGAAGGCGCACATGTCACCCATGAAGCGGGAGAGATCGCGCTAGAGTCGCAAAGAGTTGCAACGAGTGGCGCGATTTCATCCTGTACGCAAGCGACCCTGACGTGTGCCAGAACCGCGGAACTGCTCGCTCTGAGTTGGCTTTTTAAGTATCAGCTAGCGATCTTCCCCGAGGGAGATGAACATGGAAGGCAAACCGTCGCTAGAAGAGTCGCTTCACGACTAGCGTTTTGACGGGGCGGGTAAACGGCGGACGCGGTTCTTTACCGAGGTGCCTTGTGGCTGGCCATTGGCTTCGGAGAGGAATTGGCGCAGGCGGGAGCGATCCGCCATATTCATTTCGACGATCTCGAAGGCCACGCCGCCGGTGAGGTTCTTGCGGACAAAGACCTGGGCGTGCACGGCGCGGCGGCCGAGAGCGAATTTAAGCGCCAGGATGGTGCCCTCCGGACAATGACCCGCGACTACGCCCATGCCGCCGCCAAGATTCAAGGAACGCAGCTCGATCGTAAAGTTCTCGCGCAGATTGGTGGTTACGGCGGTGAGCGGCCGTGCCAAGCCGAAGCGCAGGTAGCGCCTTTGGCGCAAGGCGGAGGCGTTGGATTCCACGTCGAGAGCCGGAAAGGAGAGCTGCGAGAGCTGCAGGTCCACGCGCGGCGCCAGATCTTCCCAGGCCAGGCGATCGATCTTTCCCAGCGTCTGAGCGGCGACGATGCGCAATTCGGAGGGATGCTGCCAGCGGAACATTTGTTTTGCTTCCAGTATCTCCCTCAGGATCGGCACCGCGTCTTTGGCGCGCAGCCGGCCGGCAGCCTCGATGGCTTTGATGCGCACCAATTGGTTCGTACGACCCGCGGATTCGACGATCCTCAGGAGCCAGGGGATGGCGCCGGCGTCGCCACTCAAACCAATTTCGTCGAGCGCCAGCGGGCGGATGAGCGGATCGAACGATTCATAGAGCGAAGCGAGGAGCTGCCCACGCTGCGGGCCGCCGCTAAAGGCGATGCGGCGCACGACCAGGTCATGGAAGGAGCGGGGGCATTCGAGCAATCGGCGCGGCAATTCCTGGATGAGCAGTTCGGGATTAATGCGGCTGAGCAAGCCCACCATTTCGACGACTTCGAGCGGGGCGGCTTCGGAGAGCGACTGTTTGAGGTACTCGGTTCCCTCGGGGCCTAGGTGCAAGAAAAGCTCCAAGAGCAGGTCGCTATCCTCGCGGAAGCCGGCCTGGCCGAAGCGCTTGGCCAGCCGCTTGGCGCTGGGACGCGGCAATCGCTGCAGAACCTCGACGAGGCCTTTGGGAACCTGGCGATCCGTGAGCGCGTCTTCCAGAAAATCTGAGAGGCGGTCCTCGAGACCGATGCGCTGCTGCAAACCCTGGATCAGCGCCGGCGCCTGCGATTCGAGAGCATCGAGCGAGCTGAGTACCAGCTCCAATACCGGATAGCTGCGTCGCGCGGCGCCTTCCTGACTGAGGCGGACGAAGGCGGCGCTGGCCAGACTGCGCAATCCGCGGTCCTGTTCGGCGCTGATGCGGGCGCCTAGGCGAGTAATGGCGTCGCCCAGGATTTCGGGCTCGTCGCCGTAGCATTCGGAGAGATCACAGAGCCCGCTGAAGGTTTTTTTGCGCGCTTCGGGATTTTCGCTTTCGAGGCTCTGGAGATAGTTGGAGAGAACCTCGCGGCAGGCTTCGTGATTGCCGAGCTTTTGTTGTTCTCGTACGTAGTCGCTGAGATGGCGCGGGGGAACGCTCCAGGCATCGGGCGAGAGCAGAACGGTGCGTTTGGAGGCGTCCGGCACGGCGTTCCAGAATTGGCGCTCGAGCTGATCGGTGTAAGGCTCGACGACGATGCCCGCATCCTTCAACTTGTTTTCCTGGGCACCCAGGACGTCGCGCAGGGCGGAAATCTCCAGACCCATGCGTTCGAGCAACTGGCGCACGGCGTTGACCTCTGTATCGCCGCGGTCGAAGGCATCCACGGCGAAGCGGATGGCCATGTGCTCGGCCAGGCGCTGCAGGAACAACTTGTCATGACTTCCGGCGGGAACCTGAGCGGCCAGCGCGACTAACGCATCATGAAAGAGCACGCGCGTGGCAATGGAGACTTCAGACAGACGGCTTTGGAAGGCGGGAGGTTCGAGCGATCCTTCCGGCACATCTTTATTATTCTGCGGCAATTGGCGCAAAAGCCGCAGGACCTTGCAAACGTCTTCTTGCTCGGGCGTCATGAGCGGGCCACTGCCCACCGTGAGACCGCGCATGGAGGCTTTAACTTCGTCCCAGAAATGGGAAGGCGCGCCGCGAGGGCGTCTGCCGACTCCACCTGCGCCGCTACCGACTCTACCTGCGCCGCCGACTCCACCTGCGCCGCTACCGACTCTACCTGCGCCGCCGACTCCACCCGCGCCGCCGCCCACTCCGCCTGCGCCACCTGAACCGGGCGTGCCGGCCCCGTGTCCGTACGGGGCTCGATACGAGCCCACGCGACCAGCGGTAGCTCCGGCGTTAGGCTCGCCAGCCGGATGCCCGGCGTCAGACGTGGCCGACGTGGCAGCTCCTTCGCCGCCAGCTCCGGCGGGATTCGCAGAGAGAGGCTCGTGCGAGTAAGCACTGCCAGTGCCGCCGTTCGGGACGCTCTGCGGGCCGCTTCCGGACGTGCCTGCGCCAAATCCGCCTGAACCCGTGCCGCCGGATGCACCGGCGCCAGTTCCGCTGTCTCCACCTTCTCCTGCGCCGCCATTTTCTGTTCCGCCGCCACCTCGGGAGCCTTCCGCTGCGGCAATGAGCTGCAGAAGTCTCTCGGGATCGGTGAACCACGATGGGCTATTGTCGGCGCCGGTGGAACGCAGGACGCTGCCGGTGATCTGCGCCGCGAGCTCAAGGCTGACGGAAGCGGAATCGGCGGGGACAAAGCAAATCTCGTTGAGGCGCACGCCGGAAACATCCTGCATCGAGCGCCTGTAGGTTTCCGACAAGGCGTTGGCGCTGCCCCTGGAAGGAAAGCCGCGAACGAACAGGTCGAAATCCTGGCGCGTGATATTCGAGGAGAAATGGAGGCTGGAGATGCCGATGCTGGTGAGCAGTTGGGCGAGGCTGCGGTCGGCGCCGGAGTTGCCGAGGGGCGCACCATTCAGCAAGAGCTGATTTCCGGAAGAGGCCAGGAGGATTTCGCCGTCGCTTTCGCCGGACAAGGCGGCCTGCAATTCGGTCCACGTCTTATCAATCTGCTCGGTGGTGCGGGCGTGGTCAAAGCCGTACAGCCGCGCGAACTTCAACATGATGTTGAAATTCCGCACGAAGGCCCTGGCGGTGGTGGTGCGAGGCGCAATGTGCTGCGTTGAGCTCACGGGACACTCACAAGGGATTTTTGACCTCACACTTCACGTTTCAGGCTATTGGCAGGAGGGAGAGAAGGCAACCAAACATCGCCACGGGCTTGTCCAATTTGCCATCTGCGGGTCTGCGAAATTTCTGGTTCCTGTGGAGGGATGGCATTGGCTAGTGATTGTCCCGGGAGACAATGCAAATGTGCGCAAAAAAAGACCGGGAGTATACAGTAAAACACGTATCCTTACTTTACTACTCGCAGCCTTTGGTGGATTGACAGAAACTGGTCCTTAGTATCGTAAGTGTTTGGCTAGACGCCAGATGGGCTGAAGTTCGCAAGGGCACGAATCGACCGATGATGCCGCGAAGAGCCAACGACACACTGAAGCCAATCAAGCCCGACGAGCGCCGGCGCAACGCGCGCTTCCCGTTTAGTGCGTCGATCGAAGCGGTCGAGCTCAAATCCGGAACGCGGGTGAAGGGACGCACGAGCGACCTGGGACTCGGGGGCTGCTACGTGGATACGATGAGCCCGTTTCCCGTAAGCGATGTGTTGTCCGTGACGATTACCAAAGACAACGAAACATTCCAAGCCAAGGCCAAGGTGGTCTACTCACTGGTCGGCATGGGCATGGGCTTGGCGTTTATTGCCGCCGATCCCGAGCAGGTCAAGATCTTTCAACGTTGGATGCTGGAGCTGAACGGGCAAAAAGCAGCAGAGCCGAGTGCGGTAGCGGCTGAGAATAGCCAAGTAAACGCCCCTGTAGAGGGCCACGGGAGCGAGCCGCAGTACGTTTTGAGCGAACTGATCATCGCGCTGATGCGGAAGGGCGTGCTGGATAAAGCGGATGGGAATGCAATGCTGCGCAAGCTGAATCCCTAGGCTTTGCTGGTTATCGCTAGACCTGAACGATTCCCGAATTTTGCGCTGAAAGCAGAGACGACGGACGAGGCGGCGAAAAGGTTGGCCGCATCGGCTGGAGTTGATGTATAACGCTTGGGCGAGAAATCCAAGTCCAAATATTCGGATGATCCGGCCCTGCCGGGATCCGAGGGGAGCAATTCGTGAAACACTTGAAACATCTGGTGATGTCGATTTGTGTGGTTACGCTGGCGCTGGGTGCCTGGGGCAACGCGCAGGCGCAAACCGAGGTGACGCTTTTGGCGCCGATGCCGATGGGGGCGCCGTTCAAAGCGCTGCTCGCGGGGTTTGAAGCCAAGACGGGAGACAAAGTGACGGCGATGTACATTCCCACCTTGCAGATGAAGACCAAGGTGGCGGCCGGACAAGGGGCCGACGTGAATATCATGGTGCCGCCGTACGATGAGGCATTGTCTTCGGGCAACCTGGACGCGAAGAGCGCGGCGACGCTGGCGTCGTTCGTGGTGGCGATCGTGGTGCCCAAGGGCGCGACGGCGCCCGATGTTTCCACGCCTGCCGCGGTGAAGATGACGCTGCTGTCGGCGAAGTCGTTTGTGTCGATCGATCCGGCGACGGGCAGCGCGGGCGTGGCAGCGCAGGGAGTTCTCGAGAAGCTAGGCATCGCCGACCAGGTGAAGGACAAAGTGAAACTGGTGGCTGTGGGCGCAGCGCTGAAAGCGGTGACGGGCGGAGACGCGACTTTCTCGCTCGGTCCGTACGTGAGCGACGTGCGCACGAACGAGATGGTGGACGGCTTTGGCTTGCCGACGGGCGCGTATACCCCCACGAACATTGTCGGGTATGTATCGAGCAAGGCATCGGACGCCAAGGCCGCAAAGGCGCTGCTCGATTACCTGACGTCGCCCGAGGCTGAGGCTGAATATAAGTCGCTCGGGATGTTGCCGGCGCACTGAAGCTGAGATTGGGAGGGGTGGCGAAACGCGCCCCTCCCGCTCCGCTGATCCACTCCCGCCCGCGTTCGTCGCTTGCTCCGGCGGCATTGGCCTGAGAAGCGCAATACGATACATCGCAGATCAAGGCTTGCGTGATGGCTCGCCCACTGGGAACATAGTGCAAAGCTTTATTCCCGGTGCGGACGTAGTTCAACGAGAACGGAGGCCTTCCAGGCTTCATACAGGGGTTCGACGCCCTTCGCCCGCTCCATTCCGCCAGCGGAGTTTCTGATACCACCCGGATGTGAAGTCCAAGAAGTGGCCCGATCGGACGGTGACCCAGATGACGTTCGGTGGTTTTTGCGCTGCTTACTTATAGCGGTCGTCGTAATCCTTCTTCTCGGGCAAGACGATCTCGAGGCTGGCATTGCGCTCCCAATCGCGGATGGTTTCGCGGCGCCAGTATTGAAGGACGGCGAGGTTGAGGCAGCCGGTTGACGCGCCGTCGCGGCACTTGCCGTAGTTAGGCGGGTCGCAATAGTCAATTTCGCCGCTGCGAATCTGGTCGGCCACGCTGATGCCCTTCTCGCTCGGGTGCGCTCCACCCTGCCCTGAAAGCGCGACCTGAAAGCGTCGCAAGCACATGAAGCAGGCGATGTCGAGCAGCACCACTTCAATGGCGTAAATATTGGCGGCGTGGCGCGGGTCGAACTCGACATAGCGCGGCACGCCGTTCTCATCCCACCACTGGGGAGTCTCGGCGATTCGATCGGTGACGTCGCTGTAATCCTGGAACATTTTATTGCGTGGGCTCCAAGTAGAGCCCACACCCGTTATTGCGTGGGCTCCAAGTAGAGCCCACACCCGTCATTGC
>Ga0182024_10025751_pt1 | contig 10362 bp, 8 predicted proteins | sample P32metaG_FD_120480 | JGI IMG/M metagenome (GOLD analysis project Ga0182024, IMG submission 120480) | Permafrost microbial communities from Stordalen Mire, Sweden - P3-2 metaG (Illumina Assembly) | ecosystem: Environmental > Terrestrial > Soil > Wetlands > Permafrost | place: Sweden: Stordalen...
AAACAGTAATGTTGGGAATTATGGGATAAATGGTTCTGGCTTAACTGCAAATAACGGCAATTACTTATTTACGCAAGCAGCAGCTAATGCAACTGCACTTACTATTACACCTGCACTGCTTACTTACAATGCTTCTACTGGAACTATGACGTATGGTAGTTCGGTACCGTCATTGTCTGGAACAGTTACTGGATTTGTAAACGGACAAACGCAAGCTGGTGCAACTGCTGGGACATTAGCATTTAATTCACTGGCTAATTCGAACAGCAATGTTGGGAATTATGCGATAAATGGTTCTGGCTTAACTGCAAATAACGGCAATTACTTATTTACGCAAGCAGCAGGCAATGCAACTGCACTTACTATTACTCCTGCACTGCTTACTTACAATGCGAGTACTGGAACCATGACGTATGGTAGTTCGGTACCATCATTGTCTGGAACAGTTACTGGATTTGTGAATGGACAAAACCAAGCAAGTGCAACTGCTGGGACATTAGCATTTAATTCACTGGCTAATTCGAACAGCAATGTTGGTAACTACTCTATAAATGGTTCTGGTTTAACTGCAAATAACGGTAATTATTTATTTACGCAAGCGGCAGGCAATGCAACTGCACTTACTATTACTCCCGCACTGCTTACTTACAATGCTTCTACTGGAACCATGACGTATGGTAGTTCGGTACCGTCATTGTCTGGAACAGTTACTGGATTTGTAAACGGACAAAACCAAGCAAGTGCGACCACAGGTGGCTTGGCATTTAATTCACTCGCAAATTCAAACAGCAATGTTGGAAATTATGCGATAAATGGTTCTGGTTTAACTGCAAATAACGGTAATTATTTATTTACTCAAGCGGCAGGCAATGCAACTGCACTTACTATTACTCCTGCGCCTGTAACACCAACACCGGTAGTGAATTCTGGGAATGTTGTTCCTGGAGTGACTTCAAGCAACCTTACAGCCACCTTATCAAATTCAATGGTGGCTAATATTCTCAGTCATGAAGCAACCATGAATGATTTTAATTATCAAACCATGAATAGCCCTAACAATTTATTAATAATGAATCCAAAAGATGTTTCAACTAAAAATGTAACAACTGCACAATCAGGTTTAAGAAATTTTGAAAATACGCTCACTAATATAGTTAACAATGTTGCAAATCAACCAAGCACAATTAAACCTACAGTCGCAACTACTCAGCAGAACCAAATAGAAAATATAATTTCATATTCAGATGATCACAAACAATTTTTACATGCCAGCTCTGTTTCAGCTCTCTTCTTTATAATATCTTTGATCGTCATGAGTTCGCTGTATATTAGTATTTGGCCCAATAAAAACATGTCTGGAAATTTTATAACTATAATAACCGGTCCATTTATGGGGGCTATAGTCTATGCTGTTGATTTACCAAATTTACTAAATACCACTTCTGCAACATCTATAATGTCTATGCGTTTTATGTTCACAAATCACCATTGGATAACCAAGACTGGTTTCAGATGGTTTCACCGCCTACGTGTCTGACACCATCTAAAGACACCGGCTAAATCGTGATAATATTATGTTCATAGTTTGTGAGTTCGTATATAATTTATTAATTATATGACTAACCATAAAAATGACCATAATCACTGTATGAAGACATCAAAAGTAACCCTGAATAATTCCATCAAATTAGCCCTCCCTTTAATGGCAGCTTTTTTGGCACAAAAGTTTATGCAATTCATTGATACGTTGATGATGGGTTGGCTTGGAGCAGATGCACTGGCTGCAGGGGGGATAGCTACTGCATTTTTTATAACAGTTTCAGTTTTTTGTATGGGCACCTTAAGTGCGGTAGGAATATTTATTTCCCGAGCAAAAGGTTCAAATGACAAAGAAGAAATTAAATCTTCTTTTCAACAAGGTGTAATGGTAGTTTTACTTTTATCCTTACCCTGTATGTTAATAATTTGGTTTATGCCATATGTACTTCCTTACTTAGGACAAAATCAAGAAGTTATAAAAAATGTAGAGTTGTTCCTACATGGACTGGTGTGGGGATTTCCTGGATTTTTATTATTTTTAATCTTACGTGAATTTATTGCTGCGTTTTCCTTTACTAAAACTGTGATGATAGTTGCACTAGGTTCTATTCCAGTAACCTTCGGACTAAATTATCTTTTAATGTATGGGAACGGGCTTTTACCAGCTTTAGGAATCGCGGGAATAGGATATTCTGGAGCGGTGGTAATGTGGATGATGTTTTTATGTTTATATCTTTATTCCGCAAAAAAAGAAGTTTTAAAAGAATTTGTTTCATTTAGATCTTTTAAAATAGATACCGCTAAAATTAAAGATATATTTTTTATTGGCGCCCCCAGCGGTTTACTCTTTGTTTTAGAATCTGGGATGTTTCTTTCTGCCACTATAATGATTGGTTATATTGGTGTAAATGAACTGGCCGCGTATCAAATAGCAATACAATGTGCAATCATTGCTTACGCATTACCAATTGCATTATCCATGGTAACAGCACTGCAAGTTGGCCAAGCTGTAGGTTCGCAAAATTTTTCTCATGTTAAACAAATCATCAGAATTAATTTAGTTATAGCTTTAGTATTTGCATTATTTACAGCGAGCATTTTTTTCTTTTGCCCAAGAATATTGATAAGTTTATTTATTAATAGCAAAGAAAATGATTTTATTCAATTGAATGCAATTTCAATTACTTTTTTAAAAATTGCTGCTGTATTTCAAATTTTTGATGCTATCCAAACTATTGCAAATGGCGCTTTAAGAGGATTAAAAGATACTTTTGTACCTATGCTTTTGAGTGCGTTTTGTTACTGGATTGTTGGTGTGGGTGGCGCGTATATTCTTGCATTTAATACAAGTTTAAAAGCTAATGGGGTTTGGTTTGGTATAATTCTAGGAATACTTTGTACTAGTATTCTATTAATTATGCGTTTAAGAGAGAAGCTATTAAATCTGGACGAAAATGTCACCAGAAGTAATAGCCACTCTTATAAACAAACCTAAGTACTTAAGGCCTGAAATTTTTTGCTTCTAAAGCAGACGAATCTACTTTCGGTAATTCCGGCTCTAACCCGCACTTCTCCAGAAACGCATCAAGGTTTGGTGGACCACCCAAAAAATTCGTTAATGACAACATAGAATCTTGAGATGCACCTGGCTCTAAAACAACCTTTCGGTATTTGGCGCCTAATTCTGGCGATAAAGGATCATCTTTAAAACTTTGATTCATCAATACTGGGGCTTTATACATTTGAGCAGCAAAAGTTTCTGATTGCATATAACCATAGTAACCTGCATCGTAGTCACCAACCAAATGTGCGAAGGTAACAGGAAAACACGTTTCTTCTAAGGTAGGGATATGCAGGAGTTTATTTTCAAGCTGCAAATAAAATTCTTTTAAATCTATTGTAGAAAGTTCTTTTGAAGATAGCGAATGTACCATAAAATCAAAACTTGCCAGCACTAACTGTCTCTTCTGAAAATAACCCGCGTGCAGTTGATTTACTTTCTTTAATTTGTTTGCAGTTTCATTCGGCAATGGCTCGCCTGTTAAATAATGACTGCTTAAAACTTTAAGAACTTTTGGTTCAAAACACCAGTTTTCTAACATTTGTGATGGTGCTTCCACAAAGTCGCGTTCAACGTTACCGCCCTTATTGGTAGGTAGCTTTGGCTTCGCACAAATGAAATGCATTGCGTGGCCAAATTCATGGAAAAAAGTTTTCACATCATTGAAAGCTAAATTACCTTCTTTGGGTAAGTTACAAAATAAAACGTAGCTGGATTCTTGTCTTTGGTTTGGGAGCTTGGTAACTGAGCTAACATCACAATCTGTAACAATCGTATTAACCTGAGCCAGATCAACTTTTCCAGGTCGAGCACGCAGATCCATTAAAATGTTGCCCATCTTTTTATGATCAGCGCGATTAAACACTTCTACCACGATCACTTCTTTATCCCAAGTTTTAGCATTGGGATTTCTTACAAAATTTAAACCCAGCAAATTCCCGTATAATTCAAGAGTGCTATTTATTACATGATCCTGAGGAAAATATTCTTTAACTTTATCCATGTCTATATTGCACACCACTTCTTCGCGCCATCTTTGGTAATAACGCAAATCAAAGTGTTGTAAAACAAACTCAGGATCTTTTTCTTGGGTTCTAGCAAATTGAGTTAAGTCTCTCAAATTTTGTTGCAGTAATGGTTCGAAACGCTCAGTCATATCATTTAAAAATGCTTTAACATTCTTAGCATTTTTTGCCATTCTAAGTTCAGCTGCATAATCTGCATGGGATTCGTAACCTAGCAATTCCGCTTTTCTTTGTCTTAGTTGTAGTATTCTTTTTAAAATTGGTAAATTTTCTTTTTCACAACGTGAATAATATGCCGTATGAATTTTTCTGCGTGTTTCGCGATTTTTGCACTCTCTTAAAACCGTATAAAAATCTTGCCACTCTAAAACTACCTTATATTGATTCGAACCAATTTCATGATTTGCTAACCAATTTTTGGATAATCCTTCTAGTTCGTGTGTAGACATTATGAAACTGGATTTATTTTCTGCAAGATTATGTTCGAACTGATTACAAAGCACGGAGATTTCTTTGCTGATACTTTTAATTTCTGAACGAATAACAGGATCCTTTATATATAAGCCATTGCGTTTTGCGTCACGCATAGTTTCTTCAACATACCGAATATCTTCCTGGTGTAAGCTAGGTTTTTCAACTTGGAATGTGTTTAGCTGATATTCAACAAACACTTCAAATACATCCAATCTTTGTTGGCATTCGATTATAAATTTTTCTAATTCGTCTGAAGCTGCTTTACTTTTGTTTCTAATAGATTCATCCGGGGATGCTTTTTTTGGAATATTACAAATCGCTTTGGCCTTTTGCAGACAAATATCCAAATCAATAATAGGCTGCATGGTTGTCACAAAATTTATTTTGCTTGGAGATGACTTTAACTCCGCAATATCATTATAGGTTGTTGTATATAGATGGCGCATTTTAGCCATTAAATCGTCGATCATTTCAACTGTCACGGTTGAAAAATCTAATTTAAGATTAAACAATGCGGTTTTTAATTGGGCAATTTCTGCTATTGGATTTTTGCTTATAAAAGAAACTAACACAGGCGCTTGAGCAAACATAAATATCCTTATTGAAAAATTTCCTAGTATAGCAATATAGCAGATTTTTAAAAAATTATTACGAGAATCTAATCCTCAAGAAGTAACTGCTGAAGCTCCACAAGGGATGAAACCTGGTACTTAGGGGTAATGCCTTTAGGTAGAACTTTGTTGTCTACATTAAGCCAACAAGTATCTAAACCTGCATTAATTCCGCCTAAAATATCAGACTCGGGAGTATCGCCAACCATTAACACTTGATCACGTGCTGGATTTCCCATGATGTCAAGCGCGTGTTCAAAGATAGCTAGATGCGGTTTGGCAAAACCAACTTTTTCTGATATCACCAACAACTCAAAGTGATCATTAAATCCAGCGCGGTCTAAACGCTTTTGTTGGATTTCAGTAAATCCATTCGTAATAATTCCCATTTTAGATTTGCCTTTTATAGCATTTAAAAGATTTGCAGCTCCATCTAAAGGCATACAGATATCAGCCATAGAATTTAAAAAAGCTGTATTAATTTCTGATGCCGAGATTTTTAATTTATCTACCCATGCATTGAATCGTTGTTCTTGTAGTTGCTGAGCATTGATTTTTCCATTTTGATAGTCTATCCATAAAGGTTGGTTTGTAGTTTGATAAACTAAATAATCTTCTTTGGTGAAGCCCATATCAAACAAAGAAAACATGCGTTGTAATCCGCTAAATGCATCGAAATGAAATAATGTTTCATCTGCGTCAAATAAAATCCATTGGTAGTTTTTCATTGATTTTTCTTTAAGATTTAAAAGGAATTATTTTACACTGGTTTACACAAACAAATACATCAAATTACTTGTCGCGCCTTTAGTTGTAAGAATTCCTTTTTCAACTAAATCTTTTAATTCTCTTTGGAGTGTTCTGCGTGTGACTTTTGGAAATATAACTTCAAATTGCTGGATGGTGATACCACCATGTTTTGAAATGTATTCAATAGCTAATTTTTGGCGATCAGATAAACGATGTTGTGTTACCAATACATTCTGCTCAATAGCTAGCTTTCCTAATGATTTAATTTCCTGGAGTTGTGTTGATAACCCATAAACAAAATATTCGAGCCAATCAGTCATATCCATATTTTTTTGGCGCACGCTTTGAATTGCCTTGTAATATTCATTTCTATTTCGATCGTAATATTCACTTATGCTAAATAATTTTTTGAAATCATAACCTCGTTGGTAAAGACTGAGAGTTGAGAGCAATCTTGCAGTACGCCCATTACCATCTAAAAATGGATGAATATGTACTAATTGAAATTGGGCAATACCAGAAATCAAAACTGGATGTATTTCATTTTCTGTATTAGCCCATTCTATTAACTCTTGCATCATTTGCGATATTTCATATGCAGGAGGCGGCATATAAATAACTTCTTTGGTCTTGGAATTAACAACATAATTTTGAATCTTACGATATTCTCCGGGGGATGCAGAGTTACCTCTAACATTTTCTACTAATCTTTTATGAATTTCGCGAATCAACCCTTCGGTGATTGGCTCTCCATCACCTACATAATCTGACACCAAATCAAAAGCATTACGATAATTTAGCAATTCCGTTACATCTTCAGGATTCACTGACCTTAAATGATGACCTTGCCATAATTGTTCAGATTGCTCTAAGGTCAGCTGCGTACCTTCAATATGTGTTGTGTGGTGCGCCTCTAAAATTAATGCCTTGCTCTGCATTTTTGCAACCCACTCTTCAGAAAGTGTAGCAGCTTCTAAAAATCCACGAGCACGCTCTATTTGCGTTAAATTGTTGGCAATTGAATTGGTTATAGATAATTTTGGTTTGAACATTAAACCCCAGCTCCTCTAAACCCTATGATACCTATGTCGCAAGATTGTCGCAAGAAATGTCGCTAGATGTCGCAAGAAATGTCACATGAATTTCTTAAGAAAAAACAAATAAAAACAAGAGGTTATCTGAAAAGAGAAAATAATGAAATTTTGATAACTAAAAAGCCTGTTTAAACAGGCTTTTTAGTTTCACAATTATACTTTATTTTATTGCTTCAAGTTCTTTCAATTCAGTTTTCATTTTGGCAATTTTATGAGTTCTGCAAGATTTAACATCTGCAGAGCTAACGGTTACACCAGTTACTGTTTTGCCTAAAAGAATTGGATGCATGCAATCCATCCAAAATCCTTTACCAGCTGTGTCATCTTGAACAAAACCAGCTGCCTTACACGCATCTGCGATAGTGGAACAAGATTTATCCATGTCACCCATATCATGGGCAAATACTTGAGCTGTGGCTAAAATAGATATAACTGCAACAATTGCCTTAACTTTGCGCATTAGAGTCTCCCTTCAATTAATCCTAAAGTTAATATTCTACCTCTTTTTATACATAAGTTTCTTCATCAATTTTGAATCATCCATACCTGAAATGGCCATAACCATATCATCTTCATTTTGGTACATACATAACCAAGCCCTACCAAATGGTGCCGGTCCGTCAACAAATTGTACTAAATTTAAAAGGGAGTTAGCTTTTTGCAACGCTTCTGCTTCATCTTTAGCATCAGCATAGGTCACCACGTGCCAATCTACGTTAGTGTCATACTTATAGGCTGTTTCCGTAGAAACCAACCATTGAGAGTTTTCATCTTCTTTTTCAACATGGTTAAAGCTTATGCTTCTCATAGACTCAACACTAGGGCATTTATTAGGATCATCTAAGGCATAGGAAGGAGTTGCGGCTATTGCTATAACTGGAATTAGAGAAATTATTATTTTTTTTAACATAAATTTCCTTTTTAATTAGCAGATTGTGAGAGGCAAACTTAGCAACGTTAAACCCTAAACTCAAGCATTGATTGCTCGTATAATTTTACATAACAATTATTGATCGCATATTGATTAATTGGTAAATGTTTGACTAGGATTTGTCTTAATTATATACTACCTCCTCTTGTTTAAATTTGTTATAAAATAAAAAGAGTCGCAAAATGATCCCACAAAAATCCTTTATAGGTGCTGCACTAGGCACTTTGATCGAATATTACGATTACGCCTTATTTTCAACGTTTTTACCCATCTTTGCTCCCCTATTTTTCCCGGCAAATACTGCTTATGAATCTTTACACAAGGGTTATTTAATCATCTTGGTAACGCTATTTTTTAGACCTTTAGGCGGATTATTCTTCGGACATTTTGGAGATCGTTTCGGCAGACGTAAAACGCTGCTGTATTCCATTTACGGAATCGCAATAGCCACTATTACTTTAGGGATAGTTCCATCTTACGCAATTTGGGGCGTGTGGAGTGCCATCATTATTCTTACAGCAAAAGCAGTGCAAATTTTTTGTTTTGGTGGCGAATTCAATGGTGCTGGCATTTATGTAATGGAACACAGTCAAAACAAAAATGAAGTTTTGATAAGTAGTTTGTTAACTGCAACCACTCTTTTCGGATACTTGTTAGCATCATTGTTTGGAGTGATTTTAACTCTTTCATTTATGCCTGATTATAGTTGGAGAATTGCATTCATCTTTGGTGGTGTACTTGCTTTTTGTGGGATTTTCTATCGTAAAAATTTTAAAGAATCTCCTAATTTTAAGGCGTCTAGTAAAGATGATGGATTAATAAAACTAATAAGGAAATTTCCTAAAGAAATTCTTGCTGGGATGTTTGTTGGAGGGTTTTCAACTGTCCCCTTCACCACTTGTGCCGCCGTTTTACTTCCAATACTCTCCACAAAGGGTTTTATCAGTCAGCACGAAATGATGCTAATGCAAACCGTTGTAGCGATTGTTGCTGTTGTAGCATTAATTGCAGTAGGTGTTCTGTGTAATGGTAGATCGCCTCCTAAAATTATGCGAATAAGTTGCGGGTTGCTTTTAGTTTTTAGTTATCCCGCATTATTTTGCATTGATACTTACCCACTTCTTTTGTTACCCGCATTAAGTATTTTGATTTTCATTAATGAACTATTCTTAGGCCCTGCGCATGCATTTCTAAAAAACTTATTTCCGATGCAATATCGCTATCGAGGTACATCTTTTAGTTTTTGTTTAGGCATGGCAATTTTTGGCGGCGTAACCCCTATCATTGAAGATCATTTATTTCAAATGACTCAGCATTTTAGCGCGATTTCCATTTGGTTAATCTTAGTGGGTATTGGCACCTATTTTTCAATTAGTAAGATCCGGAATGTATCAGTAGTTACTACAGTGGCGCCGGCTTAATTACTCATGCTATTTTGTTAACTATGGAATCAAACAATATAGTAATTCGCAAAGCCACCTCTCAAGATTTTGATGAAATTTGGGAGATATTTCATCAAGTAATTTCTAGTGGTGATACCTATCCTTATTCACCCCAAACAACTAAGGAAGAAGCCTTCGATTTATGGATGGCTCCGGATAAAGATACTTACGTGGGATTGTTAAATAATAAAATCGTGGGCACTTATTATATTAAAGCAAATCAACCAGGGTTAGGATCACATGTGGCCAATGCAGGTTATATGGTTTCTCAAAAATATCACGGCCAAGGAATTGGTTTTACTCTCGCAAAACATTCTATTGAAGAAGCAAAAAAGTTAGGTTATAAAGCCATGCAATATAATTTAGTGGTAAGTACCAATGAAAATGCCATTAAATTATGGAAAAAAATTGGTTTTCAAATTATCGGCACCACTCCGCAAGGATTTAACCATGCATCAAAGGGATTTGTTGATACTTTGATTATGCATAGATTTTTATAGAATTACTTAATAAAAAATGAAAAACAAATATAATCTAGCTTTAACACCAATTTCAAAAGGTCATGACTTCACTACTTTTTCAAATAAATTTTTTGAAATTTCAGATGAATACAAACTTAATGAAACTTCATTGCCTCATGTAACTTTATATCAATTTGAAGCTGAAGATAATGAAATTGACAAAATTTGGGAACAAGTTTGTAAAGTTTGGGACGGAATACAAATCCAATTAAAATTTTCAAAATTTAGCTGTATAACTTTTGATAATAAAATTTTTTGGGTATCATTATTGCCGAATGAGTGTGATGAATTACATAAAATGCATCATAATATTGCTAATATTTTGGGCTTACCTGTAAAAAAATCTTATGATCCACACCTTACTTTAATCAATACCAAAGATAAATACTATGAATCGAAAGTTGCATTACTTGC
>Ga0182024_10025752_pt1 | contig 10362 bp, 9 predicted proteins | sample P32metaG_FD_120480 | JGI IMG/M metagenome (GOLD analysis project Ga0182024, IMG submission 120480) | Permafrost microbial communities from Stordalen Mire, Sweden - P3-2 metaG (Illumina Assembly) | ecosystem: Environmental > Terrestrial > Soil > Wetlands > Permafrost | place: Sweden: Stordalen...
GGTAGTCGTCACGGTACGGGATGGCCGTGCCGCAGGGCCGAAGGAACCTCGCCGCTGATCGTGGTACTTGCCGCTCGCCAGTTCCTCGCGGGTGCGCTCATCGAGGATCATGTACTGCTCGGCAGCCTTATTTACCCCGACGGCGACCATGGTCAGGCTCTTGGCATTTTTTTCCTGGCACTCACGCGCCATGCAGTAGTCGTACTTCAGTGCTCGCTCGGGATGCAGCTCACGCCCGCACGTCACGCACTGCGGCATTGTCTTTCTCTCGCCTAACTGTATAACCAACATGTGCACAGGCCCCTGGCAGCAATTACGCTCCCGCGGCAGCGGCGGGAGGTTTGCTGCTCGCCCGGCCGGAGGGTCTCGCATATAGCGACAATGCCGCCTTTACACCAGCTCAGCGCGACCGAACCGACAGCCGGCCCGCTGATATGAACCCCGGCCGCGTGTGCAATGTTCCCCGGCAGTGAGCGCTACTTGTGAGGCGTCGTCCTCATGGCCAAGGATGCCGTACAGAGCCCGTTCCAGCAGGCACAGCGGCGCCGCTCCGGCCGGAGCCGATCAGCCTCCCCCGCGCGTCACGGTCACTGCATTGCACTCTGATGAACATCCGCTATTGCCGTTGTCGGCGCGCTCTCGATGGGAAGCATTCCCAGAACTGGCCCAGCGCGAGCGGGACATCCTGGAGCAGCTCCCGCCGGGCCGCGATCAACTCGGCGGTCCCGGCGCGCCGAGTCGCCGGCCGGGGTCTGACCGCGGCCGGCCGGGCAGGCAGTAGCCGTTTCTTCCGGGTCCGCGCCGGGCTGGGCCGAGTCATCAGCGGTTGCATCGACCGCGGTTGCCGCTGCTCCTCTCGCCGGAAGCGTTCAGTGCCCTACGGCCGGCGCGGGCCATCACGTCTGTACCGCTCCGGCGGCTTGGCGCGGTTCTATGTTTGAGGCGATATTGCGTCGCCCGGCCGGTCAGCTGGCCGGGGGATGATCCCGTACTGGTGGATCTTGCGGTAGATCGTGGCCCGCGACATCCCCAGCGACTCGGCTGTCCTGGCCTTGTTGCCGTCGTAGTCCAGCAGGCTCTGCACGATGGCATCGCGCTCCATCGATTCCAGCGGGCTGAGCAGCCGCCGGCTCACCGTCCAGCACTCTGGCGGCAGGTCGCCTGGGTGGATGGTCCCGGTGCGCCGGTAGTGCGCGACGCGCCTGAGCACCTGCCAGAGCTGCTCGGTGTTGCCGGGCCAGCCGGACCGGCGCAGAAGCTGCATCGCCTCGGGTGAGCAGGTCAGCCGGCCGTGATGGTTCAATGTGGCCAGGAAGTACGGCACGAGCTGATGCAGGTCCTCGATGTGGTGGCGGAGCGGCGGAAGTTCCACGGTGCCCGGGAAGAACTGCAGCAGGCGCGCCAAGTCGGCCTTGACTGGGTTGCGGCTGAGCGTGACGGCAACCCAGAGGACCTTCTGCCTGTCTGCGGCCAGCGCCTGCTCCAGCGTTATCCCCAGCGCGTGCAGCCGCCGGGTGCTGAGCCGGTCGACGTGCCGGATGACCAGGCTTCCCTCGCCGTCAAGCAGTTCGCTGAGTGCCCGCTCCAGCCAGTCGTGCCCGCCGGCACCGGCGGCGTCCAGCACATGGAACGTGCCGACCGCGTTGCGGCGCCGGTGGACAGCCCGCAGCAGCGCCAGCTTGCCGACTCCCGGTTCGCCCTCCAGCGCGAGCCACTCGCCCGAGGCATAGGCCGCATCCACCTGATCGCATCCGCGCAGCCAGAGCGGACCGGAGCCGACCAGGCCGGGCATGAACCTCCGCGGCAGCGACAGTGTCTCCGGGGCCAGCTTGCCGGCTAGCTCGATCAGCTTCACGCGCACGACGCCAGCGAGCTGCCCCTGGCCCTCCAGGGCCAGGGGCCGGCAGTACATCCGCGCTGTGGCCCCGGTGGGCAGCTCGACATCCACGGGACCCAGGTGGCCGGTGGCCAGCGCCTGGCCTGCATGCCCGAGCAGCGCTGCCTGGTCGCCGGGATCCAGTACGTCTCGGGCGTAGTCGTTCATCATCACCATGTCGTCGCTCAGAGCCACAACGATCCCGGCAGCGTGCCGGCAAGCCCGCAGGTACTCCTGCAGCAGCTGGACCTCCCGCGCGCTGCTGTCATTGAGCAGCGCCTGCGTGATCTGGTCAGCGGTGCTCTGGGCGAGCGCGATCAGCAGCCGATCGGCGTCCTTGCACCAGCAGGTCAAGTCCACCGCGCCGATGGTCTTGCCGGAAACCGGGTGACGGATCGGCACTGCGGCGCCGGCCAGGTCCTTAAGATGCTCGGCGTAGTGCTCGTGACCGAACACGTGTTCCGGCCGGCCGGCCTCCAGCGCCGTGCCGATTGCGTTGGTGCCGACGCGCTCCTCGGCGTAGCTGAAACCCGGCAGTAGCTGGACGCCATCGAGGTGCCGCTCGAAATCGTGGTCGGCCGTCAGCCGGGACAGAACCACGCTGCGTGCATCGGTGAGGATGACGCTGATCGGCTGGCTCTCAAGATTCTCGCGCAGGCTCCGCAGCACCGGCAGGGCGCTGCGCGTCAGCGGGGTGTCGAGGTCGGGATCGCGGACGTAGCACAGGGCAATATGGCCGGCGGCGACATTCCAGCGCCGCGAGCGCCGCCACGACGCCAGGATCGTGTCACGCACCTGGCCCGGCTCGATCGGCTCCGCTGCCAGGAAACGCTCCCTGGCCCCGGCCAGTCCCGTGTCATCTGCCACGCCAGGCTGGACGATTGTTCCGGGCGGCATGGCACGCCCCTGCCCGCCATTGCTGTCGCGGGGCTCGGCCGGACCGCGTGGCACTAGAGGTTTTGCGTCGTGCCTTCAGTGTAAGCCCGGGTCCGCCGGCATCTGCCTCAAGCTGAGACGCCAAATCCCTTCTGGTGCGGATGGGCATCGTTGACGACGTTGCGCTTGGCCCAGCCCCAGGCGGAGGTCACTCCGGGCTGCGGGTCACTCCCGACCGAGCTGGCGCAGATTGGTCTTGGCGAGCTGGACGATCTCGTCGGCGCCGCCCGAGAGGATCGTCCTCAGTGCGAAGAGGCTGAATCCCTTGGCCTGCTCGAGGGTGATCTTGGGCGGTATCGACAGCTCCTGGCGGGCGACGTGGACATCAACAAGGGCGGGACCGTCGTGGGCGAAGGCAGCCCGGAGAGCCCCCTCGAGCTCGTCCGCCTTTTCCACGGTCGCACCGAAGAGCCCAACCGCCTGGGCGATGGCCGCGAAGTCCGGGTTGTCGAGATCGGTCCCGTAATTCACGATGCCGGCCGCCTTCATCTCCAGCTCCACGAACGACAGCGCCCCGTTGTTGAACACGACCACCTTGACCGGGAGATGCATCTGGCGAAGCGTGATCAGCTCGCCGAGCAACATGGCGAGTCCGCCGTCACCGGACAACGTCACGACCTGGCGCCCGGGTTGGCTCGCCTGCGCCCCGATGGCCTGGGGTAGCGCGTTGGCCATGGTGCCGTGGTTGAACGAGCCGATCAGGCGTCGCTTGCCGTTCATGTGGAGGTAGCGGGCGGCCCAGATCGTCGGGTTACCGACATCTGCGAGGAAGATCGCATCATCGGCAGCTAGACGGTCGATAGTGGCGGCCACGACCTGGGGGTGCAGCGGCGAGGCGCTGCGGCCTTCGGTGGCGAGGCGGTCGAGACGAGACCGGGCTCGGCGGTAGTGCGCCGTCATCTGGTCGAGGTGCTCCGCGTCGGACTTGACTGCCACCATCGGGAGCAGGGCGTCGATCGTGTCCATAACCGTGCCGACCAAGGGGAACTCGACGGGCACCCGCCGGCCGATCTGCTCGGCGCGCACGTCGACCTGGATCACCGGGACGCCGTCTGGGAGGAACGGTCGGTAGGGGAAGTCGGTGCCCACCATGAGCAGTGCGTCGCAGTGCTCCATCGCCCGGTAGCCGGAGCTGAAGCCGATCAACCCGGTCTTGCCGACGTCGTAGGGGTTGTCATACTCGACGAACTCTTTGCCCCGCATGGCGTGGACCACCGGCGCCTTGAGCGCTCCGGCGATCGCAATGAGCTCGTCGTGGGCGCCGGCGCAACCGGCCCCGGCCAGGATAGTCACCCTGCTCGACCGGTTGAGGACCTCGGCGGCGGCGGCCAAAGAGCGGTCATCCGGCCTGATCACTGACTCCGTCTTGAGGATCGGCCGCACCTTCCACACGGCCGGGCTCTCACTCAAGAACACCTCGCCGGGGACGACGACCACGGCGACGCCCCGACGCTCAAGGGCGGTGCGCATGGCGATCTCCAAGACCCGCGGGAACTGCTCGGGGACGCTCACCAGCTCGCTGTACACGCTGCACTCCCGGAAGAGGTCCTGGGGGTGGGCCTCCTGGAAGTAGCCGCCGCCCGATCTCCTCTCTCGGGATGTGGGCGGCGATAGCCAGCACGGGCACACGGCTGCGGTTGGCGTCGAACAGGCCGTTGATGAGGTGGAGGTTTCCAGGCCCGCAGCTTGCCGCAGCCACCGCGAGCTCTCCGGTGACCGCAGCTTCGGCCGCGGCGGCGAACGCCGCCGCCTCCTCGTGACGGACGTGAGTCCACTCGATGTCGCCATCGCGGCGGAGCGCGTCGGTGAAACCGTTGAGCGAGTCGCCGGGGAGGCCGTAGATGCGGCGGATCCCGGACGCCTTCAGAGTTGCGACGATGTTGTCGGCCACGGTGGGCATTGCGAGTGCTCCTTTCCCGATCGAAGGAAGCCGGGTCGCTGCCCTCTAGGAACCAGCATGAAGGATCCCTTGTCATGCGGAGCTCCTCCATGTGAGCCAGCCAGGTCTCTCGCGCCAGTTCCAAGCCTTGGAGCGCGACATCGGGGTGCCTCTTGTGAACGCCTCTCCCGACAGGTCCGCCTCACCCCGGCCGGTCGGGCGATGTTGCCGCTTGCACGCGCCGCGCTTGCCAGTGCGGAGCGGGCGGCCGACGCGGCACGAGGGGTCGCCACCCTCGACGCCGGAAAGCTGCACGTCGCCACGTTCTACTCCCACAGCCTCGGGATCCGAGTGCGGGGTATTCGGCGGCGCCCCTGGCCAGTTCAGCGAGCACCTCGGCGGGGACAACGCATTCGTCGTCAGCCGTGATCGCCATCTCCGGTCTTCCGGCGCGTCTCCCCTGTCCCGCACCCTCTCGTTAGCAAATCCGTTAGCGGCTTCAGGTCCTGACCTGCTGTTTCCTGGCCCTCCCGTCCGAGGGGCTTTACAGACCGTGACGGCTATTGTGTGGTCACCCTTTCCGGCTTGCGGTCACGCCAGTTGGCCAGTCCCGCAGGAGAGGAACGCCGGTCTCGGCCGGGCGCTGGGTGCGTGCCTACTGTGCTCGGAGCAGCCCTGCCGCCGGCGTGCGGGCGGCGAGCCGGCCAGGGATGGCGGCGGCGATGTTGGCGAGCACCAGCGCGCCGAGCGCAATGAGGATCACCGGCAAGACCGGAACGGTGGGCTCGGGAACGGCGTATATCGCCTGGGCGAACAGGACCCACAGCCGGCGGCCTAGGGCGACTCCAGCCGGGACGCCCACGGCGATCCCGATGACGGCAGCGACTGAGGCCTGCCAGGCCACGGCGCCCGCGAGCTGGCCGCGGGTGAAGCCGAGCGTCGTCAGCAAGGCGAGACCACGTCTGCGGCGCCGGACTGATGCGGCCAGCGTGAGGGCGAGAGCGGCGAGCGCGCCGGCGGCGAGCCCGGCGGCGAGGACGACGGGGGCAGCGCCCATGGTGCGGTAGTTGACGATCTCCGCTGGGCGCTGGACCCCCAGGACGGCAATACTGTAGCCCCCGCCGCCGCCGTCGGGGACGGCCGCGAACGCACGGTTGGCATCATCAGCGATGCGTTGCAAGCCGGCCAGTCCGGCCGTGCGGCTGACCCCGCTGCGTAGTTTCACGAAGACCATGTTGGGGCCGTTGAGTGTGGGGTCGTGGCTGAGCTGCGCTTGCTGGTAAGCGGCGGGTTCGATACGGGCGGAGATCAGTGCCCCCGTGCCCATTGACGTGTGGTCGGCGAAGATGCCGCTAGAGCCGACAGCGGGCATGGTGGCGGTTCCCACGATGACCAGATGGGTTGGCGGGATGTAGAGGGGAGCGTCTTGCCGTTCTCCGTAACTGACAACGACGGTGTCGCCGATGTGCTTGTGCAGCTGCGCGAGCGTGGCCGCACCGAGAACTATCTGGTTCTTCTGCGTGACGGCATGACCCGCCAGGATCGGCGGGGTCAGCGTGGCGTGGGTGTCTCCGAACAAGACGGCGACGTTCTGCCCGCTGGCGTCCGTGGACATCACAGACGAGATGAGCGTCCGGGACGCAACCGAGGTGGAGTGGACCAAGATCCCCGTTAGCATCCGGCATACAAGTGGCCCCTTCCAAGATCGGAAGGGCCCTCTGACCTGGTAGCGGGGGCAGATTTTGAACCTGCGACCTCTGGGTTATGAGGACAGAGCGGCACTGTTCAACCCGGCCCGGCAGTGCATAGACGCAGGCGCCATCGTTCACCGCTGCCGTCTGCGTGCCCTGCGGGACGCGTCGACCATTGACGCGAACTGGGGCGGTTCGATGATCGGGCGGCCCCGCCACGGCGACATGCTGGTCAGGTCCACATCAGCGGAAACGATCAAAAACGCGGCCACCGCCACTGCCAGGTCCAGGATCCGGTTGTCCTCCCAGTCCGGGCAGTCGCCGACCGTCTGCGGCGGGTCGGTGATACCGCCCCCTGACGCCTCGGCCATCTCAGCCAGCACCTGCAGGTACTCATCGACTTCCTCGTCAGGGGTTTTGAGTACCGTGGCGAGCACGCGGCCAGTGTTGGCCAGGATGTGCGGCGAGAGCCAGAGCCCGAACTCCGCCGCGTCGTTGATCACGCCCAGGCAGTCCGCACTCGGGTTCCCCGACGTCGGCGGCGGCGACGGCCAGCTCCGGAACGGCGACTCACCAGCAGAGACAGCCAGCACGAGCACGTTCACGTCGAACACGACCGCCACCGCGACCGGCCCCGGGACGCTCAACGCTCCTGCGTCCCGCCCTTGTACGCCCGGCGGATCTCCGCCAGCAGCGACTCGTAGTCCTGGCCTGCTGCTGCGGCCCGCTCGGCGTTGCGTGCCTGGAGCTCACGCAGCCGCTCCGCCCGGGCCAGCGACTCCATCACCGGCAGCGTCGCCCGCAGGTACGCCGACCGGTTACCGGCCCCGAAATGCTCAACTAGGCGAGACAGGCGCTCCTGGTCCTCATCCGCCACCGCGAACCCGACAGTCGATGTAGACATGCCAGTATTGTATCTAGATTGCACCTGCAGGTGCAACCAGCCGTACCCCGTGATGCTACCCTCCGGTGACACTGGCCCGCGGGCTGGATTTCCCGGAGGCAACCTGGAGGATCGCCCGATGCTGAGACGGTGACCTTCGGCTTCGATGGCCATAGTTACGAAACCGGCCTCGGCAAGAAGAACCTCGCCAGGCTCGAGAAGCCACTGCAGCCATTTACGGAGGCCGGCCTCAAGTCAGCGAAGGCACCACGGGCCGCCGGGCCGGGGCCGACCGGGCAGCGGTCCGCGCATGGCCGGGCAGGGCCTGAAGGTGTCCGAGCGCGGTCGCATCAGCACCCAGGCGATGAGCAAATACGGCGCCGCTCACTAAGCGCGGCGGCGCCGAGCCTCTCCATCTGCCGCAAAGCACGTCCGCGCGCGTGGCGCGCACCGACTTGGGGAACCCATCGGGTCCGGCGGAGCCCCTGGCCTTACTTGGATCTTTCGTAATCTGGTGGCCTGGGGTGCGGCCTCGGGCCCTTTCGAAGGTGGCTGGTCAGCGCGTCACCGTGCAGCACCCGATGGAAGCCTGCCGTCCGTCTGCATCCGGGCATGACTCGCTCGATTGCCGGCCACGGAACGTGATGGCGGCGCGCTGCCGACAGGCGCGCAGTGCCGTTATGCGTCAATGTCTGCGGCAGGTTCGTCGTGAGTCTGGTCACCATATCTGGGATGTTTGCGCGGGCAGGGCAGAGGAGCTGGCCTGGCCAGTTCGTCCAGGTGGGTGCGGGACCCGCCTGGACGGCGGGTTCCGCGGTCCTGTCACTGAACGCGCTCTTGGGGAAGGTCAGGAGATGGCGCTGGCATCGGCGGGTCAGGCAGCCCCGTGGTCCTGCCGCCCGGCACCCGGCGGACATGGAAAACCCGGCCCACGAGGAGCCGGGTGGTATATGCAGAAAGTGTAACGCGCTGGTCGCTGGCATGCTTCCCTGCCGGCCCGGGACTCACCAGCCGGCTGGGCGGCGGTACTGGCCAGCGGGGTCGGGGAGCTGATGATTCCTCAGGTCCGCGGGTGACAGCCTCACCCACCAGTGCCGCCCGGCGCCGGCGGCCGGATCCCCGCGCAGGTCACCGGCCAGGTAGTTGCGAGAGGGGTTGACCACGCCGACTGGCACGTGCAGCCGTGCCTGCTGGACAGGAAACCGCAGGTCACTGTCGTTGGAGATCACGAGCGCCGCGTCGATGGCACCGGCGAGCACGTCCAGCAGCAGGTGCGCCGCGACGTTGACCTGTCCGAGCCCTTCTCCTCAGGTTGGCGTACGACACCATGAAGACAGCATCGGAGACCGCGCCGCCGCGCCCGTCCTGGACCATCACCGGCCACCCTGGCCCGACGAGGCTGGGCCGGCCCCGCGCGTCCTTGACCGCCAGCGGAGCCGTCTTGACCCGGGCGACGTAAGTGCCGTACTCGATGTGATCGACGCTGCCCGCGGCCAGCAGAGCCTTCAGGTAGACGTCCTGGTCCGCCTGGCCCGACGGGTTCGAGGCGTCTGGCACCCTACGGGCTACCCCGGGTTCTCCGGGACGGCAACGGTCTGCCCTGGGCCGATCGCAGTGAGCCCTTGCCGTCCCGGAGTTCCGGGGTGGGGCTCTACCTGCCCGGGCGAGGAGATGACCCGTTCCCATCCCATCTCCAAGGGAGGGCCGGGGTCCGGGGGCACCGCCCCGCCGAAGCCGAGGTTTTACTGAGAGACGGCGGTTTCACTGGTTACGCGCTTCTGAGCTGGCCGGACGTGTTCCAGGCGGTCTCGTCAGTGGCTTGCTGTTTCGCGGTGGTTGCGCGACCTTCCACGTCTGGTCTGTGCAGATACGGCCCTTGCGCTCGTTGGCTTCTAACCGGTCCGCACCACCTGATACAGCGCGGGATGGAACGGCCAGCGCAGGTCAGATGCTGCCTCCCGGAATCCCTGGCTGCCGACCGCGGCATTGAATTCATCCTCGGACGTCCAGTGGGCGATGTTCACGAAGCGGAACTGCGCGTCGTGCAGCGACTGGTGCAGTGCAGTTTCGATGTGCGCGGGAAACGTCTTGAGGTAGTCGCGGGTCTTTTCCCACGCTGCGATGAACTCGTCTTCGTCGCCTACGGGAACTTCGAAGATGTTAATCAAGGTGACAGTCATGGCCCGTGCTGTCCTTCCACTGGGGTGCTGGCCTGACCCAGGTTCTTCATGACCTTGACGGTCATCCTCATTACGAAAATCCTGCCAGACACGGCGCGTGGCTGCCATGGCCCGACTTTGGGCGGCGTTGACCCACAGCTTGTAAGGAGCCAAGAGCACGGCGGCCCGCAGGCCTGACCTGGCAGTCCGAGTGACCGTGGTTGACCGGGACCGACCGCTTAACGCCCTGGCCGGCGACAGCGCTAATGACGCGGCTGTTAGCGACCAGCCCCAGGTGCTTCCTCATGCGACCACAGGAGTCGCAGAGGACCGGTCCCAGTCTCTTCGCAGCAGCACGCACACCGCGAATGGCGCGTCGTCCTGCTCTCCTTCAACCCCTTCAACCATGCCGCGGCTCCGGATTTCGCCCGCGTACCGCATGCCGATGCGCTCCATTACGGCGCGCGAACGCACGTTGTGACGGACCGTGCACGACACCACGGCTTGCACCCCGAGGACGTCGAATGCAAACGCCAGCCCGGCGCGCCCGATCTCAGACGCGTAGCCGCGCCCCCAGAACTCGCGCCGTAGCGCCCATCCGATCTCGAGCCAGTTCGCGTGCGCAATGAATGGGCGGCGAATCTCATGTACGACGCGCACCCACGGCTCTGCCGGAAGGAGTGCGTAGATCTGACCCCAGTCGTCGTCGACCGGCGTGCGCGACAATCCGCCGCGACCGGCAACCTCGCCGCTCACGCGGTCGTACGCGATCCACTTGTGGACGCCGTGGAAGCGCCACGAGTCGCCCATGAACTTCGCCCGCTGCTCCGCCTGCTCGAGGCTCGGCTTCTCGTTGTCGTACCAATACGACACCTCGTCGTCGTTATGCACAAGCCACAGGTCAGGAGCGTTGGCGGGGCCGACCGGCTCAAGCCGCA
>Ga0182024_10025753_pt1 | contig 10362 bp, 10 predicted proteins | sample P32metaG_FD_120480 | JGI IMG/M metagenome (GOLD analysis project Ga0182024, IMG submission 120480) | Permafrost microbial communities from Stordalen Mire, Sweden - P3-2 metaG (Illumina Assembly) | ecosystem: Environmental > Terrestrial > Soil > Wetlands > Permafrost | place: Sweden: Stordalen...
GCAGCGGAGAGAAAAACACCACAAAGCCAAAGCGGGGTGGCGCAGCGGGCTTCCTTCTGATCGTGTTGCATGGGCCGAACTCCACCAGTTGGGATTTTCGCGAGTGATCAGTCGCGGGCTCATCGGAACTTGAGCAAATCTAAGCGTTCCAATAGCATCGGCTCGCCGAGCCTTCTATATCATCCAGGATCGGTCGATCACATCACTGCGGGATACGTGGGAAGGGCGCTCTGGAACTGCCGGCGGGCGCGCCTTGACGTGAAGAAGCCGCTTGGCACCCTGGCTCCAGGCGCCCACCTGGTTATCGAGAATGTTTTTCTCTCCGCTGCTCCTCCGCTGCACCAGCGCGTCCGCCGCAGCAGGTCTTAGCCCGCTGCAAGTCATCGCGAAGAATTCCTTCCACGTCGCAATCCGTGAGCATGGGTTGCCGCCCGGTTCTTAATACAACCTTCTAGTATTCTGGAGTGATGATAGAGATGTTGTCGGGCCTTGTCTGTTCAAAAATGATCGCTTTTTAAATAAATCGTTTCCAGAAACAGAAGAACGGTTCCGCACGTCGAACTCGGAAATAGTAGCCAGCGATATAACGCTCTCTCGTGCGTCTCCGGCCCTGTTCGCAGATTTGTGTATCACGTTGCAAATGGCAGTGGCGGCAACGATGAATGTCTGCGCACAAGACAGATCGAAGATGCTTTTTCAACGAATCGGTGGGAAGATCTGTGGAAAACTGGCCGTAATGTCCGGTACGACCCTTGTGAATATTGGGTGACGGACCCGATTGCACTCGGGTTCAGCTTAGCCTCCCTTGGAGAGAAAACAGCTTCTTTTTGCGTAACTTCCGGATCTTACCAGGGGAAAAAGTGCAAGGTTGGATGAAAGTCATCACCGAAGAGTTGCCAGGTGGGAGGACCAACATGAAATCCACAGTTCCGGTAAGGTTAGGACTTCCCTGCGGCGCCCGCTTGAGGCGTTGAAGGACGTCTTCAGAGCATAGGGCTGCGCGCGAACATTGGAGAAGCCGTGCGTCCTGTCTAGGAGCCTGATTGCTGCGATACGCTGCTGATGCGCCAGACCATTCCTCTGGAAATACACCGATATCCGTCGCAGGATAGTAACAAAGTGACCGAAACGGCCCAATAGTAAATCGAATTCTGAGCAATTTTGAACAGACTTCACAAACGCAGATCTCCTAAACCGTGCGCTTGAGGAGTGCCTATTTCACCGGCTGTCCAGAGAATCTGTGGAGTGGCAACCGCGGCCTGGACGGCCGGGTGGCGCGATTCACCCTCGATCTGCTGTCTGGTTGACACTGAGCGGCATCTGGGCCACATTGTCAGGGCCGGCAGCTATTGGCTTGCATGTCGAAAGCGCGGATTTGTAGCGTTCGCGATGCTTAACCAATGCCAGGCGCTTTGTCTGACTTCAGAGCGTTCCCTTGCCGACGGCGCCGGTTCACCTCCATGTCTCGCAGCTCGTGTTCCGCCAGATCTTCAGGTGTATTCATCAAGGTCCCCGATGACCTTTCAAGCTCCACACGGGAAACACGCCACCCCGCCCCGGTTCTGAGAGCCATGAGCTTGCCAGAGGCAATCAGCCTTCGCAGGAATGCCACAGGCAACCCGCTGTACTCCGCAGACTCGGCCATGGTCAAAAATATGCGCCGCTCAACAGGCACCAGGGAGCTGGGCGTCTTCGATTGAAGGAAGGCAAGGAATGCCGCTTCCAGCCCACTGGGCGCGTGGCCGGAGCGCGCCGGAGTAAGGTTGGGCTCCACAATTCGGGACAGCGCGACCGACGCTCGCTTCGCACCGTGCGTATCTTTCGTCACCGTGCGCTTCGAAAACAGTGTAAAGCTTGCTGGCCGTTCTGCGCGCGAAAAGAACGACGGGAACCAAGCGCTGTGTTAAGCGATCGAATCGTCTGCTGCCGGCCAGATTCTCGCCAGCGTCGCCCGTTTTTGTTCACAACTTCAGAGACATCCCGACTGCTAACCGAACGTGCGCGGCTCCGGGGCTGGAAGGTGGACATAGGGCGCAGGTCGTGAATTGTCAAAAGACGTTATGGGATGTAGTCGAGGAGATCGAGCGGCTCCGGGACGAATATATTGCGCGCCTGGAGTTTCGGCACGGTCTGCCGTTCCTCGTCGAAACCACGGCTCCCGCGCACTTCAGCAAGTAAGGCATCAACAAAGGATGATCCGGTTCGGTGTCTTTCCCATCTGCTGTCGGCATCGTCTGCCGTCAAGCGGAATTTACTCTTGCATTGCCATCCATTGGCGCGTGCGGTTAAGCAACGTTGGAGCCGGAGGAGTACCTGTGGATCATCGGAATCGGTGTGTTTGTCGGTATTATGCCTCTCCTGTACCTGACGGCGGATAGCGCAATCCAGCCCCATGAAGCGTTCGCGTTCGGGCCATTCCGCGTAGTCCAGATATCCGCCGAGGGACCGATATGGGCCGGGCGGCTGTTTTCGCAATCGGCTAACGCCGCAATCTGCATCGGGCACCGAACGGTCCGGCTCGACGCTCACGCTTTTGCTCTGGTAAGCCACTTGCGGTCCCATATTCACCATATCGGCACGAGCTATCCAACTTTCTAGTTCATGCTGCCAACGGGCTGTTCCATGGCACGCCTGTTGCGCCGGAACCCCGGCGTTGGCAGCACCACGGGGCGTCCCGCCACTCCCCGGCGCAAACGTGGGCCGTACGTGCGCGAAAACCTGAGTAGTCAGGATCTACAGATTCATGGGGCGCCAGTAATCGCAGAAGTACCTAGCGATAATGGCACATAACGCCCGTCCGGTCGATCCTCCGGCACGCCCGGAATCATTGCGGCCATAGTCCTTTGGTTGGTCTATCGACATCCCTTTCCCCGCGCCACATCCCGCTGCGCACGAATCCTGTCGCGCCCGGCTGTCTCAATCATCCCCACGGCGCGTTCAACCATTGCGCGTGCGCGCCAATGGATAACACAAACGTAATAGCCAACAGCCGCCCGCCAGAAGTATCGCTTCTCATAGATGGCCACCTCCGCGTCGTTCCAGCGATGCTACCACGCCAGCGAGGCGTGCGCGGCTCCCAAAACGTCACCGTTCAGAGCAACCAACCGCTGCCGTAATTCGTGATATCATCCGACGCTGTCAACGTGACACAGAGGGAGCTTATGTCTACTTCAGGAATTAAGGCCGGCGCGGTTCCAGGCGCTGCCGACAAAGCCGTAACTTGGCAGATGTGGGTCCCCTGCCTGACGATGGCAGCATGTTCCTGGCTTGCGTTCTTCCATCGCCAGATCCTGTCGGTGCTTGCCCCAACCATCCTCGCCGAAACCGGGCTCAACGCCCAGCAATTCGCCAGCATCAGCTCATATTTCTTTGTCGCGTATTTCATCGGGAACCCACTCTGGGGATCGGTGCTGGACTACATCGGATTGCGAGTCGGTATGCTCATCGGCGTATCGATCTGGACGGTTGCCAGCGTCTCCCACGGCTGGATGTCGGGGTTTCTGGGTTTTGCGGCGGCTCGCGGCCTATTGGGTTTCGGAGAAGGCGTCACTTTTCCGGGTGGCCTGAGAACAGCGGTTGAATCGCTCCCTGCTTCGCGGCGCGCCCGCGCAATTGCGTTGTCGTTCAGCGGCGGAACGCTTGGCGGAGCCGCCGCTTCATATATTGCGGTTCCGCTTGGGTTGAAATATGGATGGCGCATGGCGTTTGCCATCACCGGAGCTTTCGGGATTGCATGGCTCGCGCTCTGGGCGGTGGTTGCGCGGCCACCATTTCTCCCGAAGGTTGAGAAGAAGTCGAAAAAGCTGGCGTCTCCGAATCTTTCCGAGCGGCGACTGTGGGCTCTCGTGTTCAGCTACGCCCTGCCGGCTATCGCTCCAGGTCCGATTCTAACGCTGCTTTCTCTGTATCTCAATCAGGGGCTCGGCGTCTCGCAGGCTGCCCTGCGGACGCTCCTGCTGGTACCGCCGCTGGCCTGGGGTCTTGGATATTTCTTTTGGGGTTGGATCGCCGATCGCTACGCCCACGACAACCGCCGGCCTGTGGGTCTGTTCCTGCTGCTCACCGCGTGCTCACTGGTTTTGGGCACCGCAACCTGGACCACGTCAATAGCGATAACGATAGGCATCATGTCATGGGCCAATTTCATCGGCGGTGGATTTCAAATGGTGGCGTTGAAAGTCGGCTCCTATTCGTTTCCGCGCGAACAGGCCGCGATGATGACTGGGATCGCGTCCGGGTCGTGGGCACTGGTGAACTACGTCCTCCTGCAATTCCTTGGGCCGCTGTTCAATCAACACCGGTACGCCGAGGCATTCTGGATGATTGCGTTATGTCCGGCCGCTGGAGTTTTGGCGTGGCTATTTCTGAGCCGTGATCGATCAACCACAGAGGCGCGCTATGACCGCCCCGTGGGCACATAACGCCAGTTGAAATTGCTACCGATATTCGTTGATATCGTTCCACGTCGCGTCGTTTAGTTCCGGGAAGGCGGTTCGGTGAGCTCCGGTGCAGCGTGCGTCTGAAACAACGCCTCAGTCGTCCTTGGCACAAACTGCCCTAACTCACCGACGACGCCAGCCGCCGTTTCCCGTTCCAGTAAAGCAACGCTGCCGCGCCGTTCAACCCGCAGAACAGACCCGCAACCTTCAGCGCGAACACCCGTCGGTCCGCCACGCCAGCCTGCGGCACCACTTGGAATGGCAGGGACGCGAGACTCACTACAAACCCGGACAGCGCCGCCAGACGCAGGAACGGGCCAGGCCGCGCCGGCGACCCCTTGCGCGCAAACAACACTGTCCCGAACATCATCGAGTACATAATGCACAGGCCCGCGATCCCAGCCCCCATGCCGGTCTGAATGATCTCCTGCCCGTCCGCGCCCCACGAGCTCACAATCTGCACCGCTATGCACGCCCCGGACAGAACGCCAATCGATTTCACCGGCGTCCGGTACTTCGGATGCAACTGGCACCACCACTCCGGCAACAACCCATCCCACCCGATCACCATCGGAAACCGCGAGGCCATCCCGACCATCGCCACCGCACCCGCATAGGTGTTCACGGTCAACACGGCAATCGTCACCACCGAGATCACGGCACCGATACCCGTGCTCCCGAAGCCCGCCCGCAGCAACTGCGGAATGGGCGCCGCCAGGTCCACCTGCCCCGCCGGAATCCACGCCAGCATCGCCGCCGTCGACAATACGTAAATCAGCGCGATCAGCGGCGCCGCCACCATCACGGACCGAGGCAGATCCCGCCGGGCCCCCTGGCATTCTCCGGCGAACACGCTTGCGTTTTCGAAGCCGCTCAACCCGCCGATCGCAACCTTGGTAAACACGTTCAGCGTCGCGATGGAAAAGACCGGTGCCGCGAACGAGAACGGCTTGTTCAGCGGAGGCGCCCCGCTCATCATCCGCCTCGCCAACAGGAACATTGTCAGCGCCCCGAGCAATACCGTCAGGGCCGCACCGCCGTTCATTACGATCCTCCCCAAGTGCAGCCCCCGCACATTGATCGCCCACACACTCGCCAGACAGGCCACGCCGGTCCCCACCAGCAGCGGCGTGCTGTTCATCATCCACGCACCGCTCGGCCCTGAGGCATAGGCAACGCTGTTCACGAGTTGCGGCCCGATTGTGCCGAACGCGGCGACGACGTACAGGCTGACGTTCCACGCCGCCAGATAGCCCGCCAGTGGTGAGAACCCCGCCTTGATCCACTGGTACGAGCCGCCTTCCACCGGGATCGCGCGGCTTAGATGCATCACCACCACCGCCAGTGGCAGGTAGAAGAACAGAATTCCTGCCACCCATAGGAACACATGCGTCGCACCCTGCTCCGCTGCGCTGCCGATCCAGCTGAAACCCAGAATCAGCAGCACCTGCATCAGGACAAGATCCCCCAGCCGCAGCTCCTGCTTCAGGCTGTGCTGTGCCTGCGCCGCTTCACGAACCGATGTATCCATCTCCGGCCATCCGCTCCAAACGGATTCCCCCGATTCTGGCACACCCCCTAAGGCCGTCTGCGCGGCGAGCCTCACTGTCGCGCTGAGTTAATCGGCCGCAGCGATCCCAATCCCTTCCGATATCACGGCATAACAGCCGGCTCCAGCCACGCTCGGCGGTGGACGCCGGATTGATGGTGAGATGGGCTGTTACCGACAGGAATAGGCCCGGTCCGACCGAGCCCTCTCTCCGAGTGGCGCGTCACTCAGGATCAACCCGTAACGATGGCCACGGGAAGCGCGTTCGCGACGAGGCGACGTTGAGAGGAGCAGATGTCCTTGTCTTACCGCTCAGTCGATGATCGATTGATAGGCCAGTTGCATGAATTCACTCCGTTTGGCCAGATCGAGGAAGGTCTGGATCATGAAAATACCGACCATGTCCTGCGCGGGATCGATCCAGAAGGTTGTTCCAGCAGCGCCGCCCCATCGGTACTGTCCGGCGGAAGGCAGCATTCCTGTCTTCGCCGGGCCGCGGCTGATGGCGAACGTGATTCCGAAGCCGTGGCCGGGAGCGAGGGCTGGACTGACCAGGGGCAGATCGCCGAGCAGATCGGAACGCATGAGATCGACCGTGACAGGGCTAAGCAAACGCACGCCGTCGAGTTCGCCGCCGCGCAGCAACATGCGAACGAAACGCAGATAATCGAAAACCGTCGAGACGAGACCGCCACCGCCGGAATGCATCGCAGGCGGACGCCGGAATGCATCCGGTAACGGATCGGCCATGCGCTCGATCATGCCGCCCGGTTTGAGCGAATAGATGGGCAGGAGCCGGTCCCATTTTTCTTCGGGAAGATGGAAGGCGGTGTCCACCATACCGAGGGGCCGGAAAATGCGTTGTTCAAAGAAATCGGCGAGAGACTGTCCGGAGATGACTTCCACAATGCGGCCGAGGACATCGGTGCCGAAACCGTAGTCCCACCCGGTTCCGGGTTCGCGCACCAGGGGAGCACCCGCGAGGCGTTTCACGAATTCGGCGGAATTGCCCGATGCTCCCAGGGTGCCAAGCATGTTAAGGCCGAGCTGAGCGTAAATAAGGTCGCCTTTCTCGTCGCGCGGGCCGGTGTAGTTGAAGCCCGCGGTGTGGCGCATCAGATCGAGGATGGTTAGGGTGCGTTTGGCCGGCAGGGTGCCCGTGAGGACTGTTTTGCCTGTGGCGGGATCGGCTGACTCGACAGCGATACGCATCTCGCGGAATTCCGGCAGAAGATTGTGGACGGGATCGCCGAGCGCAAAGGCGCCTTCCTCGAACAGCATCATGGCGGCCACGCCGGTGACGGCTTTCGTCATGGAAAAGATGCGGAAGATGGCATCCGTAGGCATGGGGGTGTCGGCTTCTTTATCGCCGTTGCCCCAGGACTCGAAAAATCCGACGTGGCCGCGGCGCTCAATGAGACCGATACCGCCGGCCATTTTGCCGGCTGCGATGTGCTTCTCCATCAGAACGCGGATACGGGCGAGGCGGTCGCGCGAAAGTCCTGCCGCCTCGGGGTTCACAGACAAGGTGGGAGCCATTCCCTGATAATAAGCGTGGCAGCCGCCTGCGAACAATCGGTCAATCGGGTCACCCGAACGTGGAGTGTAGCGGTAGCGATTCCGGCCGGATCGTCGGCCACTCGGAGAATGGCCGATCCCCGAGGGGTAGCCCGCGCGGTCGCCATTACTGTTGCGAAATCCCCTTCGCACCAGCAAAACCGCTAGCGATATTTGCGGATATCGTTTCTCTTCGGTGATTCTTGGCGGGCGGAAGACCGGCTCAGCCCACCGCTGAAGGCGATGTCTTACGCAAAGCTCTGCACCGCATGTCCTTCGTCATCATGCGCTTCGAAAACGGTGTAAAGCCTGCTGATCTGCAGCACGTCCTTCACGTGTTTGGTCAGGCCCAGCAGTTTCACCGTGCCGCCCGCGTCCGCGGCACTCGTGAATCCCGCAACCAGCTCGCCTATACCCGTGCTGTCGATATACGACACCTCGCTCAAGTTCAGCAGAATCTTCTTTTTTCCTTTGGCTGTCAAATCGCGCATCGCATCGCGTATTGCGCTCGATCCTTCGCCGAGAGTAACCCGGCCGGAAACATCGATCACCGTTACGTCGCCCACCTGCCGGGTATTCAACTTCACGCTCATGAGATTAAGTCTCCTCGTTCTCTTTCTTGTTGCCAGCGTCAATTCCGTTTCCGCCGGGGAATGGCTCGCGGATTTCCCGGAGCTCCGGTCCCTTCCAGTGACACACGGCTGGTTCGGCTTTTGCCAAGGAGTTAAGCGTATCATTGCTGGCGAGACCCTTGTATCGCGCAGCCCCGGCGATAGCTAACGATAATTACCGTTATCGCCGAGTCGATCCGCCATTGAGAAACCTGACCGCCGGGGTGTCGTTCACGGCCAGCGTTTCAGAATTCTAATGTCGTGCACCATTTCGACAAGCGCATCCGGCGACAGACTAGGCGAAACCGCAGGGACTGGCTCCGGTTTTCTGATCCGGCTTGGCGGAATTCACTTGGAACGGATGGCCGAGAAACTTGCAGAATTTTATTAGCGGAACATCTCGCACTCCGGAAGTAATGGACCCTGCTGCCCTTTGCATAGCTGTCGAGTCACTTCCACTTTCATCTCTATGTTTTGGAGCACCTCTTTCCAGGGCATGACCACCCCGTGAACGGGAACATCCTTGTCCACGTCCAGTTTCCTCAGCTTGACGTTGTCGGCGTAATTGCTTGTCCACGGGTAGTTCTGCCAAGTGTAATCGAACAGATCCCCTTCAATCAGCAGACGGTCGCGCGGCACCCACGCCATGAGCGCTTCCGCCATGTGCTCGTTCCCGACGATGTGGTAAAGCTCGATCTGCATAGATCCATCTTTGAGCGTCATATGGTCGTCGACCGCCACGAATTTCAGAGGTTTCGGCTTGCGGCTGAGTTCATCCGGCTCCAGCGAGGATTTTCGGGCCGCGACCTCGCGGAACAGATCCTCCGTACCGCGGTGCGCGATGATGCTGAGCCCCTCTGCAATTGCGGTGCGCACGCCTCCGGAGTGATCGAAGTGATGGTGAGACACGATGGCTTCGGTGACCGGCTTACCTGGTACCGTGGACCGTGCTTTTTCAATCAACGCCCGTGTCCACGCCTCATTCAAAGGTGCCTCGAACATAGTCAAATGGTCGGCGAACTCGATGAGAATCGAGTTGTGGCTCTGGTTTCCATGAAGCAGCCAGATCCCCCTGGCCACGGGCGTCGCCTCGACCATAAGCGGCGGTGGCGCCGGGATCGCTGCCGATCTCACGGTCTGCGGCGCCGCCAGATCGTCGATCGGTCCGTCGACGGAATTCCGGGTAACGTAGATCTGGCTTTGGACAACGCTCCTGAAGTCGATCACAGTCTTGAAACCTGTCGGCATCATAACGCCGTTGATCGGCTCGAAACCCGTGAACCACTTCTGAAACGCCAGATCCCGCAGCATGCCGTCGTTTTCCATCCACCGGACCCACACCGGAAGGCCGGTTTTGGTGTCCATGGCAAGTGTCAATCGCTGACCTTGCCGCGGAGCAATGTCGACTGTCTGGAGCTTGCCTTCGGTGCGCAGGTTGTTGACGACTGTAGACGCATCGAGCGCCACACGCACGACCGCGACGGGATGCGTATGCATTTCAGTTCGCAAGTTATCGGCCGTGCGGGGATTTGCCCGGCGCTCCGCGCCCTGCGCGTTCACGGTATACGCGACATCCCCATCCAGGACCGACGTGGTCATCACATTTCCGATAACCCGGCTCAGCGTGGCTGCGGGCAACCAGGACTGGCTGCGCTGGCGGATGCGGGCGCGTTGGTTTGCGATGTCGATCGTCTCCTCCCACGACATCACGTTATTCCACCTTTGCGGCGCCTCGGTGGACGCGGAAGTATTACCACCACCATTCTGGAGCGCTTCCTGACCGTATCCTTCCAGCCGAAGCGACCGGACCGCCATAATCCGATCCACCCCGCCGAGCGCCTCCGCCGCTTTGCGGACCACATCCACCGCCGGCGACTGTCCGGAGGCGTCTCCCAACGTGACGGCCGCCAATAAGCAAGCGGCCCCGATGCTCTTTCGCATGAATACCTCCGACAATTTGAAGAGTTCTCAGACTATCACCGCTCGAAAGCGAGCATTCCGCCGACAGGAGTCAGATCCCAAGCTCGTGTGAGGTGTTTTGTCTCTTCCATCCAGCAGAGCTCCGATGGCGCTTCCGATATTACCCCTTGAACGAAGCCGAAGCGGCAGACGCTTACGCGTGCAGATTCATCGGCGTTGATCGCCGTGAGTGGCATCTGATAAATCGCGGTACCGTGCGGTCACAAGGAGGTCTCTGTGACCGAAC
>Ga0182024_10025754_pt1 | contig 10362 bp, 5 predicted proteins | sample P32metaG_FD_120480 | JGI IMG/M metagenome (GOLD analysis project Ga0182024, IMG submission 120480) | Permafrost microbial communities from Stordalen Mire, Sweden - P3-2 metaG (Illumina Assembly) | ecosystem: Environmental > Terrestrial > Soil > Wetlands > Permafrost | place: Sweden: Stordalen...
CTCCACGAGCGTCCGGCCGGATGCTCGTGCCTGCCTCCACGCTGCGAATCGTCTTCTCCTTACAGCCGCCGCCACCCGGAATCAGCCCAACACCGGCCTCGACAAGCCCCATATAAAGTTCAGCATGGGGCTGACGCGCGGCCCCGTGAAGCGAGATTTCCACGCCACCGCCAAGGCACATACCGTAGGGCGCGACGACCACGGGCCGCGAACAGAACTTGATCGCCTGCGTCATATTCTGGAAGTCCCGAACGGCCATCTCGACCTCGTCCCACTCCTCTTCCTGGATGCCGAGCAGCAACTGCATTAGGTTCGCGCCAACGGAGAAGTTAGCAGAGTCACCCGTGATGACGAACGCTTCAAAGTTGGCAACGATCTCACTCGAAGGCTTCAGCGTCTGCGTGATCAGGTTGACGATATCGTCGCCCAGCGCATTCATCTTGGAGTGCAACTCAATCGCCGCGACCCCATCGCCAAGGTCAACAACCGATGCCCCAGGATTTTTCTTGACCACACCATTCGCCTTCTTGATCACGGCCAGCGACGTGACTCCGTCCGCGGCGACAACAGGCTGATACGCACTCGTGACGGGATCGAAAAACAGCCGCCCGCTAGGCACCGAAGCATCATCCTTGTACCAGGTGGGGTTGGCGTCCTCATGCTTGTCAGCGTATGCGAGAAGCCTTTCCACGTTAGCCGAGACGGCCGCCCCCCCAGCGCGCATCTTCTCCGTGGTCGCACGAACACCGGCGGCGTCGAACATCTCGAACGGCCCCAACTCCCAGTTGTACCCGGCCTTCATCGCCCGATCGATCTCGACGATGTTATCGGCGATCTCCGGCACGCGGTTCGCGCTATAAGTAAACAGCTCGGTCAACATCGGCCAGTAAAAAGCCGCGGCCTTATCCCTCGTCACGTCCGCGTGGAGCAGTTGCGCAATGCGCGCAGCCGCTGACTCCACGTTCTTCGCCATCTCGATCGCCGGAAATTTGGGCCGCGTGCTCGGCTTGTAATCAAGCGTCTGCCAGTCGAGAACCAAGCGCAGATCGCGACCCTCAGGGTCCCTGCCTTCCTTCTTATAAAACCCCTGTTTCGTCTTATCGCCCAGCCACTTCCGCTCCACCATCTTGCCGATAAAGGGCGCAAGCGTAACCTCGGCGCGTTCGTCGTTGAGGACCGCTGCCTGCGCAGAAAAGTTCGTTGACACATGTGCGAGCACATCGACCCCGACCATGTCCCCCAGCCGAAAGGTCCCCGTCTTCGGCCACCCGAGAGCGCTGCCCGTCAGCGTATCCACCTCTTCGATCGACAGCCCCTGCAACTGCATCAGGCGAATCGCATTGCCCATGCTGAACGTGCCGATGCGATTGGCGATGAAGTTCGGCGTGTCATGTGAGTGGACGATGGCCTTGCCCAGACGCTGGTCGCAGAAATGTTCGATAAGCGCAATGTCAGCAGCGTCGGACTCGGGAGTCGGAATCACTTCCAGCAGCCGCATGTAACGCGGTGGGTTGAAGAAGTGCGTGCCAAACCAATGCTTTCGCAGATCGTCCGGCATCCCCTCGACGATCTTCGCAATAGGTAGACCACTGGTGTTGCTCGTAATGATCGAGCCCGGGCGGCGGTGCTGCTGCACGTTATTGAGCAGCGCACGCTTGATCTCAAGATTCTCCGCAACAACTTCGATGATCCAGTCGCAGTCGGCGATGAGGGCAAGATCATCGTCGAAGTTGCCAAGCGTAATCAGACGAGCGCTCTCCGCTGTGAAAAAAGCCGCCGGCTTCGACTTCTTCAAACCATCAAGCGCCGCGAGGACAAATTTGTTCTTTGCCGCCTTATCGGCATCGGCTGCGGTGCCAGGCGGAACGATGTCGAGCAGGACGACGGGAAGGCTGGCGTTCGCGATGTGCGCGGCGATGCGCGACCCCATCGTGCCCGCTCCGAGGACGGCTATTTTGCGAATCTGTTTCGTGGAAGCGGTGCTGCTGGGGGGCATGATGCAGGCTCCAAAGGTTCCAATAACCCGAACGATGCGAAGCATACTGAATGAGCATTCATTTGGTCAAGCGAAGACTCAACCATACCCGCAATTGCCTCATTCCACAATGCATGCAGCTCAAATTTGGAAGGCCGGGCGAAATGAAACGTGATGCCCTAAGAGGGCTTTCCTTCAGACCCGACTTCCGTTCATCACAAGCGCTACTGCACTACGCAGCCGCGCCGTATTCCCTTCAAACGATGGCCGCAACTTTGGCGTACGTGACAGTGCGTTCTGTTTCAGTTCGGCCTCGATGATCGGGCCAAACAGGTGCCACGCGGTGGTAATGTCGCCGACGATGACAATCTCGCTCGGTGCCAGCGCAGAGGCGATCATGCGCAGTCCTCGCCCCAGGAAGGAGGACATCTTTTCCAGCGCCTTGATGCTGTTGGCATCGCCGGACTCGGCCATCTTGAGCAACGCTGCAAAGCTAGGCGCGGCAGCAGCCTTGCTCATCTCCTGGTAGTAGCGAAGGCCCGCACGGTTCGAGGCGACGGTCTCCCAGCAGCCGCGACTCCCACATCCGCAGACGATGCCGTGAAGGTCCATCTGCACGTGGCCGAACTCGCCCGCCATCCCGTTCGCCCCGCGCAGCAGCTTGCCGTTGGCAAAGATCCCAGTTCCGATCCCCTCCGACACGTTCACCACCACCAGGTCGTGGACGCCGTCGCTGTCGCCGAACCACACCTCCGACAGCGCGCATGCATTGGCCACGTTATCCATCTCCACGCGAAGTCCCGTAGCCCGCTGAATACGGGACTTGATGCTCGAGGCTGGCCATTTCAGGTTGGGAGCGAAGATAAGCTCCTCCAGCAAAGGGTCGGCGCGGCCCGGTAAACAGATACCAATTCCGTCAAAGGACTTATCGGAGTGCGCGGCGATGAGCTTGCGAATGGCTGCGACGATCGGCTGAATCGCCTTCCTGGGATCGTCCGGCAGCACAACCACGTTCTGCGCGACGATCTTTCCACCCAGGCCGGCGACCGCCACCGTCGTCTGGCCGGGATGGATGTCCAAGGCAATTACCGCACGCTGCTGGTTGAGTTCCAGAAACGTCGGTCGGCGCCCGCGAGGAAGCCTGCCGATCGAGCCTTCGAGAACCCACCTCTCCTTGATAAGCTCCTCAACGATGAGCGATACGGTACTGCGCTGCAGACCAGATACGCGGGCCAGATCGGCTCGCGAAAGAGGCTGACGCGTGCGGATCAGATTGAAGACGAGATTGCTGTTGATCTCCCTCGGCGTCTTGTTGGTGGCCGCCTGCTTGCGTGTGAAAGTGAATCGTTGCGCTGGTGTAGGCATTCTTCGCTTTCAGTTGTCGAACAATCAATACGAGAATACGTGCTGTAGCGTGCAATTTCTAAAAAGAGGGTTCTCCGCTGATTGTGCGCGCCGCCCTTTCAAGGCCAATTGCTCGAACTTTGTAAGGACGAGTCTTTATATCATTGGAGTTCGGCATTTTGTAGACACTTTGAATTATTGGGGTTGCTCTGACGGGCCGCCATTTCTCTGGACTATCGCGTAAGCAATTGTCCACGTCCCGAAATCTGCGCTGTACACAGCCGTGCTAGGCTGGCGCTACGTGGCGAATTATCTAGAGCGATCTCTGGCAAAGCTGAAAGAGTTTGAGGGATGCGTGCCGTGGATGTACCGCGACACGGTGGGCAAGGTAACGGTCGGTGTCGGCTTAATGCTGCCCAGCATCGAGGCCGCCCAGGCGCTGCCTTTCTTTGCCGGCACTCGCGCAGCCACCTCGGGGGAGATTGCCGCCGAATTCACCCGCGTCGATGCTATGCCCACGGGCCGGCCCTCCTCGTTTTACAAAACCCCCAGCGCCCTTGAGTTGACCCAGCAGGCGATCGACGCGCAGCTGAGCGTGGTCTTGCAGGGATTTGAAGCCGATCTCCGAACGCAGCTCCCGCACTACGATGCTCTCCCCGACACCGCGAAGATGGCGCTCCTCGACATGATCTACAACCTCGGGCCGTCGGGCCTGTTCAAAGGCTTTCCTCACCTGATGGCGGCTGTCGAGACCGGAGCGTGGACGCAGGCGGCTGCAAATTGCATGCGTCACGGCCCCAGTCCGGAGCGCAACGCATGGACCCGCGAGCAGTTTCTCAGCGCAGTCGTCACCGAAATCAAAGCCGAGGCAGAGGGTCTCCTGACACGAATCTGGCTCCGCCTGCGTCTTACCATGAGCGCTCTGTTCGGCAGGCCCAGATAGCGCCAGATAGAGTCCGGCTCCCTCATTCGGTATAGTTAAACTCTTGACAGTCACACCCGTGGCAGAATCATTTTGGAGGCAGCTTTGGCAGGAGTACGCGGTGGGATTGCAGCAGTCATAACGATTGCGATGGCGTTAGCGTGTGGTGCGAAGGCCCAGGATCTGGCCAGCTTCGAAAAGCGCACCACGGTAAAAGTTCTTCCCAACGGCCTCACCCTCATCGTCTGCGAGCGCCCCGAGGCCCCGGTCTTCAGCTTCTACACGCTGGTCGATGCCGGCTCCGCGGACGACCCCCAGGGTGCCAGCGGCCTGGCCCACATGTTCGAACACATGGCCTTCAAGGGCACGACTGAAATCGGCACCACCAACTATCCCGCCGAGAAGATCGCCCTCGCCAAAGTAGAAGTTGCCTATGCAGCCTACGACGCCGAGTTTCGCAAGCGTGTCGGCCAAAGCCCAGCCAAACTCGAAGAGTTGCACAAGGTCCTTGAGGACGCCCAGACCGCCGCGCAAAAATTTGTCATCCCCAATCAGTTCTCCGAGATCGCCGAGCAGAACGGCGCAGTAGGCGTCAACGCATCCACCGAAGAAGACTCCACGCAGTACTTCTGGAGCATGCCGTCCAACCGCCTTGAGCTCTGGGCCTACCTCGAAAGCCAGCGCATCGGTCAGCCCGTAGAGCGCGAGTTCTACAAGGAGCGAAACGTCGTCCAGGAGGAGCGCCGCATGCGTGTCGATTCCTCTCCGATCGGCCGCATGATCGAGCAGTTTCTCGCCACCGCCTACGTCGAGCACCCGTACCGGCGGCCAGGCGTCGGTTGGGAGAGCGAGATCAGCCAGGTCACCGCCACCGAAGCCGCCGCCTTCCACGCAAAATATTACGTGCCGGCAAACATCGTCATCGCAGTGGTCGGCGATGTGAAGGCCGCCGACACCATGCCGATCCTCGAGCGATATTTCGCGCCCATTCCCGCAGGCCCACGGCCCGAGCCCATGACCACCGTCGAGCCCCCGCAGGTCGCCGAAAAGTCCGTCGTCATCCGCGAGGCAACGCAGCCCTTCTATGTCGAGGGCTACCATCGGCCCGACTATCGCGACCCCGACGACGCCACCTACGACGCCATCGCCGACATCTTCTCCAACGGCAGAACCGCCCGGCTCTATCGCAGTCTGGTCCGCGACCAGAGGATCGCCGCGGAGGCCGAGGGGATCAGCGGATTTCCGGGAGAGAAGTATCCCGGGCTGTTTGCCGTCGTCGCCGTTCCGCTGCCCGGCCACACTCCCGACCAGATGCGCGACGCCATCCACAAAGAACTCGACCGTCTGAAAAATGAGGACGTGTCGGATGCAGAGCTCGAACGCTTCAAGACCAGAGCCCGCGCCGACCTGCTGCGCGGCCTCGGAGACAACGAAGGACTCGCCCATCAGCTTGCCGAGTATCAGACCCGCTTCGGCGACTGGCGCGAGTTATTTCACGAGCTGGACAAGATCGACGCGGTCAACAAAGCCGACATCCGCCGCGTAGCCAACAAGATCTTCGTCGAGAGCAACCGCACCAGCGCGCGAATCGAATTTGTTCCACCGCAAAAGCCCGCCGACGCTCCAGTCCAATCCAGGCTTTCTCCACCTCCCTCCGCGCAGACCGAACAAAGCGCCGGCGGTGCGAAATGAAGGGACTCTCGATCTTGAACTCTTCGAATTCCATGAAATTGAAGCTGCGTCTTGCAGCCGTGGCACTGCCACTTTTGTTGACGATCAGCGTCACTGCGCAGAGCACACCGGCCAAACCTGAGACCGCGGCGACACCGCACGCTGCTCAGCCCTGGACCAAGATCCCCATTCCCCCGCTGCATGCGTTCAAACCCGTGCAGCCCAGGCGCATCGAGCTCCCAAACGGCCTCGTGATCTTTCTCCAGGAAGATCACGAACTGCCATTCATCAACGGTTCAATCCTGATTCGCGGCGGAAGTCGCGACGAGCCGGTTGCCAAGCTCGGCCTGGTCTCCCTCTACGGCGAAACCTGGCGCACCAGCGGCACGGCCAGCGTAGGCGGCGACAAGCTCGACGATGAACTGGAGGCGAAGGCGGCTCAGCTCGAAACCGGCGGCAGCATCGCTTCCACCTCGATGAACTGGTCCAGCCTGAAGAAGGACTTCGACCCCGTCTTTGCCGCGGCCATGGATCTATTGCTGCACCCGACGTTCAAGCCAGACAAATTGCAGTTGGCAAAGCGCCAGATGGAAACCGGCATCTCGCGCCGCAACGACGACGCCAGCAGCATCGCAACCCGCGAGGCAATCAAGCTCGCCTATGGACCGCACAATCCCTACGCCCGGCAGGCCGAGTACGCCACCGTCGATGCCGTCACGCTCGAAGACCTCAAGGCCTGGCACGACCGCACCGTCGTACCCGACAACATGATCGTTGCAGTCTCTGGCGACTTCGACGGAGCCGCGATGGAAGCCCGGCTGCGCGCTGCATTCGAACCGCTGCCCCGCGGTCAACGATTCGAGTCCGCGAAGATCGCCTTCACCGACCCAAAATCAGGCGTCAACTTCGTCCAGAAAAATGATGTCGACCAGTCCAATGTCTTCATCGTCGGCCTCGGAACAGAGCGCAGCAATCCCGACTACTACGCGCTCAGCGTGATGAACGAAATCTTTTCCGGCGGCTTTGGATCGCGCGTCGTGCAGGATGTTCGTACCAAACAGGGCCTCGCCTACAGCGTAAGCGGCAACTTTAGCGCGTCCTACGATCACCCCGGAATCTTCTACGTCGAGGCCGCGACCAAGAGCGACACAACGGTAGCGGCAACCCAGGCGCTGCTTGTCGAAATCGGACGCCTCAAGACCGAGCCACCCACGCCCGCCGAGCTCAAAAACGCAAAAGATCAGGTGTTGAACTCGTTCATCTTCCACTACGACACGCCCGCCAAGACGTTGGAAGAGCAAGTCATTCTGGCCTTCTACGGATACCCCTCGGACACGCTCGAAAAGTACCGCGCCGGCATCGAGAAGGTCACCTCCGCCGACGTAGCCCGCGTAGCGAATAAATACATCGACGTCTCCAAACTCGCAACTGTAGTCGTAGGCAACGACACGCAAATCAAGCCGCCTCTCGACACCCTCGGCAAGGTCACCGACCTCGACATCACGATCCCGCCACCACCCCCAGGAATGCAAAACTAAACGTAAATCAATAATCGCGACGGCTGCAGCGAAGACCTTAATTCACGATGACTGTCTCACCGTGAACATCTCGTACCTCATCATCTTGCATTGGGTATACCCAACGGTACGCACTCCGTTCGTCGATCGCCCAAATTATGCTTGAGCGCGGTAAACCTGCTCTATAATCATCGCGTTAGACGCAGTGCAAGAGTCAAACCAGGACAAACGAATGCGACCGCTTCCCACCTCGCGCAGCCGTACGCTGATGACCCTATGTGCAGCTTCGGCTTCGAGTATGCTTCTTTTTGCCGCTGGATGTGCTTCTCCTAGTAGTAGTGCGAGTGGTACTGCCGGTGTCACCCACGCAATGCTGCTCATCGCGGCGACGAACGACGCGAAAATCCCCATCTTCAAGTTCAACGTGCAAGGGGTTACGCTTGTCTCCAGCAGCGGGACGCCGGTCCCGCTACTTACAACACCGCAGCTTGTGGAACTCGGTTCCATCAGCGGAGTTGCGCGCCCACTCGTCGCAACGGACATTCCCGAGGGGACGTATACCTCTGTCCAGTTGACCTATGGCCCCTCGACCTTCGTTGTCATCGATCGAAGCGGCGGCGCCGGTACTATCGAGGTGGGCAACTACGACATCGCTACGAAGGCAAACCAGCCTGTGACGGTGAACCTCCCGCTCAGCACTCCACTCCTGATCAAAGGGACCGCGATGGGCCTTCTGTTGGATCTAAATATCCCGCAGTCGACTACGTTCACTCCATATCTCGCAGGCTCCAGCAATCCCGCTCCCGGCGGAGGCCAGACCACATTCAACCCCGTCTTTTCGTTCCTGGGAATTTCGCCAGCTGCAAGTCCCGCCACGCTCCAGGATGGCAAGGTTGAAGATGTGCACGGGCAAGTCACCGCGAACTCCGCCGGCGCGCTCACCATTGCGGCTGACAGCGGCACCACCCTTAATTTCACCACGTCGTCTTCCACGATCTTTGCCGGAGCCAATGGTGCGGCACCTTCGCCGGTCAACAGCTTTGTCGATTTGGATGCGGCGCTACAGCCCGATGGTTCGTTGCTGGCCACGCGCGTTCAAACCGAATCGACTTCGCAGCAATACAACATTGTTGGCCAGATTGTTCAGTACACTCAGCAGCTTTACCTCGAGAATATGGGCCGCGAGCAGCAAGGTCCCAATCTCCCAAATGGGACCGGCTTCTACTCCAACAACGCACAGCTCGACCCGTCTTCGCAGTTCGAGATCGCGTGGCCGAACGGAACCGTACCGGCAGGGCTTCCCTTCACACCCAGCCTCAACGCCGGCTCGATCCTGCCCGGTCAAAATCTTGCCAACCCCGTCGATGCGCTTCAGACCTCCGGCAATAACATCCCCGTTACGAACATTGTGACGTTGGAACCACAAACCATCGACGCTACGGTCGTGGCAGCTTCCAGCGTGAATGGGCAGACCTCCTACCAGGTCGATTTATTCCCCGACGACCTCATCACGCTCTTCGGCCCTGGCCAGCAAGTTGTGGTGTATGTCACCGCTGCGACGCATACGATTGCGACTTCGACCTTGACCACTGGCTCGGTTGCGCGCTTTCGCGCCTTCTCTTCAATGATGGAGGCACGCTTCGCATGGTCGCGACAGAGATCGAGGACGGCGTCCCCGGTTCTTAGGTTTACAGACCGCTTTGAGCGGTGAACCAAATTTCCACAATACGCGAGTTATTTCCACAAAAAAATAGGTGTCAGAACTAGTGATTTTCAGACAGATCCCGAGTATCTTACGAATCAACGGAGGAGAAATCTTCCAGTAGGAGAGAGAAGACAAGGGCCATCAGGAGGACCGGCAACGGGCCTCGCGAAGCACTCAGGAAACTGGCTGCTTATGGATGGCACAAGAAAGCTCTTACAGCGAATGTGATGACGGGAAGGTACGGGAAACGGTGGGCTCCGCTCGCACGTCCCGAACAATTCTGAAGTGACGAGTAGTTGTGATCTGGTGCCGAACCGGATCTTCGAAAAATCGGAAAGAGGGGGCGAAATCTCGAAAGAGAAATCGCCCCTTCGCTTTTGTGCACTCTGATCGCTCAGGCAATCAACTTAAGAGTTGGGCTCATCCGTAGATCGAGAAATGCCTCGTTTGGCAAATCACTTTCCCAGCGCTCCTCAAATCGTTGCCGCGAATAGCTGGTTTGGGTACAGGGCTTGCACGACTTTTCGGATGACCTCGCTCCCATTCTCTCCATTCGTAAAAACGATGACTCCGATCCCTTGCGACGGCACAAACATGGCGAAAGTGTGCACTCCCCAATCGGAGCCGCTATGGTTCAGAATCTTTACTCCATTCACTGTTTCGACCTCCCATCCCAAGCCCATTCCGGCCGTTATGGTGCAGGGTTCCACTCCGCCAGCTGCCTTGCACACTTTGGCGAGGTCTTCCGGCTTCACCAGATCTCGCGTCATGGTCGCGCGTTGTGCGGCAATTTCCTTGGTCAAGCCTTCGTCGTGCATCACACTCACCACGAATTTCGCATAGTCCCCAATCGTGGTCCGCAGCAGGTCCGCTCCATTCCACGTCGTCGCGGCAGAGTCTATAGGTTGTTCCCCCTTCGGTCCGCGCGGAACCGCCAAACGCCCCGCATACCATTCCTTCGCGGTGTACGAGGTCTCCTTCATGCCAATCGGATCGAATGCAAACTCCTGCGCCAGTGCATCGAAAGGTTTTGCCATCTTCTTTTCGGCAAACCGGCCAACGTAGTTGTATCCCTCTCCCGAATAGCCCGTTTGGGTTCCCGGCTGCCATCGTATCTTTAGCACTCCGCCGGTCATTCGCCGCCAGTTCGCAAACCCAGTCTGGTGCGACAAGCACAACCGTGGCGTCAGCAATTTGCTCCAGGGATCATCCTTTATATCCGGATCGA
>Ga0182024_10025755_pt1 | contig 10361 bp, 4 predicted proteins | sample P32metaG_FD_120480 | JGI IMG/M metagenome (GOLD analysis project Ga0182024, IMG submission 120480) | Permafrost microbial communities from Stordalen Mire, Sweden - P3-2 metaG (Illumina Assembly) | ecosystem: Environmental > Terrestrial > Soil > Wetlands > Permafrost | place: Sweden: Stordalen...
GCGCGGCGCGGTTGGGCAAGTCGGGAATGCGCAGATGAACGGCGGCAATCCGCGCCAAGCAGCGATCGTTCGCGTTTAAGGCCGATGCCACAGTCGCAAGTCCCGGCATCAGCCGCTCGGCAGCGATTTCGGCCTTATAGGCCTTGCTGAGCAGCCGTTCGATCTCGCCGCGCGCACGGACCGCGAATTGATTCGCGCGCAGTTCGATTAACGGCGTTCGCCCCAACACCAGTCCCTGGTCAGTGCAGGCCAGGCCCAGGTTGTCTTGGCTCACTTCGCTCAAACGCCAGACTTGGTGAATCATGCTCGTCCCCGAATCGGGGATTTAATATCAAAAACAGCGACAAATGTCAACGAAATAGTGACCAACGTAAAGCGGCGAATTCAAGAGCCGACCGACGTCATCCTTCCCACCCTCGCCGCCAGCCCGCGGGAAAGCTGAAGTTGAAAACTTGGGGCCTCAAAAACTTGGGGCCTCAAAAACTTGGGCCTCAAAGGTCAGCACTCGGGCCGTGGCTACGATGGAGTGTGCCGATTTGTAGGCTTCCGACCCTCACATTTCTGCCGCAACCGAAGTGCTAGAACGTCTCGTCCCTTCGCAGCCCCAAGAGCATGCGTCTTTCACTCATCCTCGCCATCTTGATTTGCGTCGCGCCGGTTCGGGCGCCGGCACAGACCTTGGCGCCGGGCTCGCAGGCTCCGGCCCCGGACGGCACGCTTTCGGCCCCGGGCGATTTTCACATCGTCTGGGAGGTGAAGAACCGCTTCCGCCTGTTTCGCAACGAGGCCGATTTTCTGCGCCAGGTGGCGGCAAGCCGCGGCGACGGCGTCCTCGCCGCCGAGGACCGGCTCGAGCGCGATACCCAAGGCCAGGGCTGGGCCAAGGACGTCGTCGGCAATCTCTGCGTCGATAACGCCGGCAAACTCATGTCGACCTGCGACCGCGACGGCGTCAGCGAAAACTACCTTTCGCCGCGCGATCACCGTATCGGTCTCGCGCTCTCCGGCACGGCGCCGGCGGGAGCCGTCTGCGCCTGGAGCTTCGACGACGGCGACGGACCGGTCACGCAAAACAGCGCGCCCTGCGAGGACGAAGTTCCGCTGCGCGTGCGCTCCGGGCGCACCACCGTCGCCACCGTCGATATTCCGCTCGGCGACGGCACGGCGCAGCGCGTCGTGGCCGAGATCGCGGTGCGCGATCTGCTCATCGCCGGCCTCGGCGATTCCATCGCCGCCGGCGAAGGCAATCCGGACCGCGCGGTGCGGCTCGAAGGCGGATTTTGCTACCGGCGCTTTCTGACCGGCGGCGGCAGCCAATATTACCGGCCGGGCCGCGCCGGCTATAACGACGACCGCTCCTGCGAGAACGGAGCATCGAGTTCGACCGCGGCCAGCGACTGGGCGCGTCACGGCGCGCGCTGGATGAATCCGCTCTGCCATCGCTCGCTGTACAGCTATCAGCTGCGCACCGCGCTGGCGCTTGCCGTCGAGCAGCAGCATCTCGCCGTGACGTTCGTTCCCCTTGCCTGTACCGGCGCCACCGTCGAGTCCGGCATGTTCCGCAGTCAAGCCGCCGACGACTGCCCGTGGGTCACGGGCATCGACCGTTGCTCGGGCAGTTCGCCCGGTCAATTCGTCGAACTGAAGGACTTGATGGCGGCGGCGCGACGACAGGACCCGCAACGCACGCTCGACATGGTGCTGCTGACCATCGGCGCCAACGACATCAATTTTGCCGGCTTGTTGGCCAATGTCATCGTCGATGCCGCCACCGAGCGGCTGCTGCTTCGGCAAGGCGGCGCCATTGCCAGCGTCCAGGATTCGCAAAAAGCGCTCGATGACGATCTGCCGGACGAATTCGCGCGGCTTCGCCTCGGGCTCAAGCCGTTCGTCGACGGCAACCTGGCGCGCGTCGTTTTCGTCTCCTATGCCAATCCGGCGATGCAAGCCGAGAACAAGCCGTGCCCGGGCGGCCGCGATGGCCTCGATGTCCATCCCGCCTTCGGCGCCGACAGCGAGCGGCTGCGCGCTGCCGCGGAGTTCGTCGACACCCGGTTTTTACCGAAGATCAAGTTGCTCGCGACCTGTGAGGGCAACAAGGCGTGTCGCGATCCGCTGACCGATCGCATGACGTTTGTCGACGCGCATCAGGCGGCGTTCGATCAGCACGGCATGTGCGTGCACGCCTCCGACGATCCGGAATTCGATCGTGCCTGCTTCTTAGCGTCCGGCAACAGCTTTCAAACCGATCTCGCCACAGCGGCTGACGATCCGATGGCGTGCGGCCGGGCGGCCAGCAATTATCGCCCCTATGCGCCGCGCGGCCGCTGGATCAGGACAGCTAACGACAGCTATTTCACCGCCATGACCTATCCGGAAGGCATGCCGGTCATGCTCAAGCCGAGCGATATTCACGATGCGCTCTGGGGCGTCGGCAGTGCGGTTTACGGCGGCGCCGTGCACCCGACTGCGGAAGGCTATGCGGCGATGGCCGACGCCGCACTGCCGGTCGCACGCGGCGTTCTCGGCCTCCAGGCGCCGCCGTCGGTGAGCAGCGAGCCGTTGCCGCCGCCGACAACGCCCTCGACGGTCGCCGTGCCTGCCGCGCCCGCGGCCCCTGCCGCGCCGGCGCCGCCGCGCACGCCATAAGCGACGCGATCAGCGCGGCGTCGGCGCCACGCCCAACTTCTTTTGCAGGCTCGACGACGACGTCGTGTACTGAAACACCAGCCGCTTCTGCGGATAGATATAGTGGTACGCCTTCTGCGCCATCAGCGCCGCCTCGTGGAAGCCGGACAGGATGAGCTTGAGTTTCCCGGGGTACCAGTTGATGTCGCCGATGGCGAAAATACCCGGCACGCTGGTTTCGAAGCTTTCGGTATCGACCGGAATGAGCTCGTTGTTCTTGAGCTCAAATCCCCAGTTGGCCACCGGACCGAGTTTCATGGTCAGGCCGAAGAACGGCAGCATCACGTCGCAGGCGACGTCCGCCATGGCGCCGTCGTTCTTCTTGACGATCGCCTTTTCGATCTGCCCGTCGGCGCCGACGAGCGACATCACCTGACCGAGCACCAGGTCGATTTTGCCGGCGTCGACCAGCGCCATCATCTTGTTGACGGAGTCCGGGGCGGCGCGGAATTCGCTGCGGCGATGAATGAGCGTGAGCCGGCTCGCCAGCGGCGCCAGGTTGAGCGTCCAATCGAGCGCGCTGTCGCCGCCGCCGACGATGAGAATGCGCTTGTCGCGGAACGTTTCCATCCTGCGCACCGCGTAATGCACGGTCTTGCCTTCATACGGCTCGATGCCGGGGATCGGCGGCCGCTTCGGCTGGAACGATCCGCCACCCGCGGCAATGACCACGATCTTGGCTTCGAACTCCTTGCCCTGATCGGTCTTCACCCGGAATAGCGGATCGCCGATCTTCTCCACCGACTCCACCATCTCGCCGAGATGGTGTTGCGCATTGAACGGCCTGATCTGGAGCAGCAGCGCATCGACGAGGCCTTGCGCGCTGGTCACCGGAAGGCCGGGAATGTCGTAGATCGGCTTCTCCGGATAAAGCTCCGCGCATTGGCCGCCGATCTTGTCGAGGATATCGACCAGATGCGCCTTCATGTCGAGCAGGCCGAGCTCGAACACCGCGAAGAGGCCGATCGGCCCCGCGCCGATAATGAGAACGTCGGTTTTGATAGGTTCAGTCATAGCGTCAGCATGCTCGTCGTTGATGAATGTCGGTGAGGCGGAAGTGTCTAGCGTGCCTGTACCAGCAGGGGAAGGCTCTCGCATCCAAGGAGCCGACGGGTGGATTCGTCCCAGCGGAACCGGCATTCGTGCCGGCTAAGCTTGTCGCTCCGGGGTTCGCACCGTCAGCCCGTCAAAATCCTCGCGCACCTTGATCTGGCAGGACAGGCGCGAGTTCGGCTGCACCTCGTAGGCGAAATCGAGCATGTCTTCTTCCATGGGCGAGGGCTCGCCGACTTTTTCCCGCCAGGCTTCGTCGACGTAGACGTGACAGGTCGAGCACGCGCAGGCGCCGCCGCATTCCGCCTCGATCCCCGGCACGCCGTTCTTGATGGCGGTCTCCATCACCGTCGAGCCGATTTCGCCCTCGACGGTGCGCGCGGTGCCCGCGGTATCGATAAAGGTGATTTTGGCCATGGTGGAATGAGGGATTTGGGGAGGGATTTGGGTCTGACGGCCGTCGATGAATCGATCGAAGTCGTCAGGAAGCGGCCTCTATTTATTGCCTTGCGCCGCCCGGCGCCAGTGCCCAGGACCCAGGACTGTGCCCAGGACTGGGCTCAGGACTGTGCCCAAGACTGGCCGCCGCAATTGCCCGCCCGCCCGCTTACTGTTCGCGAAGGGTTTCGCGCAACCGCGCGCCGATCGCCGCGGTGGCCTCAAAGCTCGCGGCCCTGAGCCCCTCGATCGCCTGCTCCAACGCTTCGCGGCCGGCTTGCCCGGCAGCCTGCTCGAGTCTTTCCGCCGCTTGCGCCACCCGCCATGCGCCGATCCCGCGCGCCGAGCCCATGAGCGTATGGGCGGCGGCCGCCGCCATCGTGGGCCTGACCTCGGTGATGCGCTCGAGCATGATGGCGCTCTGACGCACGAAAATCTCAAGCACTTCTCGTTCCAGCCTCCGGTCGCCAAGGGTCATGCGCCCGAGGTGGTCCTCGTCGAGGACCGTCGGTTCCGGTTCCGAACCGGCGATGCGTAATAGGCTTGATGCGGTCATGCCAACCCTCCCCGACGATCCTTTGCCGGCGACTGTGCCCGCGCGGCGACGAAAATCGAGTGAATCCAGGGCGCTCCACCGCCCGCGCGACGACTTGATTCGAACCATTGGTGAGCAATTTCTTACTTGGCACCGGCGGCGGCTGCCGGCGGGCTTGCGTCCGGGCGGGCGGGCCCTCGCTGGGATCGTGCGCGTGCCGAGCGGGGCCGGCTGCGGCACAGCGCTGCTCCGCCCCGCGGCGACCTCTGCCCGGTGTGCAAACGGCGCCTGTCGGCCCCACGCCGGCCGCAATGTTGGCACCAGAATGGCGCGTCCAGCCGCGGCGGATTGCGAATTACCGCGATGGTAACCAAGCCGTTAACGATGATTAAAGGGACGTTACCGTTGCCGGTTTTCTTTGATGCGCCAGACCGATAGGATACGTCGTGGCGCTATGAGGTGAGGGCTGGGGAGCCCCGGGTGCCGGATGGGATCGAGACGATCACGCGCTCGTGGCGCGGCCCGGCTTGGCTCGGGCCGTCCTAGTCAGGCGTAACACGCGAGGCGACGACCGACATGGCCAATTATCCGAAGAAGATGATCGATCCGACCGAAGCGGCGTTGTCGGCGATCCAGGAAGCCCTCAACGTCAGGGACGAGGACGATCGGCCGGAAAGCGAGTTGGAAAGCGTCGCCCCGCCGCCGTCGAACCGTGAAGCGCCCGCTCGACACCCGGAGCCGCCGGCGCCGGCGTTCGACGAAATCTTCGAGACCGATGACGCCGCTGTGCGCCCGCCGGAACCCCAGGCGCTTCGCGCCGCCAATGACGATCAGCAGTCGATCGGCCAGATCCTGCGGGCCCTGCAGCAGCGTCCGCCGCGCACCTCTTACTCCGTCGCCGCGGCGTTTTCCGCGGTCTGGGTGGTCGGCTGCCTGGCTCTGTCATGGGCTTATCTGTCGGAACTCAATGCCGCGCTTGGTCCCGACCACTCGTCGGCCGCCGTCATGATCGGTCTCGGCGCCGCGGCGCTGTTGCCGATCATCTTTTTCTTCGGCATCGCCCATATGGCCTGGCGCGCCCAGGAACTGCGCCTGATCACCCAGTCGATGGCCCAGGTCGCCATGCGGCTGGCCGAACCGGAAAGCGTGGCACGCGATTCCATCGTCACCGTCGGACAGGCGATCCGCCGCGAGGTCGCCGCCATGGGCGACGGCGTCGAGCGCGCCCTGGCGCGCGCCGGCGAACTCGAAGTATTGGTCCAGAACGAGGTGGCGGCGCTCGAACGCACCTATAGCGACAATGAAGTCCGTATCCGCGGGCTGCTGCAGGATCTCGCCAACCAGCGCGACACGCTGGTCGGCCAGGCCGAGCAAGTGCGGTCGGCCATCAACAACGTCCACATCGATCTGACCCAGGATTTGTCGACGATCAGCGATCTGGTCGGCCAGCAGGTCAACGAGGCCGCGCAACGCATCACCCATTCGCTGGCCGAAAAGGGCGAGCACATCACGTTGGCGCTGGCCGAGGTCGGCGACAACATGATCCAGCAGCTCTCGAGCCGCGGCGGCGACATGCTGACCCGGTTGGAGACCGCGAGCGAGGACACCTCGCGCGCCATCGCCACGGCGAGCGATCAGCTCACCTCGAACCTGAATTTCAAGACCGATCATGTCGGCGAGGATTTCGCCGAAATCGTCAACGGCCTCGAAGAGCTGATGACGTCGCGGCTCGATCAGGTCACCGAGAATTTCTCCGAACGATCGCTGGGGATCGTCGACCTGATGATGGGGCGCTCCCAAGAGATTGCCGATCTGGTCGCCGTGCGCGCCCGCGAACTCACCGAGGCGATCGTCGATACGTCGAGCCAGCTCGCCGAGACGATCGCGACCCGCGCCGACGAGGTCAATTCCACGCTCAAGGCATCCGGCGAGTCGCTGATCCTCGACCTCGACCTGCGCGGCGGCAACGTCGCCCAGCAGCTTGAACAGACCGGCAATCGCATCACCGAGGCGCTGGTTTCGCGCGGCGGCGAGGTGGTGCAGAAGCTCGACGAGACCGGCAACCGCATCGCCGAGGCCATGGTCTCGCGCAGCAGCAATGTCACCGACACGCTGCGCGACAGCGTCGAGAAGTTCGTCGACACCGTGGCGACGCGCGGCGACGCCATGAAGGACATGTTGTCGACGCGGCTGGCCGCCTTCGAAGAAGTGTTCAACCACTCCGGCGCCGAACTCGGCGAGAAGATTTCGCGCGACTCCACCACGCTCGGCAACCTCATCACCCGGCATCTCGCCGAGTTCGACCGCACCGTCAAGACTTACGGGTCCGAGCTCGTCGAACGCCTCGGCGCGCGCACCCAGGACGTCTCGGAATCGATGCGCGGTTATGTCGAAAGCTTCGACGACCGCGTGACCTCGAAGGCAACCGAGGTCACCACCGCGCTCGATCAACGGCTGTCGCGTTTCCAGGAGGCGCTCGACGGCCGCAGCCAGACGCTGACCGACGCCCTGTCGGCACGCGTCATGGACATCGCCAAAACGCTGGCCGAAGGCGGCAAGGAGGTCGTCACCGCGCTCGACCGCCGCATCACCGATGTCACCACGCTGATCGACACGCGGGCGGCGAATCTTTCCGAGTCGGTCGGCGCGCGGATCGCCGACATCGACAAGACGCTCGGTACCCGAGCCCAGGAGGTTGCCAGCGGCCTCGATGTGCGGATCGCCAGCATCGACAAGACGCTCGGCACCCGAGCCCAGGAGGTTGCCAACAATCTCGATGTGCGGATCGCCAACATCGACAAGACGCTCGGCGCCCGCGCCCAGGAAGTTGCCAGCAGCCTCGATGGGCGGATTGCCGGCATCGACAAGACGCTCGGCGCGCGCGCCCAAGAAGTCGCCGACAACCTTGATGGCCGGATTGCGAACATCGACAAGACGCTCGGCGCCCGGGCCATCGAGGTCGCCAATACGCTCGACGGCCGCATCGGCCAGCTCGAGCAGCTGCTCGTCGGCCGCGCCCAGGCGGTGACCCAGCAGTTGGAGCAGCGCAGCCGCGCCGCCGCCGACCTGCTCAATACCCGCGTCCAGGAGCTCTCCGACTCGATCAAGACCAACACCGGTAACGCCGAGCGGACCATCGTGCAGCTCGCGACCAACACGACCGATGCGCTCGGCAAGAGCACGGCGGCGAGCGCGACCGCGGCGGAAACGCTGAACCGCAGCGCCGCCGAAGCCAGCGCCCTGTTCACGCGCAGCGCCGGCGCCCTCACCGAGTCCGTCACCAAGAGCGCGTCGGAGGCGACCGCCGTGCTCAATCGGACCGCGGGCGTGCTGACCAATACGATCGGCAAGAGCGCCGCGGAAGCCAGCGCCATCCTCAACCACAGCACCGGCGTGCTCACCGAATCGTTCGGCAAGAGCGCCACCGACGCGGCGGCCGTGCTGACCCGCAGCGCCGGCGCGTTCAGTGATGTCATCGGCAAACGCGCCGCGGAAGCGAGCGCGTTGCTCGACCGCAGCGCCGGCGCGCTGAGTGATACGATCGGCAAGCGCGCCGTAGAAACGACCGCCTTGCTCGAGCGCAGCGGCAACGCGCTGAGCGATGCGATCGGCAAGCGCGCCGCGGAAGCGAGCACCCTGCTCCAGAGCAGCGCCGGCACGTTTGGCGATTCAGTCGGCAGGAGCGCCGCCGAGGCGAGCGCGCTGCTCCAAGGCAGCGCCGGCACGGCGAGCGAGTCGGTCGGCAGGAGCGCCGCCGAGGCCAGCGCATTGCTCCAGAGCAGCGCCGGCGCGGTGAGCGAGTCGGTCGGCAAGAGCGCCGCCGAGGCGCACGCGTTGCTCCAGAGCAGCGCCGGCACGTTTGGCGATTCAGTCGGCAGGAGTGCCGCCGAGGTGAGCGCATTGCTCCAGAACAGCGCCGGCACGGTGAGCGAATCGGTCGGCAGGAGCGCCGCCGAGGCGCACGCGTTGCTCGAGAGCAGCGCCGGCGCGCTCAGCGAGTCGATCGGCAGAAGCGCCGCCGCGGCGCACCAAACCCTGGGTCAGACTGCGGCGAGCGCCAGCGGGCTGCTGGCGCAGAGCGCCGCTTCCATTACCGACGCCATTGGTCGCAGCGCGAGCGAAGCCGAGCGGACCCTGGTGGGGACCAGCACCCAAGTCGCCGGCAACATTCTCGGCAAAGCCGATGAATTCAACGCCGCCGCAGCGCAACGCCTCGGCGACATGACGCGCCTGCTCGACGAGAAGTCCAACACGCTGCTCTCCGCGCTGTCCGGCAAGGGGCTGGAGTTTGCCGGCGAGGTCAGCCGCGTCACCGACCACGCGGTGAAATCGATCGAAGCAAAGAGCTTCGTGTTCACCCAGACGATGATGGACAACAGCGAGGAGATCGCGCGCCTGATCAATGACGCGAGCCAGGCCGCGACGTCCGCCATGTCGCGCACCCTCGGCCAGTTGCAGGAGGGCACGCTCGGCACGGCCGAATCCGCGAAGGCTTCGGTCGCGCAAACCCTGCAGGATTTGCACGGCGCGACCAGGGCGGCGATCGAGGAGTCGAAAAAGACGGCGTCGGCGACGGTGGCGGAACTGCAGGAGACGCACGGCATGCTGCGCTCCGACTCCACCGCGCTGTTCGAGCGGCTCCGCGAAGCCAATATCCTGCTGCAGGAAGTGCTCAGCGGGGCGCACGAAAACATGAACTCGATCGAGCACACCATGGCGACGCGGGTCTCCGAATTCGTCGCGGCCATGAACGAGCTGAATACCAAGAGCGGTGCGACCACCGCCAAGGTCGAATCGCACCTCGGCACGTTCAACACCGTGACCACCAAGGTGCTGCGCGATCTCGGCGAGCTGTCGACGCAGTTCAATTCGCATGGCCGCTCGCTGGCGCAAGCCGTCGAGCTTCTGGAATTGAGCAATCGGAGGGCCGAGGAATCGACGGCCAGTCGGCAATCCAGCATCGAGACGCTGATCGGGGCGCTCGATACGCGGAGCGACGATTTCGAACAACGGCTCAAGCGATTCTCCGGCCTGCTCGAGGAGTCGCTCGAGGCGGCGACCTCACGGACCAGGGAAATCGCCAGCCTCATCGCCGATTCGAGCAACGAGAGCGTGCGCACGATCGAGCAGCAGTACGAACTGGTGCGGACGAACGCCGAGGACGAGCGCAAGCGGACCACCGAGGCGCTCGGCGCGGTCTACGACCAGGCGTCCACCGAGACCCAGGCCCTGTTCAACCAGTCGGCCGAGCGCTTCACCGCGATCGTCCAGGGCATGAAGCAGATGTCGGCGGAGATGCAGCAGGAACTGGAGGCGACGCGCGCCGAATTGCGCCGCGGCGTTCTCGAACTGCCGCAGGAGACGGCCGAGAGCACGGCGCAGATGCGCCGCGTGATCGTCGACCAGATCGAGGCCTTGGCCGAGCTCAACCGTATCGTTGCCCGCCACGGCCGCGCCCTCGACGCCGTCGAGCCGATCCGGCAAGCCGAACCCGCCTATGCCACTGGTGGTGGCGGAGGCAGCGGTGGTGGCGGCGGAGGCAGTGGTGGTGGTGGTGGCGGCGCGCGTCCGCAGCCACGCGCGGTGCGGACTGCTGTCAGCGGCGCCCCGCCGCGTCCGGCCCGCGACATCACCGGCGCTCCGACCC